>Ga0209783_1000004_pt1 | contig 144479 bp, 127 predicted proteins | sample WorMetfiPIANOSA1_FD_187395 | JGI IMG/M metagenome (GOLD analysis project Ga0209783, IMG submission 187395) | Marine gutless worms symbiont microbial communities from Max Planck institute for Marine Microbiology, Germany - Olavius filocauda... | ecosystem: Host-associated > Annelida > Digestive... | reverse complement strand
CTACATCGGCTTCTACAATGCGATGCGGCTACATTCGACGCTGGGATATCTCAGCCCGATTAATTATGAAAAAGAACAATTAAACAATGCTGCTTAAAACCGTGTCCGTTTTTACTGGACCACTACAGGTTCAGGGTTCAGAGGTTCAGGGTTCAAAGGTTCAGGGTTCAGCGGTTCAGGGTTCAGAGGCTCAAAGGTCTATAGGCTTTCTGTTTTCAACCTTTGAACGGGGAACCCAGAACCCGGAACCTGTTTGTTAGAATTCCATAAATCCCAAACGATTCAGCACTTCAGCACCATCCTCGCGGACCACGACCTGGTTTTCCAGGCGGATACCACCCCATTCAGGCAGGTAGATACCGGGTTCCACGGTTACAATCATACCTGCTTTGAGTGTTTCGTCCCGCAGGGTATTCAGGCGGGGGGCCTCGTGGACAGCCAGCCCCGTGCCGTGCCCGAGCCCATGGGCAAATTTGCCTTCGAATTCCGTACTGTCAATAAACTCGCGGGCCGCCGCATCCACAGCTTTGGAACCGGCGCCGTCTCTGATTGCGGCGATGGCCCGTTTCTGGGCTTCGCGTACCGTTGCGTATACTTTCTTGAACTGGTCGTCCGGTCGGCCGAGCACCACCGTACGGGTGGTGTCCGAGCAGTAATGCCCGGCATATACCCCCCAGTCAAAGAGCAGGGGGGCGCCTTCTTGGAATACGGCGTTACCGGGAATGGCATGGGGCAGGGCACTATTGCGGCCAGTGGCGCATATGGTGGGGAAACTCAAGCCCTTACCGCCCATTTCCCGGACGGCAATTTCCAACTGCCAGGCGCCCTCGGTTTCCGTCATCCCAGGTTCAAGCTTTGCGAGGACGGCTTCGAAAGCATCTTCGGCGACGGCCAGTGACTTGCGGGTGGCTTCGATCTCGTCTTCCGTTTTGATAACGCGCAGGTTTTCGACAGTGTCTTCAACCGGCACCAGGGCAGTATCCAGTTCAGCCTCTGCCAGGACTTCCCGCAACTTGTTGTATTGCAGGCATGAAAGCCGCACGCTTTCGAAACCCAGCTTGCGGGTCCCCAGGCGTTTCACGATCTCAGGCAGTTCCTGGGCCAGTCCTTTTTTATAACATACGATATCGTACAGGGGCGCTTCCCGGGCGGCCTGGGTGTCAAACCGGGGGTCGGTCGCCAGGACCAGGTTATCCCGAGTGATAAACAGGGCGCCTGCCGTTTCGTCAAACTGACTGTCTTCGCCGGTGTAACCACTCAAGTAATAGCGGTTTTCCGCCACCAGGACCATCAGGGTGTCGATTTCGGCCTCTTTCAGGACTTTACGAACATTGTCGATGCGATTTTCAGTTATATTTTGCAAGTATGCCTCCTGGTGAGTGAATGTAGCTGTTGCAACAGTAGGCTATATGCAACGATGCCTGCATGCAAGTCAAGCGCCTTCCAAACCCATACTACAATGTGTCACCTTGCATATTGTTCATTCTGGCTTACTTTACACTTAACTATTGAAAATTGGAATAAAAAGGAGACAATGCATGGAACAAAAAACTTTCACAATCAACAATATTTCCTGCGGGCACTGCACCAATTCCATCAAGACGGAGATCACCGAAATGGAAGGTGTGGTTGCGGTCGAAGCCGATCCCGGGGCCAAGGATGTGACCATTAAATGGGACCCGCCGGCCACCGAGGACAAAATCAGGGGTGTTCTGGCGGAGATAAATTATCCGGCGGCCTAAAGGCCAGAAAGATGATTTATCTGGATATCAGTCCTGATACAAGAAATTGCACTCACTGGAACCAAGCTCGGGAGTAACAGTATACTGGCAGCAGCACCCCCACCCGGCCTCCCCCGTCGAGGGGGAGGAGACTAATTTCCCTCCCCTGGAGGGAGGGATCAAAGGGAGGGGGCTATAACGCTCAAAAGATTTAAATGGAAAAAACATCACCATACCCGTATCCGGCATGACCTGCGCCAACTGCGCCATGAACATCGAGCGGACCCTGAAAAAACTGCCCGGTATCAACGCGGCTGCGGTTAATTTCGCTTCGGAGCAGGCTGGGGTGACTTATGACGATGCGTCCGTATCCGTCCCGGAGATTGTCGGGGCGATTAATAAGGCCGGATTTGAAGCCCAGACTTTTACCACCGAGTTTCCGGTTACCGGCATGACCTGCGCCAATTGTGCCATGAACATCGAGCGGACCCTGAACAAGAAAACGCCAGGGGTTGTGGATGCCGCGGTTAATTTTGCCAGTGAGCGGGTACAGGTGGAGTTTCTGCCTTCCGAGACATCGCTCGATCAGATTGCCGCCGCCATTCAAAAGATCGGGTTCGCGGCAATCCTGCCGGAAGACAGCGGAAACCTCGAAGATGCCGAAGCCCGTGCCCGGGAAGCGGAGATCAAACAGCAGACCCGGAAATTCATGATCGGCGTTGCTTTTACCCTGCCGCTTTTCATTCTGAGCATGGCCCGCGATTTCGGCCTGGTCGGCGCCTGGAGTCATGCCCCCTGGGTCAATTGGCTGTTCTGGGGCCTGGCCACGCCGGTGCAGTTCTATACCGGTTGGGATTTTTACACCAATGGATGGAAGAGCCTGCGGAACGGCACCGCCAATATGGATGTACTGGTGGCCATGGGGTCTTCCGTAGCCTATTTTTATTCCTTTGTGCTGCTCTTTTTTCCGGATTCCGGGCACCACGTCTATTTTGAGACCTCGGCGGTGATCATCACCCTTATCAAACTTGGCAAAATGCTCGAATACCGCACCAAGGGCCGCACCGGGGCGGCCATCCGCAAGTTGATGGATCTCAGTCCCAAAACAGCCGTAGTCCTGGTGGACGGTCAGGAGCGCGAAGTTCCGTTGGATCAAGTGAAAGTCGGTGACAGTCTCCTGGTCAGGCCCGGTCAGAGCATCCCCGTGGATGGCGCGGTTGTCTCCGGCGAGTCTTCAGTCGATGAATCCATGCTGACCGGTGAATCCATACCGGTTGATAAAACGACCGGTGATCCGGTGGTGGGCGGCACCGTGAACAATGACGGTCTGCTGCAGATTGAAGCCCAGAAGGTGGGGCGCGAGACAGCCCTGGCCCAGATTATCAAACTGGTCCAGGAAGCCCAGGGCAGCAAGGCGCCCATCCAGGCTCTGGCCGACCGGGTGGCGGCTGCATTTGTGCCGGTTGTCATTGTCATCGCCTTCGTAACCTTTGCTATCTGGTGGGCCGGCGGCGGAGAATTCGTACCGGCCATGCTGCGGCTGGTGGCGGTCCTGGTGATTGCCTGCCCCTGTGCGCTGGGATTGGCCACGCCCACGGCGATCATGGCCGGAACCGGTAAGGGTGCGGAAAAGGGGATCCTGTTCAAAAACAGTACCTCTCTGGAAACCGCCTCGCACCTGCAGGACGTGGTCTTGGATAAGACCGGCACCATCACGGTGGGAAAACCCCTTGTCACCGATATTGAAACGGCCAGCGATTATGGCGGCGACAGCGCTGAATTGCTTAAAGCGGCCGCTGCAATCGAGAGCGGATCGGAACATCCCCTGGGCAAAGCGATCGTCAAAGAGGCGGAACAAAGGGGTTTCAGCAAGCAACCAGTGGAAGCCTTCAAGGCCCACAGTGGTTTCGGTGTGGCAGGGGTGGTTGCCGGCCAGCAGGTCCATGTCGGCAAACCCGGCTGGTTCCCTGTTTTAAAAGTGGGGCTCGACAAGGTCCAGGCCGCCATTGATACCTTCCAGGCCGCCGGCAAAACCGCCATGGTCGTTGCGATAAATAACCAGGCTGTTGGCGTTATAGCTGTTGCCGATACCGTCAAGCCGGATTCACAGGCCGCGGTGCAGCAGTTGCAGGATCAGGGGCTCGAGGTGATGATGATTACCGGTGACAATGAAAGAACTGCCCGGGCTATCGGCAATCAGGTAGGCATTGAACACGTGATGGCGGAAGTTCGGCCCGAGGACAAGTCCGCCCGGGTGAAGTCCCTGCAGCAGGAAGGCCGCCGGGTGTCGATGGTTGGCGATGGGATCAATGATGCCCCGGCCCTGGCCCAGGCAGACGTGGGCATTGCCATCGGGAGCGGGACCGATGTGGCCATCGAGACCGCAGGTGTCATTCTTTCCGGAGGGAGCCTGAAGGGCGTGCCGGCGGCCATCGAATTGAGCCGGGACACCATGCGTACGATCCGCCAGAACTTATTCTGGGCTTTTTTCTACAATATTATCTTGATTCCGGTTGCTGCCGGGGCGCTCTACCCTGTGGAGGCGGCTCCGGATTTCTTGCGCAGTCTGCATCCCATTTTTGCCGCGCTGGCCATGTCCTTCAGCAGTGTCTCGGTCGTCTCCAACAGCCTGCGCCTCTATCGAGCCTGAGTTGTCTGCTTTTCATCCTGGTAGTAGCGCTCGCTGCAGGTTTCGATGCAGGCCAGGCAATCCTGTTCATTCCGGTTATCAGTTGAGCAAAACTGTTCAAAAGCCGCTACCCAGTCTCCCCCGGTGCGTGGGCATTGATCGATAAACTCGATGAACTGGACCAATTTGTCGATGGATTCTTTGTCGATGGCGTGTTCCATGCGGCAGGCAGTTTCTTCGGCCTGGGTTTGATCGACGCCTAACACGCGGACCAGGAAATCCTCGAGGATACCGTGACGACGGTTGATTTCGCGGGCGATTTTCTTGCCGGCCGGTGTCAGGGTAATGAAACTGTAGGGTTCATAGTTGATCAGTTTCTTTTCAACCAGGGCTTTCAGCGCCCCGGTAACCGAACCGCGCTGGACGCCCATCCGATCGGCGATATCCTTGGCGCGCGCGACTTTCTGTTCGCTCTCAAGTTCCAGAATTGTTTCAAGATAATCTTCCAGACTTTCCGAAAGCAGCCTGCCTTTTTTCATGTCTCCCCCTTAGTTGCGCAGAACATAACAGGGCTAATAAAATAAGTCAAATATTACAAATACGAAATAAGCTAAAAAACGGGTTGACAACTAATCAAGTAAGGTATACCCAACCTTCAACTGAAAGAAAAAGTTAACAGCTGGTTAGCACAAGGAGGCAAATAGTTGGCACACCTCAATCTCAGACAAATGAAAAAAAACCAGTCCGGTACCATCTCTGCTGTAAGAGCCGCTGGCGAGTTGGGGCGCCGTATTCGGGATATGGGCCTGGTGTCCGGGACAGAGATCAAGATCCAGGGCCGCGCCCCCCTGTATGATCCTGTGGCCCTCAGGCTTACCGGATACACCCTGACCCTGCGCAACAAAGAAGCAGATTACATTGAAGTGGAGGTAGAAGATTAACATGGAAGCAACGATTGCACTGGCCGGGAATCCCAATTCCGGTAAAACGACCCTCTTCAACGCACTTACCGGTGCCAGGCAGCACATCGGCAACTACCCGGGCGTAACAGTAGAAAAGAAAGAGGGCACCTACATAGATAAAAACAGAAAGTTTCAGGTGGTCGATCTGCCGGGAACCTATTCCCTGACCGCCTATTCCCTGGAGGAGGTGGTGGCTCGGGATTATATCCTCAACGAAAGACCCAACATGGTCGTGAACATCGTGGATGCATCCAACCTGGAGCGTAACCTGTACCTCACATTGCAGTTTATGGAGATGGGGGTACCGGTTTGCATCTCACTGAATATGATGGACGTGGCTGAAAATCGGGGCATTGGCATCGACACTGAGCGACTGGCTGAATTGATGGGCGTACCGGTAATACCGACCGTGGCGCGCCGCGGTGAGGGCAAACAGGCGCTCATGGAGGCAGTGGCCGACGGTATCGAAAAGAATGCCTACTCCGGCCCGCTCTATATTTCCTATGGCGAAGACATCGACCGGGCCCTGGATGAGATGGAAATCTTATTGCAAGAGAGTCCGCTTGAGGATGAACGCTATCCCCGGCGCTGGCTGGCCATGAAATACCTTGAAAATGATGAAAAGATCACGGCATTGGGATCCCAAAAAGATCCGTCGGTATCTGCATGTTTAACCAGAATCGCCAGTCGGGTTGAGGCCCATTTGCAAAACACCATCGGCGTAAACGCTGAGGCGGTGATTGCCGACTACCGTTACGGCTATATCAAATCGGTAATGAAAAGAGGTGTTCTGACCGAAAAACCCAACCTGGACCGTCTGTTCATGACCGACCGGATCGACAGAGTCGTGACCAATCGCTTTTTCGGACCGCTCATTATGGTGGGTGTTCTCCTGGCGCTTTACCATTTTACCTTTACGTACAGTGAGATACCGGTCGGGTGGGTTGAAGGTCTTTTCGGTTGGTTAGGTGAAACCGCTGACAGGCTTTTACCGGAAGGACTGCTGAAATCACTGGTCATTTCCGGAATGATCGACGGCGTGGGTGGCGTGATGGGCTTTGTGCCCCTGATCATGTTCATGTTCCTGGGCATATCCATACTCGAAGACTCCGGCTACCTGGCCCGGGTGGCCTTTATGCTGGACCGGGTCTTTCGGATCTTCGGGCTGCACGGCAGTTCCGTAATGGCATTTATCGTCTCCGGCGGCATTGCCGGCGGCTGTGCGGTGCCGGGGGTTATGGCCACCCGGACTTTGAAGTCACCCCGGGAAAGACTGGCGACCCTGCTTACCGTACCGTTTATGAACTGCGGAGCCAAGCTACCGGTGTTTGCGCTCCTTGTGGCGGCCTTTTTCCCGGCCAATGAAGCCCTGATGATGTTTATCATTACGCTGATCGCCTGGAGCGGCGCCCTGCTGGTGGCCCGGCTGCTGCGCTCCACGGCAATTAAAGGTGAATCCACACCCTTTGTCATGGAACTGCCGCCGTACCGGCTGCCGACCTTCAAGGGACTGGCCATCCATACCTGGGAACGGACCTGGCAGTACATTAAAAAGGCAGGTACCGTCATTCTGACGGTTTCCGTCATCCTCTGGGCCATGATGACCTTTCCCGGTCTGCCCGAAGACCAGAGTGCCATGTATGCAGGTCAGCGGATTAACATTCTGAACAGTGCCGCACCGGCGGTCCAGGTCGAGCTGAAAAACACGGAAGGGGGCGCTGAGCTATCGCCCGCCGCAATAGAAGTCAAGGCAGCGCTTTTGGCCGTAGATGGCCGGGAGGCCGGGGCTGCCCTGCGCAACTCGATCGCCGGCCGTATCGGTGGGGCGTTGGAACCCATCAGTAAACTGGCCGGATTTGACTGGCGTACCAACATTGCCCTGGTGGGCGGATTTGCGGCCAAGGAAGTCGTGGTTTCCACCCTGGGTACCGCCTATTCCCTGGGCGAGGTCGATCCGGAAGAGACCGGGAGCCTGGGTGACCGCTTGGCAGCCGCACCGGGCTGGAGTCCGGCCGTGGCCTTTGCACTGATCATCTTCACCATTTTCTATGCCCCCTGCTTTGTATCGGTGGTCTGTATAGCCCGGGAAGCCGGTTCGTTGAAATGGGGCGCCTTCTCAATGGTGTTTAACACGGCTCTGGCTTTCATCCTGGCGGCCATAGCTTTCCAAATTGGCCGCGGCATGGGCTTTTAAGGAGAACTGCCATGGAGAATCTGATTGTGGCGTTAATAGTTGGACTGGCGGTCTTCATTTTCCTGCGCAGTCTGTATCGCAATTTTAAATCCGACGGTTCCGATGCGTGCGGGTGTGGAAGTTCGTGCACAGGCTGCGACGTCGAGCAAAGCTGCAATGAGGCGGACACTCAGCCGAACCGTATCGCCTGATGTGGATACGAAACTGACATTGACAAACCGGCGCAATACCGCTACTAAAAATACCATCAAGGTGCCGCACGGCTTAATAGGGAATCCCGTGAGAATCGGGAACGGTCCCGCCGCTGTAACCTGACCTGCCCGCAGAAGGGCAGGAACCTTACCGGCCGCGATGCCACTGTAACAGATCACTGTTATGGGAAGGCTGCCGGTAGGGCAGGGGGGTCAGAAGACCTGCCTTGAGAATGAAGACCTCACCCTGCTGATAAAGGCAGGCTGGGGCACAAACCTGGTCCCCGCGGCGAACGGTGGATAGGGAAAAAGCAAGGGCCAAGAAAACTGGGTGCAGCCCTTCAAGCCGATGACGGCTTGAACGGCTTTTGTTTTTTAGGCCGCTGATACCGGCAGCGGCAAACGCACTTTTTAAAAGAGAGGCGGCTCTCTCTGGCCGGTCCGTCTGGCTCTGTCTCCTGCCAGACGGGCCGGCCACCCTTTCTGCCCGTTGCTGAACCTCCCACCGTGTCCGCGGAGATCCGGCTGCATGGTTGACCACGCGGATTGGATTATAACCCAAGCACAGGGAGGACCCCATGATTCAGATTTATGCAGTTGCAGCAGCGCAAGGCCAAAATGTTACCCAGCCCGTTTATGTAATGACGGACGGGAAAGTCTATCGGACGGTCAATCACCCCCAGGGGTGGTCGGATTTTCCGGACTATGAAATGCAAACGGATGGCTGCCTTTATCGCACGCGCTATCACGCGCAGGGGGCCGGCCGGCGACCGGATTACGAATTTGGACAGGATCAGCTGATCTACCGGACCCGGCACCACCCGGACGGCCCTCAGGAACAACCGGTTTTCGCAGTATATGAGGGATACTAGCGTTGACAGATAGAGCCACCCCGCCTAATATCCACTGCGTTGCAGTGTGAACCGAGGAGAGCGACTATGCAAGGATATGTCCAGGTCTATACGGGTGACGGCAAAGGCAAAACAACCGCCAGCCTGGGATTGAGTTTGCGGGCGGCCGGGGCCGGCCTCCGGGTCTACATCGCCCAATTCATCAAATCGGGTGACTACAGTGAAATCAAGGCGCTCAGACGCTTTGACGATCTGATCACCATCGAGCAGTTCGGTCTGGGCCGCTTTATCAAGGGGCGGCCCTCCGACGCTGATATTCAGGCAGGCGCGGAAGGCATCGCCAAATTGAAACAGGTGTTTGCGCAAGGACACCATGATGCCGTTATTGCGGAAGAGGGCAATACCGCGGCGGCCTGCGGCCTCTTTCCCGTAGAAACGCTGTTGGAGCTGATCGATGCCCGGCCTGATTCCGTCGAACTGGTCATTACCGGGAGGGGGGCCGATCCCCGGGTGATTGCCAGGGCGGACCTGGTCACCGAGATGCAGGCCGTTAAACATTATTACGAACAGGGAGTGGCAGCCAGAGTTGGAATTGAAAAGTAAAACCAGGGACCCGGCGCCGTGCCTGGCGGTTTTTGGTACCGGGTCGGATGTTGGCAAAAGCGTGGTAGCAACCGCCCTCTGCAAGGTTTTCCGGGAAGCGGGTACCGACGTTGCGCCTTACAAGGCCCAGAATATGTCGAACAACTCCGGGGTAACGCCGGAAGGCCTGGAGATGGGGCGGGCCCAGATCGTCCAGGCCGAAGCGGCCGGCCTGGCACCCGGGGTCGACATGAATCCCATCCTGCTCAAACCCACCAGCGACATCGGAGCCCAGGTTGTGCTGCTTGGAGAGGTGTATAAAAACAGCACCGCCAGTGAATACCACCAGGGTAAGGAGGCGCTTTTCGCGGCAGCTTGCCAGTCACTGGACCGGTTGCGCACCGCCCATGAGCTTGTGGTGATCGAGGGCGCCGGATCCTGTGCCGAAGTAAATCTGATGGCGCACGACATCGTCAACATGCGGATGGCCCAGTACGCCGCGGCGCCGGTCATCCTTGTGGCCGACATTCACAAGGGGGGCGTGTTTGCCCAGATCGTCGGCACCCTGGCCTGTCTCCCCGACCACCTGCAGAATTATATCGCCGGATTTATCATCAACCGTTTCAGGGGCGACATCGCCCTGTTCAAGGATGGTGTGGACCGGATTGAGCAAAAGACGGGCAAACCGGTGTTCGGGGTCCTGCCCTGGTATGAGCATATCCACATCGAGGCGGAAGATTCCGTGGTCATCGAAAAGCCGCGCCCCCACCTGCCGACAGAGACTGACCGGCCGGCTATCGCCGTCATCCGGATTCCGCACATTGCGAATTTTACCGATTTTGATGCCCTCCGGGCAGTGGCAGGTCTGGAGCTTTGTTTTATCGCAGATCCGGTTGATCTGAACGACTTTGCTGCCGTAATTTTGCCCGGCTCGAAAAATACACGATTCGACCTGGACTGGCTGCACGACACCGGCTGGTCCGCTAAAATCACCGCCTATGGCAACAGGGGCGGCCACATCCTGGGTGTCTGCGGTGGGTACCAGATGATGGGCCGGGCCGTAAAGGACCCCGGGGGTCTCGAAGGGCAGCCCGGGAAAACCCCCGGATTAGACCTGCTGCCGGTCGAGACAGAACTCAAAGCCCCCAAAACGACGACCCTGACCGGATTTACCTGGGAAGGCGAGAGCGGCAGCGGTTACGAGATCCACATGGGCGAAACCACACGCTTGCATGGTCAGGCGCTATTCGAGATCACCGCCAAGAACGGCATTCCTGCTGAAGGCTGGGATGGTTGCATTGCCGACAACGGCCGTTACATGGGCACCTATATGCACGGTCTCTTCGATTCCGCCGGCATAACCCGGCGCTGGCTGGGCAGGCTGGGCCTGGGCGCCCTGGAAGTTGCGCATGATTGCGGACTGCCCGCCAGGCAAAAGGAGTACAGCAAGCTGGCGCGGCATTTCAGCGCACATATCGATATGGACATAATACGGCATACCATACCGGGAGAAGGATCTTGAACCGGATCACCTTTGTTATCGGCGGCTGTCGCAGTGGGAAAAGCGGGCACGCCCAGGCTCTGGCCGAGCAGATTGAAGGCAAAAAAATCTACCTGGCGACCTGTGTGCCCCATGATGACGAGATGGCGGAACGTGTCCGGCGGCACCAGGCGCAGCGGGATGCCCGGTGGGAGACGCTGGAAGAACCGGTTGAACTCGCCGGGGCCATAGCGGATCATAGCGGGGAGTACAATGTCATCCTGGTTGATTGCCTGACGCTTTGGACGTCCAACCTGCTTTTGTCTCCCGATAAGGCGCCGGAATTGGATGCTGCCTGCCGGGACCTGGTGCAAAGCCTGAAAAGCGCCCGCTGCCCTGTGATCCTCGTGTCCAATGAAGTAGGAACCGGCATCGTGCCGGAAAATGAACTGGCGCGCCGCTACCGGGACGAAGCGGGCTGGGTCAACCAAAAGATCGCGGCCTCGGCCGACCGGGTTGTCTGGATGGTGGCCGGGATACCAGTAACCATAAAGGGTAATTAGCCGTATTTGTGAGCAGAAATTGTGGGAGCGGCATCTTGCCGCGATTGTACATCGGCAGGAACCAACTGCTCGCGGCAAGATGCCGCTCCCACAGAGGCCAGAAGCGATTCAAATATACAATGAGATCACATACGCTGCACAATTTTAAAGATAATTTTCTGGCCGCGGTTCAGTTCATAACCATCCTGCTGGCCGGAAAATCCCGTTATAAACCCCGGGAAATGATCGCCTATTTTCCACTAACAGGTTTACTACTGGGCTTGATGCTGGCTCTGTTCGATGCGCTGGTCAGTCTGGCCTGGTCAGCGCCGATTGCAGCCGTGCTGGATGTTATCTTCCTGGTGGTTCTTACCGGTGCCCTGCATCTCGACGGTTTGGGTGATACGGCTGACGGTCTGTTGGGCCACCATACCCGGGAACGGGCCCTGGAAATTATGAAGGACAGCCGTATCGGTGCCATGGGGCTGGTGGCGGTCGTCTGCTGTCTCGCCCTTAAATGGGCCGGCCTCAGCGGCCTGACCGAGAACCGCTTCCTGTTTCTGGTCCTGGTGCCGGCCTGGGCGCGGTCCGGAATGCTTTTCGGGATAAAATACCTGCCCTATGGTCGTCCCGGAGGCGGTACCGGGCACGATCTGTTCAGCGAACCGCTGCAGTGGATCGATTTCAGGTGGCTCCCACTCCTGGCAGTTTTAACGCTGGTTACCGGTCGCACAGGTGTCGGCCTGCTGCTGACTTTTACGATCCTGACCATAGTTTTGGTCGCTTATTTTGGCAAACGCATGGGATGTATAACCGGAGATATGATGGGTGCCATGACGGAAGTGCTGGAGGCGGCTCTGTTTGTTGCGGTGGCAACCGGGTGAAGCCATGATCAAGGGACACGGCGGGAATATATACGAGTTGGCCCGGGAGCAGGGCTGTGAGCCGGCGGCCATTACCGACATGAGCAGCAATGTAAATCCGTTTGGCGCATTGCCCGGCCTGCAGGACCACCTGCTTTCAAAAGTTGCGGCTATCGAATCATTGCCGGAGGCCGATGCTGCCACAATAACCGCATTGTTTGCCGAACATTGCGGTGTAAAGCCTGAGAATGTCGCCCCGGGCAATGGTTCGACCCAGCTGCTGTATGCCCTGCCCAGGGCCCTGAAAACACGCAAGGTGCTGATTGTTGGGCCCACCTATGCCGACTACGCCAGCGCCTGCCTGCAGCAGGGGATAACCCCGGACTATTTATTGGCTGCCGAGGCTGATCGCTTCCGGGTAGATCTCGATCGGTTATCAGCAGCCGCACAGAATTACGACACTGTCTTTATCTGCAATCCGAACAATCCCACCGGGACCCTGCTGCCGCCTGAAAAATTAGCGCAGATTTTTGCGGCCAGGCCGGATACGGTATTTATTGTGGATGAATCCTACCTGCCGTTTGCTCAAGAGGCCCGCCAGGCCCATGATCAGTACGGGGATCTGCCCAACGTGGTCCGGATGACGTCGATGTCGAAAATCTTCAAGATTCCCGGTCTGCGCATTGGCTTTGCGATTGCCCCGTCCGGCATCATTCACCGCCTGCAGCGTTTTGCCATGCCCTGGAGCGTAAACAGCCTGGCCTGCGAAGCAGTGGCCTTCATTCTTCAAAACGAATCCACAGCGAATGCATTTGTGGAGGAAACCCAAACTTTTCTTGTTCGTGAACGGAATCGTATCCTGACCCGCTACACGGGCAGCCCGCACATACACTGGTATCCCAGCTGTACCCCCTTTATGCTGGCAAAGCTGAAAGGCGCCCACCGGGGGCCGCAGGTATGCACGGAATTGGCCCGTCATCTGATCCTGATTCGTGATTGTTCCAATTTTATGGGCCTGACGGAATGCCACATACGGGTATCCCTGAAAAGCACGGCTGAGAATCAGCGCTTTGGAGATCTCCTGGCTGACCTGCTGGAGTCGGCTTGATGGAAAGTGCGGGCTATATTATCGGGGCCGCCTTTATCCTGGATCTGCTGTTGGGAGACCCTGAAGGCTGGCCCCATCCGATTCGCTGGATGGGGCGTGCCATCGAGTACTTCGAGCCCAAGTTCAGGCAATTGACGCCCCATACGGGGCGGGCCGGGGGCCTGTTTGCCTTGAGTATGATCTCCGGAACGTTTTTACTCGCCTGGGCAGTGATCGCTGTGGTTGGCTGGCTGCATCCCATGGCCGGGATAGCACTGGAAGTGATCCTCCTTTTTTTCTGTATCAGTATGCGTTCTCTGGAAAAAGCAGCCCTGGGTGTCTACACAGCCCTGCGTCACGAAAGCCTCGAGAGCGGTCGGGCCGCGGTGGCCATGATCGTGGGCCGGGAGACGGCTGCGCTGGATGAACCGGAGGTCGCCCGCGCAACGGTTGAAACAGTGGCCGAAAACCTGGTGGACGGGGTGCTGTCGCCGTTGTTTTTTGCTTTGCTGGGCGGTGTTCCGCTGGCCCTGGCCTTCAAAATGACCAATACGCTGGATTCCATGGTGGGTTATAAAAATGTAACGTACCGGGAGTTTGGCAAAGCGGCGGCCCGTATCGACGATGCGGCCAATTTTATCCCGGCCAGGTTGTCGGTCGTGTTTATCGCGCTTACGGCCCGGCTGACCGCAAAAAGAGGGTGGCCGGCTCTGCGGATCGGTTTTCGTGACGGCCGCAAGCATACCAGCCCGAACGCCGGGTTTTCCGAAGCGGCCTTTGCCGGTGCGCTGGAGGTCAGGCTGGGGGGACCCGGTACCTATCATGGGCGTCTGGTTGAAAAACCGTATCTGGGCGCGGAGTTCCGAGCGGTGGTCTCGGAAGATATTCCGCGTGCTTGCAGATTGATGGTGAGCACGAGCCTATTGTGGATGGCAGCCGCTCAAACCATAGCGATCGCTGTTTCGTTTTAGGTATCAGGTGTAAGGTTCTAAGCCGTATTCAGATTTTGGATTACGCTTAGACATGACACTCGACATTCGGATTTCAAGTGGGAGCGGCATCTTGCCGCGAAAAATGCGACTTCGGGGCACACTGATCGCGGCAAGATGCCGCTCCCACATAAAACCCAATAACCCATATAAAGGGGCGTTCGCTTTTTCTTAACACCGTAACACCTAAAACGGGTAAAACCATTTTGCCTTTAGAAGAAATAACATTCGAAAAGCCCGACGTGCCTTTCAAACTCTGCACGACGACGTTCATCTACCCAGCCGACTGGGTTGACAATGCACGGTTGCTGGGACGTTCTTTTGATGAACTGGAACTGCTGTTGTTTCAAAGCTGCCACCCGGACAGCCTGCCGTCATCAGCCGACATCCGGCTGTTGGCCCAATTGGCCATTGATCTGGATTTTACCTGGAATGTGCACCTGCCCATCGATATTCATCCCGGGCATCCGGATCGGAAAGTCCGGCAGCAGGCTGCGGATACCATCGTAAAGACTTTGGAGTTAACTGCGCTGCTGACGCCGACCACCCATACCCTGCATCTTACCGGGATTACCGGTCGACCCGACGGTGCGACTTTGTCGGCATGGTTGGAACGGACCAGAGAAACAATTGATATTATAATTAAAAATGGCGTTTTGGGCAAAAGTCTGAGCGTTGAAAATATCCCGGATTACCCACTGGAGTTGGCCCTGCCGGTGATTGAAGCATGCAACCTTGAAGTTTGCCTGGACATCGGGCATTTGCTGATTGGCGGGGCTGATGTGGCAACCGCTTTTGATTTGTACCGTGATCGGCTGATACTGGTTCATTTGCATGGGGTTCTGGATGGCCGTGACCATCACGCGCTCGACAAACTGCCGCTTGAAATGCTGACAACTCTGGAAGCGCTCTTGAAAGATTTTACCGGCACTGTCTGCCTGGAGGTTTTTTCCAAGGAACGCCTCGTGGTATCCCTCGCTTCCCTGCAGAAATGGTGGGCCTGAAACCCGCCTGACTGATGGCCCCCCCCGTGCTTCAACCTTGACAAACCAGCCTGTCTATGGTCTTTTTTGTATCCTCAGCCTGGTTCAATTTTAAATCATAACAGGCGGCTGAATGCGGTCTGCCGAATGACCGTCACCCGTCAGCCTGCCGGGACCCACGACAATTCTCAGGTAACCTATTCAAATGTGTGCTCGTTTAACAAGAGGCTGTCTCAAAAATAGGATTTTGGTTCAAGGTCAAGGCGGCCGTGAGGTTCCACCCGGAGGAATACTCAAGTATTTTGAGGACTGGAACCGAACGCCCAACGCCGAGATTGGACCAAAAGACCTTTTTGAGATAGCTTCTAACTGTCTTTCCAGGACCATAACAAGGAGGTTTGAACATGCAGAACGCAAGCAGGATGTCAAAATGGTTATGGGTGTTACTGGTGATAGCCGCTGTGACCCTGGCCGGGTGCCTCGGGCCGCAGCATAAACCCGGAGAAGTCTTCACATGTGTGGCCGAAGGCAAACTGGAGAAAAACATCGCGGCCGAGGCCTCGCTGGAAGAGTTTTCCTGCGTTTTCAAGAAGTGGGCAGGCAGCGATACCCTGCATTTCAAGGTCGCCCTGAAAAATGTCAGCAGCGAGCCGCAGCGCTACAAGGTAAACATATTTCTGGACAACGGCAAAGCTGTCGGGGGGCTCATTCCCCGGAAAACCAAGAAAGGCCTGGTCAAGCCCGGAGAGACGAAGAGCTTTACCTATCCGGTCCAGGACATGACCAAAGAAGCCAAGGCCATTACGTTAAATGTCCGGACCATGAGCAAGTAAGCTCCTAATCGAACTCAACCTTTCAGGCTTATAGAATACAGGGAGGTATTGTATATGAAACGTGCAAGCATCATTTTAGCCCTTTGTCTGATCGTGTGCCTGGCCAGCCCGGTTGCTGCCAAAACGACCTTTGTCAGCATCGGTACCGGCGGGACGGGTGGTATCTATTATCCCTATGGCGGCGGTGTGGCCGAGATCTGGTCCAAGTATGTGCCCGGCGTCAAGGCTGTGGCCGAAGTGACCGGCGCCAGTGTGGAGAACGTCAAACTGGCCCACAAGGGTGAAACGGTTATCGGCGAGGTCATGGGTGACGTGGCCGTGGCCGGTTTCCAGGGCCTTTCCAAATTCAAGGGTAAAAAACATAAAATCCTGGGTATGGCCATCATGTACCCGAACCTGCTGCAGATCGTGACCCTCAAAAAGAGCGGCATCACGAACTTCGAGCAGGTCAAAGGCCGGAACATCAGTACGGGGAGTCCGGGCAGCGGAACAAACTTCATGGCCGAAGCGGTCCTGGGTGCCCTGGGCATTGCCAAGGGCGACTATAAAGACAGCCGGCTCTCGTTTACCGAGAGTGCCAATGCCCTGCGGGACGGCAACATCGACGTCGGGACCTGGTCGGTCGGTCCGGGCACGAGTTCCATCCTCGACCTGGCAACCACGCATGATATAAACATCCTCGGCTTTACGCCCGAGCAGGCCAAGAAGATCCTGGCGGCCAATGCCACGTACTCCAGTGTCGACCTGGCCGGAGGGGTTTACAAGGGCGTGGACCAGCCGGTTCCGACCATCGGCGTCTGGAATGTCATGATCTGCCAGGCTTCTCTGGATACGGACCTGGTATACAGCCTGGTGAAGGCGCTCTATGAAAACAATGACTACCTGATGAAAATTCATCCGTCGGCGGCTTATACGACTCCGGAGAACGCGGTGAAATACAGCCCGATCCCGCTGCATCCGGGTACCATCAAATACCTGAAGGAAAAGGGCATTGACGTACCTGCGAAATTGATGCCTTAACCGACGGGAGCGAATGATGACCAGACCGGCGCGTACTGCCATCGGCCTTTTTGCCGGTCTGGTCTTTGTTGTTATTATCATGCTGGCGTGGTCGCCCGGCGGACTCGAACTGCGGGTGGTGCCGGTCAAAGGTGGCGTTCCGCTGCTGGTTCTGCCACTTGAGGCCGGGGAACGTTTTACGCTGCAGTACTACCATTCGGTCGAGAATGCGCCCATATGGGAAGAGCACAGCCTGGATGCGTCCGGCCGGATTTTCATTGAAGAGGAGCGCTACGAAAAATTCGGCGCCGGCATGGGGCGCATGCCGGGAGTAGGGCGCATGGTCAAACGCGGCCCTTATGAAGTGATTACGGACATGCACATGCCCACCGGAGATTTCGTGCTGCGGATCGGCAGCCCTGGCGTGGATCACACCATTATCTGGCGGGGAACCCGGACCAACTTGTCAGCTCGGGCACCGCATGCGGCGGTGCAATTCTCCGCGCGGCCGGTGAGCCGGCTGCACAGAATGTGGCGACAGTTGTGGCCCCATGCCGCTACGCCGGTTTCGCGAGGGCCCGTAAATCAATGACGGGGTGGTTTCTTTGTAATCTTGCTCTTAATCTTAATCTGATTTTGGAGATGGAGAAAGCATGAGATTAAGATTAAGACAACGTCTAAAGCAAGTTAGGCGATTCAATCGTTACAGGTTTCGAAATGACTGAAATTGGTGCTGAAGATAGTCCCGTCGAGAAAGAACAACTAACCCGACTCGCCGTCGTCACGGCCAAGGTGGTTATGGTCGTGGCGGTCAGCCTGAGCCTCTATCAACTGTATACGGCCGGGATCACGGCTCTGACCGCCCTGATTCAGCGTTCGATTCACCTGGGGGCCATCCTGACCCTGACCTTTTTACTGCGGCCCGCTTTCAAGAAGGTCCGTAAAGACCGGTTGAATGGCTGGGTCATCATCGACTGGCTGCTCATTGTAGCGTCCGTTTACTGTACCAGCTATATCTGCATAAATCTTACCGAAATATTCGAACGCCAGGGGGATTGGCTGCCTCAGGACCTGACCGTCAGTATCATCGGCACCCTGCTGGTTTTGGAGGCCTGCCGGCGCGTCATCGGCTACATCATGACCGGGATTTGCATTACAGGCATGCTGTACGCGATGTACGGGCCCTATATGCCCGAGTTGATCATCCACAAAGGGTACAGCATAGAACGCATCACAACCACGCTGTGGCTGACCACTGAGGGGATTTTCGGGCTGCCCATCGGGGTGGCATCGACCTTTGTGTTCGTATTTGTCCTGTTCGGCGCATTCCTGGAAGTCACCGGCGGCGGTAGTTTCTTTATCGATCTGGCCTACGCCCTGACCGGTCGTTTTTCCGGTGGACCGGCCAAGACGTCCGTGGTCGCATCCGGGTTCATGGGGTCGGTTTCCGGTTCGGCCGTGGGCAATGTGGTGGCCACCGGTTCGTTCACCATTCCCATGATGAAGAAGGTGGGCTACCGTCCCCATGTGGCCGGGGCCATCGAGGCGGCCGCCTCGACGGGGGGGCAACTGATGCCGCCGATCATGGGTGCCGGTGCTTTCCTCATGGCCGAATTCACCAACACCAGCTACCTCACCATTATCAAAGTGGCCCTGGTGCCGGCCATCATGTACTACGTCACGGTGTTGTTCTTCGTTCATTTCGAAGCCCGTAAATTCGGCTTGCTGGGCCAGCCCAAGGAAAACCTGCCCCGCATCGGCCGGGTAGTCAAGGAAGGGCTGCATTTCATTATCCCGGTGGCTATCCTCATCTACGTGCTGGTGGCCAATTACTCCCCCATGATGGCGGGGTTCGTAGCCGTGGTCAGCACCCTTGTCGCCAGTCTGGCGGCCAATGCCGTCAAATGGGCCGTGCAGAGAACCGGGCGCCCGACCGCCGGTAGATTTGTTTTCACTGAATCCCGGCTGATTGTCCAGGCCCTGGAGCAGGGTGCCAAGAACGCGGTGATGGTCTCGGTGGCCTGCGCAGCCGCCGGTATCATCGTGGGTATGGTGACCCTGACCGGGATGGGGCTGAAGTTCTCCAGCCTGGTGCTGGAGTTGAGTTTTGGCATCAAGGCGCTGGCCATCCTGCTGATCGGCGCGGCCTCGCTGGTGCTCGGTATGGGTCTGCCGGTAACCGCCTCCTACATCGTCCTGGCGACCCTGGCCGGACCGGCCCTGCTGGACATGGGTGTCCCGCTGCTGGTATCCCACATGATCGTGTTCTGGTACTCCCAGGATGCCAATGTCACCCCGCCGGTAAGTCTCGCCAGTTTTGCCGGGGCCGGAGTGGCCGGGGCCAATCCCATGCAGACCGCCTTCACCTCCTGGAAACTGGCCAAGGGCCTTTACATCATTCCCATCATCATGGCCTACCGTCCGCTGCTGGGCATGGGCAAGGGCTACGAGATGCTGCACTGGGAAGTCGGCCTGACCATGCTCATTACCACCCTGGGACTGGTCGCCTTTGCCGCGGCCATCGAACGTTATCTGTTTCGGAAAGCTTCCTGGCTGGAGACGATCCTGCTGTGGGTGGCTGCGGCCGCTCTTTTCTGGCCCGCCTATTGGGCCGACGCGGCCGGGGCGGTATTGTTCGGGGTAGTCATCGTCATGCAGAAATTGGTATCCACGCCTCAAAACAGTGTTGCTGCCGGAAGTTAAATACAGAAGGTGGGCCCTTACCTGCCAACCGGGTAATACCCTTTTCCAATTGTAGAAATCCAAGCCTGCGGCCCGGCACAGGTTGTGGGCTTTTTTAGCGTGTGTCTGTGCTGCCGGCAGCACCAGAATAGCGGTTCCAGGATAATTACGCCGCCAGGCGACGCTCCAGATGGCGAACGCCCCACGATGCAACCAGTATCAGAATGAGATACTCGGCCACCAGCACGGAATATATCTCCAGGGGGCGGTACACGGTGACGGTGAGTTCGTTCGCCCGGCGCGTCAACTCCTGCAGCCCCACCACCGAGACCAGCGAGGACATCTTCAGCATGTAGACGAATTGGTTGCCCAGGGGCGGCAGGATCCGGCGGATGTCCTGGGGCAGCACCACCAGGCGCATTTTCTGAAGGTAGGTGAGACCAATGGCATCGGCGGCTTCGAGCTGCCCCTGGGCGATGGATTGGATGCCGCCCCTGAAGATCTCCGCCTCAAAGGCACTGTCGCAGAGGGTCAGCGCCAGGATACCGGCCGCAAAAGGCCCCAGGGACACGCCGGCTACAATGGGCAGGCCGTAGTAGACCCACAGGATCATCACCAGCACCGGGATTGCCCGAAACAGTTCTACGTAAGTTCTGTTCATCAGGCGCAGCCAGGGACGGCTGGACAGGCCCGGGAGGGCCACCAGCAGGCCGATGATGATGGAGCCTGAAAGTGCGGCGCTTGACAGCGCCAGGGTGAGACCTGCTCCCCCGACCAGGAATTTCAGGTTGCTGGTTCCGCCGGGAGTGACCGGTAGCACTTCGTACCATCCCCATTGGTAGGCCTCACTGCTGCAGCCGGAGAGCATGGGAAGCGAAAGTAAAACTATCGCAGCTGCAATACCGCCCGACCTGCCCAGTTCATTGAATTTCACGTAGGATTTATGCATAGTGTCCCTTTTCGAACTCCATGCCGGAACCAAATACTTAACACCGGAATTCGGCAAAAGGTAATTTAGAGCGATTTCCAATAATATGTTCCTAATGATCTATTTTGTCATTCTGAGGAGTGAAAGGACGAAGAATCCCTTGCGATGAAAGCTTACCTTAGCGTGTGGGAGACTCTTCGCTATGCTCAGAGTGACAAGATTACGGAGCGTATTTTATGACAATCGGTATATGAGCATTCCCTAATCAGTCGGCATCCATTTTTTTTGTAGCCGGTCGAAAAAGCCCCGGTTGGCTTTGATGGTAATCCAGTGGTTCAGATAGTTCAGCCACACCTGATCATCCTGGGCCACGATAAGCGCCAGGTCGGCGGGTTTCCGGGGGTGCTCGACGGGTACGACAACCAGTTGAGGGTGTGTTCGGATGAGGGTGGCGGCCTCCAGGTTGCTGGTGATGGAAACATCGGCGCGGCGTGAAAGGACTTCCTGGAAATCGCGGGCCGGGGCCTCTACGGAGCGGATGCGGGCGTTTGGAAAGAACGCCTTTACCTGCTGCTCAAACGAGGTTCCCAGGGTAACCGCAACCGTGACATCCTTGCGATCGATATCTTCCCAGTTTTTAAAGCGGCCGGCATTCGATTTCAGCGTCATGGGCACCGAACCGACCTGGTAGTAGGTTTTGGTAAAGCCCACGGTTCTGATCCGGGCAGGCGTGATCGATGCGCTGGTGCTGACATCGTATTTATCGGCTACGATTCCGTTGACTAGGGTTTTCCAGTCCGTGGGGACGAACTGCAGCCGGACGCCCAGATAGGCGGCCAAAGCGGTGACCATTTCGATGTCAAATCCCTTGTAGGTGTTGGTGGCCGGGTCGCGCACCGTCATGGGGTTCCAGTCTCCAGTCGTCCCTACACGCAAAACGCCATTGGCCAGGATCTGATTGAGTCGCGACGGCCCCCGGGCCCAAACTGACGACGCAAACAGAATATAGAGGAATATTAATAGAATTCCGCTAATCGAGCGTTTCATTGGTTTTCTCCTAAACGAACAGTGCATGCGCACCGTCGGGTAATGATAGGGTTGCCATGCCGTCCCGCTCCAGGAAGTTCCTGGGAAAAGGTTGGTTTGTACGTCGTTTAAACGCAGCGCCCTTCATGTAGCGGGGTTGATTACCCACTATAAACACGAATTTAAACACCCTCAACCAAACGACGATTATCTCGGGTTAGAATGGTGCCGACAGGGTAGGTACAACCGGTGGGATCAGTCAGGGGCCCAGAATCAAACGCTGGGGATCACAGCGCTTGCGCAGGATTTCGAGTTCCTCGTTTGTGGGCGGTTTTGCCGCACGGGCATTCTCGATATCCACGCTGAAACCCATATGGTCCAGTATTTGCTCCGGGGTAACCCCGGGGTAGGTGCTGTCGAGATACATGCGGCGGGAGGTCGGGTCAAACCGCATGATGCCCAGATTGGTAATGACCGACTCCGGGCCGCCCGGCGGCAGGCCTTCTTTTTTGCGGCCCTCCGGACCGCCCATCCAGCCCGGGCTGGTGAGATAGTCGAGTGTGTCTACGAATTTGCGCTTTTCGTGCTGCATGAAGATGATGGTGCGCTGGACAAAAGAGGCGACGTCGCAGGCGCCCCCACTGCCGGAAAAACGGACTTTGGGTGCGGCATAATCACCAATGACCGTGGAATTCAGGGTGCCGTAGGGATCGATCTGCGCAGCGCCCATGATACCCACAACCCGGCGTCCGGTAAATTTGTTCTGCATGGTGGCAAATGAATCCGCCAGGCTGCCGTTGACAGCCGTATAATACATCACCCGGGGGTCGCCCACGGCCAGTGGCACCTCCTCGAGCTTTGAATCGATGGCCCCGGTCTCGAAAAAGATCGTACTGTTGGGGGCACTGATATACTTGGCGGCCATGGCCGCCAGCATGGAGATGCCGGTGCCGCAAAAGACGATATCGCCATCCTTGATTTCACGGGCGGCCGCAACGGCCATCATTTCGCGTAAGGTGTAGTTGCTCACGTAACTTGTCCTCTTGTTTCAGGATACTTGTACAATTTAATAGGGCGGCGGATATCGATGGATGCGCCCAAGCTATAAGCAGTTAGCCGTTAGCAGTTAGCTTCTGGATAAAGCTGTTCAGCATCCTCTTAACCTGATTGATTTCTTGATTAAGTTCCCCATATTTTTCATCTTGTATATAATCGAGATCACAAGCGAGTAGTAGCTGATATTCGGCCTCACTTGCAGAACCAGCAACGATGCTCATAAATCTGGCAAGTTCTCGCTCACTGTCTCTTCCGCAGCCCTCAGCGATGTTCGTCGGAATGGATGCTGCCGCTCTGCGCAGCTGAACCGTAAGTCCAAATCGTTCATCAGAAGGAAAAAACTTTGTAATCCGATAAATCTGTAGTGCAAGATGATGAGATTTTTCCCATACGTTGAGCTTTCTAAAATCTCTCAAATTCGTTCCTTTCGTATGCTAACAGCTTACGGCTAATGGCTAACAGCACAGGTTGAAAATCTGTCGTTCTACCTTCTATCCAACCCAACCGCATAGCCGGTGCGTTTGTCAGCTTTTATGGCCTGTATTTGGTCAGGGTTTATTTTGTCAATCAGGTCGGCATGGGAGCGGGTGCCGAACACGAACTCATCCAGGTACGCCCGATGACGTTCATCATCCGGGGCGGATGCTTTATAGCGATTGAGGTACACCGGATCGTAATCGTAGTGGCCGTAACAGGCCGTCGGGTAGGCGCCGTGGGGGATATGGACCACGGCATCTACGCAAAACGGCGGTACCTGGTTGCTGTCCGGCTGCTCTTTTAAAATGCCCGGTTCCAGCAGCTCTTCACAGGTAACGATCAGATGCCGGGCGGCCTTGGCCTGTTCCACGTCGGCAAAGGGCAGGCCCTGGATGCGGGCCAAACCGGTCGGATCGGCTTTCTGGACGTGGATGATGGTGACATCCGGATTGATGGCCGGCACGAGGACCAGCTTATGTGTGTCGGCCCAGTCGCCGAATGGGTTGTCCATGACGATGAGCTTTTCATCCGGGAGGCGCGTATCCTCCTGGCGCTCCTCCGGTTTGAAGCCCCAGCGGTTGACGATGTCGGAGCCCAGGCCGCTGCGCGTGGGCAGGAAAGATACCCCCATGGCGCCGGCCGTGAAACGCAGGGTCATCTGGTAATTGGAGTAGTCTTCCACCTGGAGCGAGCCGTTTTCGACCGCTTTGCGGAAGCGAATACAGGTCGGTGCGAAGCGTCCGCTGCCGCCGTAGGCGATTTCCAGGCGGGACAGGCAGCCGCCCCCGATCAGCTCATCGGCACCATGACCATTTGAATGGGCATACAGGTGCAGGTTCCTTTTGCGTTGACGCATGATTTCATAGACAGCCGCCATGGGGTTGCGATTGATCGTAAATCCACCGATGGAGATATGGGCCCCATCCGGCACGAAGTCGGCAATGGCCGCGTTCAATGGCATGCACTTGGATTGCGCTGTGTTCATTAGACCTTTCCTACGGATAGCGTGTCTTTGGGATCTGCTGAAAAATTTCAGAGATCCCAATAGTTTGTCAAGTCTAATTTGGTTATGGTTCCGCCGGAGAGACAATTTGATAATCATCGAATAATCTGGTAATGACCGTTTGGGGAGAAAAACACACGCAGATGCATCTGTACGCGCCCAAATTGGGCCCTATCGGTATAATCTAGACTCACCTGCAAGTGAGGTGGCTATGGATATCAAGACCCATGAAAAGATCGACCAGCGGTTGTGCGGCGTTCCGGTTCAGACCGCTGACGGCTGCAGCACAGTGACCATGGAAACCAGCGCGGATATGGCAGTGGATGATCCGGGCCTGGTGCACGGTGGTTTTATTTTCGGCCTGGCAGATCATGCGGCCATGATTGCCGTCAACGACCCCTTTGTTGTTCTGGGAGGCGCCGAAACCCGTTTTTTGAAGCCAGTCAAAGTGGGCGATACCGTAATGGCTTCCGCCCGGACGGAAGCGGTGCAAGGGAAAAAACATATTGTTGCGGTGGATGTCAGTCGGGGGGATGATCGGGTCTTCCAGGGGACGTTTACCTGTTTTGTGCTGGAAAAACACGTGCTGGATATATGAGAACTCGACTATTCAACTTGAAGTGGGTAAATCGGGATCGAAATCGCTATCGGGATCGGGATCGGGTTTGCTTTCAAACCCGATCCCGATCCCGATAGCGATTTCGATGGCGATGAAGAGTCTAAAAACCATCCGGGATTTGAATCAATCCTTTTCCAGGGAGGTGCAACATGTCTAAAAAAGTGGGGGTACTTCTGTCCGGCTGCGGTGTTTACGACGGCGCCGAAATCCATGAATCCGTCCTGATCCTGCTGGCCCTGGACCGGGCCGGTGCCCAGATCGCCTGCATGGCTCCGGATATGGATCAATTGCACGTTATGAATCATTACAGTCAGTCCGAAAGCGATGAGAAGCGCAACGTACTGGTTGAATCGGCCCGCATCGCTCGGGGGGATATCCAGAATCTGGAAGGGGTGAGTGCTTCCCAGATGGATGCCCTGATCATTCCCGGGGGATTTGGAGCTGCTAAAAATCTTAGTGATTTCGCAGTGAAAGGACCGGAAGCCACGGTACATCCCGAGGTGCAGCGTGTGATCGGCGAGATGCTGGACGCCGGCAAACCGGTTGGGGCGCTCTGCATAGCGCCGGCCACCCTGGTGCGGGCCGTGGCGGCCAAAGCGCCGGAAGTAACCATCGGAAATGATACCGGTACCGCGGCTGCCATTGGCCAGATGGGCGGGGTCCATATCGATTGTGCCGTCGACCAGGTCCACGTGGACGCCAAAAACAAGATCGTCACCACGCCGGCTTATATGCTGGGTCCGGGCATCGAGGACGTGGCCGTGGGGATTGAGAAACTGGTGAATAAAGTTTTAGAATTGTGTACGTAAGATAGTTTCGCTCTTAACCTTAAACTTGCTCTTAATCTTAATCTAAGATGGAGCAGCTGAGGGGATTAAGAGCAAGATTAAGAAACAGTTGGGGGGAATTATGCTAAACGGGGTAACGGGGAAATATTGCATCATCGATTTAAGTACCGGCCATACGGAAGTCGTCGAGCCGGGTGAAGCCTTTTATAAGAAATACCTGTCAGGTTATGGCCTGGGTGCGGCCGTCATCATGGAGCGCCAGCCGGCTGGCGTGGATGCCCTTGCCCCGGAAAGCCACCTGGGGTTTTGCTCCGGCCTGCTGTCCGGTACCAAAGCCTTTTTCTCCGGTCGTTTCATGGTGGTCGGTAAATCGCCCTTGACCGGCGGGTGGGGCGATGCCAATGCCGGCGGTTATTTTTCACGGGCCATCAAGCGTTCCGGCTACGATGCGATCTTTTTTACCGGGGCGGCTGAAAAGCCGGTCTGGGTGGTCATAACTGAAGGAGAAATCGATATTCGTCCGGCGGATGACCTGTGGGGTAAGGATATCCTGGAAACCGAAGAAGCGATTCAGGCCGAACTGGGCGATCGCAATATCCAGATTGCCTCCATCGGTTTGAGTGGGGAAAAGCAATCCCTGATTTCCGGCATTGCCACCGACGGGGCCCGTATTGCCGCCCGTTCGGGGCTCGGCGCGGTCATGGGCAGCAAGGACCTCAAGGCGCTGGCGCTCAGGGGTAAAACCAAGGTGAAGGTGGCCGACCCGGAAGGACTCAAAGCCATCAACAGCGCTTTTATAGCGGATTACAACAAGTCGAGCATCGTCGACCGTGTGACCATGTACCTGATGAACTTTCTCAGCCAAATCATCGCCCGCACCGGCATCTCCGTTCCCTCGCAGCCGTCGCTCATTAAAGAGATTTTCAGAAAATACGGCACCTCCGGCCTGACCACCTATTCGGCCATGGTCGGGGATATGCCCATCAAGAACTGGGAGGGCGTCGGCTACAAGGAGTTTCCGATTGAGCGTGCCTCCAAGGGCTCCGATGACAGTGTCATCAAGTACCAGACGAAGCGTTATCCGTGCCAGGCGTGTCCCTTGGGCTGCGGCGGTATTGTCGATATCAAGAAAGGCAAATACAAGGGTGAGAAAGGGCACAAGCCCGAGTACGAGACCATCGGCTCCTTTGGCGGGATGCTGCTGCAGGACGATTTTGACGCCATTGTGGAAATAAATGAAATGTGCAACCGGGCCGCCATCGACACCATTTCCACCGGGGCGACCGTTGCATTTGCCACGGAGTGCTTTGAAAACGGCCTCATCGATGAAACGGATACCGGCGGACTGCAGTTGGGGTGGGGCAGGACCGACGCAGTCGTGCAGCTGGTTGAGATGATGATCAACCGTGAAGGCTTTGGGGATATACTGGCGGACGGCGTCAAACGCGCCGCGGAAAAGATCGGCAAGGATAGTGAAAAATACGCCGTGCACGCGGGCGGCCAGGAACTGCCCATGCACGACCCCCGCCTGGATCCCGGATTTGCCATTGCCTATGAGTGTGAACCCACTCCGGGGCGCCACACGGTTTCCTGTTATCTCTATGCATCCCTGTTCGGGCTGGAAAAAAGATTTCCCGCTGCCGCCGCCCTGGTCAAGGCCGGTCGCGGCCGCGCAAGCAAGGATGTCCGTCGTTTTACAGCCGGCACCTACTATATGCAGCTGCTGAACTGCGGCGGCATGTGCCTTTTCGGCGCCATTACCAGCCAATTGCCGGTCGTGGAGTACATGAACGCGGTTACCGGCTGGGGACTGAGTGCGGATGAATACCTGCAAACCGGCGAACGGATTCTGAACCTGCGGAAAGCCTTCAACATGCGCGAAGGCATTATCCCCGACGGAATCCAGATCCATGGCCGGGCCATCGGCACGACACCCCTGCAAGCCGGGCCGCTCAAGGGCAAACGGGTCGATCTGCCGGCGATGCTGGATGAGTTTTACCGGATCGTCGGCTGGAGCCGGGAGCAGGGCGGGCCAACCCCGGAGAAGCTGCAGGCTTTGGGGCTGGCAGTTACAGAGGGCGATACGTCCAGCTAAATCGCCCTGAATTACAGATTCAGGCAGATAGAACTCGTCTCATAAACGGTTTATCGTTCTAAACGCTGCGACGGCCCTTAAGGGACCACCAGAGGCCCCAGGAGACCAGTACCGGGCCGGCGCCGATGTGTAGGCAAACAGTTTCCACTCCGCGCCCCAGGGCTCATAATAAACCGCCCAGAAAGCCAGCCAGATGATAGAGGCCAGGATGGCAAGTCTCTGCCGCCCGGTAAGTGCAAAGCCGGATACGGCTGGCACCCGGGGCCGGGCGGGTGCGGCCATCCGCGGCTTGTTGATGCGGGGCAGGAAGATGACAGCCAGGACAATGGCCGCGATCAGTAAAATTTCGTTTAGGCCGGAAAACATGTTGGATGCTGCTACCATAAAAGTTGCCCGGAGGCAATGCGTATCACTTTAGTATTTCTCAAAGATGCGTTATATTTCAGGATACATATTGCCATTGAGTGCTCATGAAATGAATTTTGGTTGAAGGAAGTCGCATGGAACTGCATAAAAAAACTGTCATGCCCCCTGGATTTTCCTGTGCGGGGACAAATTGCGGACTCAAAACAGACGGCAAGGATCTGGCTGTTTTCTATTCGGAGACGGCGGCCAGCGCGGCGGCGGTCTTTACGCGCAATAAATTTCCAGGCGCGCCGGTCATCCTGGGGCGCAACATCATCAAGAAGGGTGTCCTCCGCGCTATCGTGGCCAACAGCAAGATCAGCAATGTCGGCACCGGCCAGGCCGGCCTTGACAATGCCGCCCGCATGGCTGCCGCGGTGGCCGCTGAATTCGACATCCCGCCGGACCAGGTGATCATGAGTTCCACGGGGGTGATTGCCCGCCAGCTGGAGATCGAAAAGATCGAGGCCGGTCTGCGGGGAATCTCCAACCAGCTTTCGGCAGATCCCCTGGCGGCTACGGAAGGCATCATGACCACGGATACCTACCCCAAGGCCCTCTCGATGGATGTCGGCGACGCGGTGCTGACGATCGTGGGGAAGGGGGCCGGTATGATTGAGCCCAATATGGCCACCATGCTGGTTTACATCTTTACCGATGCTGAAATTGCCGCCCCGGCACTTGACCATGCCCTGCGGCAGGCGGTGGCCGTGTCGTTCAATATGCTCTCGGTTGATACCGATACGAGCACATCGGATACGTGTGTCATCATGGCCAACGGCCAGGCCGGATCAGTTGACCTGAAGCTGTTTCAAAAAGCCCTCACCTATGCCTGTACGGAAATGGCCAAGCTCCTGGCCCGTGATGCGGAAGGCGCCACCAAACTCCTGATATCAAAGGTTAAAGGGGCGGCTGACGAAAAGCAAGCCATCCAGATGGCCAAATCCCTGGTCAATTCCCCCCTGGTAAAAACCATGGCCTACGGGGCCGACCCGAATATCGGCCGGGTCCTGATGGCCATCGGCAAGTGTGTGGATTGCGCTATCGACCCGGCCCGCATTGCCATCCGGATCAACGATACGCTGGTCTACCAGGATATGGCCCGGGTAGATTTCGACGAAGATGCCGTGCGGGGGCTGCTCGGCGGTGAGCAGGTGGTGATCGAGGCTGAACTGGGCCAGGGCTCCGGCCGGGCGACAGCCTTCGGATGCGACCTCACCGAGGGGTATATTGAGGAAAATGCCGCCTATTACTCGTCATGACCCTGCCCGTAGAGTCAATACTGCCGGAACTGAAAGAATCCCTGCATAGCGGGCACAATGTCGTCCTCCAGGCGCCGCCCGGGGCCGGCAAAACCACCGTTGTACCCCTTGAGTTGCTGGATGCGGCGTGGCTGCAGAACCGCAAGATCATTCTACTGCAGCCCCGGCGGTTGGCCGCTCGGGCCGCGGCTTGCAGAATGGCCGGCACGTTGAACGAAAAAGTCGGAAAGCGGGTAGGGTACCGGATCCGCTTTGACAACCAGGTGGGGCCGGAGACGCAAATCGAGGTCGTCACAGAGGCCGTTCTAACACGTAAACTTCAGCGGGATCCGGAAATAGCCGATACCGGGCTGGTAATCTTCGACGAATTCCATGAACGGAGCATTCACTCCGACCTTGGGCTGGCCCTCTGCCGGGAGGTCCAGGCGGAACTGCGGACCGATCTGAGAATCCTGGTCATGTCCGCCACACTGGACGGCGAACCGGTCGCGCAGCTCCTGGGCGGTGCCCGGATCATATCCTGCCGCGGAAAGCAGCATCCCGTCGAAACCCATTACCTCTCCAAACCGGTCCGGCCCCTTACAGCGGCATTTATTGCCAGCGAAATAGAGCGCATTCTGGCCCGACAGCCCGGCAGCGTCCTGGTGTTTCTGCCCGGGGCCGGTGAGATCCGGCGCGTGACGGCTTTACTCGCTGAGCGCCTGCGTCCCGAGGTAGAGATCGCGCCGCTTTTCGGCGATCTGTCCGGGAAGCAGCAGGACCGCGCCATTCGTCCCTGTGCCCCGGAAAAGCGCAAAGTGGTCCTGGCCACTTCCATAGCCGAAACCAGTCTCACCATCGAGGGCATCCGTATCGTGGTGGATGCCGGTCAGATGCGCATCCCCCGCTTTCAGCCCGGCAGCCTGATGACTTCACTTGAAACCGTCAGGGTATCCAAGGCTTCGGCCGATCAGCGGCGCGGCCGCGCCGGTCGTACCGGGCCGGGCGCCTGCTTTCGGCTCTGGACGGAGCACGATCAGCAGTCCCTGGTGCCCTACAATAAACCGGAAATTCTCAACACGGATTTAGCCCCCCTGGCCCTGGAACTGGCCTGCTGGGGAAATTCGGATATCAACGCCATGGCCTGGCTGGATTTGCCGCCGTCGGCGGCCCTGGGGGAGGCGTACAAATTCCTGTTAAGTATCGGGGCCGTGGATGCGCAGGACAGGGTGACCCGGCACGGCCGCCGCATCAATACCCTGGGCATTCAGCCCCGACTGGGACATATGCTCCTGAGAAGCACCGCCCTGGGTCGGGCTGGAACTGCAGCGAAAATGGCCGCCCTGCTGTCGGGTCGGGATATTCTCGCCCGTACCGGATTCAGGCGGGAGGCGGATATCCGGGTGAGGCTCGAACTACTTCAGGATGCTGATCGTCAATCGACCGACCGCCGGCAAAAAGGTCTCGACCGGCGGGCCCTGACCAGGATCCGGAAATTGGCACAACGCTGGCTGCAAGCGGCCGCACCTGGAAAGAAAAGCACCACCCAGGTAAACGACGCCGGCAAGATCCTGGCCCTGGCCTATCCGGATCGAATCGGGCAGCTGCGCCCGGGCAGCCGTGACCGCTACCTGCTCTCCGGTGGGCGCGGTGCCTGCTTGCCGGAATCGGACCCCCTGTGCGGTACACCTTTTATCGTGGTTGCACGGACCGATGGGCGGCCGGACAATGCCCGGATCTTTCTGGCCGCACCAGTGGAACCCACAGAGCTCGAAGAAGTCCTGGCGCACAGGATCGACGCTCAAAAATCAGTAAAATGGGACAGCCGCCGGAAACGGGTAATCAGCCGTGAGCAACGCCGGATCGGCCAGGTGGTTCTGGAAGATAGAAATCTGAATAAACCTGATAAAACAGATGTTAAGAATGCTATGTTAAAAGGAATACATGAGGACGGAATGGACTGTCTACCCTTGGGCGCAAAGGTGCGTAGCTGGATGGCCCGGGTGCAATTCATCCATGATCACGACCCCGACCCTGGGGCCTGGCCGGACATGCGGCCGGCGGCCTTGATGGCGGATCTCGAAACCTGGCTGGGACCCCATCTGGGCAGCTGCCGCAGTCTCGCCGCCTTGAAGAAACTGGACATGCAGAGCATCCTGAGAACCTTGCTTGACTGGCAGCAACACCGCCAGCTGGACCGGTTGGCCCCGGAGGCTGTCGCGGTGCCCAGTGGGTCCCGGATCCGCCTGGACTACACTTCCGGCGACGGACCGGTTCTGGCTGTACGCCTGCAGGAAATGTTCGGTCTGCAGGACACCCCGACGGTCTTAGAAGGACGTCATAAGGTCCTGGTCCATCTGCTTTCACCCGCCGGCCGCCCTGTGCAGGTAACCCGGGAATTAGGCGGTTTCTGGCGGGATACATACGGACAGGTCAAGAAAGAACTCAAAGGCCGCTACCCGAAACACTACTGGCCCGAGAATCCGCTGGAAGCCGTCGCGACCCGCAAAGTAAAGCCGAAAAGAAAAAAGAAATAATATGCTGTCACTCTGAGCGGAGCCTTGAAAAATTGTGTATCAAGGCGTATATATGCAATTTCAAGGGGTTCAGAGTGAACGTTCCCTGTTTCGATTTGAACTTTTAATCCTTTGAACCTCTACTTGCCAGTCGTCTTGTCCTGCGAAGCTTGATTAGCGAAGCGGGAAGCTCGTAGAACACCCGTCTTCCGCATTAGCCTGCGACGGAGGATGGCAAGACTGGAACCCAGAACCCTGAACCTTTCCAAGGAGATTTTCTATGCTAAGAACCGTCATCAGGTCCACCGGCAAGTATCTGCCCCCCCCGTGTCGTAACCAATGATGATATGACCCAGTGGATGGACACCTCCGATGAGTGGATCGAACAGCGGACCGGGATTAAACAGCGCCATTGGATTCCGCAAGAAGGCGGGGTCGGTGCTTCGGACCTGGGTCTGGAAGCCTCTAAGATAGCGCTCGATAGGGCCGGCTGGCAAGCTGCGGATGTGGACCTGATTATTTTTGCCACGCTCAGTCCCGATTTGAACTTCCCCGGTTCCGGCTGCCTGTTGCAGCACAAGCTGGGTTTGGCCGACACGCCGGCCCTGGATATCCGGCAGCAATGCACCGGTTTTTTATACGGCCTGGAGGTGGCGGATGCCTACATTCGCAGCGGGCTGGCCCAAAAAATCCTGTTCGTGGGCGGCGAAGTCCACAGTACCGGGCTGGACATCTCCACCCGCGGCCGGGATGTGGCCGTGATTTTTGGCGATGGTGCGGCCGCGGCCTGCATTACCGGCCTGGAAACCGACAGCGACGTCGGGGTCCTGGCCCACCAGCTGCATGCCGACGGGACCTTTGCCGAGAGCCTGATGGTGGAAGCGCCCGCTTCCCGGGAGAATCCGAGATTCACGGAAGAGATGTTCGCGGCCGGGCGCCATTATCCAACAATGGACGGTAAAGCCATTTTCAAACTGGCTGTCCGCCGGCTGCCCGAGGTAACAATGAAAGTGCTGCAAAAGGCCGGTGTCGCTTTGGATGAGGTGACCCTTTTCATTCCCCACCAGGCCAATTTGCGCATCAACCAATTTTATGCCAAAGCCATGGAACTGCCCCAGGAAAAGGTGTTCAACAACATCCAGAAATACGGCAATACCACGGCGGCGACCATCCCCCTGGCCCTGGACGAGGCCATGGAAGCAGGGCTGATCGGCAAATCCGGTGAGGTGGTCGTATTTTTAGGCCTCGGCGCCGGCTTGACCTGGGGCGCATCGGTTTACAGGTTCCCATGAAGAAAGCATCAATAAAAGATCACGATCCCGCCCGCCGGGCATTTCTCGGTTCGACTGCCAAACTAGCGGCCACCGCAGCCCTGGCCCCCGTGCTGGGCTGCGCGGGAAAACCCCAAAAACCGGTGGCTACCCGCGCCATCCCGCAAATCCAGCCCCAGAGCTGGGAAACCAAACCCCGTGAACCGCGCTTCTGGGTGGCCAACCGGCCCGAGCGGGTTTTGCTCAAGAACGGGCTGATCGCCGATGGGACCGGCACGCCGGCTTACTATGGTGATCTGCTGATCAGCGGCGACAAGATCGAGACCGTCACGCCCGGCAGCATCAGCTTTAAAGGAACGGCCCTCAATTGCAGCGGCAAGGTCATTGCCCCCGGTTTCATCGATTGTCATACGCACATGGACTGGGTCCTGCCCATGCCGGGACGCATGGACATGCGAACCCCGTTTACCGAGCAGGGTGTCACGACCTTTGTCGGCGGCAACTGCGGCTTCGGAGTCGCCGGCTTCATGAAAAAGACACCCCACCGTGAGCTGATCGCCGTACGCACGGAGGGTTTATACAACCTGCAGTGGGACGAAATGGCCACTTATTTCGACCATATACGCAGGCAAGGCATGAGTCACAACCTCGTGAACTTGGCCGGCCACGGAACGACCCGGTCTTCAATCCGCGGTTTCGATCCCACACCTCTGCAGCCGGACGAAATGCGGACCCTGCTTTACCTTTTGGACCAGGCCATGGAACAGGGGGCCTACGGCATATCCCTGGGGCTGCAATACGAACCCGGCGTTTTTGCGACTGCCCGGGAACTGCTTGAAATTGCCAGGCTGGTGAAAAAAAGAGACGGGATCCTGACCGTCCACATGAAAGCCTATTCCGCACTGTCGGGCACCTACCTCTTGAAACCATACGGACGTCCCCACAACCTGCTGGCCCTGGAGGAGATGATCCAGCTGGCCCGGGAGACCGGCGTGCGTCTGCAGCTTTCCCACCTGATATTCGTAGGCGAACGGACCTGGGAAACCTGCAGTGAGGCCCTGGATTTGATAACCGCCGCCCGTCGGGAGGGACTGGATATCCAGTACGACACCTACGCTTACCACTGCGGCACGTCCGTCATCAACGTCTTCTTACCAAAGTGGTTTCTGTCCGGGGTGCCGGCAACCTACACCGAGACCACCAGCCTGATGCGCCTGCGCATGGAAATCATGCTGATCAAGTCACTGCTGGGGTTTGGTTTTGAAGACATCCAGATCACCGACGCCCGCCACCCGGACCTGGATCAATTCAACGGTATGTTCCTTGAGGAGATCGCCAAAGCGCGTGGAATGGACCCCTTTGAAAATTTCATCGACATGGCCCGCCTGAGCCGGGGCCGGGCAAGGGTTTTGAACCATCGTTACAGCAGCCTGGAGAATGTGCAGATGCTGATGCAGGATCCGGCCGCGCTGTTCCAGAGTGATGCCACTCCGGCGCCCGCCGGCGTGCAGAATCCGGGGGCCTATGGTAACTTTCCGCTTTTTCTACAGTATGCCCGCGATTACCGCCTGATGACCATGGAGGCGTGCATCCGCCGGATGACCGGCGCCGCGGCCGACCGCTTCGGGATCAGGGAACGAGGTTACCTGAAGGCAGGGTCTGCCGCCGATATCACTGTCTTTGACTACGATGCCATCCGCGACAACAACACCCGCCAGTATACCGACCGCCGGCCTTCCGGCATCGAACACGTCTTTATCAACGGTGAACAGGTCCTCAACTACGGCCTCGCCAACAGCGAAATCCTGGCCGGCCAGGTGCTATAATGCTTTTTCAAGCCTGTCGTGCTCTGATTTCAGAAGATTAGATAAACAACTCAACTTTCTGGCTTCATACGGGAGCGGCATCTTGCCGCGAAAATGGTGCCTTTGGGGTCCGCTGATCGCGGCAAGATGCCGCTCCCACAACGTGCAGACGCCGCAATTCGGTTGAAACACGAAAGTTGAGCAAATACGTTGGGAGCCGAATCAAGAATGGATTTTGGCTTAAGGTCAAGGCGGGCGTGAAATTTCCCCGCGTTGCGGGACTTCCCTCTCGATCTATTACTCAAATGTGGGTCGGAACCGGAGGAATACTATGGTATTTCGAGGATTTGAATTTTACGGCCAACGCGGAGATTGGGCCAATCAGGCTTCGCCCGACATGAAGACTTGCTTGAATCGGCCCCTACCCTTTGGGTGAGAGCCGTTTAACCAGCGTCGTGGCAAAATTTTTGAAAAACAGCAATTGAATGGACTCGGACGAGCGGTCGATCAAGGTCGCATTGATCTTCATGAGAATGCAGTCTGTTTCGGCAACAACCGCTGCAACCCGGGCCTGTCCGGCGATACAGGCCATTTCCCCGAAACATTCACCGCCGCCGATGGTCGCGATCTTTGTGTCACCTTTCCGGATCTGGGCCTTTCCGCTGAGAATCACGAAAAAAGCATCATCGATATCACCTTCGGCCACAATGGTCTTGGCCTTGGGCACTTTGATCAAGGTGCTGTCATTTACCAGCTCGCTGAGCTGTTCTCTGGAAAAGTTGTTGAAAAAAGGCACGTTGTGCACCAGGTCCAGGACATCCTTGGCCTTTCCTGTGACAATGTTGTCAGTGAGCCCGCGCAGGGCTACCCGGAGGTCATAAGCAAAATCGAGGCAGGATTGGTAGCGCTCGGTGTAATCCTTGGCCATGGCCTTGTTGACGATATTTTCCAGAATTGGCGGCAGGTCCGGGCGTAGTTCGCTCAGGGGGGCGGGGTCCGAATTGGTGATTTTGTACATGATGGTGAAATTGTTTTCACCGGGGAAAGCCTGCTGCCCCCCAGCAGTTCATACAGGACGCAGCCCAGGGAGAAAATATCGCTGTAACTGCCCAGGGCCTCCTCCTTGATCGCCTCGGGCGACATGTAGCTCGGTGTCCCCCACAGGCCGGTTTCCGACGTGTGCTCGGTGATCTGGGCGACCCCGAAGTCGGTCAGTTTGGGTGACCCGTTTTCGTCGAGCATGATATTGGAGGGTTTGATGTCGCGATGGATGACTTTCTGCTTGTGGGCGTAATCCAGGGCCTGGCAGATGGCAAATATGATTTCAACCGCCTGTTGCATGGGCAGCAGCGTGTCCGCGTGGCAATGCTTTTCAAGGGTATCCCCCTTGATACACTCCATGGTGATGTAGCAGTAGGCGCCGTAGGTGCCCGCATCGTAAATAGAGACGATATTGGGGTGATTCAGGCGGCCGGCGGATTGCGCTTCAACGAAGAACTTCTGCCGCTTGTCGTCTGAACCGGGTTGGGATATTTTCAGAGCCACGTTGCGGCCAATGTAGGGGTCGACCCCCAGAAAGACGATGGCGTTGCCGCCCTGGCCGAGTTTGCCGGCAATCTTGTAGCGATCAACGGATTCTAAGCCTTCCAGTCCAGCGAGAAAACCCGGGTCGCCTGATGGGGTAGAGGTCATGCGTCTGGTGGCCTGCCTTTCAATCCAAGCTTGATTGGTATGGTGTTGATTGATTATAGAGACCCGGCGCCCAAGTGTCAACAAGGACCTGCCGGGCAAAACCTTGTAACCGTCCGGTTGTAAAGATTATTCGTGAATTTCGCCCTTGAACAGCATGTCGAGATAGAAGGCCTGAATCGGATCCAGGTCTGCGGCGTACCCAGTGTCGCCTTTATTATGGGCGGCCATGGCCGTACGTAATCCATTGGCGGTCTTTTTGCCGAGCTCCACTCCGAACTGGTCGAAAGGGTTGATCCCCCAGATAAAAGCGGCCAGAGCGGTCCGCGCTTCATAGAACGCCAGCAGGGCCCCGATGTTGCGCGGTGAGAGGTCGGATAGGACAATGGTCGACGAAGGCCGGTTCCCGGCAAATGAGCGGGCCGGATCGGCAGCTGTTTTACCGGCGGCCAGGGCATCGGCCTGGGCAATCAGGTTGGCCCAGAGCTCCTGGTGATTGGTGACCCCTTTTGAGGTCGATTGCAGCTGGGGATAGGCGCTGTTCAGGATGCCGAGGAACTCGACAGGCAGGGGCCGGCCCTGGTGGGCCATCTGGAAAAACGAGTGCTGGGCATTTGTGCCGGGTTCCCCGAAGATAAAGCCGCCGCTGCCGCCCGTATGCGGTTTCCCGTCCCAGGTGGCTGATTTGCCATTGCTTTCCATGCTGAGCTGCTGAATATGGGCCGCGAGTTTGTCCAGGGGCGCCGCGTAGGGGACGATGGCCAAAGCAGGATAGGCCAGGAAGGTTGTATTCCACACATCCAGCAGCGCCGCAGTCAGGGGCAGATTCTGTTCAGCGGGTGCCTCGCCGGCGTGCCGATCCATGACGGCGGCCCCCTCTAAAAGTTCTGCAAAGCAGTCATACCCAAGGTAAAGACTCAGGGGCACGCCGCCCACCGCGGATGACACACTGTAGCGACCGCCGATAAAGTCGAACATGTGAAAGGTGGCCAGGACCGGATTTTCCGGATCGTCTCCCGGGCTGCCTTTACTGGTAACGGTGACGACGTGCCGGGCCGGATCAAGGCCGTGGCTGTCCATGTAGGCGTAAGCCTGGTGCGTGTTGGCCAGGGTTTCCGCGGTCGTGTAACTTTTCGATATCACGACCCAAAGCGTGGTTTCCGGATCGATCTTGGCCGCGATCTCACCGAAATTGTGAGAGTCGACATTGGAGAGAAAGTGGAGCTGGAGGCCTTTATCAGCCCGGTGGTGCAGCGCGTTGGCAATGAATTGTGTACCCAGGTAGCTCCCACCGATACCAATGACGACCACATGCCGGAAAGGCCGGCCCGTGGAGCCGGTCAGACGGCCGGTGTGGACATCGTCGGCAAAACGCGCCACCTGTCGGCTGACAGCGTGCAGGGCGGGTTTGATATCGGCACCGTCGACCAGGATGGGTTCCGGGGAGAGGTCCCGGCAGGCGGTATGCAAAGCGGCCCGGTTTTCCGAATGGTTGACGGTGGCCCCTTGCAGCATGGAGCGAAACCGGTCACAGGCGCCGTCCGCTGTGGCCAGGGCATGCAGCAGGGTCAGGGTCTGCGCATCGACCCGCTGGCGCGAGAAATCATAGAACAGGCCGGCCGCGGACAGGGAAAAGGCAGCCAGGCGTTCCGGTTCGGCGATCAGCTGTTTGAGGTGTTTGTTCGGGGTCTCAAAGAGTTGGGCCCGGGCTTCCAGAGCTTTCCAATGTTGCGAATACGCCATGTGATTCCCCCCTTGGTAGGTTGGAACTGTCATGAGAATTACTTGAATCTACAGCAATCCTTGGCTGAATATTGGGTATTCCAGGCTGGCATTCAGAATTGCTGTGTGCGCGAACCAATCTCAAAAAACGGATTTTGGTTCAAAATGACGCGAAGCTAATGCCTAACGTTGTGCAAGGCGGACGTGAGGTTCAAACCGCAGGAATACTTGAGTATTTTGAGGACTTGAACCGAGCGCCCAACGCCGAGTTTGGGCCAATCAGTCTTCGCTCTGCGAGCCACGCCCGACATGAAGACTTTTTTGAGATAGGTTCGCATTACGAACTCCGGGAACAGGATACACTCTCGGCCATCACGGAGTGGATATCATCGAGAATCCGGCACTCCTTGATGCATTTCGGAAAAAAAGGTCTGTCATCACAGCCCCGGCAAGGGCTTTTGATCAAATAACCGATCTCAAAATCGAAACGGTATTTAAAAGGCTTTTTCTTGGTAATGGTTTCCATGGGTACATTCTTTGTCGGCCGGCCGTTTCGGCCAACCAGGTAAATCAGTCTCTGCGATTCAAAAACCGCTGGTATTCATACATGCGGGCAAAGGCTTTAACGGCCCGCTCCGGTGTTTCGTAGAACAGTCCTTTGTATTCGTCATCTCCCACCCGATAGACGGTCTGGTCTTCCTGGTCGGTCAACAGGCTGACGCCGAAAACCGGTTTTTCGTATTTGTGCATCAGGTTGATGACATGTGCAATATACTGTTTTTCAAAATCGATCAGCATCTGATTGGCCAGATCCAGAATATCCTGCGCAAAATTCTCATCGGCCTTGCGTACCGAGGCCGACATGCGTTCGACAAAGATGCGGCGTCCCATGATGCCCAGGTTGATAACGGCATCACACCCATCCCATTTGAGCAGCTCTTCCAGGGTGGTCATGGGAATGGCCGGATCGTTCTCGCCCACGATATCCACGGGATTCGCGCGGCTCCAGTAGGGCGGCAGGATGCCGTCCAGGACCGCCAGAATCGAATCGGGCAGGGCGGGTACCTCCAGGCCGTAGTTGGCGCACAGGTCGGCGGTAATCACGCCCCAGCCGCCGCCCAGGGTCATGATGGCCGCCCGGTTGCCCCGGGGCAGGGGGACCGACGCAAAGGCTGCAGACAGATCTAAAAGATCCATGGAACGGTCGACTTTGACGATGCCGGCCTGGCGGCAAACCGCATTGAACACCCTGGCATCCGAACTCAGCGCTCCGGTATGGCTGGCGGCAGCCCGGTTGCCGGCCCCGGTCTGGCCCCCTTTCAAGAGGACGATCGGTTTTTTGCGACCCACCCGGCAGGCGCTTTCGTAAAACCGGCGGCCGTCTTTGACACTCTCTATGTAGAGCATCACCGTCCGGGTGAGATCGTCTATTTCAAACCCTTCCATATAGTCTTCGATGGTAAGCATGGCTTCGTTGCCGGATCCGGAAAACGCCCGGATGCCGATACCCTGCGCCTCGGCAAAGGCCAAAAGCTGCGTCCCCATGTTGCCGGACTGGGCCACCATGGCGGTGGAGCCGGCCAGGGGGTGGACCGGGCTGCCGGTGCAGTAAAGCTGGTTGTGGGGGTTGCAGATGCCCATTGTATTCGGGCCCAATATCAGGATGCCGGCCTGGCGGGCGGCTTGGACCAGATCCTTTTCAAGCTGCTTGCCTTCCGGCCCGGTCTCGCCGAAGCCGGAGGTGATCAGCAGCATGTTTTTTATCTTTTTGGCTTCCATCTGCGGAATCAGGCCGGGTACCAGTGGGGCTGGGATGGTCACCACGGCCAGGTCGACGGGCCCGGGGATGGCGTCGATATTGCTGTATACCGGCCGACCGGCGATGGTACCCCCCCTGGGGTTGACCAGGTAGATGTCGCCGTCATATCCGCCGCTGATGGTATTGGACATCAGCATATGGCCCCATTTGCCCATCTGGGCGGAAGCGCCCACGAACGCAATGCTCTTGGGATAAAAAAGGGCCCCGATGGCCGCGGGATCCACGGCAAGTGTCTCCGGGGAATCGGTTTGCGGTTGGCCGGGGACGACCAAAGCATCCACGGCAACCAGAGAGCCATCACGGGTGGCCAGCAGGGGGTTGATATCAATTTCGGCTATCTCGGGATGATCCAGCCCCAATTGCCCGATGGCCATGAGAATCTCTTCCAGCTGTCCGGTCTGGACAGCGGCCTCGCCGCGAAATTCCCCCAGCAGGGCGCCGGCCTTGATCTCCGTCAGCATGTCCCGGACGTCGGCCCGGGTGACCGGGGCCAGGCGAAAGGTCACATCCGACAGCGCTTCGGTCAGGATGCCCCCGAGACCGAACATGACGACCGGCCCAAATTGAGGATCTCGAAAAAGCCCGGCCACGAATTCCCGGCGGCTTTCCATCTGCGGCTGGATCAACAGGCCTTCCAGATCCTGGCCGGCGGCCGCGACAACGTGTTCGGCTGCCTGGCGGACACTCTCTGCGTCTGCCAGGTTGAGTCGCACCAGGCCCCGCTCGGTCTTGTGCAGCAGGTTTGCGCCCATACCCTTCAGGACCACGGGATATCCGGTCTCCTCCGCCAGGCGCACGGCCTCATCCGCCGTTGCTGCCACTGCTTCGGATACCACCGGAATGGCGTACTGCTGTAGCAGCTGTTTGGCCTGAAATTCGGTCAACGCTTTCTGGCCCGTGCTCAAGGCTTGATTTAAGACGGTATTTATATCCATCAATGCTCCTGGTATCATTACAGAATGCCATCTGCCGGCCATACAGGCGGCCCGGTTGCATATCCGCTCGCCGCCACCCGCACGCGGCCTCATGCCTTAGCCACTACCGTCAAACCTGTCAAGGTTTATCGGCTAGAATGGCGATGTACAGCCATAAACATTTATGGTATCTTTTTTACTGTAATTTTGACAGGTAATTTTCGATCAGGAGCGCACATGAAAATCAGAAGCGGGCAGGGCCTGGACGTCCATAAACTGGTGCCGGACAGACCATTGGTACTGGGCGGTGTCACCATCCCCTTCGACCGGGGACTGGCCGGTCACTCCGACGCTGATGTCCTGGTGCACGCGGTTTGCGATGCTTTGCTGGGGGCTGCGGCCCTGGGCGATATCGGGCACCATTTTCCCGATTCCGACCCGGCTTATCGTGACATTGACAGCCTGGTACTGCTGGCGAAAACCGGCACCTTGCTGGCTGAGGCAGGGTATGCGATCGGCAATATCGATGCGGTCGTCATCGCCCAGGCACCCAGGATAGCTCCCTACCGCAGCCAGATGCAGCAAAACCTGGCCCGCACGCTGCATATCGATCCCGGGCAGGTCAGCATCAAAGCCACCACCACTGAAAACCTGGGAATGTTCGGCCGGGGGGAGGGCATCGGGGCACTGTGCACGGTCCTGATTGAAAAGGTTTAGCGATGTTTGTTATTAATTCCGACTTTTCCCCCAAGGGTGACCAGCCCGCAGCCATCGAGACCCTGAGCAGCTTTATCGAAGCCGGCAACCGCCACCAGGTACTACTAGGTGTGACCGGCTCAGGCAAGACCTTCACCATGGCGAATGTGATTGCCAAGGTGCAGCGGCCAACTCTGGTGCTGGCGCCCAACAAAACCCTGGCGGCCCAGCTTTACAATGAATTCAAAGCGCTGTTCCCCGACAATGCGGTTGAATACTTTGTCAGTTATTATGACTATTACCAACCGGAAGCTTACATTCCCACGACCGATACCTACATCCAGAAAGACTCCTCCATCAACGAAATGATCGACAAGATGCGGCATTCCGCCACCCGGTCCGTTCTTTCGCGGCGGGATGTGATTGTGGTGGCCAGCGTCTCGTGCATATTCGGGCTGGGCGCACCGGAAGATTATCTGGACATGCGGGTTGAAATCGACACCGACATGGAAATAGAGCGGGACAAGCTGCTGCGCAAACTGGTGAACATCCAGTATGAGCGTAATGACACGGATTTTCACAGGGGGGTCTTCCGGGTACGCGGGGATCGGGTCGAAATACTGCCTTCCTATGAAGAGGAACTGGCCATCCGGATCGACTTCTTCGGCGATCAGGTAGAAAGCATTACGGAAATAGATCCCCTGCGGGCCACCGTCAAAAGAAGGCTGGATCGGGCGGTTATCTATCCGGCCAGCCACTATGTGACCCGGGATACAACCCTGAAGCGCGCCACAGAGACCATCAAGACCGAACTCAAAGAGCGCATGGATTATTTCCATGCGCAGAATCAACTGATCGAGGTGCAGCGGATTGAAGAGCGGACCAATTTCGACCTGGAGATGATCCAGGAGATCGGCTACTGCAACGGCATCGAGAACTACTCGCGCCACCTCACAGGACGCCAACCGGGTGAACCGCCGCCGACCTTGCTGGACTATTTCCCGGATGACTACCTGCTCTGCGTCGATGAGAGCCACATTGCCGTACCGCAGATTCGGGCCATGTACAAAGGTGACCGTTCCCGCAAGGAAACCCTGGTGCGGTTCGGCTTCAGGCTGCCGTCCGCCCTGGACAACCGCCCCCTGATGTTCACGGAATTCAAGGAACGGGTCAACCAGATCATTTATGTCTCCGCCACACCGGCCGACTATGAGCTTGAAAAAGCGGCCGGGTCGGTGGCCGAACATATCGCCCGCCCCACCGGCCTGCTCGATCCGCAGATCGAGGTGCGCGGTGCCGAAAACCAGGTGGATGACCTGTACACGGAAATACGCCAACGGCTGGAACGGAAACAGCGGGTACTGGTCACGACCCTGACCAAGCGCATGGCGGAGGACCTCACCGATTACTATGATGAACTCGGAATTCAGGTCCGCTACCTGCACTCCGATATCGGCACGCTGGAACGTATGGATATCATAAGAGATTTGCGTGCAGGTGAATTTGACGTGCTCATCGGCATCAATCTCCTGCGCGAAGGTCTGGACATACCGGAGGTGTCCCTGGTGGCGGTTATGGATGCGGACAAGGAAGGTTTTTTGAGGTCCACGCGCTCACTTATCCAGACCTGCGGCCGGGCTTCCCGCAACGTGGCCGGCAAGGTGATCCTGTATGCGGATACCATCACCTCCTCCATGCGGCAGACCATGGATGAAACCAATCGCCGCCGTGAAATCCAGACCGCGCACAACGAACGGCACGGCATCACACCGGAGAGCATTGTCAAGGATGTCGCCACCGCCCTGGACCACATGTACCGGCTTGAAGAGGTCGCTGACCCGGGCCATATCGCCGAGGATACGGCGGCCTTCGAAAAGGGCGGCGCTGAATTGGCGGCCCACATCAAGGAACTGGAAGAAGAGATGCAGGCGGCCGCCCGGGACCTGGAATTCGAGCGCGCCGCCGAATTGCGCGACCGGATCAAGGATTTATCGTCCATTATGCTTTTCTGATCGAAAAGCAGGGTTCAAGGGTTTAGAGTACGTTCTCCAAAAATCTCTCCCAGGCTGATAGGCTATATGCATTTAGGCTGTAGGAAAACCTTTGCTTCCCTTTGCGGGTATGCGGTTTCATGATTTTCCTAATCGTCTACAGCCTATACACCTGAAACTGCTATCTCGGCATAACCAATGATCTGTGCCCCGGCCCTGTGGACCGGATTTTAAAGACCTGAATAAACTATAAACATGCACACGGCGCTCAAGGAAAAACTCAAAACGGTTGGTAATGGACCGGGCTGCTACCTGATGAAAGCTGCGGATGGGACGGTTATATACGTCGGCAAGGCGGTCAATCTTAAAAAGCGTCTGAGTTCCTATTTCAAGCCCAAGCACCAGATGGAAATCAAGACCGGGGTCCTGGTGGACAAGATTGATACTTTCGAGACCATCCGCACCGCCAGTGAACAGGAGGCCCTGATCCTCGAGGCGACCCTCATTCGCAAGCACCGTCCCCGCTATAACGTTATCCTCAAGGACGACAAGCGTTATCCGTCCCTGAAACTCGATCTCAATCATTTCTATCCGAACCTGACGGTGGTCCGGAAGCCCGCCAAGGACGGCGCCCGTTATTTCGGCCCCTTTTCTTCAGCTTACGCCGTGAAGCAGACTTTAAAATTTATCAACAAAAACTTTAAACTGCGCAAATGTAAGAACAGCACCTTCAACCGCCGGACCCGTCCCTGCCTGAACTACCAGATGGGTATCTGCCTGGCGCCCTGCTGCCTGGAGGTGGATGCCCGGACCTACTCCCGGATTGTAGAACAGGTAACGTTGCTGCTCAAAGGACGCACACCCCAACTGATCAACGAAGTCAAAAAGGAAATGCAGGCCGCGGCCGCCGATCAAGACTACGAAAGGGCCACGGTACTACGGGATCGTATGTTTGCCTTGGAAAAGCTGGTCGAAAAACAGGTGGTGGTAACCAACGATTTTCGGGATCGCGACATTCTGGCCGTGGCCGGCGACGAAACCCTGACCGTGGTTACCCAGTTGACCGTACGCAACGGTTACCTGCTCGGTTCGCGTCATTTCATAGCGGAGCAGACCCTGGCTGGCGAAAATGAGATTATCGGCGCCTTTATCAGTCGGCGCTATGATGACATGCCGGATATCCCCAGCGAGATACTTGTTCCGCAGCTGCCGGATGATGACCAGGTCCTCGCTGAAAAACTGACCGGGCTGCGCGGGCGGCGCGTGTATATCCGGGCCCACCAACGCGGGGAAAAGGTGCGGCTGGTCAAAATGGCGGCCGAAAATGCCCTTGCCCGGCTCCGGGATCTGCAGGCCGGCCTGGATGAAAAACAGCGTTTGCTGGAACGCCTGCAAAAACGGCTGGGGCTGGCGCACGTGCCGGCCAGAATCGAATGTTTCGACAATTCCAACCTGCTCGGGCAATCACCGGTGGCGGCCATGGTTGTTTTTCGAGACGGCAGCCCGGATAAGTCGGCCTATCGGAAATATAAAATCAAGACGGTGACCCGGCCGGATGACTATCAGACCATGGCGGAAGTCCTGCGCCGCCGTTACGATCCCGAAAAGAAGGATGCCCCCTTGCCGGACCTGCTTATGCTTGACGGCGGCAAAGGCCAATTGAATATCGGCCGGGCCGTACTGCGCGAGATGGCCCTCGAAGACCGCATCGAACTGATTTCGATTGCCAAAAAAGATGAAACCCGGGGAGAAACCAGGGACAAGATCTACAAACCCGGCCGGGTCAACCCCATCAATTTCGGGCGCCAGGAGGATTTGCTGCTGTTTCTGCAGCAGGTAAGGGATGAAGCCCACCGTTTCGCCATCACGTTTTATCGGCGGCAACATCGCAAAGCGGCCGCCCATTCATTGTTGGATAGGATAAAAGGGGTGGGCAGGCGACGTAAAAATGTATTGCTCAAGCATTTCGGCAGTGTCGCGGCCATAAAAAAGGCGTCGGTAGCGGAAATTGCCGCCTTGCCGGGACTGCATACCCAACTGGCCCGGGATATAAAAAAGGCGCTGGATCCCTGATGGTGGCCAGCGCCTCTTTTGATTTCAATCAATAAAACGAATCGTTACTATAGCGTTTGCAAAATATCCTTCAATTCCTGCACGGCGGCGGCGGATTTAGCCAGCGCGGCCTGTTCATCATCGGTCAGATTGATCTCGATGACCTGCTCAACCCCAGCGGCGCCCAGTTTTACGGGCACACCGATAAACAGCTCGTTGCACCCGTATTCGCCTTCCAGGTAGACGGCGCAGGGCAACACTTTCTTTTTGTCCTTGAGAATTGATTCGGCCATCTCAACCGCAGCCGATGCGGGGGCATAGAAAGCACTGCCGGTCTTCAACAGGCCCACGATCTCAGCACCCCCGTTGGCCGTACGGTCCACCAGGGCATCAACGCGATCAGGAGGCATCAGTTCGGTAATCGGGATGCCGGCCACCGTGGAATAGCGGGGCAGGGGCACCATGGTGTCGCCGTGCCCGCCCAGAACGAATGCATGTGTATTTTCGACGCTCACGTCCAGTTCCATGGCAATGAAAGCCCGAAAGCGGGCGGAATCCAGAACGCCGGCCATGCCGATTACGCGGTTCTTGGGAAAGCCGCTGGCCTCATAGGCCACGTGGCACATGGCGTCCAGGGGATTGCTGACGATGATCAGGACCGCCTCTGGTGAAAGCTTGGCAACCTGCTCCACGACACTCTTCATAATGCCGGCATTGGTGCTGATGAGGTCATCCCGGCTCATGCCCGGTTTGCGGGGAATGCCGGCCGTGATAATGACGATGTCCGAATTGGCGGAGGCTTCGTAGCCATTCGATCCGGTCAGGTGTGCGTCGTGTTTTTCAATAGGCGCCGCCTCGGTCAGGTCCAGCGCTTTGCCCTGGGGAACACCTTCGACGATGTCAATCAGGACCACATCGCAAAGCTCTTTTTCACACAGGCGTTGAGCCGCAGTGGCCCCCACGTTTCCAGCGCCGACAACCGTTACTTTCTTGTCCATGTTCAGTCTCCTTGAAAATTTAAACGGGTTAGTTGAAAGCCGTCTCAAAATAAAGTAATGTCCCGCCGGCGTTACCGGTGAAAGCGTTACGGGTTTAGCTGCCAGGCAGGTCCGTGACGCTGAATCAAATCCTTCAGTGGGGGTGCACCCCGGAGGAATACAGCCCGTACTGGGCGGATTTGATATGCGGGCCCAACGCCGGGACGGGGCTAAAAGACTTTTTTGAGATAGCTTGTAGCATGCATCCGGTCTGACTTGGAAACTGGATAGCACACTGCTGTTTATTGTCAATATATTTATATGGCGAGCAATTATTGACATTTTGGTAGGAAATAGGGTAAGTTAATGTGAATCTTGGTGCCCGGAAACGGCGAACAGGCTGCCAGGCGTCTATGGTGGGCTGTTGCAACGATTGCCGTGTGGGGATCCGCTTAAGGATCGTTCAGTAAAGTCGTCAGATGACGGGGAGTGAAGATGGACATTGGAGCAAAGATCAAGACCTTTCTGAAAGAAGCGGAGTTGTACCGGGGGCAGGGTCTGCTGAATGAGTCGAAAGAGAGCTATCAGAAAGCGGCTAAGCTTATAAAATCCATAGAGAAGCTGAAGAACAAGGAAAAATTGCTGGCGGGCATTGCTGCCAAACTCAAAGGGCTCAAGGTCGAGATCCAGAAAGTGGAAGCGGCCCCGGACAATCCCGAGATCGGCGAGGAATCCCAGGAATTAATCAAAAAACTGTTCTCATATGCCAAAACCGACGATGAGGACGCCGTGGCCCTGGAAGAGGCCATTACCCTGACGAAATTCGGGCAGTACGCGAAAGCGATCGCGGATTTCAAAGCTCTGCTGTCCAAGGATGCGGTCAAGCTGGCGGCGGCCAAAAATATTATTCGCTGCCACATTGCCAGTGAAAAGATTGAAGATGGAATAGCCCAGTTCCAGGAATGGCTGGATGGTGGTGTTCTGAGCAAGGACCAGTTGAAGAAACTGCGCGTGTTTTTCCAGAACATCATTGACAAAAAAGGCCTGGATGTAAAGATTCCGGAGGTAGCAGCCGCGGCTGTCCAGGAAGATGAACCCGAACTGGAACTCGAATTGGAAGAAGCCGAGGCGGAGCCGGTCGAAGAAGAACCCCAGGAAGAGGAGGAGATCCTGGATATCAATTCGGTCGGTATCTCTTTTGAGGCCGGCCCTATGAAGGGTGAAGTCATCGAACTGGATGTGAGCTTCCAGACCGGCAATGTCATCAGTGTCCTGCTCAACGCGCGGGACAAAGATCTGATCGACAGCCTGAACCCGGGCGACCAGTTGAATGATATGCAGTTTTACTCTCCCATCGCGATTTTTCAAGGCACCGGGGTCGTCAACGCAAAAACGGGCATCAAAGTGGGGCCCCGCAAAGGCGACTTCAGCGTTGATATCAAGGTAAGCAGTTCGTAACTAAGCAAATTACAGGCGTACAAGGCAGGTAATAAATATGGCAGTGTTCAATGCGCGCAAACGTGAAATTGAATGCAAGTTGGTCTACTATGGTCCGGGCCGCTGCGGGAAAACGACCAATATTGAATCAATCGGGAAAGCCTATCGGAAGCACGCCGAAAGTGAAATGGTTTCCATCAACACCGAGGGGGATCGCACCCTCTTTTTTGATTTTCTTCCCGTGGGGCTTGGTAAAATCAAAGGCTGCGATGTAAGGGTGCAGCTCTACACCGTACCGGGGCAGGTGAAGTACGCCTCAACCCGTAAACTGGTGCTTAAAGGCGTGGATGGGGTAGTATTCGTGGCCGACTCAATGAAAGTGCGCCGCGAGAAGAACATGCTGTCTCTCAAAGATCTGCAGCAAAACCTCAAAGACTACGGTATGAACATCTTCAAAATTCCCCTGATCATGCAGTACAACAAGCGCGACCTGGAAAAGGAAGGCATCCCGATCATGCCCATCAAGCAGATGGAGCACGATCTCAACCGACAGCTCAAAGCGCCTTCTTTCGGAGCCAGCGCCCTGGCCGGCGACGGGGTCGGCCCAACCCTCAAAGCAGCCTTGTCAGCCACCTTGAAATATCTCCAGCGTGAAATGAACTGGGCAGGATAAAAAGCGTATGCAGAACACAGCCGAGCTATCTGGCAACCTGGAGTTTTTAAGCCTTGCAGATGTCATGCAGCTGCTGGGTGGCAACGGTGATAGCGGTGTCCTGCGGATTCACAGCCCCCACACAGCCGATACCGGGGTGGTATTTTTTATGGACGGAAACCCGATCGACGCTTTTGCGGGCAGTAAAACCGGAATTGACGCCCTCTACGCTTTGTTTGGCTGGGTGGAGGGGCAATTCGAGTTTCGGACCGAAAAATGTCCCGAAGACAAAAAGATCAAACAAGGGCGGATGGAGATCATCCTGGATGGTCTGCGGCAGCTGGACGATGGTGAAATTGAACGCCTCGGCGCCAAAAAGGAAAAGGCCGATACGGCGGTTCGTGACGGCCAGACCGTCCTGAAAGGCCCCTTTGTAGATTACATGTACGTAGTGGACGAGGAGGCTTATCAGGACGGTCACGAACTGGTAAGCCAGGGCAAGCATGGAGACTGGATCTGGGTGGTTCTCGAGGGCTCCGTTGAGGTTATCCGCGAGACGCCCAAAGGGCCGGTGCCGATCATCACGATCGGCGACGGAACCTTTATCGGCAGCATCCAGTCATTTCTGAACAGCTCGGTAGCGCGCAACGCCAGCATCAAGGCCCTTGGGAAAGTGCAGGTCGGCGTGCTCGATTCCCGCAAGCTTTCCACGGATTTCGGCCGCATCTCGCGTGAGTTCAAGTCACTCATCTTCAGCCTGGACAACCGTCTTAAAAGTATCACAGACAGCGTTGTAGACATGCAACAGGGCCGGGACAACCTGCAGGAGGCCCTCAAGGATAAAAAGCCGGTTATCAACCAGGGTGATGATGAAGACCGTCTGCTCAAGATCGTCCAGGGCGAGGCCTGTCTTGTTCGTAAAACCAAGGCGGGACCGGTGCTGCTGGCCCATCTGCATAAGGACGACTTTTTCGGCAAGATACCCTTCCTGGATCTGGGCAACGAACCCAACTCGGCCGCGGTCTATGCATCGGCTGACTTGAAGGCTGATCCTGTGGACCTGGCCGTCATGCAGGCCGAATTCGACAAACTGCCGCTAACCATCAAGAATATTCTGGAAAGCACCGCGATCTGTACAGCGGCATCGGCGCAGACGGCCTGCAGTGCCAAAAAAAGTAAATAGAAGCTGACTCAACGTCGGTTTAGAACGACCGCAAGCGGATTGGTCCCCGACACGCTTTAAACCGGCTCCTGGCAATCCCCATAACCCCGGCTGTTGCAGCCAATTGGAGAGGTGAGATGACTTCCGCAGAAAAAAGAAGGCACATCAGGATCGACTCACTTAACCTTTCTCACATAACCGTTACCGAGGAAGGGCAGATCGTGTATCAGGGAATGGGACGGACGCTGAACGTATCTGAATCGGGTATCCTGCTCGAAACCAAGTATCAAATCCCTGCCGGCGACCAGCTGATAGTCAGTATCGGGCTGGAAGACGATCTTTTAGAGCTAAATGGCAAGACGGTCTTCGGCAAGGAAACCGAGCCGGGCATGGTCGCGACCGGTATTGAATTTTTAGAAGTGGATGAAGTTGATCTTCCCAAGCTGCGTACGTTTATCCAGGCCTTTAAATCATAACCAGCAGGCACAATACATACTACCGTGGCTATTCAGGTCATGCAAGGCACTCGCATTGCTGCCGGTTTATCGCATCCCGCCGCCACGGTGATTACGTCAAACCAGTCACTAAAAATCCAGATATAGAAAGGGATAACAGGAATGCAAAACGCCATAAAAGAAACTGAATTTGAGAATTTGAATTTAAAGAACCGGGGCAAGGTTCGTGATATCTACGACCTCGGGGATGCCCTGCTGATGGTTGCCTCGGACCGGGTTTCCGCCTTTGACGTGGTCCTGCCCAACCCCATGCCGGGCAAGGGCAAGGTACTGACCCAGATATCCCTATTCTGGTTCGAGATCATGGAACCCCTGATTGCCAATCACATCATCTCGAGCAACGTTGCCGATTATCCGGAAGCGTGCCAGCCCTATGCCGCACAGTTGGAAGGCAGAAGCATGCTGGTCAAGAAAGCCCAGCCCCTGCCGGTTGAATGTGTGGTGCGCGGATATATATCCGGTTCCGGTTGGAAGGACTACCAGAATACCGGGAAAGTTTGCGGCATCGAACTGCCGGCCGGACTGCAGGAGTCTGATCGGCTCCCCCAAACCCTGTTTACGCCGTCGACCAAGGCGGAAATCGGGGAGCACGATGAAAATATCGATTTCGAGGGCGCCGTGGTGGAACTGGGGCGCCCGCTGGCCGAAAAAGTGCGTGACCTGAGCCTGGCAATCTATGAAAAAGGGGCGGCCCTGGCCCTTGAGAAGGGCATTATCATTGCCGACACGAAATTTGAATTCGGGCTCGTGGATGATGAATTGATTCTGATAGATGAGGTGCTGACACCGGATTCATCCCGTTTCTGGTCCCAGGCCGACTACCAGCCCGGCGGCGCCCAGAAGAGCTATGACAAACAATATCTGCGGGATTACCTGCTCACGCTCGACTGGGATAAAACCGCACCGGGTCCCAACCTGCCCGAAGAAGTCATTGTCAAGTCCATGCAGAAGTACAAGGAAGCGCTTACCCAGTTAACCGGCCAGGAATATGAAATATAAGGCCGGAACAGCACGACTCGACAAGCTAGCCACGGATGATGAAACGTACCGGATTACCACCGGGGAAGATATAGACTCCCTGGTGGTATCCATTGCTACGTCCGGCCTGATAAATCCGCCGACACTCCTACCGATCAAAAATCAGCCATACCGCATCGTCTGCGGTTTTAGAAGAATCAGGGCTTGCCTGAAACTGGGGTGGCCGCAGGTGCCTGTCCGGCTGCTTGCGGCCGATGCCCCGGCCGTCCACTGCGCTCAGATCGCCATTGCCGACAACACGTTTGGGCGGGCACTGAACCCGGTCGAGATTTCCCGGGCGATCAACCTGCTGGCGGCTGATCTGGGCGATGATGCGGCCGTTGCCGAGGCAGCCGGCAGAGCAGGGTTGCCGCTAACCGCCGCCGATATATCCAGGCTCCGGCCCCTGACCAGCCTGCCGCCACGCTTTCAAGCGGAAATCATCGCTGAAACCCTGCCTGTACCCATAGCGCAGCGCCTGCTGCAAATGGATGCTGAAGATGCTGAAGCGGTTTGCGACCTTTTCGGCGAGATCCGCGCCGGATTGAATGTGCAACGTGAAATCCTGGACAATGCTCAGGAGACGACCCTGCGGGAGGGTGTCTCCCTGCGGGAGGTGCTTACCGGAGATGATCTGATGCAGATCCGTGAAGACCCCGACCTGCAGCGCCCGCACAAGACCGCGCTTATCAGGAAATCGATAAAGTTCCGACGGTACCCGGTCCTGACCGCGACTGAAGAGCGTTTTAACCGGCGGGCAAGGGCGCTGGACCTGCCGGGAAATGTGAAGCTTATCCCGCCGGCAGGATTCGAAGGGCCGGATTACAGCTTGAACTTGAAGTTCCGCAGCCGCGCCCAGCTCCGGGAACATAAAGAAATTTTGGAACGGCTGCTGACCAACGATACGTTGAAGGATATCCTGGATTAAATCGGAACCTATATATAATTAGTATACTTTCTGCCGCCCGGTTCCAAGCTACCCATTCCTGCCTTTATCTACCACCTTTCATCAACCCTTGAATTGCTTAGCCAAAAACAGAGAAAACCGCCGGCATTCGCATTTTGTGAAAATCAACAAAAACTATACGTTAATAAAATAGTGAACTAAAAACACTTGACAAATGGATGCCAATGAATGTAATGGAATGTAAGCAATAAGCGCCGTTCAGTATATTAATGGGTGCACCGGCTGCCTGAAAATACCGGCGCCCCGACAGGAGCTAACTGCAAGAATGGCCGTACCACTTCGATTCAAGCCCCTGACCGCCTCGCTCACCCTTGGTCCAGCCAGACTCCGCCTCTCGTCCAAATCAACAGAATTAAATGTAACTCCTAAAAATTACAATATAACTATAGATTGTTCAATCGAATTCCTAAACGGGCGGTACGCGGCCGCCACACACGACCGGATACCGCCAATTACCAATTCAAGAATCCATGTTTGAAAGGGGGGAGGCTGTTTACATCATTAGACCACACATTTAAGGGAACCAGGAGACAGGTTTCCTAAATTTAAATTAAAAGGGGGTATTTATGGCAGAAAAAGAAGTAGTGGAGACATCAGAAGCCCAAATTGCTGTACACTGGAAAGAGGAAGATCTGGTCTATCCTTCCCCGCAGTTCATTGCTCAGGCCAACATGACCGACCCTGAGATTTATGACCGCTTCTCTCTGGACAACTTTCCCAATTGCTTTAAAGAGTATGCTGATTTGCTGACCTGGTACAAGTACTGGGACGAGATCCTGGATACCAGTGACGCACCCTGCTACAAGTGGTTCAAGGGTGGGCAGCTCAATGCCAGCTACAACTGTGTGGACCGGCATCTGGCCGAATACAAGAACAAAACAGCCATCCATTTCGTCTCCGAGCTAATCGAAGAAGGCTATGAGCACGTGACGTACCAGGACCTGTACGTGCGGGTAAATGAAATGGCGGCCCTGCTGAAAGACTTTGCCGGCCTGAAACGCGGTGACCGGGTTACGCTGCACCTGCCCATGACCCCGGACCTGCCGGTGACCATGCTGGCCTCCGCGCGTCTCGGTGTTATCCATTCCCAGGTCTTCGGAGGCTTCAGCGGCAAGGCGGCGGCAGATCGTATCATCGACTCCGGATCGCGGGTCCTGATTACCGCCGACGCATACTATCGCGGCGGCAACCTGCTGGATCACAAGCAAAAAGCGGACATTGCCGTTGACATGGCCAAGGACGAAGGTCAGGTCGTCGACAAAGTACTCGTCTGGCAGCGCTATCCCGGCAAAAACTCAACGCCCACACCGATGGTCGAGGGCCGGGACTATTTTGTAAACGACGTGCTTAAAGATTACTACGGTGCCCGGGTTGAACCGGAAAAGATGAATGCGGAAGATCCGCTGTTCCTCATGTACACCAGCGGTACCACCGGCAAGCCCAAGGGCTGCCAGCATGGTACCGGCGGCTATCTATCTTACGCTGCCGGCACCTCCAAGTTTGTCCAGGACATCCATCCTACGGACGTCTACTGGTGTATGGCCGATATCGGCTGGATCACGGGCCACTCCTATATTGTCTACGGGCCCCTTGCGCTGGGCGCCTCAACGGTGATTTACGAAGGCATCCCGACCTATCCGGATGCCGGCCGCTCCTGGCGCATTGCCCAGGACCTGGATGTCAACATCTTCCATACCGCGCCCACCGCCATCCGCGCCCTGCGGAAAGTCGGTCCGGATGAGCCGGCCAAATACAACTACCATTTCAAGCATATGACCACGGTGGGTGAGCCCATCGAGCCGGAAGTCTGGAAATGGTACTACAAAGAGGTCGGCAAGGGTGAAGCCATCATCGTGGATACCTACTGGCAGACGGAAACGGGCGGCTTTCTCTGCAGCACCCTGCCGGCTATCAAGCCCATGAAACCGGGCAGTGCCGGTCCGGGTATGCCGGGGATTCACCCCATCATCTTCGACGATGACGGCAAGGTTCTGGAAGAGGGCGCCGGTATTGCCGGCAACATCTGTATCCAGAATCCCTGGCCGGGGATGTTCCAGACCATCTGGGGTGATCGCGACCGCTTCGTGGAAACCTATTTCGGTCGTTATTGCAAGGACATCAACAGCAAAGACTGGCGGGATTGGCCCTATATGACCGGTGATGCCGCAGTACAGGCTGAGGACGGGTATTTCCGGGTCCTGGGTCGCATTGACGATGTTATCAACGTGTCCGGTCACAGACTGGGAACCAAGGAACTGGAATCCGCGGCGCTGGTGTGTGAGGAGGTGGCCGAAGCAGCGGTTGTACCGGTTTCCGATGACATCAAAGGCGTGGTGCCGGATATGTACGTATCCCTCAAACCCGGCTACGAGGCCTCCGAAGAACTGGCCGCCAAGGTCTCAGCGGTCCTTTGTGAAGAAATCGGCCCCATCGCCAAACCGAACAAGGTCTGGATTGTACCCGATATGCCCAAGACCAGGTCCGGCAAGATTATGCGCCGGATACTCGGAGCGATTTCCAATAAAGGGGATGTCGGTGACGTTATGACACTGGCAAATCCAGAAGTAGTAGAAATAATTAAGAAAATGGCTGAATAGGGGCCGACTGTGGGTCGGCGCCGAACGCATAACCATTAACCTTCCGGTGCTCGGGAACCTACCGGTATCTATCGGATGAAGGGAGGTGATAGCAACAAGCTGCAATCCAGGATGCAGTATTTCGATTTCCGAGCAGCCGGGTAAGATGGTCGTTCACCACAGACAGGGCGATCGAACAAGCGACGGAGGGATTGAACTCCGGTGGCGCCTGTTCCAAGCAGACGGATGCCAGGCAAGCAAAGTCGGTCGCCAGCTGTCAACCCAACGTTTAAAAGTATAAGGCCGGAGCCGCCGGTTATTGTTGGCCCTGCTGGCGTCGCTCTCAAACATTAATCTTTTAATATATAAAGGAGAGCATCAATGGGCTCACATGTGTATTGGCTATTCTTCTTTGTTCTCTGTTACTGGGCATACTGTATTACCATCGGCATCAAGGGATACCTGGCTGCCAAGTCGGGCACCGAGTATTTCGTAGCCGGTAGAAAGCTCAGCCTCTGGGTCTTTGTACTGGCGGCCACGGCCACCTCCTTCAGCGGCTGGACCTTTGTCGGTCACCCGGCCCTGATCTGGCGGGATGGTCTACCATACGGGTATGCATCATTTTATGTCCTTACCATTCCCATCACCGGCGTTTTCTTCCTGAAGAGACAGTGGTTGATGGGTAAACGGTACGGCTACGTAACCCCGGGCGAGATGTTCAAGGATTATTTTAATTCTGAAGCGATGCGGATTCTGACCGTTATCGTCGCCATCTTCTTCAGTATTCCCTACCTGGGAATCCAGCTGAGAGCCTCGGGCATTCTTTTTAACATTCTAACAGACGGCTTGTTCTCCGTTAACGTCGGCATGTGGCTGCTGGCAGTGGTCGTGATGCTTTACGTGGGGCTGGGCGGACTCCGCTCGGTGGCCTACGTCGATACGGTCCAGTGCGTCCTGCTCTGGGGCGGCATCATCACCATCGGCCTTATTTCCGTGAACTTTGCCGGCGGTTTCGGCGCCTTGATGGCGAAATTTGGAGATATTGTCGCCTGCATCCACTCGGGTGGCACGGAGATACCCAAATGGGCTGATCCGGAGGCGATGAAGGTCTTCCTTGCGAACAAGAAGGCGATCTTCAAAATTACGCCGGACGGCTACAGCCATCTTGTCGCGGTACCGGGCGTCATGCAGATGGTCTCCTCCGGTGGCAAAGCCGTGGGCGGTGCCTGGACCGGCACGATGATCCTGACCTACATGTTCGCCCTGATGGGTATTCACGCTTCCCCGGCCTTCTCCATGTGGGCTTTCGCTAACAAAGACCCCAAACCGTTCCCGCTGCAGCAGGTTTGGGCCTCCACCCTGGGAATCGGCTTTGCGCTGTTCATCTTCACCGCCATGCAGGGTATGGGCGGATGGGTACTGGCGCTGCTGCGACCCGAAGGTGCCGCTTCCACTGTACTGCCGCTGGCTGACCTGGTGGGCGGTAAACAGGGTAATCTGGTACCATTCTTCATTCACTTGATGAAAGACGCCTCCCCCTTCCTGGTCGGCATTCTGGCCATCTGCGCCTTGGCCGCCATGCAATCCACGGGAGCCGCTTACATCTCCACCTGCTCAGGTATGCTGACTCGTGACATCCTGAAAAGATACTTCATGCCCAACATGACTGGCTACCAGCAGATCATTTACGGCCGCTATGCAGTGCTTTTCATCGGTCTGTCAGCCCTGATCTTCGCCTCCATTGTACCGGGCGCCATCGTTATGCTAGGTGGTCTGGCGGTATCATACGGATTCATGATGTATCCGGCCCTGATGGCGGTTTGCTACTTTCCGTGGTTCACCCGTCAGGGCATCGTGGCCGGTCTGGCGGCCGGTATCGTCGCCGTCACGCTGACCTTCAAGTTCAAGCTGGGACTGCCCTGGGGCGCCTATCCGCTGACGATTCACTGTGCCGGATGGGGCATCATCTTCAACCTGGGGATTGCCATTATCATCAGCGCGATGACCCAGCCGGATGAAAAAGAGCAGGCCCGGCGTCAATCCTATCATGACTTCCTCAAGGAGCATGCTGGTCTGAAACCGGAAAAAAGAGGCCTTATTCCGATTGCCTGGGCCATTACCTTGGTATGGTACCTCTTCGCCATCGGTCCGGCCTGCGTTATCGGCAACACCCTTTTCGGCGACCCGCTGAACGTAAGCACCTGGATGTTCGGTATGCCGTCGATCTGGCTCTGGCAGATCCTGTGGTGGATTCTCGGTATCGGCACGATGTGGTTCCTGGCCTACAAGTGCGAGATGTCCACTAACATCACGACGGACTTTGATGTCCTCAAACACGACATTTACGACGATTAAACGGCCATTCCGGCCAAGCGCCGCCCCTGGGGTTGCAGGGGCGGTGCCACCCCCTTAATACCAACCGCATAACCCGAGAGGGGAGCGCGCGTTCCCCTCTCTTTTTTTGATTTATTTTTCAAGGAAAAGCGAATATAGTGCCGGCATGAAATTATTTCGTATATTGCTTACTGTTATTTTAGTCGGCGGTGTTGCCGGATGCGGCATCACCATGTCTGATTATGAAGACGCCATTATGGACGGCATTGCCAATTTAGCCCGCGGTAAACCTCAGCCGGCGCTGGCAAATTTCGAAAAAGCCATCGAACTCGATCCCGGTGAAGCAACCGGATACCTGGGCAGGGCCAATGCGCTCAATACCCTGGGACGCTGGGAAGAATCGTTACACGATTACAACCGGGCCCTGGAGATCGATCCGAAGCTGGCCAACGCCTATGTAAACCGGGGCATTGCTTACGCCCACCTGGGCAAGCCCCGCAAAACCATCGCCGACTACGAGAAAGCCCTGGAACTGAATCCCAAAATCGATAATCCGCCGACTTTCATCAAGCGCCTGTTTTCCAATGAGCCCAACACGGATAAGGGGATTCGCAAGCATCTGGAAGCATTGAAAAAACAGGTGGTGTCCGGATGAGGCCGGTGGTGATCAAAGGAATCCTATGCGCAACCTAACCGGCCGTATGGTCAGAGCCGCCAAGCTGGATCCGACCCTTTTTGCCGAGGTGATTGCAGACCCTAAAAGCCATGGGCATGCGGTGTGGATAGTCGGCTTTTTTGCGATTTTCACGGGCTTCGGCACCTTTAGCCGGGCCGGAGCAACGGCGGTCAATATCGGTACGATATCCGCGCTGGTTGCCTGGTATGTCTGGGCCTTTACCGTCTTTTACGCCGGGTCCCGCTTCCTGCGCGTGACGGGTCATCAGGTCGATCGCAAAGCGATCATGCGGGTAATGGCCTTTGCCTGTGCGCCCGGGATTCTGAGGATTGTGGGTCTGATTGTGCCCATTTCCCTGGGTCTTTTTTGGGGGACTGCGATCTGGTCGATAATAGCGGCGGTTGTGGGCGTGAAACAAGCACTGCAGGTCCCGAGTACGAACCAGGTTGCGTTTTTGTGCATTACTAGCTGGGTGGCAGCTTCCTTTTTCCAGGGGATCTTGATAGTGGTGATGTTTGCCGCATTTGAGGTCGGCGCCACTTAACGTTAAACGCGTGTGGCTTGACGGTTATTTGGCAACGGAAGCAAACAGGTGTTGAAATTCAAAGCGGTTGCGGCCGGCGGAGATCAACTTGAATCTGCGGCCGGCAAGCTGGAATTCCTTTTGAGCCGCCGCGACGGGGATCTGGTAGCGAAAGGGGGTCTCGGGATCAAAGGCCAGCTCCCGCACATCGAGTTTGAACATCTTTTTGCCATCCAGTCCATGATAGGTGATCCGCAGGCCATTGATCTCAAAAGACTCATTCAGCTTCAAGGTGATCGTGCGGGTCTTCTCGTCGTAAAGCGGCCGATAGCCCAATGTTTGCCAGTTTGGTATTTTGAAATACCGTCGCAGGATCATATCTTCCCGGGCGGTGTTGGCCGTGGAGGGACTTGGAAAATAAAGTTCGGCCAGATAGAGCAGCATCCCTACGGAGAGTATCGTACCACCGATAAACAGCACCAAGTGCCACCACTTGGATGAAGATGTTTGTTCACTCATACCAGCGCCTGACGGTTGATTGAGTATATATTGAAATACAGTTTATACGCTACCGGGCCAGGAAGGCAAACCAATTCGAATGCGGCCGGTTGACCTTGATGATGGTTTTCGTTGGTTTTAGCTGGATTCCTGATCCGGTACATTGGTTTCAACAGCTGCTTGCCGGCGGCTGTGGTTCGTAACCAGGGACACTTAAAGACGAGACCCAACATGCCTGCCAAAATATTGATCGTCGATGACGAACCCAACATAGTCGTTCCCCTTGAATTTCTGATCGAACAGCACGGCTACGAAGTGTTGGTTGCCCAAAGCGGTGAAGAGTCAATTGAAATCATCGCCAAGGACAAACCGGCCCTTGTTCTGCTGGATATCATGCTGCCGGGGATCGACGGCTATGAAGTGTGTGAGATCATCAAACTCAATTCTGAATGGCGCGATATCAAGGTGATCTTCCTCACCGCCAAAGGCCGGAGCATCGACATCGGCAAGGGCATGATCCTCGGGGCCGACGCCTACATCACCAAACCCTTCTCAAACGAGGAAATCATACGGCAAATCAAGGAACTGCTCGGCAACGCATGATTTCTTTTCGCAACAGATTCTGGTTTTTTGTCTTTCTTTCCATTGCCATTGCTATTGCCGCCCTGACATTCACTATCTGGCATATCTGGAGTGGTCTGCAGCCGGTTCAAAAAGAGTTGGTGCTGGATCTGGTCAGCCAGCATATCCTTTATATCATTGGCATTGCTTTTGTTTGCATGGTTGTCAGTGGACTGGCCCTGGACGGGCTGCTGCAAAATTTTATCCTGCCTTTCAGAAAAATCAAGGATGAAGCCCGGATTATCATCTCAGCCAACCCGGCCCACCGGATTAAAATAGAAGGCCAGGCCGACGTTCGCAAACTGGCCGAGGTGATTAATGAGGGCGCCGAGAATTTTCAGAGGCTCAAACGGGAAATGGATGCCCGGGTCCGGGAAGCGCTGGTCGATTCGGAGGGTGAAAACAAGGTTCTGGCGGCGGTCATTTCGCAATTGCCGCACGGCATCTTTATTTGCGATACGGATGGTCAGATTATCCTGTTCAACCAGACCGCGCAAGACTATTTCAAGCAGGATGAAAACAGTTCTGACCTGCCGGATGAAAATGAGAATGGTAACAAATATATCGGCCTGGGAAGATTCATATTCGATATTATCGACAAGCCGATTGTAACCCACGCCATTGACGTCGTGGTGGAGCGCCTCAATACGACGGATGATAATCCATCCACCAGCTTTATGGTGAGTGGCCGGCAGGCTAAAATGTTACGGGTGGAAGTGGTGCCGATTATGGATCAAGCCAAGGAACTGAACGGCTTTATGTTCATCACGGCCGACATGACCCGCAGGGTTGAGACCGAAAATAAAATCAATTTTCTGTTAAGCCAGCTTACCATCGGCGCCCGGGCCTCTCTGGCAAGTATAAAGTCCGCCGTGGAGGCTATCATCGAATTCAAGCAGATGGATGCCCGGCAAAGGGTCCGATTTATCGACATCATCCATGCTGAAGCAAACGCTTTGAGTAAGTTGCTGAACATGACCGACCAGGAAATTCCCGACCGGGTCAGGGGGCAATGGTCCCTGATTCCCATGCGCATGTACGATATCATCCACGCCGTCCAGAGTCGTGCGAAAAATGTACTGGGCCTCGACTTGACCTTTCGACCGCCGGAGAAACCCAGATGGTTCCGCGGCGACAGTTTTCCGCTGATTGCGGCGGTCCTGTTTATCCTGGAACAGATGCAACATGCCACCGGCTGCAGCCGATTTGAAGCGGACATAGGCGGTAGCGGCGGACTCGCGCACCTGGAAATCAGCTGGCGGGGAGCCCCGCTGGACCGCGAGTACATCTACCAGTGGCGGGACGAACCCGTTAGCTTCGGCGGGGATTCATTGCCGGTCAAGATCGGGGAGGTGCTAGCAAAACACAGCGCAGATCTCATTTTGAATCCGGCTGATGACGATACGGGCAAGCACAAGATCCGACTGGTGCTGCCCACCATAAGCCCCCGGAAACCAGGGACGGCGGTAAATATTCCGACTATTTCCGTGGGGCGGCCGGAGTTTTATGATTTCGATCTGTTCGGGAGCGCCAACAAGGATACGTCCAGCGATAACCGGGCACTTGAAAAGCTTGTGTATACTGTATTTGACACCGAGACCACCGGCCTGGATCCACGGGGCGGCGATGAAATCATCTCCATCGGCGCCGTGCGTATCGTCAACCAGCGGATTTTACAGGCCGACCGTTTCGATCAGCTTGTGGATCCGCAAAGAGATGTGCCCTGGGAGTCGGTAAAGGTGCACGGTATTCAACCCGGGATGCTGGTTGGCCAGCCCCGGATAACCAAGGTGCTGCCCGATTTTCACCGCTTTGTCCAGGACACGGTCCTGGTGGGCCACAACATTGCCTTTGATATGGCCATGTTGGAGATGAAGCAGGCCCAGACCGGTGTTGTTTTTGACAGCGCCATGCTTGACACCATGCTTTTATCCACCGTGATCCATCCGAGCCATAAAGATCACTCCATTGAGAGGATTGCCGATCGCCTGGGGGTTGAAATTACCGGCCGTCACACGGCCGTGGGTGATGCTGTGGCCACGGCCGCGCTATTTTTAAAAATGATTCCCCTTCTAAAAGCCATGGGTATCCAAACCCTGGGGGAAGCCATCAACGCTTCAAGGAAATCGTACTATGCCCGCCTCAAATATTGAAGCCGAACTCATCCTGGGAAGAAATGCTCTTTTTTCCCAATTGTCCGAATCCCAAATTGACGGCCTCAGCCGCCGGGCCAAGCTGGATACCCTGCGTGCCGGTACGATTTTGAGCACCCAGGGCCGCTCCCAAATTGAAAATGTATATGTCATCGAGAAAGGCCTGCTGGAGCTTTACTTTGACAACAAGGGCGAGAAAATACTCAGCGCAACGCTGGAGCCCGGCGACATATTCGGCGGGATCTCTATTCTGATGAACGGCGGTATTTCCGCCCGGACGGCCGAGGCCCAGACGGACTGTAAGCTTGTGGTGCTGCCCAAGGAAGATTTTCTGGAAGTCTGTGAACGCCACAAGAAATTTCGCCAGTATTTCGTGGATAAATTCAGCGAGCGTATGCTGAATGAAGCCTACGCCTCTATTCTTGCGGCCGGCCAGGCCCTGAACACCCTGGCCGGCACCATTCCGTTCTCATTTTTACCGGAGGGGGCTCTGGAGGCTGTAGCTGCCGAGATAGCTCTGGTGAAGTATTCGGCGGACACGGTTATATTCATCCAGGATCGATCCACCGTCGACTACCTCTATATCCTGCAGGAGGGGGCCGCCGAACGCTATTTTGAGGAAAAGGGCAAGCAGATTCTCAAAGCGGTGCTCTCGGAGGGCGATATATTCGGCGGTATTTCCATGCTGTTGAACGAAGGCATTGCCGTGCGTACCCTGCGGACCACCGAAGATACCAGCTTTTACATCCTGCCCCAGGCAAGATTTCGAGAATTGTGCGACACCCACGATACGTTTTCCGAGTACTTTACCGATACATTCGGCAAACGCATGCTGGATCGTTCGTACGCCGAGATTGTAGCCAAGAGCCTGCGCCCCAAGGAAGCGGATCTGCAGGTTTTTAATCTGGACATAGCCGGTTTATACACCCAGAACATTATTGCCTGCAGCGAGGATACGGCCATTCGGGAAGCAGCCGTCAAGATGAGCGCCAACCGGTGCAGCTCCATCTTTATCGAAGACCGTGAGGGCCGGGTAAAGGGGATTATTACTGACAATGATCTGCGGTCCAAAGTGATTGCTGCCGGTTACGATACTGGCAAACCGGTCGCCGACATCATGTCCACCCCCCTGGCGGCGGTTCCAACCGGAGCCACCGTTTTTGAAGCGCTCATGGATATGATGCAAAAAGGCATCAAACACCTGGCGGTTACCGATAACGATGGTAATGTCACCGGTATTCTCACCAACCAGGATTTGCTGCAGCTGCAGGGCCAGTCGCCCCTTATTCTGATTCGCGAGATCAATGAAGCCCAGTCCATCGACGCAATTATCGACAAACATGCCAAGCTGCCCCGGATGATCCAGGGCCTGATCAACGCGGGAGCCAAAGCGGATAACGTGACCCGGCTGATTACGACCCTGTCTGACGCCATTTTAACGAAGGTGATCACGTTTACCCTGCAAGAGAACGACCCGCCGCCGGTGAAATTCGTTTTCATGATTCTCGGCAGTGAAGGCCGCAAGGAGCAGACGCTTAAAACAGACCAGGACAACGCCATTATTTTCGAAGATGTTCCCGCTGAAAAACTGAAAGCTACCCGGGCCTATTTCATAAAATTGGGAGAACAGATATGCGGCCACCTGGATCGGGCCGGATATGCTTACTGCAAGGGCGGGATCATGGCCCAGAACCCTGAGTGGTGCCTCTCGATTTCGGAATGGAAGAAAAAATTCAAGGGGTGGATTCATGCCCCCGAAGCGGAAGCCCTCCTGAACGCCAGCATCTTCTTCGATTTCAGGGACGGGTATGGGGAAACGGGGTTTATCGAGGAACTGCGCCAGTACCTCTTCGGATCACTGGGCAACTGGCCGGGATTTTTCAGGCATCTGGCGGAAAATTCCCTCTATTTCAGACCGCCCCTGGGTTTTTTCCGCAACTTTGTGGTTGAATCGAAAGGTGAACATAAAGATGCCTTTGATATTAAAGCCGCGATGCAGCCCATTGTCGATCTATCCCGGATTTATGCCTTAAAAAACAAGGTTGTCGAAACAAATACCCTGGAACGACTGGCGCAGATATACCAGGCCGAGGCACTCAGCTGGAGTGAATATCACGACCTGGAGCAGGCGTATCGCTTTCTACTGCAGCTGCGTTTTGTGCGCCAGATTACGGCCATTGTCGAGGAGGACAAACCCCCGGACAACTACGTCACCCCCAACAAGCTTTCCCGCATCGAGCAGACCATGCTCAAGGAGATTTTCAAGCGGATTCAAACGATTCAAACCAAACTGGAGTTTGAGTTCCTCGGCCGGACCTGATACAAACGGGCATGTCCATTACGACCCTATATGTGGATGCTGCCGTTCAAGCCCATCCGGATGTATCCAAATTTGCGTCCAAGCTGGGATTGCAAGCCACCGTGGTCGACGACCCTGCGGTAGTCTACCAGGCGGTCGCGGCGGCCGCTGATCCAATCCAGGCGGCCAAACAGGTCCTCTTACTGACCCGTAACCGGGGCGCTTTCCTGAAAAAATGCCCGGGCACCAGAGCCTACACCTGCTGTGATTATCTGATCCTGCACATCGGGACTTTCTGTACCATGGACTGTTCCTATTGCATTTTACAGTCCTATTTTCATCCGCCGGTGCTGCAGTTTTTTTTGAACCAGGCCGACCTCCTGCGGGAACTCCGCGACCATTTCAGCACCCGCCAAATATCCCGGATCGGGACCGGCGAGTTTACCGACAGCCTCATCTGGGAATACTGGACTGATCATGCCGCCCGGCTTGTGACCGAGTTTGCCGAACAGAACCACTGTGTACTGGAACTGAAAACCAAAACCGCCGCCATCAACAACTTGAAAGCGCTAGCCCACAACCGCAAAACCATCCTGGCGTGGTCGGTGAACACACCTGATATCATCCACAGCCAGGAGAAGGGTACTGCGTCCCTGCAGGTCCGTCTTGAAACGGCCGCCAAGATGGAAAAGCGAGGATATCCGCTGGCATTCCATTTTGATCCCATGGTTATCTACCCGGGATGTGAGGCGGCCTATTGTAAGGTTGTGGAACAGATTTTCGATCACGTAGCCCCGGATAATGTAGCCTGGATCAGCCTGGGGACCTTCCGGTTCATGCCCGCCTTGAAACCGATCATCGCCCGCCGGTTTGCGGACTCCACCATTCCCTACGGGGAATTTGTAACTGGCCTGGATGGAAAAATGCGCTATTTAAAGCCGTTGCGCATAGAGCTTTACAAGCAGGTAGTGGATCGGATCAAAGCGTTGGCGCCCGATGTCATGGCTTACTACTGTATGGAAGACGACCAGGTCTGGTCTAAAACCCTCGGGTTCGTTCCGGAAGAGAAGGGCGGTCTGCCGGCCATGCTGGATCAGGCCGCCATCCGGGTGTGCGGCCTGGCAGGCTAGCGCTGGCGGAATCACCAGTTGAGTCGCGGCCAGCCTATCTTTCTGGCGGCCATTTTTCATGCCCGTCATCCCGGCGAAGGAGGCTGTGTCACAATTCTAAAAACCGGGCATTCGGTCTTTTCGTCATTCCGGACTTGATCCGGGCACGTAGTGAAGCGTAGCGCTATCCAGTGGTTTTTTCAGATATATAGACTGCTGGATGCCGGATCGGGTCCGGCATGACGGAGGCAATTTGAGCTATTTTAATAATTGTGACACAGCCTCGAAGGCCGGAATCCAGTCCGGTCCCGTGGAGATTCCCGATGGTTGGATACGTTTTCCCGGACAAGATAAAGGACCGGCCTGACTGTCTGCTGCCAGAGATATTTAGCATCATCCCGAAGGCATCCAGTCTAAGCAAATACCTTTTTCAGCAGGCAAGGATTCAATAATCTACTTTGAAAAACTATTCTTTTACCCGACTATATGTTGCCACGGCTATCCTGACAGTGCTCCTTTTCCCGGGAGTTCTCCAGGCCGCCGAGTGGCAGCGCGTAAAAGCAGTCATCGACGGGGACACCCTGCTGCTCGCCAGTGATCGTTTTGTGCGTTATATCGGCATCAATGCGCCTGAAATAGCGCATCACGACAAACCGGGGGAACCCTTTGGAACGGAGGCCGCCCGCTATCACGCCGCTTTGATTGGCACGCAGCGGGTACGGCTTGAATTTGACCGGCAGAAAACCGACCACTACGGGCGCCCGCTGGCCTATGTGTACACGGAAGGTGGTGTCATGCTGAACCGGGCCATGCTGGATGCGGGCATGGCGTATTATCTGTATAAATCCCCGAATTTGCGATACGCCGAAAAATTCCTGGCCGTGCAAATCAACGCCATGCAGGCCTCCAAAGGCATCTGGATGCGATTGGGACGCACCGGCGGGCCGGCCCTGGGGAACAAGCGTTCCCGCCGCTTTCACCGGCCGGATTGCCGCAATGCCCGCAAGATGTCCCGCAAAAACAGAATTCACATTTTCAGCCACTGGCAGGCGTTCAAGAAGGGATACGCACCGGGGAAAAATTGCCTGGGCGGGATGCCGCTGGATTAATGCAGGACAGAAGGCTGAAGACTGCAGGCTGAAGTCAAATCCTTACTTCAGCCTGCAGTCTTCAGCTTTTCCACCTTACCCTCAATACATCAGATTGGGCAGGTACGTCACGATGGTCGGGAAGATGATCATCAGGATAATACCGACCACGATGGCCAGCAGGAACGGCATGATTCCCTTGAAGATGGATTACAGCGGAATGCCGCCCACCGCCCCTTTGGACACCCCGAAAACCACATACACATTGATACCCACCGGCGGCGTAATGACGCCCATCTGGGTGATCAGCACGATAATGACCCCGAACCAGATGGGATCGTACCCCAGCTGTTCAATGACCACGGGATAGAAAATGGGGATGGTAAGCATTACCAGTGCCAGGGCATCCATGACACACCCGCCGATAAAGTAGACCAGGATAACCGCAGTGAGAATCAGAAATGAGGGCAGGGCCAGACCACCCACCCAGGCGGCCAGATCAAACGGAATCCGGGTGACGGCCAGAAATTTGCCGAACACGACCGCCCCGGCAATTAGAAACATCACCATGCAGGACGTCCGCAAGGTTTCATACAGCGAGTTGATAAATCCCTGCCAGGTCAGCCGACGCCGGATTACCGAAACAGCCAGTACGCCGAAAGCCCCGACGGAAGCGGCTTCCGTCGGGGTAAAAAAGCCAAAGAAGAGTCCTCCCATAACCAGGGCAAATACGATCAGCGTATCCGCCATACCGGAAAGCGATTTGATTCTCTGGCCCCAGGTAAACCTGTCCCCCGGGGGGGCGTACTCCGGGTGGCGGCGACATTGGACATAAACCGTGATAATAAACAACACGGTCATGACCAGGGCCGGGAGGATGCCGGCCACGAACAGGGCGCCGATGGACTGTTCGGTGAGGATACCATATACGATCAATACCACGCTGGGCGGCATGATCATGCCCAGTCCGCCGCCTGAAGCCACGGAGCCCGCGGCCAGTTCATCGGCGTAGCCATACCGTTTCATTTCCGGAAGCCCGACCGTGGCCATCGTGGCGGCCGTGGCCGGACTGGAACCGCAGACTGCCCCGAAGGCCGTGCAGGCTGTAACCGTGGCCATGGCCAACCCCCCGCGGGTACTGCCTAAAAATTTGTAAGCCGTATCATACAGGCGGCGGCCAATGCCGGCATTGAAGGCCAATTGTCCCATGAGGATAAACAGGGGGATCGTGGTGAGTCCGTAGGATGAAAACGCTTCATAGATGTTGCGGGAGAGCAGGTTCAACCCGCCTTTAAAGGAGATCATGACACTGAAACCAAGCCAGCCAACAAGGGCCATGACATAAGCAACGGGCATGCGGGTCATGAAAATCGCCAGCATCAAAACAATGCCGATAATACCAACCAGAGTAGGACTCATTTCTTTTCCAGTAGCAGCTTGAAGGCGTTTACGATATCTTCCAGGATAGTTAAAGCAAAAATCAGAAAGCAGAAGGCGGTGAGGTAGATGATGACATGTTCCGGAAGCTCAAGGTTCATGGAAACTTCTCCCGATTCCCGGAATGTCTCCGCATAAACGTACATGCGCCAGGTGACGATCCCAAAAAACAGCAGCGCAACCGTGTTGGTACACAGTTCGATGACCATCTGTTTTTGCGGAGCAAGGCGCTGCACCAGAATTTCAACCCCGATGTGGCTTTTCATGGCATGGGCGTAGGGCAGGGCCAGGGCCGCGGTCAGGGTGGCGCAGAAACCAACGATTTCAACCGAGCCGAATATCGGTTTACCCAGGTAGCGGCCGACAACATCCGCGCAGGTGAGCAGCATCATGCCGGTCAGCGTTACTGCGCCGGCCACTTTCAAGATAGACCGTATGCCGGCTACCCCCTTAAAAAACAGTTCCATGATCTCCATTCCTGCCGCGGTTCCCCGGATGACTGGAGGGAGCCGATTTCCGGCTCCCTCGCTTATGCCCGGAGACTATTGCAGCTTGTTCAGGTTGCTGATAATGAAGTCAACAATTTCCTGGGCGTTCTGAATGCCTTTCTTTTTGGCCTTGACCACATATTCATCCACAATCGGTGCCACGGCTTTCTTCCAGCGGGCCTGTTCCTTTTTATCCACCCCGAGAATCTGTCCACCCTGGTTCAGAAAAAACTTGATTCCGGCCATGTCGCTGGAGTCCCAGGCAGCCCCGTGTTTTTCCGCCCACTCAATGTTGATCTGGGTGATCGCCTTTTGGGCGTCAGCCGGCAGCGCATCCCATTTATCTTTGTTCATAACGACAAAAAAGGAAGTCGTGTAGGCCGCGCTGAAGGCGGCGGTTGCATAATTGGTAACCTCTCCCAGTTTCCAGCCCTTGTTGGCCTCAAGGGGATAAACGGCGCCGTTGACAACACCTTTTTGCAGCATTTCATAGGTTTCCGGCATGGGTTTGGGTACCGGCGTGCCGCCCAGGGCTTTGACTACCAGCGCGCTGGTTCCGTGGCCGCGGAATTTCAACCCCTGCATATCTTCCATTTTCCGGACAGCCTTGCCCTTGGTGTGTACCAGACCCGGCCCATGGGCGTGCAGGTACATTACCTGGACATCCTTGAATTCTTTCGGTTTGAACTTCGCATTGACCATATTTACAATTTTAGTTGCGACCTTGCCGCTGGTATAGCCCAGAGGCAGGTCGACGGCGGACATCACCGGGAAGCGTCCCCGGGTATAGGCCAGGACCGACATGCCGACATCGGAGAGACCTTCGACCGTACCATCATAAACCTGTTTGGCCTTGGTAAGCGTCTGGCCCGGGTAATAATCCACCTTGACCTTGCCGCCGGTTCTTTTCTCAACTTCCTGGCACCAGGACTCACCCAGCTTACTTTGGATGTGGGTCGGGGGGAAAAAATTGCTGTAAGTCAGTTTGTAGGTTTTAGCGACGGCCGCCGGACTGAAAGTAAAAAGCAATGCCACCACGCCAATTGCCGCTATCATCATCCGTGAAAAATGTTTCATCGTGAACCCTCCTTTTGTAAGAATACGGTTATAGGCAGCCAACGGACCCGATTCATCTTTCCCGATGCTGCATGGGGCAAACCAGAAAAACTGGGCTGCCCACGGGATCCTGCGCAATGGTTAACGGTATCCATCATCCCGTTGGGCCGGATATTGGGGCACCCGATAAAAGCTAAAATATAGCTACTATATCAGGGCGCAAAATTCAAGTACCCAGATCACTTCAGGGAATATCCAGAACGTCGGATATGTTCAATTCCAGCATTTTAACACTGGCTTTCAAGCGGGCGACGTTGCGCGCTACAGCCGGTATTTCGCTGCCGCTCTGGTCCAGATGCTCAACCGCAGATTTTATTTCCGCTATATGTGTATTGATTTTTTCATAAACGCTTTGAGTGTCCATTACACCTTTCCTTTGCGCAGGTCTTTGAATCGTTTGGCCTTTACCTCATAGCGGGGCAATCTGCCGTAGTCGAAGAAATCAATCCGGTAGCCGAGGTTGGTCTTCAGCCGCAACTGATCTTTCAGGCGGGATTCAATTTCCCGCACGCGGTCCTCGGCCCCCGGGACCAGTTCGACTTTCAGCTTGATCCTGTCGATATCACCGAGTTTATCAACAATAACCTCATATTCATCGCCAAGCTCATCAAAACTGCGGACGACCTCTTCGATGGCGGCCGGTGCCAGCAGGACGCCCTTAACCTTGGTGATGCTGTCCGCGCGGCCGATAACGCCGCCTTTTATCAGCCGGAAGGTGCGGCCGCAGGCACAGGTCTTTGCATCCCATTCGATGACATCCTTGGCGTCAAAACGGATGCAGGGCTGGGCGATTCGGTCCAGGGCGGTGATGACCATTTTGCCTCTGCGGCCCGGCTCTTCAATGATTTCCCCGGTTTCAATATCTTCTATTTCTACCAGGAAAAAGGCTTCGTTGACATGCAGGCCGCCGGGCTGATGACTGCATTCATAGGACCACGCGCCGATTTCAGTGGCGCCGGCATGGTCGTACACTTTCGCGTTCCAGGCGCTTTCCATGCGCTTTTTCGTGGCGGGAATGCAGGCCCCGGGTTCACCGGCGCAAGTGATTTTCGAAATACCCAGGCTGGCGGGATCGATTCCCATTTTCGTTTGCGCCGTGTCCGCCATACCCAGCACATACGTGGGGGTTGCCATCATGGCCGTCGCTTTTAACTCCTGGACTTTCAGGATACGGGCCTGGGTGTCCAGTACGCCTCCGGGGACGACCTCGCAGCCGAGTTTCTCAGCCGCATAGTGGCCGGCCCAAAACGCCACGAAGATATTATAGCCGAACGGAATAAAAACCCGGTCTGCGGGCCGGTAGCCCTGCGCCCAGAGGATATAGGCACAGCACTCGGCCCACCATTCCCAGTCCTGCCAGGTATCGGCCTGGTATACCGGCTGCCCGGTAGTACCGCTGGTCTGTCTGAATTCCGTGACCTGTTCAAGCGGGACACAGAGGGCATCTCCGTAGGGGAACGGATCTTTGCGCTGGATGGCCTGCATCATGGCCTTTTCAACCTTGGGGACCGCAGGGACATCTTTCAAATCGCGGATGTCCGCCGGGGTAATGCCGGCCTGGTCGTACAGACGCCGGTGGAAAGCGGAATGTTCATAAGCCCAACTGAAGATACGGCGGAATTTTTTGAGCTGCAGGCGCTTCAGTTTTTCGTGTGGCAGGGTTTCCAGCAGGGGGTTCCAGTATGGTGTTGCATTCACGCTGGCCTCCAAGGGTAACGGTTTCAGTGAATCAATAGAAGCAGTGATTGCCCGGGGATGGAATCTGGATCATGTGGCAGGAGAAGCAGCCCGGATGGTACAAAAGTCTAATTGGCAAACGTCTATCTGACAACGGTAGGTGTGGATCGGGCTGCGTTTCTCCCGTCGGCTGAATAAAAGCACTTTGGGTCTTATGCGTCTATGACCGCGGTCATAGAGGGGTGAAAATATCAGGTGATTAAATCCAGAGCGTTTCGTCTTCAGCGGGAATAAGTGCGGCCGGATCGAGAATGTGGGTCTGGCCCCGTTCGGAGCTAATAAGACCCTTTTCACGCAGTTTTCCGAGCGCGCGCAGGGTGGACTCAGTGGTCGTGCCGGTCAGGGATGCCAGTTCCGCACTGGTAAAATGAAGCGGTGATCCGAATTTGGTGAAAAGTGTGTACAGGGTCCGGGCCAGGCGCTCGTCCACCCTTTTTTCGATCAAGTCGATGATGCGCAGATTGGCACTGTCTACCGCTTTACCCAATATCGAGATGGCATTGATGATGAGATCAGGGTGCCGCATAATAAAAGGCTGAAAATCCTTCTGGCGAATACAGAACAGGGTGACAGCGGAGAGGGCTTCGGCCGCGGGCGAACGCAGGGAGCAGGTAAAGGGGCTTACCAGGTTCAGGGGTTCTCCGCTCTCGGCCAGCAGGTAAGTGAGTTTGAAACCGGAAATTGAATAAATCGATACTTTGACGAGGCCGCTTACGACCAGGTAAAAATGGCAGCTGGGGTCCCGGGGGGAGAAAATGGTTTCGCCCTTGCCGTATGTCCGGATCAACGCCCGGTGGGCGATTTCAAGGGCTGCATCCGGCCGGATGCCTTCAAATCCACGGGCAGTGCGGATGAATGCCGCTTTGTCGGCATCATTTGTAAGGTTTGGCGGGTTGTCCATCGTCCGGCCCCTCGGTAAGTTTCCGGAAATCCATGCGGGACTTAAATAGAGTGGCCAGAAAACTCTGTAGTATGAATGCACCGGTGTGGCAAGGGGATAGGCCGCATAAACGGTATTAGCAGCCTCCAAACGCCCTGGAAAGGGTCAGGGTAGCAGAGATCGCAAGTGAAGCGCAGCGCTCTAAAAACTGTATCGCAGTCTGAAAAAAATACGGTCGTTGTCTCCGATCTGCTTCAACTCCGCCTTGTCCCCCGATTGGTAGTCGATCAGGCCAATCAGCAGCCCCATATCGTCATTTAGATCGTAATCGGCGGTATAACGCTGGTAGGAACCGTTTTGCCCGGTGACGCCGAAGGTGGCGGCAATAAAGGCCAGCTCCAGGGTGTCATCGAGAAAGTCTTTGGACAGGCCGATGACGGACTGGAAATCATCCTCGAGCGCAAAGTCAGGCGCGGTGGCCAGGGCCGGTGACCAGTTGTCGAGATGTCGGTTGACAATATCCAGGCTGATCAGCGTTTCATGGAAACCGGTGTATTCCAGGCTGGCCAGGGCATCCAGGCGGCGGAAGTTCTCTGCCGGCGCATTGAAGAACTGCAGGTCTTCAAAGTACGCCATTTCGGCTTTGAGCAACCAGTTTCCAAGGGCCACCTGGGCCGCGGAGCCATACATGGTGATCGGGGCGTGCTGCAGGTTGATGCGGGGGATCGGTACCGGTGTGCTGAGAACTGAATGGGGCTGATCATTGTATAGTCTGGCGTGGTAGAAGGCGATATCCCATTGGCTGAATACCCCGTTTACGGCCAGGGCCCATTCCGTGTTGTCCCAGCTGGTGCTGGGAATGGTTTCCGGCGGAAGGGGGGCGGGATAAGGGTAGAAATCACTCCCAAAGACCGGATTCTTGTTGAAGCGAATCTCGTGAACGGCAATGCCGGTGATATTCCAGTCGCCGAGATAGTAATCGGCCCGGGTCATGGTGACCGGCAGGCGCAGGTCCTCAAGATCGGTCAGGCCCGGTTCACGTAGATCCAGCGGATTGAGGACGTCGGTCACCCGGATGTAATCCGATTTTCCCCAGACAGCAATCTGACGGCCGGCCTTGAGGTCCAGGTTTTTGGACAGGCTGCCCTGGACAAAGGCTTCGCGCAGTTCCAGCTCCTTTTCATAGGCTGCCAGTACTTGCGCGGTGTACTGATCGCGCCCATTCAGGGCATACGCCAGGTCGTAGAAACCAGCCCCGCTGATCAAGGCCCGCCAGTCATCGGTGAGACGCGCGTTCAGTTCGGCGAAAATCTCCGCCCGCAGACTGGATAAACCCCGCCAGTCCGTCCTGCCGGGCGGGGGCGCCTCGTGGGCGTAATTGATAGTCGACCATAGTTGCAGATGCCCGTCAAATTCAAAGCGGGCTTTTCCCGGGTCCGGTGCCGGGGCTGTTGCCGCGGGAGCTTCATCGTCAAAGCCTTCCAGAAGTTCCGGCACTGTTGCGGTATCCGCGGCCGGTTTTTCCTCTTTGAAACCTTCCAGCAATTCTTCAACCGGTGCTTCCCGGCTGGAGCCTGCCAGGGCAACGTGACAAGACAGCAGGAGGCTGGCTGTCAACAGCAGGACAATAATGCAGGGCTTTCGTTGCAAAGTCGCTCTATATCCCCTTTTCCATTTTCCGGATACTGAACAGCGCTTCTTCCAAATCCTGGTTGAATTTCACATTATCGAGGGTCAATATGGTTTTGTGAACCATCTGTTTGCCTTTTTTGCGGGTGACATGCAGTTCCGTGGCCACCCAGATGCCGTCGATCTGGTCCAGTTTTTTCACATCGAAGTATTTAAGCTGCCGGCCGCCGGAAACCCAGGATAGAATCCGCACCACGAAGTGGTTGTCCTGACGCACGAAGAGCAGGGCTTTTTCATACCCGGTCTCCCGGACTACTTTAGCAGAGCGCGGGTGCGCCCAGATGACCCAGGTGTTTTTGCCGTTGACAGTTTTTTCACGCCCCTTGGCGTAGAAACTGAAATCGTAATCTTCGAGATCCAGGGACGTCATATCCGCATAATTCAGATCGGAGCCCATGAAACTGCCGCTTTTGTCGCTGGTGGCGATGCGTTTTGTCTTTTGCAGGGCCGGCAGATAGAGCCACTGGTCATCGTCTTTCGCCGCATCATCGTAGTCATAGGTTAAAAAAGCGGTGTCCTTTACATCCGCCGGATGCAGAAAAAACATCAGCGACAGGACGTCTGCGCCCTTGCCCTTGCTGAAGGTCCGAATCCGGCGTAAACGCTGACGACCTTTTTTATCTATCAACACCATCTGCATGTCGGCCGTACGGTTGTCGCCGTCATCCCGGGCATCCACTTTTTCCATGATGGCCCGCGCCGCGGGGTCATCCGCCTGCACGGCTGCGGGATTGCAGATAAGCATGCCCAGGAGGGAACCTAAGAATATCCCGATCAACTTTGAGAACAATCTGGCGTTACGCTGGTGTTTCATATTTCACTCCTGTTTCAAGCGCCTGGTTGCGGTAGGCTGCGGACTTTTTTCCCGGATGGATGCGCTTTTCCGGCGGCATGACCGGTTACCAGAACCATCAATGCCGGATTGACGAAGAAATCCGCCAGCAGGGCAAAGATAATGGTCAGGCCGGTCAGAAAGCCAAAGACGATCAACAGCGAAAGCGACGCGGTCATTAAAATAAAAAAACCTGAACTGAGAATGAGCGAGGTGAGCAGCAGGGCCCGACCGGTACCCAGCATGGTTTGGCGAATGGCATAGGCGGCATCACCGCTGTCCTCATAGTACTTGCGAAAATTGTACATGAAATGCAGGGTGTCATCGACGACAATTCCGATGGCAATACTGCCGATCATAATCGTACTCATATCGATCTTGATCTCGAAAAAGCCCATCAACCCCATGGTGATGAAGATCGGCAGCAGGTTGGAGATCATGCTGAGCAGACCGATCTTTATGTTGCCCACATGGTAAATCATCAAAAAGGTGATCACCACGAAGGCAATCATGTAGCTCTTGGCCATGCTGTGTAAAGAGGCCGGAATGGAACGGGACAAGATGGCCGGAATGCCGGTAACGGTCACGGTTTTGACGCCGGACAGGTCGGTAAAGGTTTTGGATTCCACAAACGCCACCAGGTCCCGCAAATGCATGGCATCACGCCAGGGGACTTTCACGCTGACCCGCGCCAGGCGATAGTTGCGATCTACCAGCCGTTCAAGGTCTTCCGAACCGCTGTTTTCAAACAACAGCAGTTCCTGGGCGATGGTACGGCGGTCGGCTGGCAGACGATAATAGCCGGGATCGTTGGCGTGCAGGGAGCGGTGGGTTTCTTTGATGATATCATTGATTGAAAACACCTTGCCCACATAGAGGTGCTCGGTGGCATACTGCTGCAGGTCCCGGGTGATTTCTGCGATGCCCTGGAGAAACACGGGATCCTGGACACCGTTGTCCCGGCCGGTATCCAGCAGAACCTCGAGGACCACCGTGCCTTTCAAGTGCCGGTCAATATAAGGTACATCACGCTTTACCGGTTCATGCGCGGCGATCCAGTTGAGGACATTATGCGAGTAAGACACCTGGCAGGTGTAGTAGATCGCAACTGCGAAGAGGAGCAGGGCGCCGGTAATAATTTTGCGTGGATGCCGGGTGGCCAGGTTTGAAAAGGATAGCAGGATCCGGTCCATCACCACGGCCTTTTTGGCTTCCCGGTCAGCTGATTTCCTGCGGATCGGAAGCAGGGCGATACAGGCCGGCAGCATAACAAAGGTATACACCATGGCGAGCAAAACACCGGTCGCGCCGAAAAAGCCCAGATCGGCAATGGCGGTCAACTCGGCAAATGCAAAAGAGAACAGGCTGGCGGCGGTTGTAACCGCAGTGAGGACGACTGCTAGGCCTGAATGGCCCACGGCATAGGCAATGGCATCTTCCTTATTACGGCCGTTTTGGAACTGGACGTAGAAAATGGACAGGATATGGACAGCGTAGCCGACACTCACGGCCAAAAGGAATCCGGGCAAGACGATCGTGGTAAGTTTGACGGAAATGTTGAAGGCCGCCAGCAGGCCGGCCGTGGAAAGCAACCCGGAGATGATTACCAGCTCAGGCAGCAGTACCCCTGACACCCGGCGAAAGAGCAAGGCCAGAAATACGGCGATGGTCAGCAGGGAAAGGGAGATGACCATCACAATGTCGCGTTCCATGGCCCGGTTATAAACATCCATCACAATCGGTTCGCCGGCAAAGGAAATCCGGAAATCCGGATGCCGGTAGCGTTGTACAACCTGTTCGATGGCCGCGACAACCTGGCGATTTTCCTTTTCGCTGAAATAGCGCGGCGCAAGCGGGTCTTGCGCCGGGTCCCCTTGCACGGCCGTTGCCGGCCGGGTGTCCTCATCAAAGCCCGCCAGCAGTTCCGCTGCACCGGTTTCACTGATCGTGGCTTCTGCTTCGAGGACGATTGTCGTGACCCGACCGTCATCTGACAGCAAGCTGTTGGCATAGAAAGGGTTGCTGAAAGCCCGCTGCTTTAAGGCGGCAACATCGGCAGGGGTCTGGGGCCAGTTTTCCATGAGTTCCCCGACAACGAGCTCATCTTCGCGGCCGTAGGTATCGCGTACATTGATCAGGCTGGTGATGCGTTTGATATACGGGACCTCTTGTTCCAGGTCCTGGTGGAATGCGCGCAAGCGCTCTAAAAAGCCAATCCGGAACACCGCGGGCGGGGTGACGGCAATCACGATCAGGTCGTTTTCGTCAAACTGGTCTCTAAAAACGTTGTAGGCGATGCGCGCCGGATCGCTCTCGCGCAGGAGGGCCGGGGCGGATGTGTCGATTACCGTTCGGGGAATAAATGCTGCCAGCGTGACGATGAAAAAGAAGATTGCCAGCAGGGTTTTCCAGGGGTGGCGGTAGAACTGCCGGGCCATTGCGGCAAAAAGGGCTTCGATGCGTTGACGCTGTTTCTGGTTCATATTGCCGACCCTTTCTGCTTTAAAGCTTTAAGATTCAATTCCAGCAGGTCGGCGACCAGCGTTTTGAGGGGCACCGGCATGAATTTGCGATGATCCTTGGCCATATGCAGCAGGATGAGACCCGTCAGGGAGCCCCACAGGACAACCGTCAGCTCCATGGGATCCCTTTTCTCGATGTCACCGGCGGCCATACCTTCCTCCAGGATCCCGGCCAGTGTACCAAGGCTCTTGAGACCCTCCTGAAAACAGCGGTTGTACAATTCGTCCGATATGCTGGCGGTCAATTCACCGTGCTGAAATTGAAAACTGATTTGAAAAAACTCGCTGTAGTCTATGGAGTATTGATAGTATGCCCACCCCAGGGCGGTAAATTTCTCTTCCCAACCGGCTATGCTTGCCACGGTACGCTCAAAAATATCGTTCAGCAGCTGCATACCTTCCACGAGGAGGGATATGTAAAGTTCCTCCTTATTTTGAAAATAGAGATACAGGGTACCTTTGCCCAGTTCCGCCGCAGCGGCAATCTGGGTCATGGTTGTAGCCGCAAAGCCCTGTTTAAAAAAGAGGCCTTTAGCTGCCTTCAGGATGGCCTGGCGCCTGCGTTCTTTTTCTTTTACACGTCTTTCGGCGATACCCATCAGCTCCTCCATGTGACCACTGGTTATTAAGTGACCATCGGTCAGTATATAACCACTGGTCATATGGTGCGTCAACCTATTTTTTGCCTTCTAACACGAACCCAGCAAACCCGATCCCGATACCGATTTCGATTTTGATTGCGAATTTCAGCACTTTTTATGTCAAAATGCCTTAACTGGAACTTCATAGAGATCCGAAATGATATAATATATAGACTCTACCATGAAATTCAGTTTATAGAAAAGATACAGACCGAGACTCTTCTGAGCGGACAAGAGCAAGGATTGGACGCCGTATGCCTTACGACATGTTGATTTTTGACCTGGATGGTACGTTAAGTGATCCCAAAGAGGGGATCGTGCATTCAACGAATTATGCCCTGGCTGCCTTCGGGTATCAGGCCCTGTCTCCGGAGGCCGTTGAAGTTTTCATCGGTCCACCGCTTGACGAAGCCTTTCGTCAAATTACCGGCCTCGCCGATGCCGACCGACTCGCGGCGCTGATTACCAAATACCGCGAGGATTACGCTCACCGGGGGTATGCGGCCAATAACCTGTATCCGGGAATTGCCACGGCCCTGGAAACGCTCAAAAGGAAAGCTGTGCGCATGGCGGTTTGCACGTCCAAGCGGGTTGATTTTGCCGAGGCCATCCTCCAACTGCATCGCATCAGGGATTATTTTGAGTTCGTTGACGGCGGTGATGTGGGGATTCGCAAATGGCAGCAACTGCAGGCTCTGCTTGAATCCGGGATGGTACCTGAGAATTCCGTCATGATCGGCGATCGGGATGTCGACCTTGTAGCTGCCCGACACAACGGTCTGGATTCGGCCGGCGTGTTGTGGGGCTACGGCAGTCGCACGGAGCTGATCGCCCACGACCCTACCTGCTTATTGAATGAACCCGGGCAGCTGGTTGAACTCACGGCCCGCTAGTGCTATTGTCAAACCGGTTGTCTGTGCAGCAGGATTGGGCAATACCTATGCGAAAATTACATCACTTGTGCATGCTATGTGTCGTCTGCCTGGTTTTCCAGGCTGCGTCCATGTCACCTGTCACTGCCCAGGATGTCCTCGTACCGGTCGATGATTATCCTCCCTGGAAGATCGTCAAGGGAAAGTATGTCACCGGCGGGATTGATATTGCCTTGACCGACTATCTCCTGGGACGCATCGGTGCCCGACCGGTCTATAAATTATTTCCCTGGAAGCGCTGTCTGACAATGATGGCCGAGGGCTCCGCGGACCTGATCAGCGGGGTTACCCGCAAGCCAGCGCGCGAACGCTACCTCTATTACCTGCAGCCGCCTTACAAAACGCAGTCTGTAAAGGCGCTATTCGTACGCAGGGGATCCGGCGCGAATTATCGTCAACTCAGCGACTTCGAGAACCAAACCGTCGGTCTGCTGCGCGGCGCCAAATATTTCGCAGCGTTTCACCAGAATTCAAAAATTCATAAATTCGAGGTCAACAACGATCTACAGGGGCTGCGCATGGTCAGGGCGGGGCGTCTGGATGCCTTCATCCTCACCCGCGAGAACGGCGAATATCTCATGTCCGACAACCCGGATTTAAAAGAATCTCTTGATGCGGCGCACTGGACCTATGATAAAAAATTGGAGGTTTACTTCGCTGTATCCCGCAAATCCGCCTTTTATGCCAAGCGGCACGATCTTGAAAGAGAAGTGGCCAATATGGTTGATAGTGGGATGGCCTCAGAAATAATCAAAAACTATTTCAAGTAAAAATACCTTAAAGAATTGGAGTAGCACCACATGCTGAAACGTGCGGTTCTGGCAGGTGCCGGGCTGATTTGTCTGGGCGTAATTTATCTTCTCATCTGGCCGATACCCATTGAGCCCCTGGCCTGGCAGGCACCGCCCAATCCGGGCTATACTGGTGTTTTTGAGCAGAACACCCGTTTAGCCGGGCTGCAGGCACTTGCTATCGGTAAGCACCATGGCCCGGAAGACATTGCCCTGGACAGCAGGACGGATTTATACCGCCACCCACGAGGGGCACATCGTGCGGCTGCATCCCGACGGTTCCAATCCCGAAATTTGGGCGGATACCGGCGGACGCCCCCTGGGTATCGACTTCGATGCCCGGGGCCGGCTGATTGTAGCTGATGCCTATCGGGGCTTGCTGATGGTATCTAAAAACGGCAAGGTGACGAAACTGGCAACCGTGGCAGAGGGTATTCCCATAAAATACGCGGATGATGTCGATGTGGCGGCCAACGGTTTGATCTATTTTTCGGATGCTTCGACAAAGTTCGGAGCACGGGAATATGGGGGTACCTACACAGCCAGCCTTCTGGACATCATGGAGCACGGCGGGCACGGGAGGCTGCTGGCGTACGATCCAGCCGACCGGCGCGCCCGGACCTTGCTGACGGGGTTGAATTTTGCCAATGGTGTCGCCGTTGCCCACGATCAGGCATCCGTGCTGGTTAATGAGACGGGTAGCTACCGGGTGCTGCGTTATTGGATCGACGGTCCCCGGCAGGGACAATCTGAACCGGTTATCGAGGCGCTGCCCGGTTTCCCGGATAACCTCTCCACGGGGATGAACGGCCGGTATTGGGTGGCGCTGATCGCTCCCCGGAACGACCTGCTGGACTCCCTGGCCGACAAGCCCTTTGTTCGTAAAATCATACAGCGCCTGCCGGCCTTTTTGCGGCCCAAGGCTGTCCCTTACGGACATGTGATTGCGCTTAACCAAAACGGACAGGTTGTCTTCGACCTGCAGGATCCAACCGGAGCGTATCCCAAAACAACCGGGGCAACCGAAACGGCGGATTACCTTTACATCGGCAGTCTGACTGCTCCGGAGATGCGGCGACTGCCCAAGAAAACCATCGGCCTGTAGCTCCGGCGGCCGGCTGCGGAGAAAAAATGTCTGCCAACTGCGAACATTCGGCCCGGCAGGCTTTTGATCCAATCACATATTTTGAGATAGCGCCTACCAACCAGAACAGAAAAACAGTCTTGACCCGGCACCGGCTTCACAGTTCATACTGTCGCCGTTATATACCCTAAGTAAAGGAGGCAGATATGAAAATATCCAAACCCCGGCGAGTTACCCGCACGTATACCCAAACCCTCAGCGGTGCGCCGGCAGAAATTTTCCCCCTGTATTGTCCGGTTAAAGAAGCCTTGTGGTGCGAGGGGTGGGACCCGGTGGTGGTCTATTCCGAATCGGGTGTTGTCGAAAAAGACTGTGTGTTCATCACCGCGGAGGGCGGGGCGCAGGCAGCGTGGTATGTGACCGCGTATGACTTGGCGAACGGTCTGGTCGAAATGATCAAACACACGCCGGGGAAAACCCTTGTGAAGCTGACTATCGTGCTGACAGTGGTCTCGGAGAAGACGTGCCAGGCGACCATTACCTACAGCTCCACAGCCCTGAGCGCGGCCGGAGAAGAGGCCCTGGAGGCTTTTACCGCCGAGAACTACGCGACCATGATGCAGGCCTGGGAAAAGGCGATGAACCACTATTTAAAAACCGGTGAGATGCTGACCGGCTTGCCGCCCTTCTAGCGGCCGGGGCGCCGGGCTTAAGGCTGGTCGCTGTCCCGGCGCGGCTAATTTCCGGTCAGGGCCTGTTTGACGGCCATCCCGATCGTTTCCAGGGTATAGGGTTTTTTAATGAACTGGCCGGCTCCCAGGCGCTGGGCGGCTTTGACCTCTTCGGTTTCCGAGTACCCGCTGGCAATGATGGCTTTCTGACCGGGATGAATCTCAAGTGCGGCCGCAAAGGTTTCGCGGCCATTCAGGCCGGGTTCCATAATCATATCCAGCACCAGCAGATCCACCTGGTGATCCTGCAGATACGCCAGCGCTGTCTCGCCATCCGGCCGGGTGGTGACGGCGTAGCCCAGTTTTTTCAAAAGTTCGCCGGCAATCAGCCGCTGGTTTTCTTCGTCATCCACCACCAGGATTGTTTCCCCGCTGCCCTGGTAGTCCGCCACCGGGCGGCGTGATGTGACCCCCGAAAGTACCGGTTTGCGGGTAATGGGAAAATAGAGGTGAAATTCAGTTCCCTGCGAACTGCTGATCACGTTGACGTAGCCCTGGTGATCCTGCAGGGTATTCCACACAATGGTAAGTCCCAGTCCGGTGCCGCCGCGACCGAGTACCTTACGTGTGTAAAACGGTTCAAAAATGCGTTCGATCTCTTCCGGGGATATGCCGTTGCCCTCGTCTGAAACGGACAAGACCGCATATTCGCCGACGAGAATTTCATCATAGCCTTTTAGCGGTTTGTCCAGGTAGCGATTGGCGGTGGCGATGCAGATTTCACCGCTGTTCTCCATAGCTTCAGCCGCGTTGATGACCAGGTTGGTCAGGGCTTTTTTCAGGTGGATTGTCGAACAGCTGGTGTTCAGCAGGTCGGGAGCCAACCGGGTATACAGGTTGACCCGCGGGTAAATCGTTCTCAGGGTCACATACTCCGGGGAAGCCAGGAACTCCTCCACCAGGGAATTGATGTTGATGACCTCCCGACTGCTGGCTGCCCCGCGCGCGATGGTAACCAGATCGGCGACGACGGCCGCAGCCCGCTCACCGGATGCGAGGATGATTTCAATGGGCTTTCTTAAAGGGCTGTCTTTGGGCAGGTCCATCAACAGCAGTTCGGGATAGCTGACCAGGCCCGAGAGGATATTGTTCAGATCATGGGCCACCCCTCCGGCCAGCAAGCCGAGGGCTTCCATTTTCTTGGCCCGCGCGAGTTTCTCCTGGACTTCCTGTTTGTCCCGTTCGGCTTTTTTGCGGGCGGTGATGTCCCGGATACTCAGCAGGAAACGGTGCTTGCCGCCGATGGTAAAGGCGCGTCCGTGAAATTCAACTTCAATGACGGAACCGTTCTTATGGAGACACTTGCCCGCCCCGGTAATTGTTCGGCCGGATGATACGGTGTCAAAAAAGGAGTCAAAGTCTTCCAGGGAATCGGCATGGATAAGATCACGGCTGGAAAGGGCCTGCATTTCGGCCAGGGTGTAGCCATGCATGGCCGTGGTCGACGCATTGATGTCGATCAACTTCCCATTTTCTCCGAAGACATACAGGCTGCTGATGGCCGTATCGAACAGGGTATGGTATTGCAGTTCATTCTCGGCCAGCTTTTTCAGGGTGCGTACATTGGTGATGCTGGTTGCGATCTGGGAAGTGATACCCAGCAGGAAATTGAGATCCCGGGTCCGGTAGGGGCGCCGCTGTTGAATACTTTCCACGGCCAGGACTCCCAGGGCCTTGTCCTTGTAAACCAGCGGCAGACAGATAAAGGAGTTGACGCCGAGCTTCTCGGCGGCCGCCAGGGTGTGTTCCGGAAACCGGGCTTTCACTTCGGCCAGATCATTGGTTAGAAAAGCCTGCTTTTCCCGGAACACCCGTACAGCAAATTCTTCCGGGTCTCTCTTTCCAATGGCGAAAGGGTGCCTGGACAGGTAATCTGCATCTTCCCGGTTGTGCCCGAACCCGGCTCGAAATTCCAGGTGCTCCTGTTCTTCATCGGCCAGCATCAGGATGCCGCGATCGTAATTCAGGTGTTGCTCGAGAATGCCGGCCACGGCGTCCAGCAAAGCATCGACATCGGCTACCCCGGTGGCGGCCTGCCCAATCTCTTTGGTGATCAGGGCATCGTTGGTGTGGGCGTCGATTTCCGCTATCAGGTCCTGGGCGGCATTACCCTGGATGTCGATGCGCCGGGCAAGCTCGACCCGCTTGATTTTTTCGGTATAGTATCCGACGGCCAGCCAGGCAGCCGCGGAGAGTGTCAAGAGCTGCAGCCCCTGGGAGAAAGACAGCGCGTAGAACCCGATCGCCGTGGCAAGGACGCCGACCGGCAGAATCAAGTTCTGCAGGAGTTTCCAGGTCATGGCCGGGGTGTGGATCCAGGAAACCACATAACGGCAGCAGGCACCGCCCCGGTGGAAACATTCATCATGCTCAATGTGGGCGCGTTTGCCGGTAAACAGGGCCGCCAGCGCCTCCAGGGTGCCGGTCCGGTTGGCACATTGATAGGGTTTTTCCTTTACCCCCGGAGCCGGCTGCGTCTTGATCTCCACCCGGTTGCGACCCAGGCGCCGGGCCGCAACCGTGGCCGCCTTGCTCCATAACCGGTACAAACGGGGCATCAAAAGGTAGGCCGCGGTTGGATTCACCAGGCTGAGGACATACTGGCGGGCAGGGCCTCCGGTTTGCGAAAGGGCGGCATGCCGGCCGGCCTTGCGGGCAACCTCGCGATCAGCCACCTGCATTTCAACGCACTCCTGGAAGCGGTCGACCTGACGCTGGCTGAACCAGTGACCGAGATCATCGAGCTCATATCTTCTGACGCGTGCAAAGGTCAGGATTGCCTGAATATCGGCCAGGGGGTGTTTTTTTTCAAGGTAGTCGATATACAGCTTCAGGATTCTGCTGTTATAAAGGGGCAGGTCGTCTTCATTTGTATCCGGGTTGCGCTTCCAGGCCAATTCCAAACCCCGCTGCCGTATCGAGTGATCTTTTAGAATTATAGATAAATGATACCGCTTCATACCATACCCCCCATAATTTTTCATCCATGGAATTATTGACTCAACTGGTTCGTGTGCTACAACTGGGTGAGAAATTTCTTTTCGCGGCTCTCTATTAAACTCCAGTTATCTATTGGAGCGGTTTAGTCGCTTCCAGATCATACTAAGATCCGGATATTTCCAACCGCGGTGGCCTTAGACTGATTGGTTTTATCGAAATCGCTATCGGGATCGAAATCGAAATCGGCAGTTGTGGTTGTTGCATGAGTGGCGATTGACGGCCTGGAAAAGAAAGACACAAACTCGGAATACACGTTCCCGATTCCGATACCGATTTCGAATTACATCACTTTTTGTGTCAAAAGGCCTTAACTGGAACTTCGTAGAGAACCGAATTTCTTTTTATTGAGCTTGGATATGAGCAGCGAAGGGACCCTTTATGAGCGATCTGGCGTTTCAAGACACCTACCCCGACGACGTGAGCCACTGCTATGGATGCGGTCGTCTCAATGAACACGGGCTGCAGTTGAAAAGCTACTGGGAAGGCGCTGAAAGTGTTGCCAGCGTCACGCCGCAACCCTATCACACGGCTATCCCGGGTTTTGTATACGGTGGCTTGCTGGCCTCGATTATCGACTGTCACGGTACCGGTACGGCCTCCGCAGCCGCCTACCGCGCAGAGGGGCGGGCCATGGGAACATCTCCGCCCTTGCGATTCGTTACGGCTTCACTGCATGTCGATTTCCTGCGACCCACCCCCATAGACGGCCCGCTGGAAGTCCGCGGTCGCGTAAAAGAGCTCAAACCGCGCAAAGTCGTCGTGGCGGCCGAAGTTACGGCCCAGGGGCAGGTATGCGCCCGGGGGGAAGTCGTCGCCGTGTTGATGCCGGACAGCATGCTGCCTGAATAGAGCGCCTGGTAACCCTGGAGACATACCGATGCTGATTCCCGCTTATCCTGAGTCTATCGAGCTGAGCCTTGAACTGCGCCCTGAACTTCATCCGCGTTTTCAACGGCTGCCCGACGGCGTATCCGAATTCACCTTTGCGAATCTCTATCTTTTTCGCAGTGATCATTACTATCGGGTTGCCCGGCTGCCCGGGGATCTGGTTCTGTTTACCGGTCGGGATAAAGACATTCCCTTTTTCATGCTGCCTTTCGGATTGCCGGAAGATGCGCTGCTGGAAGAGCTGTTCAGCGGATTTGGATCGCTGAAATGCGTACCCAGCTCCCTGGCCGAGCAACTGGCATCCCAGGGATACAGCGTTCAGGAGGACCGGGACAATTTCGATTACCTTTACTCCCGCCAGGCGCTGGCGGAACTTACCGGCCGCAAATTTCATAAAAAACGCAACCTGATCAAAGCCTTTTTGAAAAATTACACCTATACCGGAGAGCCCCTTCTGGAAAGCCATCTCCCGGCCGCCCTGCAAATCCTGGAGGATTGGGTGCAGGGGCGGGATGACCCGGGGGACTACCAGGCCGCCAAAGAAGCCCTGGTGCATGCTGAAGAATTGCAGCTGTGCGGCGGCATCTACTATGTGGATGATCGCCCGGTGGCCTACTCGCTGGGTGAAGAAAATGCCCGCGGCACAAGCTTTATCATCCATTTCGAAAAGGCCGTCGCTGGCTACAAAGGGGTCTGGCAATTCGTAAACCAGGCCTTTGCCTCGATCCTGCCCGATCAATATGACACCATCAATCGTGAACAGGACCTGGGCAACGAAGGGTTGCGGCGGGCCAAGCACAGTTATAAGCCGATCGGCTATGTGAAAAAGTACCGGGTCCGGAAGCAATAGTTCCGGCGGCCGCATGCCAGGGAAGGTGTTGAATCGTTGCGATTAAGTCTTAATTTATGAGCAGCTGACCCCCATCCCGGTCAGACGTCACTGTCTGGGCATACAAACCGTTGCGAGGACGTCTGCATCCAAGCCATGGCGGCCCTGCGGGAACCGCGCTGCGCCATACTGCCAGAGGACTGCATATGAAAGATATGGGCGAGATGCTCCTCAGAGAGGAGCCGTTTGAAGAGATCTTGATGGGCAACACCGCCCTGGTCCGGGCCATGATCGAAGCCGGCACGCGGGTCGTGACCTCCTACCCGGGCTCACCCACGCCGGAAATTGCAGCGGCCATTGGATCTGTCCCGGCCGACCGCCGCCCCTTCTATTTCGAGTTTTCCACCAATGAAAAAGTGGCGACGGAAGTGGCCTACGGCGCCGCAGTCAACGGCCATCTATCCACCGTGTTCTTTAAGAGCGTGGGCTTGAATGTCGCGGCAGACACCTTTGTTCAATTGAGCCTGATGAACATTATCGGCGGGATGGTGATCATCCTCGGTGACGATCCAGGTGCGAACTCATCCCAGAACGAGCAGGACAACCGGCATCTGGCCCGCATGAGCTACACGCCCCTGCTGGAACCGGCTTCGCCGGCCGAGGCCTATGCCTACTATCTGAAAGCGGCCCGGTTGTCGCAGCAGATGCAGATGCCGGTGATTTTGAGAATGACGACCCATGTCTGCCATGCCAAGGAAAAAATAGCCTTCCCGGCCCGCACGCCGATCAGACTGGACAACACGCCCCGGTTTGACAAAGACCACGGTCCCTATATCCCCATTGCCTCCCTGGTGTTTCCCATGAAGACCCGCGCACTGGTGAATCTGGTCAAAGTAGAGCAATGGGGCGCCACCGCGGGCGTCAACCAGGTCGTGGACAACGGCAACCGGGAACGGGGGATCATTACCTCGGGGCTGCCGTTTTTATCCCTGCTGGATGTGTTGAACGCGGCGGGAGAAAAACCGGATATATTGAAGCTCGGCCTGGTCTACCCGGCTTCCCGGGTGATGATCCGGGAATTCTTGAACAATCACAAAAAAATCAGGATATTGGAAGAGCTGGACAATACGCTTGAAAACGAGATCAAAGCTTTGGCTTTCGATGAGGGCATCCCGGTCAAAATCGCCGGCAAGACGGTGCTGGATGACTGGCTGGGCGAATACACGCCCGACAAGGTCTACGCCCTGCTGAAAGATACCTGGCCGGATCTGCTCCCTGAACGCGCGGAGCCCAAGGCAGAACCGCTGCCGGCCCCTTTGCGACCGGCGCAAATGTGCCCGGGCTGCGGGCACCGCAGTGCGTTCCATGCCATAAAACAGGCGCTGGCCGCAACAGATATCACGGTTGCGGATATCGGCTGCCACACCCTGGGATTCCAGGAACCCTATGAAATGGGCGAACTGCTCATGTGCATGGGGGCCTCGACCGGGATGGGCTCCGGGCTGTCCCTGTTTAACGACTCCCGGAAAGTCGTCGTGTTCATGGGGGATTCCACCTTTTTTCACGCCGGTCTGCCCGGTATTATCAACGCGTTGTTCAATCAGCACAACATCACTATGCTGCTGATGGAAAACATGACCACCGCCATGACCGGACACCAGGATCACGCGGCATCCGGACGGAATTTCAATGAGCCGGTGGAAAAGATCCCCCTGCGTCAGGTCCTGGAGGGTCTGGGCGTACCCAATATCTATGAAATCGACACTTACCAGCAGGCCCGTCTGAAAGAACTTGTCGAAACAGCGGTGAATGATGGCGGATTCAGCGTGGTCATCGCCCGACATCCCTGCATGCTTAAATTCATGCGGGAGCAGAAGAAAAAGCCGACGTACCAGCCGCGGGTTGTCGCCGTGGACCAGGATGCCTGTCAACGGATCCACGAGTGCGTGGAGGTCTTTGCATGCCCCACCTTTACCCGCGACGATGAAGGGCGGGTCACCATCAATCACGACCTCTGCATCGGAGACGGGTCCTGCCTGCAGACCTGCCCGGCAAAAGCGACCACATCACCGAAACCAAGCGAACCGCGGGGATAATCGACATGGACGCATTCAATATTTACCTTGCCGGTGTAGGTGGACAGGGCATCGGCCTTTTAAGCGAAATCATTCTCCGGGCAGGCGATCACGCCGGTTTACCGGTCAAGGGCGTCGACACCCATGGGCTGGCCCAGCGGGGCGGCATTGTCAAATCACAGATCAGAATGGGAAAAGAGGCCCACGCCCCCCTGATTGCCGAGCGCAACGCAGATCTGGTGGTGGCGCTGGAGCGACATGAAGCCCTGCGCGCCATGAATATCGCCCTGAAGGATCGCGGCACCCTGATTTATTACAATGCGGTCTGGCAGCCCCTCGACGTTCGATTGGGACGCGATCCGGAGATCAGCGTCCAGATGCTGGAAGATGCGGCCCAGGCGCGGGAGATAAAGGCCATCCAGGTGTACGACCCGGATTTGCCGGACGCCCGGATGCAGAATATTGTCCTGTTGGCGGTGATTGCGCAGGGCGAACTGGTACCCGGTGTGCGGGTGGAAGATTACACCCGGGCCATGGACGATCTCATGGCCGGCCGGATGCTGGCCACCAACCGGAACGTGTTCGATAGTCGCCTGGCTGGGTAAGGCCGATGCAGGGTTTGAATTGCTGTCGCCGGGGGGCGGCTAATTTATTTCCAGGGATACAGAGCGGTGGGCTGACGCTCCGGGATCGCCGTTGGCCGCATCGGACCCAGCCGCTTCAATGAAACGGGGGACAACCGGTGCGGATATGAGGCCGTAGCGATACAGTTTAGTATAGAATTCCTCCAGCCCCCTGAGCTTCACCGCATCCAGGTCATATTGCAACCCCCTGAAATATCTCTCTAATACATCACTTTTCAAATCGCAGCGTTTTTTCAAGTCGGCCGTGATGGCCGGCAGGTTCGCGCAGCCTTTACGCTTGGACTGATTCAATATCCGGAGTGTGCGCGCTACCCGATCCGCATGCCGGCGGGCATATTCCCGGCGGACAGCCCAGAGCGCAAAGACGAACGGCAGTCCGGTGGCATTTTTCCAGGCACCGCAAAGATCCCACACATAGCGGTAGGTTTTCTGCCATTTTCCATTCAGGGCGGCATCTCCAATCACCAGCACGGCCGCGGCACTCGCCAGGGCGTCATCCTCATTCAGGGGACGGCAGCTGATGGTCGGCTGCACATTGTGTTCGCGGAAAAGAAGGCGTACCAGGGCGGCCGCCGAGGCGGATTCATCGCTGATGACGACCGACTTGCCGGCCAGGTCCCGAATGCTATATTGGCTGGCCAGGACCACACTCATGACCGGGCCGTCACACGATATACTCAAATTCGGCAAGATCAGCCAGTCGTCCTGGCGGGTGGCATAAGCAGCTGTGGAAACCGGGCTGATATCAAGCTCGCCGGCGGCCATTTTATGATTGAGCGTGGCCGGCGGTGCGGCCACGATCCGGTACCACCGGCTGTCGGCCTGCCGGTCCAGTCCATAGTAGATTGGCGCGACATTCATATAACTGATGCGGCCGATGCGAACCGGTTTATCCTCTGCGGAATGATGGTCTGTCATCTTTGCACCGATTGCGTTTCAGCCGCCTCCAAAAGAGGCACACACGGTTGTTTGAAACCTTTATGGACGATCATTTCGACAAGTTCCTTATTGCTTGGACAGGATGCCGGCACATAGATCATCCGGGCGGCGTAGCCCCGGTCTATTTTTCCGTACGCAGGCATCAACAGGGCCTCGGCCCCGTTTGTGGTTGCCATCGCCAGTATCTGCACGGGATCAAGGGACGGAAACTGTGCGGCGATAAAGGCCATCTCCTCAAACAGATCCAGACTGGGCGTGCTGGCCAGGCTGTCGGTCCCCAGGCATACCGACAGCGGACGCGCCAGCATCGCCGGAATGTCGGGCAGGCGGCCGTGCAGGGCCTGGTTGCTGCGGGGACAGACGCAGACAGGGGTGCCCCGCTGCTGCAGAATATTCAGATCACTCTCATCAGCCTGGAGGACGTGCACGGCCAGGGTGCGCGCGTTCAACAAACCCAATTTGTCCAGATAGGCGACCGGACTGGGGGCGGGCAGGCCCCAATTTGAAAATGCGATGCCCCGTTCCGTTAGAAAGTCAGCCCAGGCACCGCAACCACTGCTGATGAATTCCAGCTCCTCGTCGGATTCGGAGAGGTGGATGGAAAAGGGGCGCCGGTAGGTTTCATCGACCCGCTTGAGAGCTGCCAGAAGCGTAGGGGCGGTTGTATGGGGCGCGTGTCCGGCCAGGGCCGGTTTTACATCCCCGGGCCATTCCGGAAGGGTGCTGTCCGGCAGGTTCCCCGGGTTTCCCAGTGTTTCCCGGGCCCACAGGCCGGACAGACCGGATCTGCGGAGAGGCTGGTCGGTGAGACCCAGGCTCGCAATCTCGCACACGGTCCCGGTTCCGGTAGTCACGATCTCCCGCAGCCCTGTTTCAGCAGCGGCCACAAGTTCGTCCGGGGTACTTTTGTCGCGCAATTCCAGCAGGGCCTGGACCCACGGACCGAAGCCCTGGTCACAGTTCAATTGGCCCTTGAAACCGCTCAATTCAAGGTGGATATGCGCGTTTACCAGGGCGGGCATCAGGACGCCCGGCCCATGGTCAAAAACCGCTTCTTGACCGTCTGCGGGTGCTGCCGGAGGCCACGGTCCGATCTCCTGGATTTGACCCGCTGCGACCCGCACATAGCCGTTGGCAATAAACGACTCCGGATCCCGCATGATCCAGCCGGCCCGGTGGAGGGATATATCGTTTCCAGTTGCAACGCTGGCCATTTAATTACTTGTCCGTGGAGATCAGGTTGTAGTGGCAATCACGCTGGCAAGGCGTATACCCGGCTGTTTTTATCAGGCGTTTCATTTCCTCCAGCGGCAGGCGAAAGTGCACGCCGGCGGCGGCCACCACATTTTCCTCGATCATGGTGCTGCCCAGATCGTTGGCTCCGAAAGCCAGGGCCACCTGGGCGATTTTGGCCCCCTGGGTGACCCAGGATGCCTGGATATTATCAATATTATCAAGGACAAGACGTGACAATGCCAAGACTTTCAAATACGCAGCGGCCGTGGCCTTTTCCACGTCTATAGCGGTGTTGTCCGGCTGAAAGGTCCAGGGGATAAAAGCGGTAAACCCTCCGGTTTCATCCTGCAGCTCGCGAATTCGCAACAGGTGTTCCACAATATGGCGGTGCTTCTCGATATGGCCGAACATCATGGTGGCCGTTGTGCGCAGACCCAGCTGATGACCCACCCGCATCACCTCCAGCCAGCGGTCGGTCAGGCATTTGCCGGGCGATATTTGCGTGCGGATGTCGTCCACCAGGATTTCGGCCCCGCCGCCGGGTATGGAATCAAGTCCGGCGGCCATCAGGGTTTCCAGGATTTCGGCAAGTGGCTTGCCCGTCTTTTCCGCCAGAAAGCTGATCTCCGGCGGAGAAAATCCGTGAATATGGATGGGGAAGTTGTCCTTGATAAACGTCAGCAGATGTACATAATAATCCAGATTGAGGTCGGGATGCATGCCGCCCTGTAGTAAAATCTGGGTCCCGCCCAGGGCGATGGTTTCGGAAATTTTGTCACGCAGTTCCGCTTCGGAAATGATAAACGCGTCAACCTGGGACGCCTGGCGGTAAAAGGCACAGAACCGGCAGCCCGATATGCAGATGTTGGTATAGTTGATATTGCGGTCCACAACGTAGGTCACCCGGGGTTCCGGATGCAGCTGCCGGCGCCGGGCATCAGCCAGGGCCCCCAGGTGCAGCAAGTCGGCCTTTTCAAGGAGCAACAGGGCTTCATCACCGCTGATTCTCCGGTTCGCTTCAACTTTACGGGTCAGGTCTATGAGTTCCGGGATCATCGCTGGCTATTATCGGTTATGGGGTTGTAAAAACTGTCGCGCTCCACCGGTCGGAACCCGCCCGCCCGGATCAGGGAACGCATGGCCGGCCGGCTGAGGCCTTTGGCACTGCGGGCCCCGGCCATGTGGGTGATCTTTTCCTCAATGATGGTACCATCCAGATCGTCGGCTCCAAAAGAGAGAGCTACCTGGGCCAGGGATTCTCCAATCATGACCCAATAAGCTTTGATATGGGCGAAGTTATCCAGCAGCAGGCGGGCCGCTGCAATAGCCTTCAAATCTTCAAAGGCGGTCGTAGCCGGCAGATCGGCCAGCTGGGTGTTTTGGGAGTGAAAAGCCAGGGGGATAAAGGCCGAAAAACCGCCGGTGCGGTCCTGGAGATCGCGGATTTGCAGCAGGTGGTCGACCTTTTCGGCGGCCGTTTCTATATGCCCATAGAGCATGGTAGCGTTGGATGTTATCCCTGCCTGATGCACCGCTTCCATGATCTCCAGCCAGCGGGCGGCGCCGATTTTCTCCGGAAAGAGGGCAGTATGGATGCGGTCGCTCATCACTTCGGCGCCGCCCCCGGGCATCATCGACAGTCCGGCCTCTTTCAGCTGCGCAATCACTTGCGCAATGGGATATCCGGTAATCCTGTGCAGGTAGTCGATTTCCACCGGCGTGAAAGCTTTGATGGTGGCCGCGGGACGGATGCTTTGCACCAGCCGGAGCAGATCGATATAGTAGGCAAAATCCAGATCGGGATTCAGCCCGCCCACGATATGCAGCTCCTTGATGGGTTCGTCCAGGCGGGCCCGCAGGTCGGCTTCGATCTGTTCCAGGGAAAGGGTGAAACTGCCTTCCTGGTGCTCATCCCGGGCAAAAGCGCAAAAACGGCACTTATTCCGGCAAACGTTGGTATAGTTGAGGTGCTGGTTGTAGATGTAATACGCCTTATCGTAGTGGCGTTTTTTTCTTACAAAATCAGCCAATTGACCAACACCAACCAGGTCAGGCGTTTCAAAGAGCAATAGTCCGTCCGAACGGTCAAGCCGCTCACCGCTGACCACCTTGTTGCGCACCGCGCGCAGGGCCGGATCGGCAACCCGCGGATATTTGGCCGGCAACGGCCCGATTTCGGACGTAAAGGTTGTTCCTTTTGAATGGTTCTGCATACCGTTTTCCATTCCGAAACTGCTGCCGGAAACAGCGTTTCAAATGTGTGACCAACTGGTCACACTCTGTAGATGAGCATCTGTTGATAAGCAAGGGTTTTATTGCTAAACACCTGAAAATTGTATATAAGAGCCGGTGAAGTCGAGAGAAATCAAATAGAAAGGAGCACTGTATGGAAACGGATTGCCTGTTTTGCAACATTGCCGCCGGGAAGATGGACACCCGGTTCGAATTCGAGAATGACACCGTGGTCGTCTTCAAAGATATCAACCCGCATGCGCCGGTTCACTGGCTCATTGTTCCCAAAAAGCATATCCGCAGTATCAACGATCTGACGGATGCCGACCGCGAAATCGTGGCGGAGATCACCGCTGTCGCCCGGCAGATGGCCAGACAGGCTGGCGTCAACGAGTCCGGATACAAGCTGCTGTTCAATGTGGAAAGAGGCGGCGGACAGGTAATTTTTCACCTGCACATGCACCTGCTGGGGGGATGGGAGAGGAAATAAAAAAAGGTTCGAGGGGCCAAGGGTAAGGTCAAATTCATTTCTTACTTACATTTAAGCAGCAACATTCCCATTCTGTACTGTGGAATTTTATATCAATCTTGGAGTGACTTAAGTTAAACAGGTACTTTTATATATTTATTAATTATGAAGTTATATTAAATGTTTGCATTGTATTATTTTGCTTTGCCAGGTTTAGGTTTGCTTGAACCCTCGAACCCTCGAACCCTCGAACCCTCTATGTATGATTGATCGCCGAAGCCATGTAGCCGGCGCCGAATCCGTTGTCAATATTGACCACGGCCACATTGGAACTGCAGGAGCTGAGCATTCCGAATAGCGCGGTGAGACCGCCCAGACTGACCCCGTAACCAATGCTGGTGGGCACGGCGATTACCGGGCTGGCCGTCATGCCGGCCACCACACTCGGCAGGGCGCCCTCCATGCCGGCCACCACGATCAGGACGGCCGCGTCCTCGATCAGTTCACGGTGCCCCATCAGGCGATGAATCCCGGCAACCCCGACGTCGAATACCGTCTCTACCAGGTTGCCCATGGCCCTGGCAGTCAGCAGGGCTTCCCGGGCGATGGGAATATCGGAGGTTCCGGCGGACACAATCAGGATCGTCCCTTTGCCGGTTATGGCCGCCGGCTGTTTTTCACAAAGGATAATGCGGGCGTCGGGGTGGTAGACGGCATCCGGTTGCGCCTGGCAGACTACCTCTGCCTTTTCCGGGTCCACCCGCGTCACCAGCACCGTATTTTCATGGACAACCATTTTCTCAAGGATGCCCTGGATCTGCTCAGCGGTTTTTCCTTCGCCGAAAATTACCTCGGGAAACCCCTTGCGCAGGCTGCGGTGATGATCTATATGGGCAAAGTCAATGTCTTCGTAAGCCAGGTGTTTCAAACGGTGGGCGGCTTTCTCAACCTCAACCTCACCGTTGGACACACTCTGGAGCAGTTCTATCAGGGAATCCATGTTCATATGTGACAGTTTCCTTGTTAGTTGGGTTCATCCCGGTTGTAACGCGGCCGTGAGCCGCTGAGGGCGCAGTTCCAATACATCTGTTCATAGCCCGGCCAGAGGGTCTCGGTCAATAGGTTCATCGCAACGAGAAAGGACACCCCATGCAAACCGTTGTCGTTATTCCGTCCCGCTTCGGCAGTACCCGTTTTGAAGGCAAACCACTGCACCCCATCCACGGAAAACCGATGATTCAGCATGTGTACGAGCGGTCACGCGAGGCGTCCCGGGTGGATGAGGTACTGGTGGCCACCGACGATCAGCGCATCGTCGCGGCGGTGGAGGCGTTCGGGGGCCGCGCAGTGATGACCTCGGACCAAAACCGATCCGGCACCGACCGGATTGCCGAGGCTGCCCAGATAATCGGTCTGAATTCCGAGGATATCGTCATCAACGTCCAGGGTGATCAGCCCCTGATGGACCCGCGCTGCCTGGATCAGCTCGTGGCGCCTTTTTACGAGGAGCCGGGCCTGGACATGAGCACCCTGGCCTATAAAATCGTAAGAGCGCGCGAAATAATCGATCCCAAGGATGTCAAAGTCACCTTCGACAACCAGGGGTATGCGCTCTATTTTTCACGGGCATCTATTCCGCTGGCCCGCGATCCCGAGACCCGGCACGCTACGTATAAACATCTCGGATTCTATGCGTATACACGCATGTTTCTGGAAATATACAGGAATCTGGCAGAAGGCACCCTTGAAGGCGTTGAAAAACTGGAACAGCTCCGGGCACTGGAGCATGGCTATCGCATCAAAGTTGTGGTGACACCGTATGATTCGCCCGAGGTCGACCTGCCTGAAGACATTCCCAGGATCGAGCGGTTGATGGGGGAGAGGTAGTACAAAATACGAAATTCGAATATCGGAATGTTCTCAAGGCGCCCGCCGCAAATCCGAAACAAACACAAATGCAGTAACATATTACCTGAATTAGCAATTCAAGCACCATGCTACGCACGAGTTTCTTATACTCAACGCGATCGCTGAATGTCTAATTTGGATTGAAAATTTGAATAGGTTTCGAATTTCGATATTCGAATTTCGAATTTTGTTGAAAATGGCACCAGCATAGGTGGAACCATTTAAATCCGTTAGACAAGTAAAAAAGCACCAATTGAAGACTTAAAGGTCTTGCTCCACGATCTCACCTGGCTGGGGAGCCGGCGGTGTCGGTTTTTCATTTTTTTCCACCGGCTTGGGAGCTGCTTTTGTTTTGGAGGTCGCTTTCGGGGCCGGTTTGGCCGCGGGGGGTGTTTTCACAGCCGGCTTTACCGATCCGGTCTTTTTCCGGCCAGCCACTTTGTCTCTAACCGCCGCAATCTTCTGGCGGTTCAGGACAATCTGTTTTTCAAGCCGCAAACCCAGCTTCTCGATGCTGGCCACCAGGTCCTTTTTCTGGACAGCGATGGCTTTTTCAGTTTCGGCCCGATCCATCTTTTCAGCAACCTGGGCCTGCAGCGCCAGCATGGCCGTACTGGACTTCTCCACCAGGGCTACCAGGTCGATCAATTCTTTCTTTACCGACTCGTCCAGGGAACTTAAATTGGAATCGAGGGTTTGCAGATCGGTGCGGATAGCCTCCAGGCCGGTCTCCAGATCTGCGCTTTTATGTTCAAATGTTTTTTTACCGGCTTTAATCCTGTTGAGCCAGCGAATGGACTTATCAGCTTCTATCATTTTTTTCTGTAGTTTCTGCTGGGTTTTGGCCGCCTGGTTGATTTTCTGGCTAAACGTCTCTTCCAGTTGAGCAAATCTTACCGACAGGGACGAAAAGCGTGACTCCAGGTTCTGGGACAGGCTTTGGACCCCGGATTCACCGGTATCCTGAACCGTTGTGACCCTGGATTTAATGTCCAGGTAGGAAATAACCAGGATGACCCCGATCAATACCGGAATGAGAATCGAGATAATGGTGACCTTTTGGGTCAGTTTTTCTAGCTTGAGGTCGTTGCGCTCTTCGGCATAGAGGGATTCGGTACCCCCGTTGTCCATGCGCATTTTAAACTGGGACGGTTTTTTCTTCGGCATAACGAGTAGTTACTCCCATTCTATAGTGCTCGGCGGCTTGGAGCTGATGTCGTACACGACCCGGTTAACCCCTTTTACTTCGTTGATGATCCGGTTGGAAATGCGACCCAGCAATTTATGCGGCAGCTTGGCCCAATCGGCGGTCATGGCGTCCTTGCTGGTAACCGCCCGGACAGCGACGATATTCTCATAGGTGCGATGGTCCCCCATGATGCCGACACTTTTGAGCGGCAGCAATACAGCAAAGGATTGCCAGAGCCGGCGATAGTAACCGGCGGACCGGATTTCTTCCAGGAGAATGGCATCGACCTCCCGGAGGATTGCCAGGCGCCGGCTTTGCACCGCTCCGATAATGCGGATCGCCAGTCCCGGACCGGGAAAGGGCTGCCGCCAGACCATCTGGTCGCTCAACCCCAGGGCTTTGCCCAGTTGCCGCACTTCGTCCTTGAACAGGTATTTCAGCGGTTCCACCAGTTTCAGTTTCATTTTTTTGGGCAGGCCGCCGACATTGTGATGCGACTTGATAACTGAAGTGGGGCCCCCGAAAGCGGATTGGGATTCAATAACATCCGGATACAGGGTACCCTGGGCCAGAAATTCGGCGCCCTTGATTTTGCGGGCCTCGGCCTCGAACACATCCATGAAAACCTTGCCGATGATTTTACGTTTCTTTTCCGGATCGGTGACACCGGCCAAAGCCGAGAGAAATTTGCGCTTGGCGCTGACAAACCGGATATTGATGTTCAGGTTCTCTTTGAGGGTCTTTTTGAGCTGCAAGGCTTCATCCTTGCGCAGCAGTCCATTGTCTACGAAGATACAGGTCAGGTGCTTGCCAATGGCCTTGTGGATCAAGACGGCCGCCACGGAGGAATCCACTCCGCCGCTGAGCCCCAAAATCACCTTTTTGCTCCCGACCTGCGTTTGAGTTTCAGAGATGCACTCCTTGGCAAAGGACTTCATTGTCCATGATTTTGAGCACTTGCACACATCAAACAGAAAGCTGCGGAGCATGGCCTTCCCCTTGGGGGTGTGCTCCACCTCCGGGTGAAACTGGAGTCCGTAGAACTTGTTTTTCAGGTCCACGGCAGCGGCGATGGGCGTATTGGCGGTATAGCCGGTGATTTTGAAGCCGGCCGGCAGCTTGGTGATGGAATCACCATGGCTCATCCAGCACTGGGTGGTGCGGCCGATGGCTTTGAACAGTCGGCCGGCGGATTTCACTTTCAATTCAGCAAACCCGTACTCCCGTTTCTTGGATTTCTGGACCTTACCGCCCAGGGCGGCCACCATGAACTGCATCCCGTAGCAGATGCCGAGGATCGGTATGCCCAGTTTGAAGATGCCCTTGTGGACTTTGGGACTCTTTTTCTCATAGATGCTGGCCGGTCCGCCGGACAGGATAATGCCCTCCGGGTTGAGTCTGCGGATTTCCGCCAATTTGATGGTGGGGGGCACAATCTGGCAGTAGACTTTGCACTCGCGAACCCTTCTCGCGATCAGTTGGTTGAACTGCGAACCGAAATCGATAATAAGAATCATGTAAACCCCTCGGCGATGGTGAATGCGGTTTGCGGGTCGGGCAGCAACCCGTAATATCGTTAACCGGGTGAAACGGTTGTGAAAATAAAGCAAACGGTTTGCGAAATCAACCCGAATATGGTAGAGACCGGGCAAAAAGTCAACTTATAAATCCCGGCGAAAAACAACACCATTGTAATATATTCGAGGCGTTACCCCTTGTTTGGCACCCCCATATGACAGCCATGCTCACCCAGATATATGAAATTCAAACCCCGACTGAAGCCGAGGCCGTCATTGGGTTGGGCGTCGATCACGTTGGTACAGTTCTGGTCACGCCGGAAAAATGGAAAGTCGGGGAGATTGCTGACACAAGAAGGGTTGTGCGCGAACTGGGGGCGCAGAGCAGTCTGATTCCGCTTTTCAGCAGACCGGATCTGGTGTACAAAGTCATCGACCACTATCGGCCCGACATCCTCCACCTGTGTGAACATCTGACCAGCGACGAGCATGCCGCCAACGGCTGTCGGGCATTGGTGGAACTGCAAGAGGGGATTCACGCACGGTTTCCGGCGGTTCGGATCATGCGCTCCATACCGATCGCACCGACCGGACATGCGCGTCAGGTCCCGACCCGGGAACTGGCCAGTCTGTTCGAGCCGGTCAGCGATCTCTTCCTGACCGACACACTGCTGGTCGCCAGCGACCCGCAGCCGGTAACCGGATTTGTGGGTATTACCGGTGAAACATGTGACTGGCCAATGGCGGCGCGGCTCGTGCAGCAAAGTCGTATCCCCGTGATACTTGCCGGGGGGCTGTCGCCGGAAAATGTATCTGCCGGCATTTTAGCGGTCGGACCGGCCGGTGTTGACAGCTGCACCCGTACCAATGCCGTCACAGCGGAAGGGGAGCCGGTACGCTTTGAAAAGGATTTACAACGGGTTGGCCGATTCGTGGACCAGGCCCGCCAGGCCGGCCAGGTGCTGGCCGATCAGTAAATAAATCTAAAACCGCCGGGACCCTACCAGGCGAAAAAGGAGAATCTGATTCATGTATGAAAGCAGTGACCTGAGAAAAGGGCTGAAGATAGAAATTGACGGCGAACCTTATGTGGTTGTCCAGTTCGATTTCGTAAAACCCGGCAAGGGGCAGGCTCTGTATAAATGCCGCTTGAAGAATATGCTGACCGGGGCCCAGTTCGACAAGACGTATCGGTCGGGCGAGAAGATGAACAAGGCCGACCTGGAAGAAGTCAAAATGGAGTACCTGTACTTCGACGGCGAGGCATACTGCTTCATGAACTCGAGCAACTACGAACAGGAATTCATGACGGCCGACCAGTTGGGCGATGCCAAGGACCTGCTCAAGGAGAATACAGAGTGTGATGTGCTCCTGTTTGACGGGCGGCCCATCGGTATCACCCTGCCGATATTCATGGAACTCAAAGTGGTCAAGGCCGAACCCTGGATCAAGGGCGATACGGCTTCCGGCGATTCCAAACCGGCCACTTTAGAGACCGGCTATCAGCTGCAGGTACCGCCGTTTATAGAAGAGGGCGAACTGTTGAAGATTGATACCCGAACCGGTCTGTATGTGGAGCGGGTGAAGAAATAGTTTTTTATCACCTTAATTCTTAATCTTAATCTTGCTCTTAATCATAATCTGCTTGCTCTTACTTAAACTTTGAAGATGGGATTAAGATTAAGGTTGTAATTAACTCAGGGGAGGGTATTTTTCCAGTTAATACCCGTCATCCCGGCGAACGCCGGGATCCAGTACGGTTAAAGGAAACACTCCTGGATGCCGGATCAAGTCCGGCATGACGACTAAAAATCTCCGACTTCTCAATTAACTACTCCGCCGAGAAGAAAATATCCCCATACCAGGCCTCAGCGGTTTCCCCGGTATTGTCCGTATCGGTCATGATGGCGACCCCGGTGATGGCCGTCGGCTCCTTTCCGAATGCCTTTTTATAATCCGCATAGACATTGCGCTTTTCCGTTACCCAGCGCCCGGTTCTGGCAGGACCGGATTGCACGACAACCATGATTGCCCGTTCTGTATAGGCATTGGGGACAAATAAATCCGGTGGCGCACGATTGGCCCAGATATAGTTGAGAACCGCCATCGGCGGTGTTTCACCATAAACAAGGCGGGCGGCTTCAAACTTGGCCCGCTCCAGAAAACCAACCCGGTCCGGATCATAGGCAAAGGTTATGTAGATTCTGGCCGGGTAATCATCCCCATCCTTGCGAGTTACGTCGCCTTTTGGGTTGACACGGGCCACTTTCCAGCGCCAGTTGATGTTGGGAAACTTGTGCAGATCGACGGAGATCTTGCGAACCAGGCCCGAAGCAGACTGGTCGCTCTGCGCGGCCAAAACGGTCTGGTTGCCGTCCGCGGCCAACCGGTACCGGGAGTGCTTTTCTATTTTTTTGAAGGTCAGGGGCTCCCATGCTGCCGGGAGCGGGTCACCGGGGGCCAGTTGCGAGAAAGTGCCCACCCGGACAATAGTTTCAGAGGCCCGCAGTGGAACTGCCAGGACCAGCAACAGCGCACCCCAAAGCAAAATGGTGGCCATTCGCGAGTTGCAAAAGGTGGTGCGGTGCGTTTTCATCAGCCTGTCTGGTTCTTTTTCACGTGGTATTCGCGGATGCGGTTGCCGTCCTTCTGGGACACGGTGATGGTGAAACCGTCGAGGGTGAAGCTCTCTTTCTCCTTGGGGATGCGGCCGATATTGTGCAGGACGTAGCCTGAAAAGGTATCATAGTCGCGCACATCCGGGATGCTGATCGGGATGCGTTCATTGACGTCATCGATCTCGGTTTTCCCCAGGACCCGCCATTCATGGGTCCCGTCGCGGATGATCAAGGGTTCAATTTTGTCGGTCTCATCACTGATCTCGCCGACGAGTTCTTCGAGCGTGTCCTCCAGGGTGATCAGGCCGGAAACGCCCCCGTGTTCGTCCACGATGATGGCCATGTGCTGCCGTCTTTTCTTGAACTGCTGAAAGAGTTTGTCCAGCTTCTTGTTCTCGGGTACGAAGTAGGGCGGGGTCATAATTGCCCTGATGTCCAGCTTCTCACTTGATTTGACCTGGTGCAGGAACAGGTCCTTGATGTTGATGATGCCGATAATATTGTCCAGCTCTCCATCCGTTACCGGTATGCGGGTAAACCCGGAGTTGATAATCTCCTCCAGGTTCAACGAATCCGCGGCTTCGATGACAAACATGTCCGCCCGGGGGGTCATGATCTCGGATGCATTGGTGTCGTCGAACTCGAATATGGCGCTGATGAATTCCCTTTCCTCCTCCTCAATGCCGCCTTCCTCTTCGACCACTTCGACAAAGGTCATCAATTCCTCTTCCGTGGCCGCTGGGGTCTTCTTGATGCGACCGGTGAGGCGCGGAATGAAATTCATGAAAATGATCACCGGGTAAAACAGGATCGAGAGCCAGTAGATCGGGTAAATCGTCAATCTGGCGATAAGGACATTGTTGCGGGTGGCCACGGACTTGGGAAATACCTCTCCGAAAACCAGGATCAGGAAGGTCATCACGCCGGTGGCGACACCGACCGCATAGTTGGGGAACAGGCCGATGGTGAGCGAAGTGGCCAGGGCCGAGGCGCCCACATTGACCACATTATTGCCGATCAGGATGGTGGACAGCAGGCGGTGGGGATCGGCCTTCATTTTTTCGATAAGCGCACTTGTGCCGTCTTTTTTCTTGGCAATATGCCGGGCTTTGGTTTTGCTGATAGAGAACAGGGCCGTTTCTGCTGATGAAAAAAAGCCGGATAGCATCAGCAGTATGAGAAGGATCACGATCTGGTCGATCATCATGGAGTTTTCCTGAAAAACGAACTAAATCTCTAGGGCTGAACGACTAAGTTATAGTTCCAGCGATTGTAATGCCGGGTATTTCGTTGTAATAACATGTTGGCGGTGAATGGTAAAGACAGCCCTATAATATGTCATAAAACCATTAAATCAAGTAAATTACGAATGAAAACCACGAAAAAAGAACCGGAACGCACCCCGGATGTGGCCGAATATGTTGAAGCCCTGAAAAAGTCGCGGCAATTTGGCGATCAGGTCGTCTGCCACCATGTAAAAGGCGCCCGGGCCGCAATAGCCGGCCATCCTGGCTCAGGCTGGCCGGACGCCATTGCGGTATTGTTGCAGGCCATGGCCATCCCGGAACTTTTCTCACATCAGACCCGGGCTATCGACTTGATCCGCAAGGGGCGGCACGTGGTCATGGCGACGCCGACGGCCAGCGGCAAAAGCCTGGTCTATACGCTTCCAATCGTGGAGCGGGTGCTTGCCAATCCGAACAGCCGGACTCTCTACCTGTCACCCCTGAAAGCGCTGGCCCAGGACCAGCAGCGGGCATTGGAATCCGTTGCCGGGCATTTGCCGGACGGACAACTGGCCTCCGGCATCTATGACGGGGATACCACGGCCTGGTTTAGAAAAAAGATCCGCAACAACCCGCCCCATATCCTGCTCACCAATCCGGAGATGGTCCACCTGGCCCTGTTGCCGTACCACCAGCAGTGGCGGTTGCTGTTTGAAAATCTGGATTTCGTTGTCATCGATGAAGTGCACACCTATCGGGGACTGCTCGGTTCCCACCTGGCCCAGGTCTTCCGCCGCCTGCAGCGCATCTGCGGTCTCTATGGCTCCCGTCCGGTCTATATCTGCTGTTCGGCGACCGTGGCGAACCCGGTTGAACTGGTCCACCAGCTGACGGGATTGGAGGCCGCGGCCGTCACCCGCAGCGGTGCACCCCGGGGCAGTCGTCACGTGGTCATGCTCAATCCCCACGATGGTCCGGTGCAGGCCACGATCCAGTTGCTGAAAGCGGCGCTGCAAAGAGGCCTGCGCACCATTGTGTACACCCAGTCGCGGAAATTGACCGAGCTGCTGGCCATATGGGTGGGAGAACGCAGCGGGGAATTCCGGGACAAAATCAGTGCGTACCGGGCCGGCTTGCTGCCGGAAGAACGCCGGGAGATTGAACGCAAACTGGCTGCCGGTGATCTTTTGGCCGTTATCACCACTTCGGCGCTCGAACTCGGTATCGATATCGGTGATCTGGATCTCTGTATCCTGGTGGGTTATCCCGGTTCTATAGTGGCCACCTGGCAGCGCGGCGGCCGCGTGGGGCGCGGCGGGCAGCCGTCGGCCCTGGTCGTGGTGGCCGGTGAAGATGCGCTGGATCAGTATTTTATGCGCAACCCGGAAGTATTCCTGAACAAGGGACCGGAAACGGCCGTGGTCAACCCGGACAACCCGGATATCCTGACCCGGCACCTCACCTGTGCAGCCGCTGAATTACCCCTGGAGGCTACGGAACCCTACCTTGACAACCGGGCCGTAAAGCAAGGTGTGACCCGGCTGCTGGATGCAGCCCGCCTGTTGAAAAGTGCCGCTGGCGACCACATTTATGCCACGCGCAAAATGCCCCACCGGGAGGTCGACCTGCGCGGCGGCGGATCACGCTATACCATTGTGGATCGACATACCGGGCAACACCGGGGCGAAATAGACGGCCTGCGGGTCTTCCGGGAGACCCATCCCGGGGCCATTTACCTGCATCGCGGGGATACTCTCCTGGTGAAAGATCTCGACCTGGAGGAGCGGGTGGTGCGGGTGGCACCGGCGCGCGTGGATTACTACACAAAGGTAAGAACCACAAAATAGACGGAAATTATAGAGGTTATTGATGAAGATCGGGTGGGGCGCCTCCAGGTGTACTATGGTATCCTGCGCATCACGGAGCAGGTGACGGGATACGAAAAATGGCAGATTCGGGGCCGGCGGAAAATGAATATCATTCCCCTGGACCTGCCGACGCACGTATTCGAAACCCAGGGTGTGTGGTTCGATGTGCCCCTGGAGATTCAAGACGACGTGGAGAAAGCGCACCTCCATTTTATGGGCGGCATCCACGCCGTCGAGCATGCGGCCATTGGGATTCTGCCCCTGCTGGTAATGGCGGATCGTAATGATTTAGGCGGGATATCGACCCCTTACCACCCCCAGGTCGGACGGGCCGCCATCTTTATTTATGACGGCATTGCCGGCGGGGCCGGATTGAGCCAGCAGGCTTACCGGCAGATAGACCAGCTGTTTGCACGCACCCGCGAAGCAGTGGCCAGCTGCCCCTGTGACACCGGATGCCCGGCCTGCGTGCACTCGCCCAAGTGTGACTCCGGCAATCGGCCGATCGACAAAACCGCCGCCAATTTTATTTTACAGCGCATGCGCCGACTCGCCGCTGTTAAAATCGCCCGAAAAACGGAGCCGACCGGCACGCCCAAAGCACCTCTGCCTGCCGGGGGAGTCGTTGCACGGCCGAATGACCATCCGCAGCCGGACCAGCCCCCCCGCAGCCGAACCAGTGGAAAAAAAAGGCTCCGCCAGCTCAGGCGCCAAAAACGCCGAAAGCGGTATGCGGCGGCCACCCGGAATGTAGCGCAAAAATTGTCACCGGCACCGGTCATTGAGCCCGGGCCACCGGAGAATGCCCGACGGCCCGATATTCGTTACGGTGTGTTTGACATAGAAACCCAGCTGTCGGCCCAGGAAGTGGGCGGCTGGCATCGAGCGGACTTGATGCGCGCTAGTTGTGTTGTCCTATATGATTCAAAAGACGATGTTTTTCATGAATATCTTGAAGATGAGGTTGAAACCCTGATAACCCACCTCCAGGCCCTGGATCTGGTCATTGGGTTCAATGTCAAACGTTTTGATTACTGGGTCCTCAGCGGATATACGGATCTTGATTTTGGTGCGCTGCCAACCCTTGATCTGCTGGAGGCGGTTCAGACCCGCCTGGGTTTTCGCCTGTCCCTCGATCACCTTGCCAAGGAAACCCTCGGTACCCCCAAAAGTGCGGACGGCCTCCAGGCCCTGCGCTGGTGGCGGGAAGGCAAGCTGCGGGAAATAGTGGACTACTGCAAAAAGGATGTGGAGATAACCCGGGATTTATATCTGTACGGCTGCCAGCACCGCTTCCTGATATTCAGAAACAAAGCCGGGCAGACGGTCCGGGTGCCGGTGAGCTGGTAATTATTATTTCTTGACTTTTTTCTCGAGGTTTTTCATCCAGCCCTCAACTGTTTTTGAGGTTTTGTTGAAAAAGCCGCCCACCTTGCCGGCGCCGGATTTGGTTGTGCTTTTTACCTTTTCACCGGCCGATTCGGTCGCCTCCTGGGCAGTCTTGGTGGACTCGTCTACTTTCTGCCCGGCGACATCGGCGCCGTGGTCTGCTTTCTTGGCGGCACCACCAAATGCACCGGCGTAGATGGATGTGGGGACGACCGCCAAAACGAAAACCAGCAGGATGACGAACACAGGCATGTATTTTTTCATGTTCTGTACCTCCGTTGTATGCTGAAACTCTGCTTTAACGAATATCGATCAACTCCGCAAGCTGAATCAAGTCTGTAACGATCAGGTCGGGCTCCAGATCGGCACAACGCGGATCATCCCGGCGCAAGCGCAGGGAACGCTGGTCACCGGCAAAGAGGGCTGTTTGAAATCCGGTTTCCCGGGCCGGCAGGATGTCGTTTAGCAGATCATTGCCTAGATAGAGCACCCGCTGCCGGTCAATGCCCCGGTCGGCGAGTCGGCGGGCTGCTGCTTGAAACAGGATTTCAGATGGTTTGGCACAGCCCCAGCGCCAGGAGTAGAATAGCAGGTCTTCAGAAAATCCTAATTTTTCCGGTTGATTATCTAAAAACCAGTCGAAGAGGAGAGGGGTAAAAAACTGGGCATTGGAGATAATACCCATGGCTAGGTGGGCCTGGCGGCAGGCGGCCAGCAGCTCCGCCAGGTGGGGCATGGGACCGACCGGATTCACCAGCAATTCGTACTCGATCGCGAAATCACGCACCGTTTGATAGTCCTGAATACCTGTAATGACCTGCCAGACGATGTCGATTTGCACCTCCGGGTAGGCGATGCCTTTATCCCGGCTGCGCGCATGGGCCTTCTCGATGGCCGTAAACAATTGCGCGCGCAGAGCGTCTCCATCAATGGCAATCTCGTATTTTTTAAGCAATGCGGATAAATTCTCATCCGGACTGCCGGATGCACGGGCCAGGCTGATATCACCGGAGCCGCTGATAAAAAGGGTGCCGTACACGTCAAACAGGACCGCATCAATTTCCAACCGCGCCGGTAACTGCGGTGACATTTCCGCGGCAATCGGTTCCAGCGGTTGGAACCAGGCCGTCAGATGGTCAGGAATCATGCAATCCCCACTTTAATAGACTGAAATCATTTAAGTTAAAGAAATTTTCCAGCAACAGGTCCTTGTTGATGGTCTGTACTGGATCAGTGGTGCTGATATGGGCGTAGAGGTTCCCCAGGGTGCGTCGATAGGCAGCCTGAGAATAGTGCTTCAGGACTCGTCCGCGGTTATTGTCAGTCTGTTCCCTGGTAAAGGTCGCACGACCGCAATCTGCCAGAAAAGGATTCAACTCGGTAAGCATGTACCTGTTTTCGGTCGAATCGATAACTGCCGCCACAACCGCCTGTTGATGTCTTTCATTCAAAAGGCCAAAGTCCACGGTCCCGTCTGCTGTTATACGTTCGAATCCGGCTATAATATCCCGTTCCGTTTTTTCGATCTTAAAAGCCGCCATGCTGCGGCGGACGGTCGGAGGCCAACTTTCGTGAAAACCCTCGGCGACTGTCCATTCCAGGGGGACTCGCAGCCGGGAATAGAGATGGTTCAGGTAAATTCCCGATGCTTTAAAATCATCTGTGATGCCTGGCAGGTCGCGTCCCCAGAGCTGTTTGCCCGCAGTCCAGGGTTCCATAAAAGAAAAACCGAAGCCTTCCGAGATGGAGGTCGTCAGCAGTGATGCGGCGTCTCGCACCAGGGTCACAAAATCATGTCGTCGCCCCACTTCAAATTCGACGTTGAGGCCCGCGCGCGTGACGAATTGTTTCCAACTCTCGTAGGCTGGAAAGTCAGCCGGGCTATTGGGCGGTTGGGTAATGTACAGTGGTTTGTGTTCCGGGAAAAAAATGGACAGCAGAATGGCTTCGCCTATGTTCTTACGACGAATGGCCCGGATGGGGTATAGGATGTGGTTCCCGGCTTGCTGCGACCCGGGGGAGACGGGCAGGGGCGTGACCATGTTGCTGATCAGATGCAGGCCCGTTTTGTGGAGACCGGAATTGATCAGAATACCATAGTCCCGCGAGTTGATGACGCCATAGTGGCAGTCGGATACGTAATCTTCGTGAAAATAGACCCCGGGGCGACCATCTTCAGCAAAATCGTGAATCTGTAGAAAGAGCCGTATGCCTTTATCTTTTAAAATGTTAAGTATTTTTAAATAGTTCTTATTTTTAGCCAGGGTTGGATTATGGACATGCAGCACATCGCAGCCCCCCGGCCAGCGGCTGTTTATGGCCTGCATAACGCCCGCGGCCGTCTCGGCCGGAGTCAACCGGTGATTGCTGTCCGTGTCATATCCGATACCGGGAAGGGCGATGACCCGGCTGGGAAAATCGCCTTCCGGCACTGAGCCGGCCAGAACCAGGGTTTCGGCGCCCCCCTGCATAGCTTCCACCTGCTGACGGATCACCGTGGTGACCCCGCCGGTCTTCAAATGAAAGTGCATGTAAGCGATTTTCATATTAAAACAACCTATAATGGAACAGTTGCGTTTGCAATGCTAAATGGCACGCCTGCCTGCTCTGCGGATGGGACGTGAATGACGGATATCGAGCCAGGGAAGGTAAAGATTTCTGGACCAGAGGACTATGATTTAAAGACTGAATGAAAAGGGGACTGCAGGCAGTCCCCTCATGTTCGGCAGAATTTGCGGCAATGGGCCGCGATTATTTAATTCCGGCTACACCTTGCGCAATATTGTAGCAGTAATCGCCTATCTTCTCGAAATTTGAAAGAATATCACTGAATATCAAGCCGGGCTCGTTGCTGCAGACACCCTCTCTCAAGCGGTAAATGTGATGCGTGCGCATTTCATCCCGCATGAAATCGATGTTGTCCTCGATGGTCTGGGCATCCGACATAAAATTAGGCTTGAGATCCTGCATCCCTTCCTGCACCAGCATGAGAAACGCCACCGCCTGGTTGGAGATGACTTGGATGTCCTTGAGGGCGTCCTTGGAAAATTGGATGTCTTTGTCTATGATGTCTTCCGTCATTTCCGCCAGGTTTTCCACGGCATCCCCGACCCGCTCGATATTGTTGGTCATGCGGATCATGCTGGAGAGCTCCTTGGCTTCGGCTTCGCTGACGTCGCTCTGGTAAATACGTGTCAGGTGCCCCACAATCTCCTTTTGCATGGCATCGAGATGGTCCTCGTAACGCCTCCATTTGCTTAATTTTTTTGCATCCCGACTCTGCATGGCTTTCAGGTTATTCTTGAATGTAATCAAGGCAATATCCGCCATGCGGACAATTTCGCTTTTCACCTGGGTAATGGCGGCGATGGGATTGTCGATAAACCGGTCGTCAAAAGACGGCATCCGGAATAAATCGAGATCTTCTTCTTCCTCCTTGGGTGACAACCAAATGGCCACCTTGATCAGCCAGGGCAGAACGCATAGGAAAAACAGGGCATTAACCACATTGAAGGTTGTATGCCCATTGGCAATGAAACGTGAGATGTTGACCACCTCACCATTTTCGACAATGTCCACCGGACCGGAACCCATGGCCATGGTGATGAACTCGATCATTTTGACGAAGTGGGGAAAGATAAGCAGCATCAGACAGACGCCCAACACATTGAACATGGTATGCGCCCTGGCCGCCCGGTGAGCATTGATGTTGGTGGCTCCGATGGTGGCCAGCTCGGCCGTGATGGTCGTGCCGATATTTTCCCCCAGCACCAGTGCCATGGCAGCTGGAAAAGAGAGCAGGCCCTGCATAGCCAACGTCATGGTGAGCCCTACCGTAGCAGATGAGGATTGCACCATGATGGTCAGGATGGCTCCCGTGGCCACGCAGAGCAACAGTCCACCTATCGTTGATGGATCAAAGCGGGTAAAGAACTCGATAAAGGCCGGATCACCTTTGATGGGGCTCAAGCCGTGTTTCATGACGGTCATGCCGTAAAAAAGCAGACCAAAACCGAGAATGACATCTCCCAGGTAGCGGCGGCTGGGTCTTTTAGAGAAGAATTTCAACACGACCCCGATGGCAATGGCCGGCAGGGCTGCCTTGGTGAGTTTGAAGGCAATCATCTGGGCGGTTACGGTCGTTCCCACGTTGGCGCCCAGGATAACGCCAACAGCCTGCTGGAGAGTCATCATGCCGGCGCCGACGAAGCTGATCAGCATGACGGTAGTGGCAGAGGAAGACTGGACCATGGCAGTTGCGACGGCTCCGGTGCCACAGCCGACAAAGCGGTTGGACGAAACTGCGGCCAGAATTCTTCGAATCCGATCGCCGGCCGTCATCTGCAGGCCATCGGTCATCATCTTCATGCCCAGGATAAACAGCCCCAGGCCCCCGAGAGTCTGTATAAGTACCCCTGAAATGCTCAAGTCATGTCTCCTGAAGAATTGGCAATCTTTATAACTTGTAAGTGTTTATTTTCGTTTGTGATAGCGGATAGGTTCTGCGTTAATTCTGTAAAATATACAAAAAAAACATGTAGTTATGGGAAATGTTAGCCTCGTGCTATTTTTTTGTTAGGCCCTGTATAACAGCCGTATTTGAAATAGTAAAGGCTTTCACACAGAAAAAAAAGCCGGTTGATTAATAAGCCGGAATTATTTAAAAATAAATTAACCGTTTCAATCGGCCAGGATGAAGGTAACTTTAATTATGGACGGAATCTATCTCCTGAAAAATCTCGTGCAGGCCTACGCCTGGGGCTCGAAGACGGCTATCGCCGACCTGCTTGACAAACCAGGGCCGGCTGATACACCACAGGCGGAACTCTGGATGGGGGCCCATCCCAAGGCGCCCTCCCGGGTTCGCCTGCCGGACGGGACCATCACTTTGGACCGGTTCATCGCAGCCGACCCGCCGGCCGTGCTGGGCCCTGCAACCGCACAGCGTTTCGATAGCCGGCTGCCGTTTCTTTTCAAAGTGCTGGCGGCGGCCAAGCCCTTGTCTATACAGGCGCATCCTGATCTGCAGCAGGCCCGGGAAGGCTTTGCCCGTGAAAACGAGGCCGGCATCGATATCAAGGCGTCTGATCGCAACTACCGGGATGCCAACCACAAACCGGAGTGCATCTGTGCCCTGACTGATTTTTGGGCCCTGAACGGATTCAGGGATAGCGACGACATGGCCCGGCAGTTGACCGCGCTGTGCCCCCGGACGCTCCGGCAGCTGGTTGCAAAGACGCTCCCGGTGAATGCGGCACCTGATCTGCGGGCCCTTTTCAACGCACTGTTGTCCCTGGATGCGGCTGCCTGTCGGCGGGTAATCGACGAAGCCCTTGCCAGCCTGGGCACCCAACCGAATACCGCGGCGATCGGCCGCTGGGTCAAGGCCCTGCAAGATGAATACCCTTATGATATCGGTGTATTATCTCCCGCAATCCTGAATCTGGTGTGCCTTGCCCCTGGCCAGGCCATGTACTTGCCGGCCGGGCAGCTGCATGCCTACCTGGAAGGTGTGGGGATCGAATTGATGGCCAATTCGGACAATGTGCTGCGCGGCGGTCTGACCCCTAAACACGTGGATATCCCGGAACTGATGCGGGTGTTGAATTTCAAAGCGACCACGCTCGAGATCCTCTCCCCGGAAACGGTAAGTTCAACCGAGCAGGTGTTCCGCACCCCGGCGGATGAATTTGAACTTTCCGTCATCTCCGTCTCACCGGATCAGCCACACGGCAACCCGCAGCGCAGCGCCGTCCAGTTGCTGCTGTGCACGGCCGGCCGGGCCACGGTTACCCGTGCCCATGACCCCGCCAAAATGACCGTCCCAAAGGGCACCTGCCTGCTGATAAAAGCAGGGGCACCGGCTTTTCAAATTGAAGGGGCGGCCACTTTTTACAAGGCGGCTGTTCCGGAAAAATCATAATCCGTGCAGATGCTTATAACGATTGACAACCTGCCGGATGTGGGTGTAATAATCGTTAACCGGCATAGATATAGACGACTTTGAAAACAGACGTCAAACCAACAGGGCGTAACCCGATCCAGGAGGTAAATCGATGAAACAGACCCGTAAAAACCACACGCTGATGATCCTTGCGGCCATGGGGCTCGCTTTTTTTCTGGTCGTTTCCGGCTGCACCGGCCTGCAGACCAAAACCAGTGAGCCGTCTTCATCCGCCAGTGCCAAGAAAGATGAAGGCCCGGTACCTCTGTATTATGATTTCGGCGATGTGCTTGTGCCCAGCGAACTGAAGATTGACAAGGATGCCTCTTTCGTCTTTCAGACCCCCTGGCTGTCCGCCGGGGTACTCAGTCTGGCCGGTCGGGTGGAGAGCAGTTCCCTGATTGCTTTTTTCGAAAACAACATGGCCAAGGACGCCTGGAAGAAGGTGAGCTCGTTCAAATCGCCACGCACCATCCTGATGTTTCAGAAAGAGAACCGCTGGTGTGTCATCAACATCACCGACGGCGGCTTTACCACCACTGTTGAGATCTGGGTGGCCCCCACCATGAGTGAAACGGACGCAGGTTTAATGAAATAGATGCAGGCTATCCTCGCCCATAAGAATATCGTACTTGGGGTCTGCGGCGGCATCGCCGCTTACAAAGGTGCGGAGCTGTTAAGGCTTTTCATTAAGGAAAACGCCAAAGTGCGCGTAATGTTGACAAAAAGCGCGCTTAAGTTTGTCGGCGAGGCCACCTTTGCCGCATTGTCCGGTACCGCCGTGTGCAGCGATCTTTTCGAAGCGAAAACAGGGGACGCAGGCGCCGCCATCAAGCATATCGAGTGGGCGGAAACGGCCGATGCAGTCGTCATTGCACCGGCTACGGCCAACATGATCGGCAAATTGGCCAACGGTATCGCCGATGACGCCCTGAGTACCTTCATGCTGGCGGTGACGGCCCCGAAATTCATTTGCCCTTCCATGAATACCCACATGTATGCGAACCGGGCGGTCCAAAGAAATCTGGACCGTCTGGAGCAGGATAGATATGCCATCCTGGAGCTTGGTTCCGGTTCCCTGGCCTGCGGCACCGTGGGCCCTGGCCGCCTGCCGGAACCGCATGAAATCCTGGCGGCTGTCACGGCCGGTCTCACACCCAAGGACCTGGCTTCCCGGAAGGTACTGGTGACCGCCGGTCCGACCCACGAGCCGCTCGATCCGGTGCGTTACATCGGCAATCCGAGCAGCGGCAAGATGGGATTTGCCCTGGCCGCGGCCGCCGCTGACCGGGGGGCCGACGTTACCCTGGTATCCGGGCCCACCGGACTGGGCGATCTGCCCGGGGTAGAACTGATTCGTGTCAAGACCGCCCAGGAGATGCATGCCGCGGTAATGGAACGCTTCGCGGCCGTCGATATCCTGATCAAGAGTGCGGCGGTTTCTGATTTCAGGCCGGACACCTGCTCCGACCAGAAGGTGAAAAAGGAAGCGGCCGCCGACACCATCTGTCTGGCCCGCAACCCGGACATCCTGAAAGAGGCCGGTCAGGCCAAAAAACAACAGCTGCTGATTGGGTTCGCCGCCGAGACGGAAAACCTGGAAGCCTATGCCACGGGTAAACTGCAAGAAAAGAACCTGGACATGATCGTCGGAAACCTGGTCACGCAGCCTGAGGCCGGGTTCCAGGCCGATACCAACCAGGTGACATTGTTTTTCAAAGACGGCAACCGCGAGACCTTGCCCCTCATGGAGAAGGCGCAACTGGCCCACATCATCCTTGACCATATCCAACAGCTGTCTGCCCGTTAACACATGAGCCCACACGCCCCAGATGACAACCCCGGCCAGCTGACGCACCCCGCCGATCTGGTGGATGAAACGATCCGTTCGCTGAAACAGATGGCCCGGTCCGGCTGTACCGGATTTGACACGCCTCCCGCAGCCCTTGAAACCATAAACCGTTGGGGCCGTCCGCATGCGGCGTTTCCGGGTGGTACCGCGCCCGACCTGTCGGGGGAAGACCGGGAAACCCTGCAGGCAATCCGGACCGACCTGGGAGATTGCCGCCGCTGTAAACTCTGCAACGGCCGTACAACCATCGTCTTCGGCCAGGGCGCGGAGCAGGCCCGCCTCGTGTTCGTAGGAGAGGGCCCCGGGGCCGAGGAGGAACGGCAGGGCCTGGCCTTTGTGGGTAAGGCCGGCCAGTTGCTGACCAAGATCATCCAGGCCATGAAAACGACGCGTGAGGATGTTTACATCTGCAACATTATCAAATGCCGGCCGCCCGGTAACCGCAATCCCCAACCGGACGAGATCGCCGCGTGCGTGCCTTTTCTGAAACGACAGCTTAAATCCATCCAACCCGAGTACATCTGCGCGCTGGGCAGTTTTGCAGCCCGCACCCTGCTGGACACGGACACCCCGATATCCCGCCTGCGCGGCCGGCTGCATGATTATATGGGCATTCCCCTGCTGCCGACCTATCACCCGGCTTTTCTCTTGCGAAACCCGGAGCGCAAACGGGATGTATGGGAAGACATGAAACTTCTCATGCGCCGCATGGGCATTGAATATTGATCTGCAGCTGTCCGATCAACTGTTGACAACCCCTTGAAAACAGGATACTTTAATACTTCCTAAATAAAAATGCAGGCTGCGGTGGGCCAACACTCTGCAATGGCTGGGCGGCGGCCGGCGGCCCCGTCTTTTCTTTACGAAAAACTTGAAGGAGGAACAGGCGTATGAGTACAGACAGCAGTGACAAACCTCTGGATAAAATGACCGTCAAAGAGTTGCGTGAAGTGGCCAAGGAGATACCCGAAATCACCGGGGCCCATGGGATGATCAAGGCCGATTTGCTGGCGGCTATCAAGGAAGCCCAGGGCATCACGGATAGCCCCAAAGACGAGCCCAAGACCGCATCCAAAGCAAAGCCCAGGAAAACGGATCTGTCCGTGAAATCATTGAAAAAGGCCATTCGAGCCCTGCGTCAAAAGCAGGCCCAGGCGATATCGGCCGACGATAAGAAAATGGCCGCTATTTACCGCCGCAAAATTTCGAGACTGAAAAAGAAGACCAGGCAGGCCGCCTGAAAGGGATGATACCCGGTGCGGAGTAAAGGCATGCAGCCGCAGACAACTGAAAACCTGATTGATCTGTTTGTTGACGCGCTAACTGCGGAAAAGGGATATTCCGATAGCACCTGCCGCTCCTATCGACACGATATTTTAGAGTTTTTTACGATTCTGCAAGCGAACTGGCCGCCAGACGAATCAGCGACCGGCCTGCCGGTGCCGCAGACCGTCACCGGAATTCAGGTGCGGTATTGGCTCGGCATTTTACATAAACGCAATAAAAAAGTGACGATCGCCAGGAAACTGCCAGCCCTGCGAACATTCTTCAAGTTCTTGATCAAGCAGGGGGTTGTCGACCATAACCCGGCTGCAACGGTAACCACACCCAAACAGGAAAAGAAGATCCCGACCTACCTGCCGGTGGACGACATATTCCGGCTGCTGGATTTCATCGAAACCCAAACCCTGCTGAAGGCCCGCAACAGGGCTATGTTCGAGACCCTTTATTCCTGCGGTATCAGGGTGTCCGAGCTGACCAATCTCGACGTAGCGGATATCGACCGGTCAACCGCCATTATCCGGGTTACCGGCAAAGGCGATCGCGAACGCCTGGTTCCTATCGGACGTAAAGCCCTGGGGGCCATAGCGGACTACCGGCGCAAATTGAAGCAGGAGCAACCCGCGTTCGCCGCAGACGACGGGCCGCTTTTTTTGAACAAGAACGGCGGACGGCTGACATCGCGGTCGGTTGCCCGTATACTGGAGAAAATCGCCCGGGAATGCGGCTTGGCCACACCTATCTCACCCCATGGGCTGCGGCATACCTTTGCCACCCACATGCTGGATGCAGGGGCGGATCTGCGGGCTATCCAGGAGCTGCTGGGCCACCAGAGCCTGGCAACCACTCAGAAATACACCCACGTGAGTATTGATCGACTCCTGGAGACCTACGACAAGGCCCATCCGCGAAAATAACGTACGCTGCATGAAATTGATCGGTAGCGTCGTTTTATGGTTTCATGTTTGTTTAAATAAGAGTATGAGAGCGGATGGTTTCATCGCGGAAGTACGAATTCCCTAATATGAAGGAATACGCATGCAGTTTCACGGAACGACGATATTGGCCATCCGGTTGAACGGTCAGCTGGCAGTCGCTGGTGACGGTCAGGTTACCTTGAATAATACGGTCATCAAACACCACGCCCGCAAAGTCCGCCGTATTTACAATGACAGCATTATCACCGGATTTGCCGGCGCTACCGCGGATGCCCTGACTTTGTCCGAAAAACTGGAAAAAAAACTGGAACGCTACAACGGCAACCTCATGCGCAGTGCGGTCGAACTGGCCCGGGAATGGCGTACGGACAAGTATCTGCGGCGCCTGGAGGCAATCATGATAGCCGCTGACGATACCAGCATCTTCCTCATTTCGGGCAATGGGGATGTTATCGAACCGGATCAGGACATCATCGCCATCGGTTCCGGCGGCGTGGCCGCCCAATCGGCGGCCCTGGCCCTGTCACGCCACACGGACATGCCGGCGCGGGAGATTGTCACTGAAGCCATGGCCATAGCCGGTTCAATCTGTGTATTTACCAACGACAGCATCACCGTGGAGGAGATGTAGACCTATTTGGGTTCCCTGTTCAGCGTTCCGGGTTCTGGGTTGAAAACCTTTGAACCTTGAACCGCTGAACCCGGAACGATTTGAGTTTGCAACTGTTATGAGTAACCTGAATCCATCCGAAATTGTTGAGGAATTAGACAAATACATCGTTGGCCAGCACAACGCCAAGCGCTCGGTTGCCATTGCCTTGCGCAATCGCTGGCGGCGCCAACAGGTGCCGGACGACCTGCGTGACGAGATCGCACCTAAAAATATCATTCTCATCGGTCCCACGGGGGTAGGTAAGACTGAAATTGCCCGGCGGTTAGCGAACCTGACCGATTCTCCGCTGATTAAAGTGGAGGCCTCCAAGTTTACCGAAGTGGGTTATGTGGGCCGCGACGTGGAGTCGATGGTCAGGGATCTGATCGAGCTCACGGTGAACAACCTGAAAGTGCGTGAACAGGAATCCGTTCAGGTAAAAGCCCGCGAGAATGCCGAAGAAAGAATGCTGGACCTCCTGCTGCCGCCGAGCGAGCCGGCCCCGGTTGCGGTCGGCAATCCGGCCATCGACCGGCCGTTCGACCCGGCGCCGGAAAGCGCCCCGGAGGCACCCGCAACCCGCGAGAAGCTGCGCAAGCTGCTCCGTTCCGGCAAAATGGATCAGCGTACGGTGGATCTGGAGGTGTCGGATAAATCCGTTCCCATGGTTGAGGTGTTTTCGAACATGGGCATGGAAGAAATGGGTATTAATTTCAAGGATATGCTTGGGGGTCTACTGCCGAAGTCAACCAAGCGGCGTAAAATAAAGGTCCCGGAAGCCATGGACCTGCTGGCCCAGGAAGAGGCCCAGGGTCTGGTGGATATGGACCGGGTGGTAAAACAGGCCATTGAGAAAGTTGAACAGGACGGCATCATTTTCCTGGATGAAATCGACAAGATTGCCGGCAAGCACGGCGGCACCGGACCGGATGTCAGTCGGGAAGGGGTGCAAAGAGACCTCCTGCCCCTGGTGGAAGGCAGTACGGTCACCACCAAATACGGACCGGTGCGCACGGACAACATCCTTTTCATCTCAGCCGGTGCGTTCCATACAATCAAACCGGCGGACCTGATTCCGGAGCTGCAGGGACGTTTCCCTATCCGGGTCGAGTTGAGTTCCCTGGGGCAGGCGGAATTTTACCGCATCCTGACGGAACCTAAAAATGCCCTGCTCCTGCAGTATCTGACCCTGCTGCGCACAGAGGGCCTGGAAGTGGTTTTTACAGACGGTACGGTCCAGGAAATTTCCCGTATTGCCGAAGAAGTCAACAACAGTACCGAGAACATCGGGGCCAGGCGCCTGCACACCCTCATGGAAAAACTGCTTGAGGATATCCTGTTCGATGCCCCGGACATGGACACCGAACAGGTGGAGATCGATGTCGCCTATGTCAACGGCAAACTGAAGGATATTATGGAGAACGAGGATTTGAGTCGATATATTCTATAATTCCAAATTGGTTCCACTCGAAATCGCTATCGAAATCGGGATCGGTATCGAAAGATTGATCCCAAAAACGATCCCGATTTCGATCCCGATTTCGATAAAATCATTTAGACACCGATTAACTGGAAATAAAAATGACTGCTAAAAACCCCGCACCCAATGTCGCTGAAATTCTGATCGAGGCCCTGCCGTACATCCGGCGGTTTTCCGGGATGATCATGGTGATCAAGTACGGCGGGCACGCCATGGTGGATGAACAGCTGAAAGCTGATTTTGCCCGGGATATAGTCCTGATGAAGTTCATTGGCCTCAATCCGGTTATCGTCCATGGCGGCGGACCGCAAATCAATTCCGTCCTGGACCAGATGGGGATCGAGTCGCGTTTTGTCCGCGGCATGCGGATGACGGATGCCCAGACCATGGATGTGGTGGAAATGGTGCTCGGCGGCAAGGTGAACAAGGCCATCGTCGCCCAGATCAATGCCCAGGGCGGCAAAGCGGCCGGTCTGTCCGGTAAGGACGGAGGGCTGATCCAGGCCGAGAAACTGCAGATTATCCACCAGGAAAAAGAGACGGATCCTCCCGAGATCATCGATCCGGGATTGGTAGGCGACGTTACGACCGTGAATCCAGAAATCATCGACACCCTGATCAAGCAGGGCTTTATCCCGGTGATTGCCCCGGTGGGCACGGGCCCGAGCGGCGAAACTTTCAATATCAATGCCGACCTGGTGGCCAGCCGGATTGCCATGGCCCTTTCCGCCGGCCGACTGATTCTCATGACGGATGTGGACGGTGTCCTCGACGGCAGCGGAAATCTCATTTCATCGGTGAATGCCGCCGATATCCGGCGCATGATCGATGCCCAGGAGATCACCGGGGGCATGATTCCCAAGATCGAATACGGATTGAAGGCCTTGGAAGCCGGCGTGGAGAAAGTGCCGATCATAAACGGCACCCACCGGCACGCGCTGCTTTTGGAACTCTTTACGGATAAAGGTATCGGAACGGAAATCGTGAAATGACGACTGAGACGAAAAAACTGGCAGATACATATATCGCGGGAACCTATGCCCGGTTCCCGATTGTCCTCACCAAAGGCAGCGGCTGTACCGTCTGGGACGAGGACGGCCGGCGCTATACCGATTTTATTGCCGGTATCGCGGTCTGCAATCTCGGCCACGCCCATCCGCGGGTTACCCAGGCGGTCAGTGAGCAGGCCCGCACCCTGTGCCACGTGTCCAATCTTTACTATACCCGCCCACAGGCGGAACTGGCCCGGGCGCTGGTCGAGCGCTGTTTTGCCGAGCGGGCCTTTTTTTGCAACAGTGGCGCCGAGGCCAACGAAGCCGCCATCAAGATCACCCGCAAATATTTCAGCGACCGGGAGCAGCCCGAGAAATATCGCATCATCTCCATGCACCAGTCCTTTCACGGCCGCACCATGGCGGCCTTGTCCGCCACGGGCCAGGACAAAATCAAGCAGGGTTTCGACCCGGTCCTCAGCGGATTCGATTTTGTGCCCTTCAATGATGTGGCGGCCCTGGAAAAAGCCCTGACTCCGGAAACCTGCGGTGTCATGCTGGAACCGGTGCAAGGGGAGGGCGGGGTGGTCTGCCTGTCCGCAGGCTACCTGGCGGCCGTGCGTGATTTCTGCGACGGGCACGACCTGCTGCTGATTTTCGACGAAGTCCAGACCGGTATGGGGCGAACCGGCAAACTGTTCGCCCATGAGCATTACCAGGTGACACCGGACGTCATGACTCTGGCCAAGGCCCTGGCCAACGGTTTTCCCATGGGCGCCATGCTGGCTTCCGCGAAGGTTGCCCCGGCGTTCAGCCCGGGAGCCCATGCCTCCACCTTCGGCGGCACACCGGTGATTTCGGCGGCGGCCCTGGAAACGGTGCGCATATTGACCACCGAGGGTATCATCGCGCAATGCGCCGCCAACGGCGATTACTTCAAAGAACGGCTTGCCTGGCTACAGGAGCGCCATACCTGCATCACAGACGTCCGCGGAATCGGACTGCTGTGCGGGGTCAAACTGGACCGGCCCGGCAGTGAGATTGTCACCGCCTGCCTGGAGCACGGCTTTTTGATCAACTGTATTCAGGACGACATCCTGCGCTTTGCACCACCGTTGATCGTGACCTCGGCGGAAATAGACGCGCTCATCGAGTGCCTTGACCAAATCATGCAGACGCTATAATAAGGTCGGGTTTATATTCATACATCATAGTGACCGTCTCAAACGGCAGTAAAGATGCCGCTTATCGAGGGACACTGGTTAGGAGATTTGAGCAGTGGGAAAGAAAATTGAAAAAGTAGTATTAGCTTATTCAGGTGGTTTGGACACCTCGGTTATTCTCAAGTGGCTGATCGAAACGTACCAATGCGACGTCATCACCTTTTCGGCGGATATCGGCCAGGGCGAAGAACTTGACCAGATTGAACCCAACGCGCTGAAGACCGGCGCCTCCAAAGTGTATATCGATGACTTAAGGGAAGAATTCGTGCGCGATTATGTCTATCCGGCATTTCGAGCCAATGTGATCTACGAGAGCCAATACCTGCTGGGGACATCGCTGGCCCGGCCCTTGATCGCCAAGCGGCAGATGGAAATCGCAGCCATCGAGGGCGCCGATGCCGTTAGCCACGGGGCCACCGGCAAAGGCAACGACCAGGTCCGTTTCGAATTGGGCTACCTGGCCATCGACCCGTCCATCAAGATTGTGGCTCCCTGGCGCGAATGGGATCTCAATTCCCGCACCGTTCTCATGGACTTCGCCGCCAAGCATGGTATTGACGTACCGACATCGCATGCCAAACCATACAGCACCGACCGCAACCTGCTGCACATCAGTTTTGAAGGCGGGGTCCTGGAAGATCCCTGGCATGCCCCGCCGGAGGACATGTATACCATGACAGCCTCCCTGCAGGATGCTGCGGACACCCCGGAAGAGATCGAGCTTTCCTTTGTCGCCGGCGATCCGGTGGCCCTGAACGGGAAAAAGCTGGGACCGGCCGACATGCTGGCCGAACTGAACCGGTTGGGCGGCCGCCACGGAATAGGGCGCATCGATATCGTGGAAAACCGCTATGTCGGGATGAAATCCCGGGGGGTTTACGAAACACCGGGAGGCACGATCCTGCGTCAGGCCCACCTGGCCATGGAATCCCTCACCCTGGACCGCGAGGTGATGCACCTGCGTGATTCCCTGGTACCGGAATACGCGGCCATGATCTATAACGGTTTCTGGTTTTCACCGGAAAGAGACATGGTTCAGTCCATGATCGACGCCAGCCAGAAAAACGTGTGCGGGGATGTGCGTCTTTCCCTCTACAAGGGCAATTGTGTCGTACAGGGCCGCAGGTCCGACAAGTCGCTTTACAGCGCAGACCACGCCACATTTGAAGAAGACGAAGTTTACAGTCAGAAAGACGCCGATGGTTTCATCCGGCTGAACGCCCTGCGGCTGCGTTTGAACAGTCTTTTGAATAAGTAGGGACAGAACAGACAAGGATTCAATCGAAATCGAAATCGGGTTCGGGATCGGAATCGAAAAGAATCTGTAGAATGTCCTTTCGATACCGATTTCGATAGCGATTTCGATCCCGATTTTGATTCAGGGATTATCCAAGGGCGAGTTAGATCTTCGCCCGCAATTCAATTTTGGATCGACAAAGGACAGCACCATGTCAGAAAAATTGTGGGATGGCCGGTTTTCCGAAAAGACCAGCAGCGGCGTCGAGAAATTCACGTCATCCATCCAGATCGACAAACGGCTGTACGCGTACGATATCGCCGGCAGCGTCGCCCATAGTAAAATGCTTGCCAAGTGCGGCGTGATTACCACGGACGAGGCGGCCGAAATGGAACGGGGCCTGGGTGTTATCAAGCAGGAAATTGAAAGCGGGGCACTGACTTACGACGACAGCCTGGAAGATATCCACATGCATATCGAGGCCCGCCTGTTCCAGGTGAGCGGTAAAGTCGCCCAGAAGCTGCACACCGCCCGGAGCCGAAACGACCAGGTAGCCCTGGATGTACGCATGTACCTGCGCAAGGAAACCGCCGACCTCATCCGGGGCCTGGCCCGCCTGCGGGAACAGTTCATCCTGCTGGCCCGGGAGCATGTCGATACCATCATGCCCGGCTACACCCACATGCAGCGGGCGCAACCGGTGCTTTTCGGCCATCATTTAATGGCTTATTATGAGATGTTCACCCGGGATGCCCGGCGCTTGGCGGATTGCCTGACCCGGATCAACGTGATGCCCCTCGGGACGGCCGCCCTGGCCGGGACCACCTACCCGATCGACAGGCAATACGTAGCTGAACTGCTCAATTTCCCGGCGGTCAGCAGCAACAGTATGGATACGGTGGCTGACCGGGATTTTATCCTGGAGTTTCTGGCGGATGCCGGTATCTGCATGCTCCATTTCAGCCGGCTCTCCGAGGAACTGATCCTCTGGTCGACCTCGGAATTCGGCTTTATCGAGCTGTCCGATGCCTTTGCGACCGGCAGCAGCATTATGCCCCAGAAGAAAAATCCGGATATTCCGGAGCTGGTCCGGGGCAAGACCGGCCGGGTAATCGGCGACCTGGTCGCCATGTTGACCACGGTGAAGTCTCTGCCCATGACCTACAACCGCGACCTGCAGGAGGACAAAGAGCCTCTGTTCGATGCGGTGGATACCCTGGCAGCCTGCGTGGATATCGTTACCCGGATGCTGCCCGAAATAACGGTGCGGAAAGAACGCATGCGCACGGCGGCCAACACCGGATTTCTAAATGCCACCGATCTGGCAGACTACCTGGTCAACCGGGGCGTCCCGTTCAGAGAGGCCCATAGCCATGTCGGCCAGGCCGTGGCTTACGCCATAGAGAACAGCCGGGAACTGCACGAGCTCACGTTGGAGGAGCTGCAAAAGTTCGCACCCGGCCTGGAAGCCGATGTGTTCGACCTGCTGCAGCCGGAAAGCGTGGTGAACCGGCGAACCTCCCAGGGCGGCACGGCCGGGGTAAATGTAGCCGCAGCCATTGAGGCTGCCGAAGTGGAACTGCAAACCGACATGCAAACCCTGCCCAATTTTTAAAGGCACACACACGCTATGCAGCCAGCTCACCGGCACCAAAAATCAAGCGGCCGTCCCTTTATACGGCTGGTGGTGGCACCAGCGGTGCTCGTACTGCTGCTGGTCTTTTCCGCCTGCGGCGTCAAGGCGCCGCCGGTTGCACCGGATGCCAGGCCGCCCATTGTCGCCAGTATTGGTCACCTGCTTGAAGACGGTCAACTCACCCTGCACTGGACCGTGACCGCCGGCAGTTCTTTGCCGCAGAGCCTTGCCCTGTATCGCAGCCGGTCCCCCCTGGCTGAAAAACCCTGCGACGGTTGTCCGCTGGTCTTCAAGCCCCTGCGCACCATTCCGGCGGACGGCCTGGCACAAGGAACGGTGACGTTCATTCTGGAGCCGGGGTATCATTACGGATTTAAAATGACGGCCACAGACGCCAACGGCCTGACTGGACCGGACTCCCAAACCATCATTTTCGAGTACTGAGCATGCAGACCATACCCTTTTATAAAATGAGCGGCAGCGGCAACGATTTTATTCTGATCGACAACCGCGAGAATATCCTGAGTGACCTCGAACTGGACCAATTCATCATCAAGGTGTGCCGGCGCAAGATGTCGGCCGGCGCGGATGGCCTGATCCTGATCGAAGCAGCGGAGGATCTGGACTTTAAGTGGCGTTTTTACAATTCTGACGGCAGCCGGGCGGAAATGTGCGGCAACGGGGCCCGTTGTGCCGCCCGTTACGCATACCTGAATGACATCGCCGGACCGGAAATGGTGTTCGGCACCGATGCCGGCCCCATCCAGGCCAGTGTGACCGGCGACCGGGTAAAGATAGGCATGACCCCGCCCTTTGATTACCGCCCGCCATTTGTCTTGCAGGTCGACGGTCATGCAGTAGAAATGAGTTGCATCAACACCGGCGTCCCCCATGTCGTTATCCGCACTGACGACCTGGCAGCGGCCCCGGTCGCCGATCTCGGCCGTGCGATCAGGCAGCATCCTGAATTTGCACCGGCCGGCACCAACGTCAATTTCATTGCCCACACAGAAGGCAGACAGATCGGCATCCGGACCTACGAACGGGGGGTTGAAGATGAAACCCTGGCCTGCGGCACCGGGGCGGTGGCCGGCGCCCTGGTCCATGCCCTGCAAAACGGTACACCGGCACCCATCGACATGCTGACCCGGAGCAACAACCGGTTGACCATCCACTATGAACTTGACGGGGACACCTGCCGAAAGGTCTTCATGGAGGGCGATGCCCGCGTGATCTATTCAGCGATGCTCACGCCGGATGCCTGGCAATATGATTGAAGGGAGGCGCCGGAGCAACTTGAACAGCGTCATCATCGCCATCGGATCGAACCTGGGGGACAAGCGGCAGAACTGCCTGCAGGGGATAGCCGCCTTGGACCGCATGCCGGATATCGAGGTGACCGACCGGGCCCGCTTTTACAGGACCGCTCCGGTGGACTATACTGATCAGGACTGGTTCATAAACACGGCGATCCGTATCGCCACGGATCTGGCCCCGGAAGATCTCCTGCAGCGGTTAAAGCAAATCGAGCGTGACAGCGGGCGCGACCAGAAAACCATTCGTTTCGGGCCTCGGATTCTGGATCTCGACATCATTTTTTTCGGCGATCTTGTGTTGCAGACCGCAACCCTGGAGATTCCGCACCCGCGCATGCACAAAAGGCGCTTTGTGCTAGGCCCGATCTGTGATATAGATCCCACTGCCGTGCATCCAACGCTGGATATGCCGGTAAACGCCCTGCTGGAGGCCATCGACGACCCCGATCAGGATATCGAACTGCTGCCATGGTAAAACTTCTCATATTCCTGCTGATCGGCTATTTTGCCCTGAAAATTATCAAGAGCGTCCTGGGGGCCGGCTCCCCGACCAGCGTGCCGGGCGGCAACGCGGAAGCAGATCAGATCGATGACCTCATGGTTCAGGATCTCAATTGCGAGACCTATATCTCGAAAAGGGATGCAGTCCAGGCGGTTCAAAATGGCCGGACCCTTTATTTCTGTTCGGCGAAGTGCCGGGATGCCTACCTGGCGGACATATGAATAACCATTTAACCATATCAGCCATACAACTATTAAGGAGAGCGACGCGATGAAATTTTTTCTGGATACAGCCAACATAGATGAGATCAAAGATGCGCACAGCATGGGTATGGTTGACGGGGTGACGACCAATCCCTCCCTGATTGCCAAGGAAGGCCGTGAATTTGAAGAGGTCATCCAGGAAATCTGTGAGATTGTGGATGGTCCTATAAGCGCCGAGGTGATCAGTACCGATACGGAGGGGATGCTGAAAGAGGCCCGCCACCTGGCCGGCCTGCATAAAAACATCGTGGTTAAAATTCCCATGACGGTCGAGGGTATCAAGGCCACCTGCCAGTTGACCAAAGAGGGGATAAAAACCAACGTGACCCTGGTATTCTCTCCGCTGCAGGCCCTGATGGCCGCCAAAGCCGGAGCCACTTATGTCAGTCCATTTCTGGGCCGACTGGATGATCTTTCCCAGGATGGATTGCAGCTTATCGAGCAGATCGTCGATATGTATGCCAATTACGCCTATGAAACCGAAATCATTGTAGCCAGTGTCCGCAATCCGCTGCATGTTCTCGAATCCGCGATGATGGGTGCGGACATAGCCACCATACCTTACAGCGTTCTGGGCAAGTTCGCGGCCCATCCGTTGACCGACAAAGGGCTCAAGGCGTTCCTGGATGACTGGAATAAAGCGCAGGGGTAAAGAATCCGTGCCTGGAGGAACAGGTAATTATATAAGATTGGCAGGACACTATAACTTTAGATCACGTTAGGTACTGGCAACAGTTTTTTACGGCGCGGCCAGATATACTTGCTTGGTCCCGAGAACCAGGTTTTCAAAAACTGAATAAACCATCAACTTAGTGGAAACAGCAGGTCCTGAATGTTCAAAGGTAAAACACTCAAGGAAATTGCGGCCCACCCCAACGCCCTGACCATGTACCGGCTGGCCGCCGTGCCGGGCATTGTGATCCTCATGCTGTTTCCCAACCGGCTCTTTACTTTGATAGCCGGCCTTTTGTTTGCAGCGGCTGCGATCACGGATTTCTTTGATGGCTTTCTGGCCCGCCAGCATGGTCTGGAATCAAGTTTCGGCAAAATCATGGATCCGCTGGCCGACAAGGTCCTGGTTTCATCGGCCCTGATTATGCTCACCGCCTATGGCTGGGCACCGGCCTGGGTGGTATGCATCATCATCGGGCGCGAACTGGCCGTTACCGGACTGCGCAACTTCATGATCGAAAATAAAATCGACGTCGGGGCTTCGAGCCTGGGTAAATATAAGACTGGCTTTCAAATTGCCGCAATCATCCCGCTGTTGGGGCATTACACCTGGTTTGGTATCGACCTGCACGCCATCGGCAGCCTGTTTCTCTGGGTAGCGCTGATCATGACGATTTGGTCCGGCGCGGATTATTTCATCCGGTTTCGAAAACTGTTTATCTCATAGTTTTTTCTATTGACAATATAAAGATAAAACTCTATACACAACAACTTCTGAGCGGGAATAACTCAGTGGTAGAGTGCGACCTTGCCAAGGTCGAAGTCGCGGGTTCAAATCCCGTTTCCCGCTCCATTTTTTTTGGGGCCGCGGAAATCAGCCAGCACCCCTTTCGCGGAGATCCACCGGCGGCATAGCCAAGTGGTAAGGCAGCGGCCTGCAAAGCCGTTATTCACCAGTTCGAATCTGGTTGCCGCCTCCAAACAACAAGAAAGGGCCTGCAGAGACGCCATCTCTGCAGGCCCTTTTTCAGTTTTAAGATCAGCGCAAAGCTATCTCAGGAATTTGCAGTGCCCAGGACCTGGGCCAATACATTTTTCAGTTCAACACTCTTGTAGGGCTTGGGCAGCGCGGTCTGGAAACCGTGTGACTGCGGCTTGGTCATGACGGGATCATCGGAATACCCACTGGAGACAATGGCCCGAATGTCGGGCGCCAGACCCTGCATTTTTTTAAGCGTCTGGATGCCGCTGATGCCATGCTTGATAGTCAGGTCCAGGATGACGGCATCGTAAGGTTTACCAGCCGACAGCGCTGCTTTGAACAATGCCAGGGCCTGGTCCCCATCACTGGCGAATTCGGCCTGATACCCAAGGCGGTCGAGCATGATCCGGCCCAATTCAAGGATCATTTTTTCATCATCCATCATCAGGATGGATTGCCCGGCCGACGCTGCGGGCGCCGGTGCGGCGGGTGCTTCCAGATCCGGGGCCGGGACCCGCTTGGGCGAGGCCGCCGGCAGGTAGATGTGCAGGGTCGTACCCTGGCCGCTTTGGGACTCGAGCTGGATATAACCGTCATGCTTCTCAATGATGCTGTTGGCCGTGGTCAGCCCCAGCCCCATGCCTTTAGTTTCCCCCCGCTGTTTGGTTGAGAAATAAGGGTCGAAAACCTTGAGTCGGTTTTCGATTGGAATTCCGGTGCCCTGGTCGGAAACTGTGATCCGGACATATTTATCCGATTCCGGATTCTCGTCCTGGCTGTCGCGCGCATCAGCGGACAAATAGTTCACCGCTTTAATTTTAACCCCGCTACCATCCTGGGTTGCTTCAATCGCGTTTTTAATGATGTTCCCCAGTGCATGACCGATCTGCTCCGGGTCGCACGCTACCGGCCATAGATTGGTGGCAACTTCAGGACCGCCGCCGGCCATTGCTGCACCGGCGATTTCCCCGGCCGTATTCTCAATCAGCTGGGCAATGGCGCATGACCGCTTGACCGGGGCCCCGCCCCGGGCAAAGGTGATCAGCTGACGGGTCAGATCTTTTGATCGCAGGCAGGCTTTTTCGGCGGCCTGCAAGAAAGACCAGGCATTGTATCCCGGACCAATATCATTTTGGGCCAGGGAAATGTTTCCCAGAATAACTGACAATAAATTATTGAAATCATGTGCTATCCCACCTGAAAGCATGCCTATGGATTCCAATTTTTCAATTTTCAGCTTTTCTTCTTCGCGCCGCTTGCGCTCGCTGATATCCCGGGCCATCACCTGGATAACGCCCCGTTTTTTGTCGGCCACCCGGGCGCTTATTTCAATGGGAACAATATCGCCGTCGGCTGTGCGCCATTCCGACTCAAGGCACACGGACTTACCGGAGAGCACCCGGGCGATGCGATCGCGAACAGTCGTGTGGTCTTTTTGGTTTTCCAGGTCGGCGATGTGCATGCGAAACAGCTGGTCACGGCTGTATCCCAGCATGTCGCAGGCCTTGGCGTTGGCATCGGTAATCATACCTTTGCGATGAATGATGACGGCATCGTTCGATTGCTCGAAAAGCTGCCGGAAGCGGCGTTCACTTTTGCGCAATTCATCATCGGACCGTTTACGGTCTATGGCGATAGCCGTTTGATCGGAGACGGCCGCCAGCACCTGCAGATCTCTGGTACTGAAACGGTCCGGATCGGTGTAGCTTTGGACCGCCATGACGCCGATCACGGTATCGCGTACAATCAGGGGGACACCCATCCAGTTCAACGGGACCGGACCCCAGACACCATTTTCGGATGCGCGCACCTCCAGTTCTCTTTGGCCCATGAGGACCGGTTTGCGAAGCTGGACCACCTTTCCGGTCAAAGAGCCGTCGGCGTTAAAATCCGTGATCGGGTCGAAATCATCGTCGGCCGTATCAACATGATAGGGGAAGTAAAGCGTCTTCTTCTGACTGTCGACAATCGCAATAAAGAAGTTGGTAACATCGATGATGCGACTTAAGATCTGATGCAGGGATTGGTACAGGTCATCCAGATCCAGGGTGGTATTGACCGCGTTGGAGATTGAAAAGAGGGCCTGGAACACCTCTTCGGTGTGCTGGCGTTCGCGACGTGCATTGTTGGGGTCTGGTTTCACGGACAGTTTTTCCTTGCTCCGGTCCTTCAGCCGCCGGCGGATTTACGGGTTACGTCTTGCAGCTTGGGCTGCAGGCCCTTGCTGGAATAATACACGGCCCGCTTGAACATGAATTTGGCGTGAATGTGGCGTTCGCCCCTGACCCAGGTGCACTGCTGGATGCCCATAAAAGGGTGTACCTGCTGAGGCTTGCCGAGGATTGCGACCACGGAATCATACGACATGCCAAATTTCAACTTTTCATAATTTTCAAGGGTCAACGTTCCCGGCTGCGGGGCACAGCCGGCCAGCAGGCTGGCACCTGCCAGAAGAAGCAGTAACATGCCGAGTCTCACCTGAATGGATTTCATCTTCGCCTCCCTGGGTTGCTTTAGAGGTTCTATATAGAAAAACTATGGTTGGAGTTCAACTGTTCATTTGTAATCGTACACCGTCACAGCCTGCCAGCCTTCCGGGGGTGGGGCTTTCATCAATTTTTCAATTCTACGGACCAACAATTGGCTGGGTTGATCGTCGGGACGGATGACCAATGCATCCTCTATATCCGTTAAGGCGCGTGACCAATTTCGCTGGGCGTAATGCCGCAGGCCGGACTCGTAAAGAGCGGCCAGGTCTTTCAAGGTGTTGTCGGCTTTTTCCAGGGGAGTCATCAGCTCATAAATCGTCACGGGGGTATCTTTACCGATTACCTGGACAGTATCGAGCTTGCGCAAATGAAACGCTTCGCGGATCTGGTCGGCCGTGTACGCGCTTACGATGATGTGGGTACCATATACTTTGTTTAATGATTCCAGGCGGGAAGCCAAGTTTACAGCATCCCCGATAACGGTGTAATCCCGAAACTGTTGGGACCCGAGATTGCCGATAATTGCCCGACCGGTGTTCAGGCCGATGCCGAGGTCCAGCTCCGCGGCGCCCGGTATTTCCTGTTGCCGCAGGGTCTCGATGGCGGCCAGCATGGCCAAGGCACAGCGCGCGGCGGCACCAGGATGATCCTTGATTTCCAAAGGCGCCCCGAAAAAGGCCATGATGGCATCACCGATGAGTTTGTCCAGGGTGCCCTGCCGCTTGAATACCAGGGGAATCATCGCATCGAAATAGGCATTGAGCAGCCGCCCGGTCTGGGCAGGTCCCAGTTTCTCGGCCAGGGAAGTGAACCCGCGTAAATCCGAAAAAAGGACGGTGATATCACAATGGCGGCCTTCCAATTGGGCCGACTCCTCATTTTTTAGTAATTCCTGAACCACATCGGGAGCCAAGTACTTGCCGAACAAATCGGTGATCATTAAGGATTTTTTTCTTTGCACACTTTTTTGCAGGGTTGCCCCCATTACGAACTGCAGGGCCCACACCACTAGAAGGGGGGCCGTATCCATCCAGACAAGGTTTTGCATGAAGAGATAGTGACTGATGCCGGTAGTCCCCAGCAGACCGGCTATCAAGATCAGGGTGGAGCCTATTAAGCCGACCACCGGCAGATAAAATACCAATCCGACCAACCCGGCCAGCAGGGTCCCGACCAGCACTTCCTGACGGGGTCGCCTTTTGATGAAACCTTTGGTGAGGATTGTTTCGGTTGCCCAGGCATGACAGGAAATCCCCAGATCCTTATCACCGAGGATACCAGTCTCGACCCGGCTGAACTTGGCGGTCAGGTTCTGCGGAGGTCGTGTAAAACGCGAGTAGGGGGTACTGAAAAAATCCTTTTCAAATACAAGGCTGCTGCCGATCAAAACTATTTTGCCTTTGACCGCGGCGGGGTCGAAGTGATTTTTGACGGCATCCGCAAAAGAAATGGCCGGGAAGGCAGCATAGTTGCCGCCAAAATTGATCAATAGCTCAGGATAGGGCAGGGTGAGGGTTTTTTCGCCTGGAGAGCCCAGCGTAAAAAAATCACCATCAGAAAAATCCGGTATAAATTCAAGGTTGTAAAATACACGGGCCAGCTCCAGGGAAAAGGAAGGGACCAGTTCCAGACTGCCGTCCGGTAGTCGGCGGGCGTTGAAAAAGCGGATTTTGCGCAAGATGTTGTCCACATCCAGCGGGACATCGATAAAACCATCGCCGACCATGGCTGCTTGAAACCGATCCAGGGCCGTAATCTCCTTGCCGTGGGAAGAGGAAATCCGTGCCAGGACCACATTTCCAGCGGTATCCATGGCAGTTGCCAGGATCAGGTCGTCTTGGGGGTCCGGGGAGGGTGAAGAGAAAATGAGGTCTATACCGATAACGGCGGCACCGGCCTGGTTGAGGTTTTCAATGGCGCGGGCCAGGTGTCGTCGGGACCAGCTGCCCTGCCGGCGATTTAGTGCGACAGCGCTCTTCTGGTCCATCAAGATCAGTGTGATCTGGCCGGAAGGGGCGCGGGCGCCACGCCATTTAAAATGCAGGTCGTAAAGGAAATTGTCGGCCCGCTGGAAAAATTCGTAGTGATACCCGCTGCCGACAACAGCCGTTACCAGACTTGCGCAACAGATCGTTAAAAAAAGCTGCAGGAGAAAAAGACGTCTCATTCAATAAGCGCGTTTACTGGAATGTGTTTGGGGGGCGGCTGCGGCTGCCCCCGTAATCAACCGATTTTATCTGACGGTCAGGTACAGCGGGGTCTGGCCCTCAACCCCGCCGACAGGACTGGAAACAATGACGATAACCCGGCAGTTTTTCAGAATCCGGCTGGCCGAGTCCTCGTCTTGCAACGCCTGGGCGTCGTTTTGGGAGATAACCAGGTTGGTCTTTGAAAGCCCCGCCAGCCCCTGGGCTTTTTTCACGATGAAGCGGCGCCTTTTTTTGCGGGGCTTGTCATCATCCGCCAAGGCTGTACGCGGTCCGTACAACCATTCGGCCAGGGCAGCCAGGCTGGCGGGAGACATTCCCCGTGATTGCAGATGCCGGAGGTCTTCAGCGGATTCCACATAACTGACCATCGGTCTTTTTTCCAGGGCCGTGGGGTTGATGGTGCCGAGTTCATAGACGTTTTGTCCGGCCGGCGTGGCAATTTTGGGAAAGAGCGCCGGTTGTACCTTGCCATTTCCCGGCAGATCGCGGGCATCGATCACCAGCCAGGGGGCCTCCGCATCCTCGATAACGGGTTCACCCGGTTGCTGTGGAAAACCAAGCCGGTCCGGGCCGGGCTGCATGTGGGTGAGGATCTGCAAATTAAGGCCGGAGATCCCGGTCAGGTGGGTTTTACGGGTAACCTCATAATAAGGACGGGCGGTGTCTTCCACCATCCGGGCCTCATGCTCAACAAAGCGCAGAAACCCTTTCAGGCGGATCACGAAATTACCGTTCCCGAGTTCGCCCAGTTTGCGCCGGTCATCGAGATTGACCCCGGCGGCCAGCTTTAAAATATTACCGGCGGCGATAACCTGGGCCGCCCGCATGGCCATGGGAATAGAGTGCGCGTTCTGATCTATATAAGCCCGGCCAACGCCGTATATAATGCCCCGATCCCAATCGATCCTTCCGGTGACGAATTTCTGGATAAAAGCGGTAAACGTACGATCTTCATCGCTGTTTACCGGAGCGGGCAGGATGAGCAGGCTTGCCGCCAGGAAAAGAATTATCAGTGATCTGGAAATATAAAAACCGGTTCGCATTGAAATCAGCATGGCCGCCTCGTTTTCATTCTTCAGGGTGGAAAGTGATCGGTAGCATGAAAATTATCGGTTTCAAAAAAACTTGGTCCGCCGGGCCAAATCAAAGATAGTTGGCTATGCCGTGGTGCTTGTGCCCAGGTTGTTTAGGCTGTAGGCTGAAGACTGTTAGGCAGTTCCTCCCCATGATTGGAAATCATGGGTGGAGCTGTTAGCTATCAGCCATTAGCTTTTAGCTGAAATGCAAGGACGGATCGTTAACCGCTAAGAGCTAACTGCTAATAGCTATATCCCGTGGTTTTCCTACAGTCTAAAGGCCTTTAGCCTAATAGCCTCATTCTGACGTTGCCCAGGATGGCCCCTTGCCGGAGCAATCCAATACCTGGTCCCGCGACTGGGTTCTCCACATTGATAGCACACTATCCTTATTAGACCAATCATTTTTCATCTTTGACAACTATCTGTTATTACCGTATATTGGTCTCAATATGCTGGCTAAAGGCTTCAAGAAACTGGGGATACTGACACTTGTCCTGCTGTGGGCCGGCGGGGCGTACCCCCTGGCGGCGTCCCAGGTGCGCGACCCGGTATACGCCGGCCGGTTTTATCCGGCCCAACGGGCTGAACTCGAACAGACCATCGCCGAGCTCACCGCCACGGCCGGAAAATCCGGTCGACAGGGAAATGTGGCCGGACACCTGCGGGCGCTGATCATTCCCCATGCCGGCTATATCTATTCCGGCTATACCGCCGCCCACGCCATCCGCCACCTGAACGACCGGCCTTTTCCAAGGTGATTGTCATGGGGCCGGACCACCGGGTCGGCCTGCCCACCGCCGCCATTAGTGCCGTGGAAGCGTACGCTACGCCTCTGGGACGATTACCGCTGCACACGGACGCCGTGCGCCTTCGGGAAGCGTCCCACCTCTTTGGATACAGCCCTTACAGCGATCGCACCGAACACAGCGTGGAGGTGGTGCTGCCTTTCCTGCAATATGGTCTGGGTGATTTCCACCTGGTGCCCATCGTCATCGGCGCCGGCGCACCTGACTTGATTGCGGCCGCCCTCGAACCGGTACTCGGCCGGGAAACGCTGCTGGTGGCCAGCTCTGATCTTTCCCATTATCTGCCTTACGAACAAGCCGTAACCTGGGATCGGGGTACCCTGGAGTTGATTATTAATCTGGAACCTGAGACACTGATGAGGCGCCGGAACGCCGCCTGTGGAAAGGCGCCCATGGCCGTTATCCTGCACCTGGCCCGGGCGCAAAAATGGCAACCGCGCCTGCTCAATTACACCAACAGCGGCGATACGGCCGTGGCCTTTTACGAAACCAGTCACCTCAGGGGGGGGGATCTTGATGGAAAATTGTAACCGCCCGGAACAGGGAAACGTTCTTCTGGATCACGCCCGGCGAACTATTACGGAAAAACTCGGCCGGGAAATTGATCTGGAAACGACTGCTTCCCTGGAAGAAAAACTGCAGGACAGCTGTTACGACAAGCACAGCGGCACATTCGTGACGCTCACCCTGAACGGTCAGCTGCGGGGCTGCATCGGCAACATGAATGCCACGCAGAATTTGCGTGACGGTGTACGGCAAAATGCCATCAGCGCTGCTTTTCACGACCCGCGTTTCAACCCCCTAACCGCAGCGGAACTGGACAAGGTGCATATTGAAATCAGCATCCTGACCGACCCGCGCCCCCTGGATTATAGCGGTGGGGACGACCTGGTCCGGAAACTGCGGCCCAACGTGGACGGCGTCATCATCAGCAAAGGACCCAAACGGGCGACCTTTTTGCCCCAGGTCTGGAAACAATTGCCCCGGCCCGATGATTTTCTCAGCCGGTTGTGCATGAAAGCCGGCCTGCCGGCCCGCACCTGGCAGGCCGAAGCCCTGGATGTCCAAACCTATCAGGTAATCAGTTTTGAAGAGGAACCCTGAAAAACCCCTGGCCGCCCTGGTTGTGTCCACGGGCATATCTTCGGTTGTTTCCCAACTTTTGATCATCCGCGAGTATCTGACGCAGTTTCAGGGCAACGAATACGTAATCGCCCTGATCTTCTTTGCTTGGCTGCTGCTCGGTGGTCTCGGCAGCTATCTCTCCGCCCTGGTTTCCAATCGTTATGTAACGGCCGACATCGGCCGCCTGGCAGAGTTCTCCCTGGTAACGGCGCTGCTGCCGGTGTACACCCTGCTGCTAATCCGGTTAGGCCGGGATGCGGCTTTTACCTACGGGGCCTCCACCGGCTTTTACCAGACCATTGGGTTTATTTTTACTACCCTGGCTCCCTACGGCCTTTTGATCGGTTTCATCCTGCCCCATACCCTGGCCGTTCTCAGAGCCTGTCATCATCCCGCCTACCCGGGCACCAGAGTTTACCTGTTCGACAACATCGGCGATTGTGCCGGCGGAGCCCTGTTTGCCTTCGTTCTTATTTACTGGTGCACCCCGCTGCAGGCTGTGGCGTTCTCCGCAGGCATCCTCGTATTGGTTGCCGGGGTACTTGCCTGGCAATCGGGGACTGCCAGTCGGACAGCCTGGGCCGGCCTTTTCGTAACGGTCCTGCTGATATCCGCCGGCCTGCTGGGGGAGATGACCTCTTTGCAGCCGGCCGGCGGTCGGATGGCCTGGTATCAGGAATCAAGATTTGGCCGGGTGACCGTCGTTCAGGAACAGGAGCAGGCCACCATCTTCTACGACGGGGTCCCCTTGACCAGCAATCTGGACCTGGCGGCCGCCGAAGCCGCCATCCATTATCCCCTGTCCCAGACGCGGGGCCGGGCGGCGGTATTGCTCATTTCAGCCGGTGGCGGCATGCTCCGGGAACTGGCCAAGCATCGACCGCTGTCTGTCGACTATGTCGAGCTGAACCCCGTTGTAGCGGAGGCCCAGTTTCGATTCAACTTGTTGAAAAAGATAGAAAACTTAAGAGTTTTGCGCCAGGATGGCCGTGCCTATCTGGCGGCTGCCGCCAAGCGGTATGATGCCATTATCATCAATATTTCCGATCCGCAGACCTTCCAGGCCAACCGTTATTACACCGACGCTTTCTACCGTCTGGCAAAAAAACGCTTGAAAAAAGCGGGTATTTTGAGTTTTTCAGTGGAGGGGTATGCCAACTACCTGAGCGAACCCCGGCAGCGTTTCGTTTCGGTCCTGTATCGCACCGTGCAGCCGCACTTCAAGCATGTTGTGCTGCTGCCCGGCCAGCGCATCTTCTTTCTCTGCAGTGATGCGCCCCTGGATACGGATATCCCCGACCGCCTTGCGCGCAAAAAGATCCCGACCGACTACGTGGCCGGCTATTATTACGGCAATGTCACGGAAGACCGGCTGGCGGGGCTTGCCCGTCAACTGCTCCCGAACGTGCCTGTCAACCGGGATAGCAACCCCTACCTGATGCGCCTGATGTTTACCCGGTGGTTTGATAAATTCGCTACGTCCCCCCGTTGGTTGTACTTGGTGATCGGCATCCTGGCCGGTTTGCTGCCCGGGGCCCTGCTCGGCCAGAGACTCAGGGCGCGGGCCATTGCGGCCATCCGATGGACAGACAGCCTCCTCATCGTCCTTTGCGGGCTCCTGGCATTGATGATCCTGCCGGAACAGGCCCAACCGCCCCGGGGGGCGCTGCTGCTGTTTGGATTCGCCGTGGCGGTTTTGTGCGGCTGCCAGTTTCCCCTGGCCCTTGAATCCGGAGGGGAAGACCAGGCGCGCATTGCCCGGGCCTTCACGGCGGACCTCATTGGTGCGGCCTGCGGGGCCCTGCTGGTCAGCGTACTGCTGATACCCTACCTGGGCTTGACCGGGACCCTGCTGGTCTTGATCGGGCTCAAGGTGTCGAGTCTGGTGGTCGTCGGGCTCAGGCCCGCACGAGGCGATTAGTGATTAGCTATTGGCTGTTGGCCATTAGCTTTTAGCTGGTTCCTGAAAAGGACAGGGTGAAGGACAGACGGACAAAATACCGGATAAGGCTTGCATTTAAACGGCTAATGGCTAAATGCTAATAGCCAATTGCTCCAAGCAGCCGTTAGCCCTTAGCCTTTAGCTGTTGGCTAGAAATTTCAATTTCAAGGATAGGTGCTAACTATATCAATAAATTTATTGGCAAACCGGGTATGCTTGGTCTTTAAAAGGCCATTGGCTAAATGCTAACAGCTAACAGCTGATTGCGAACACAATTCACATGAAGATATCCCGAAGAAAATTCATATGCTGCAGCGCGGCGGCACTGTGCACCCAGTGGCCGCTGCCGGCCGGGGCCTGGCCCTTTACCGCCGAGGCCGGGGAAGGGGCGGATATCCGGGGACACATTTTCAGGGCCGACGCGCCCGACCAACCCTGGAAATGGTCGCGGGAGGCCTACCACTACCGAAAAGCCGCCGACAACCAGACCATTTGCGGAATTTGTCCCCACACCTGTATTCTGGCACCGGGAGACCGGGGCATCTGCCGATCCCGGGTTAATATTGACGGTACCCTTTTCAGCCTGGTTTACGGCAATCCCTGCGCAGTGCATGTCGACCCGATCGAGAAGAAGCCGCTCTACCACTTTTTACCCGGCACCCGTTCATTTTCGATTGCCACCACCGGCTGCAACCTGCGCTGCCTGAATTGCCAGAATTGGGAAATCTCGCAGAAAAAGCCTCAAGAAGTGCGTCATGCCGAGCTCTTCCCGGAAGATGTGGCCCGGGCAGCCCTGAAAACAGAGTCGGTATCAGTGGCCTACACCTATTCGGAGCCGGTGACTTTCTATGAATACACCCTGGACAGCGCCACGGCCGCCAAGGCGGCTGTGATAAAAAATGTTTTAATATCTGCCGGTTACATCAATCAGAAGCCTCTCCAGGAACTCTGCCGCGTTATCGACGGGGCCAATATCAATCTAAAATCCTTCAATGATGCCCTCTATCGTCGACTGAACGGCGCCCGCCTGGATCCCGTGCTGGAGACCTTTAAAACCCTGCATGCCCACGGGGTGCATTTCGAAATGACGAATCTGGTGGTGCCGGGCTATGTGGATGATCCGGAAATGGTCAAACGCATGTGCGGCTGGATCCTGGAAAACCTCGGGACAGATTACCCCATGCATTTCTCCCGTTTTTTTCCGTAGTATAAGCTGGATCGGTTGGCGCCGACGCCGGTTGCCACATTGGAGGCATTTTGGGAAATCGCTTTCCGGGCCGGCATTCGGTACGTCTATCTGGGCAACGTGCCGGGCCATCCGGGCAACAACACGCGTTGTCATCAGTGCCGTGAGATCATCATCCGCAGGCGGGGATACCGCATTGCCGCGTTTCACATCGTGAACGGCAGGTGTGAATTCTGTGATGCGGATATTCCGGGGGTATGGAGTTAGAAGCCATCTCAAAAAAGTCTTTTAGCCCAAACTCGGCGTTGGGCGTTCGGTTCAAGTCCTCGAAATACTCCAGTATTCACCACGTTAGGCATTGGCTTCGCTGGCACCTCCAGGTTGCGACCCACCATCGAGGAAATAGACCAAGCGGGAAGTCCCGCAACGCGGGGCACCTCACGGCCGCCTTGCACCACGTAAGGCATTAGCTTCGCGTCATTTTGAACTAAAATCCGTTTTTTGAGATGGCTTCTAAGAGGCAGGGGTTTAGGCTGAAGACTGAAGGCTGTTAGCAAAACCCTTCAGTCTTCAGCCTTCAGTCTTGACACCTATTTTCCAAACGTTTTCTCTATCTCCCGATCCAGCTCAGCCTCGCCGTTTTTGGCCTTGAATTCCTGCCAGCGGGCCTGATCGTTCTTATAAGAGGTGGTCAATTCCTTTTTAACCGTATCTTTGACGGCCGCAGGATCCATTACTACCAGAACGTAGAGCTCTTTGCTGGGCGAGATCCACATGTCTTTCTGACGGGAGCCGGAGAGGGTGACGTTGGTGATCTGCTTGGTCATCTGTTTGGAAAAACGGTCCACCAGCTGCTCGTCGCCCAATCCGGTCTGCTGTACGAAGTTGTTGACCAGCGCCTTTACTTTGATAGAGGTTTGACGGGCCAGCTCGTTGCGTCCCAGGGCCAGGGCCTCTGTTTTGGCGAACTGCATGCCGGATTTTCCGATAATGGCCGAGCCCACGGCCGATATGCTGCCCTTTGCATAATTGCCCAGCACCCAGTCCGGGGCGTGTTTGAATTCCTCTTCGAGGACCTCGTTGTCTATCTTTTTAACTTTTTTGCCGCAGCCCGTCACAAGCAGTCCACCGACCGCCAGAACGAACAGCAGCAGGGATAAACGTTTCAGCATAAGGACCTCCTTTTTTCACTATCGCCCGGATACGTTGTACTGAACGTGCCGTATCGTCGTTGTAAGAAATCATCGCCCTGAGGGGCTTTGTCGCAATAAAAAAATGGTTCAAATTACCTCCGTCATGCCGGACCCGTTCCGGCATCCAGCAATCTATATACCTGAATAACCACTGGATAGCGCTACGCTTCACTCCGTGCCCGGATACGTCATCCCGGACTCGATCCGGGACCGGAATGACGGAAATACCAAATGCCCGGATTTTAGAATTACGACACATCCTCTGAGGACCAGGCTTTCAAAGACTGTTTAAAAATCACCGACACACGTTCTATCCCACAGGCAGGTTCAACACCTACTGTACACCGACAGGCACACTGAAACCTATGGTTTCCGTCAGTCGCGTGGCTATGGTGTCCGCAACCTGCTGGACCGCGTTGCGCTGGGCTTCGTTTGAATCCACATGGCCCTTGCGAACATCGGCGTTCACATTGGCCAGGGTCGCGCCGGTATCCGTTTCGATTACCCTGACCGTGGCCATGGCCCTGACAAACTCGGCCCGGGGGTTATTGAGTTCCAGGGGCTGGGTTTTGATGCTCCCGGTAATCACCGCATCGGCGTGCTCTTGTTCAGCGCTGAGCAGAAAACCGTTGGCCGTGAGTTTATCCGCAATGCGAGCCGCCGCCGATGCATGCCCGTCCCCGGACAGCGCTATGAAAAGCCTGACCGCGGAGCGCAGTTGAACCAGTTCCGCGGTAATTTTTTCCATATCCACATCAATCATCGCCCGGGCAGGGTAGTTCAACACGCGCAGGCGGCTTTCCAGGGCCTGCTCACGGAGCAGACCGGCCAGGACTTTGTTGAGGGCCGCCAGGCGCCGCACCCGCCCGGATGTGTGTTCCAGGGTTTTCAGTTCAGCGGCGACCAGCGCCTGGACCGTATCCAGTTCGGCCGCCCAATCCCGGCCGGCCTGGTTGCGATCCAGAACGGCCAGGGCGTGATAGGGGGCCGCACCGGTCTCTACGCGCCAGACCCGGCCTATTTTGGCCCCGGTAAGCTGTACCGAGGATACAACCGCCACCCGCGATTCAACCTGTTTTTCAAACACCTCGTCACCGCCGGTGCCGATGGCGGAGCGGGCCCGGGAAGTGGTTTCGGCATGTACCTTGGATTCGAAGATACCGGACAGGGCCGCCAGGGCCTCGCGCCGGGCTTCCAGTTCCGTTGCGCCGGTCCCTTCAGCGGTCAGAAAGCGCGACGCCGGGAAAGGGTCGGTTGCCTGCACCGCTGCCTTTTTCCCGCCGGACGCACAACCGCTGATCACAAACAGCAGCAATACCAGCACAGTGGTGAATGTTGTTCGCATGGGTTACCTCATTCAAGCGCTACCGATTTCACAAAGCGGTCATCATGCACAATATAATGCGTTTTTCCGGCCTTCACCAGAATATTTTGCAATTTGTGGGGGCTGCCGCCGCAAGCGGCGCTTTGCACAGTGTATTCCCCGGGTGGAATGAACAGGCGGTCCATGTAGATCTGTCCGGGCAGCGTCCGCCACGACCGGGTATCGGCTTGTTCCAGGAACAGGTTGGCGATATTCAGGGCCGTCCGCACGGCCATGGCCGCTTCCTGGTCGCTGCTGTTGGCCAGGCCTTCGATGATCACCTGCTTGGCCACCGCTCGGGCCAGGGTCTTGGCCATGATGCGGCCCTTCCGATCCTCCAGATTTTTGAGTGCGATCCGTCCAATGTCTTCCACCAGGTCCAGGGTGGCAACGATAACAACGTCCGGTGAGGTGAGGGTCAACCGATGTTCCCGGCAGGCGGGCGGCAGGAGCAGCAAGCGCGGATAGGCGATGGACACGGGACCGCCGCCCGTAGGCACCACCACCTGTCCCTGCGTTTTGACCGGTGCGCGCCCGCTGAGCTGCAGGAAAACGATTCTACCCATGTGGCGGTTGGTGGGGGGTGCCGGTCTGCGCTGCAGGCTCTCGCCGGGCAACAGGCGCTCAACATCTTCCATCCGATCAACGGCGGCCCCAACCCGGTACAGATCTTCGATCAAAGTTAACGGCGCCGGGGTACCGTAATATTTTTCATAATCACGGTAGGTGCTCAGCGCCTTGTGATAGTCGATAAAGGCATCATCGAGGGACCCGTCGGCTTCATGGAGAATACCGCTGAGGTAACGGCCGAAGGCATCTTCCTTGTAAACGTTTTTTTGTTCGTATTTTTCATTGAAAAGCGAGAGCAGCGAATCGAGCCGCCGGATTTCCACCAGGGCATCGTCAAATTCTGCGCTCTGCAGATAACCGAGGGCCGACATCATGTTGATCAGGGCGCGTTCGTAATCCTCGCCGGGGTATTCCAAAAGGTACTCATTCGTTACCAGGGAGGCGGTCTGCCGGTTGATACTCTCGGTCCAGAGCGATTCCGCCAGGCGTTCGGCCGCGTGAAAATTTTTCTGGGCAGCTTCGAAATCCCGGCACTGGAGGTATACCATGGCCGTATCCAGCAGGTACAGCAACTGGGCATTGCGGCCATAATTGTCGCGGTTGCTTTCGATATGGAGGGTTGCCGCGCGGCACTCACCGTTTTGCAGCTGGGCGTACAAGCGGTTGTAATCCAGTCGGTGGGCACAGCCGCTGAGCAGCAGCAGGCCCCAGACAACTGGAACCAGGGTGGCCGGGATCAGGCGGTGCATGGCCGGGTTAGAATCCGAAACGGCTCTGTTTGACGAATTTCTTGATTTTCTTCTCCCCCAGCCAGACCTTTTTGTGATTCTCGATCTGCACCAGCTCAAGATTGACCTGGTAATATTTCACCTGTTTGCCTTCGATCCGGTCGGTGATCGTATTGATAGAGCCCTGGAGCATGAAATCCGCACCGATTTCCTGACCTTCCTCTTTGGCGGTTTCCTCGGAGGCATGCGCGGCCTGATCGACCCGTTCCTCCCGGAGCTCTTCACGCTCACCACTGCTGGCCACGAAATCGACCTCGCCGGAATTCACCAGGGCCCGCTCCAGATCCTTTACGAAGGTGCGGGTGTTGATATGCTCGTCGCTGCGGTTGCGAACGGAGCCGACAATCACGGCCGGGATATGCCCGCGGTTGGCCCGCTTATACCTTTCGAGCCAGCTACGGCCCATGACATCTTTTATCATCTCCTCGGAAACCAGACGTGAATCCGTATCGTTCCATTGACCGGAAAGATCAACGGTTTCATCCACATCGATGCGTTCGACTTTGGTGGACGCACATCCGCTGAACATGAAAAGGGAGAGGATAACCGCGGCCACTGCCGCTGTCTTCAGGAGTTGCTTGGTCCGCATGGCGAATTCCTTCCATAATCGAGGTTAAAAGAAGCTATTTCAAAAAACGGATTTTGGTCCAAGGTCCCGTCTTCGCATAGTGAGCTTCGCCGGGCAAGCAAGGCTCACAACAGAGTCTATCAGCCATAGCTACAGCGAAGGCTGAAGATCGGGCCAATCAGTCTTCGCTCTGCGAGCTACGCCCGACATGAAGACTTTTTTGAGATAGCTTCTGCCACCATCCCATATCCGCTAAAGTATAAGAGCAAATTCCGGTTGTCAACCTGTCTGCTGGATCAAAATCGGGCAACCATATTGATTTTTCATGAAAAAAGTTGTTTTCTGGCTGTGACAGATGTGTGACCGGATACCAAGCAGGGACTTGAAACCAAAGCCAAGGACGGCCGCATGTTAGCAGACATCATTGCAACCGGAGATGAAATCAGGACCGGGGCGCTGGTAGATCAAAATAGCGCCTATATTTCTGATAAAATTGAAGAAATAGGGGTTGAAGTGTCCCGGCATGTATGTGTGGGCGATGATCTGGACCAGATGCGGAACCTTTTGCGGGAAACCGCCGCGCGGGCCGATATCGCCCTGGTTACCGGCGGACTGGGTCCAACCATGGACGATATCACCAGCCAGGCAGCGGCCGCGGCAAAGGAGGTTGAATGCCACCTTGACCCGGACGCCCTGGAGACGGTAACCGCTTTCTTTGCAGCCCGGAACCTGCCGGTGAGCCCGCAAAACCGGAAGCAGGCCATATTGCCCCGGACGGCTGTCTCCATCGACAACCCGGTTGGGACGGCTCCCGGCTTTGAATTGCGCATCGACAAATGCCTGTTTTTCTTTATGCCCGGCGTACCCCATGAAATGAGGCGTATGCTGGACGAGGCCATCCTGCCGTCGATCGTTCGCCTCAGGGGCGAGCAGCACTTGGCCACCACCGTGAAAACCATCTGTACGTTTGGTCTGCCCGAATCGGTGGTAGACGAGAAAATCGCTGCGATTCCCGAGCAGTTTCCCGAACTCCGTTTGGGCCTGCGCGCTTCTTTTCCTTTCATCCAGGTCAAGCTCTACGGCCGCAGTGCCGATGAGCACGCATTGGCACACCAGATTGCGGCTGCCCAACAGCAGGTGTGCACCTGTCTGGGAGACACCGTGTTTTCAACCGAAGGGCAATCCCTGGCCGCGTCTCTGGGAAACCTCCTGGTTTCCCAAAACGCCACCATCGCCGTGGCGGAAAGCTGCACCGGCGGCCTCATCGCCAGTCAACTGACCGACGTGCCCGGCAGTTCGGACTATTTTCTGTTCTCCGGGGTCACCTATGCCAATTCCGCCAAGGAACATGTCTTAAACGTACCCGCCGCCATCATTCGGGAACATGGGGCTGTGCATGCGGAAACCGCCCGCCACATGGCCCTGGGCGCCCGGCAGGTATCGGGAGCGAACCATGCCATCGCCACCAGCGGGATCGCCGGACCCAGTGGCGGCACGGCAGAAAAACCGGTCGGTACATTATGTGTCGGCCTGGCCACGCCGGAGACCGCGCAGGGATTCACCTATCATTTCCCTGTGCGCAACCGGGAACAGAACAAACACCTGTTTGCCGCGGTGGCCCTGAACAAACTGCGCAAAGAGCTCATCAAGACATGCTGATCTTTTGGATATTTTCAGGCCTGGCCGCTTGCTACCTGGTTCTGACCTTCGTACTTTCCTTCGTGGTACAGGCGTTGCCACGCCACCCGGTCAGCGACCCACCGGACTGGGGGACGATCGAAGACACGTTCATACCGGCTGTTGACGGCGGTAAACTCGAAGTGTGGCGCATCGAGCCACCCGGTGAGAGTCGCGGTATCGTGCTGCTGGCCCACGGCTGGGGCCGCAACCGGGACCGGATGGTCAACCGGGCCCGCATGTTCGGGGACATGGGATATACGACGGTTCTGCACAGCGCGCGTGATCATGGCAACTCAAGCCCGCGGCGCGTGATGACGGCCCTGCGGTTTGCCGAGGATATCGAGGCCGTCATGGACTGGCTCGGGCAGGACATCATCCTCTACGGCCATTCCGCCGGTGCCGGCGCGGCCATCATCACCGCCTGGCGCAGACCCGCACAGATTCAACTTCTTTTTCTGGAAGCCGGATATGCGTACACCCGGCCGGCCCTGTTGAGCCTCTACCGGTGGTTCAACCGGGTGGCCGGCAGTCTGCTGGGCCCCATGATCCTGTTCTGGATGAACCTTTACTACCGGGGCGCCCTGGACCGGCTGAGCCCGGCTCGCCTTGCCCCGGGTGTCCGGGCTCCGGTTCTGATTATCCATGGTGCGGATGACCGCCGGTTTCCGGTTCATTTCGCCAGCGAACTGCACCAGAGCTTCCCGCGCGAACAGGCCACCTTGTTCATCGCCCCCGGCGCCGGACACAGTGACAGCAGTACCCGCCCCGGATACCGGGAGGCTGTACAGGCGTTTTTAAACAGGTATCATTGGCGATAGTGCAGATTATACCGATTGCCAATAATTCGTCCGCTAGCATGTCACTCTGAGCGCAGCGAGCCGACTCCGCCAAAGCAGCCTCGGCTGCGACGGCCGGGAGAGTCCCCCACATGCCAAGGTGACCTTTCATCGTAAGGGATTCTTTCAGCCGTCGTAGCTACGCTACTATGGCGAAGTCGGCTCGTCGTCTCACTCCTCAGAATGACAGGGTAAATTAATCGGAACACACAATTGGCAGTAACTCTATACGAAATGCCCGCCGGGGCACTCGGTAGGATATAAAAGGTGGGATGACCGGTCGTTAATTGCTAAGTGTTGAGTGCCACGACATCGTTCGCACTTTCATGTGCCATGACATCGTGCACTATGATCTTTGAAAATTTGCTTTTAAAACATCTGATAGCCGCTACGGTTGTATCATGAACACCATCCACTAATTTGGTATCTACTGGAGGTGCTCATGGGCGGTATTGATGAAAA
>Ga0209783_1000003_pt1 | contig 162230 bp, 155 predicted proteins | sample WorMetfiPIANOSA1_FD_187395 | JGI IMG/M metagenome (GOLD analysis project Ga0209783, IMG submission 187395) | Marine gutless worms symbiont microbial communities from Max Planck institute for Marine Microbiology, Germany - Olavius filocauda... | ecosystem: Host-associated > Annelida > Digestive... | reverse complement strand
CAGGCTGATAGCATCATCCTTGAACCCTTGGGTGAAACTCCGTCTGGTTTTTTGAGTACTCATTGGACACCTCGCTTTCTGATATTTCGTTCTTAGCAAAGTGTCCGTTTCTTTTAAACCACATCAAGTTTACAGACCTCCGACGTCAGACCTCTGACCTCCGGCCCTTTACCTTCAGTCTTCAGTCTTCAGCCTTCCACCTTAACCATCCTCCAACACCCGTCGGCTCCTTTTAACTGCGCAGAGATCGCCGCACATGGTACAGACCTCGTCATCCAGGGGTTTGGATGACTCACGGTAGGCACGGGCCTTTTCCGGATCGATGGCCAGGTCCAGCATGCCGGACCAGTCGAGATTCTTGCGGGCCGTGCTCATCTGGTTGTCCCAGTCCATGGCGCCGGGCAATCCCTTGGCGATATCTGCCGCGTGGGCGGCAATCCGGGAGGCGATAATCCCCTCTTTCATATCGTCCAGGTCCGGCAGGCGCAAATGCTCGGCCGGGGTTACGTAACAGAGAAAGTCTGCCCCGTAGGTGGCGGCAATGGCGCCGCCGATAGCCGATGTGATGTGGTCGTACCCGGGAGCCACGTCGGTCACCAGGGGGCCGAGGACATAAAACGGAGCGCCGTGGCACAGTTTTTTCTCGAGCTGCATGTTGGCCACGATTTCGTTCAGCGGCACGTGCCCCGGCCCCTCGATCATCACCTGGACGTCCCGCTCCCAGCAGGCTTTGGTAAGTTCCCCGAGAATGATGAGTTCCTGGATCTGGGGGGCATCGGTGGCATCTTTCAAGCAGCCGGGCCGCAGGCCGTCCCCGAGACTGAGGGTGATATCGTACTTGACGCACAGATCCAGCAGCCGGTCGAAGTTGGCGTAAAACGGATTCTCGGCCTGGTTGACTTCCATCCATTCCAGCAGCACGCTGCCGCCCCGGCTCACCACGTGGGTCAGGCGCATGTTCTTGCGGATTCTTTCCACGGCTACCCGGTTCAGGCCGGCATGAATCGTCATGAAATCGACGCCGTCTTCAGCATGCTCCTCCACAACCTGGAAAAACTCATCCACGGAAATCTCGGTGGGGTCTTTTTTATATTTAGCCACCGCATCGTAGACCGGAACGGTGCCGATCATGACCGGGCAGGTTTCCACCACCTTGCGCCTGAACTCACGGGTCCGGCCAAAGGTGCTCAGGTCCATGATGGCATCGGTCTTGAGCGCCAGGGCATTTTCGACCTTCTTCATCTCCATGTCCAGGTTGCAGCAATCTTCCGACACCCCCAGGTTTACGTTGATCTTGGTGCGCAGGCCCTCACCGACCGCCCCCCCTACCAGGTTCGTATGATTCTTATTGGCTGGGATAGCGATTTTACCGGCGGCCACTTTTCCCAGCAGGACCTGCTCGGATATCGGTTCCACAGCCAGGACGTCCCGCATCTGCGGGGTAACGATCCGCTGCCGGGCCGCGTTCATCTGGGTTGTATATTCGCTTGTCATGGTGAGCCTCTTTTTATTTTTCGATAAACAATGGACACACGAAACGTATTCGGTGTTTACGACTTTAAAGGGTTCAAGGGGCCGAGGGTCAAGGGGTCAAGTGAAAATCAAAACCCAGTGATCCTTCCCCTATTCTCGATGCCGGTATCGATCCCGATTTCGATTATGAGATCGGCACCGCATTTCCAGCGAGATGCCGCCTGTGGCAAGATAGTCAAATCAAACCAAATGTATTCGGTCACAGGTGGTAGATTTTGGTTCCTGGCAAGGCCGCAGTGTTTTTTGCATCCGGAGGCGTAGTGCGCTACGTTGAGGAATGCAAAAAAACGAGAACGCAGCCAGGGGCCAAAATATGCCGCCTGTGACCGAATACAAACGCCGCTTCCGGGCATTTTCAACCCAGCCGGAAGCGGCGTTTTTCAGATCAGGTAAAATATGGATTAGCTTTGCCTGTGATTCCGTACCGCTTCCCTGCGCCGGCATTACCCGGATCAGGTTCTAAGGGTTGGATATACCTCTCAGCGCTATCTGCGCCCCTAGCGATATTTTAAATTATGTCCCTCTTCTCCAGTTCTGTTACCGATAATCAACGAGCCTCGACTGTAGCGTATGCACATGCACCTATCAAGCTAAATTATCAGGCTGCATGATCGGCGGCCAGTTCCATCCCCAGTTCGAGAGCCTGGCGGTTCATGTCCACAAAGCCGGCCGGAATTCTCTTCTCCAAAATGGTCATGATGGACTCCGGTTTGACCAGCCCGGTAATCTTTATCAGGGCCCCGAGCATGCAGATATTAAACACGATCGGCTTGCCTATGGATTCCATGACCTTCTTGTACATGGGCAACTCCACCTGGCGGGCATCCACCTTTTTTTCGCTCTGTACGAAGCGGGAATCCGACAACAGCAAACCGCCGGGGCGGATGATTCCCAGGTACTGTCCGTAGGCTTCCTGAGTCAGGCACACCAGGACATTCGGCTGAATGACCTTGGGGTAGTGAATTACACTGTCGGAGATAATGATGTCGGTCCGCGTGGCGCCGCCCCGGGCCGCCGCGCCGTAACTCTGCGACTGGGTAGCATTGAGACCCTCCACAATAACGGCGGCTTCGGCCAGAATAACTGCCGCGGTAATGACCCCCTGGCCGCCGGATCCTGAGAAAACCATTCTGCATCTTTCCATGGTGTCTATCCCTTCTGCGCCTTGGCGATTATCTTATCGTATTCACTGCAGTATTCCGGCAGTTCTTCCTGGACAAAAATGCCTCTCTCGATCAGGTCGGGATTTTCTTTTTTGGCTTTCGACCCCTTCGGCGTGGTGTTCTCCTTGTAGCCTTTCATCATTTCCACGGCATCGCCTTTTTTATTCTTGCGGCCATAGTGGGTCGGGCACTGGGAGAGGATTTCCACCACTGAGAAACCTTCGTGCAGGATGGCCTGCTTGATAAGGTCGGTACATTGTTTGGCATGGTAGGAAGTTGAGCGGGCCACGAAAGTGGCCCCGGCGGCCGTGGCCATTTCCACCACGTCGAATTCACGATCGATACTGGTGTACGGTGAGGTAGTCGCCATGGTGCCGATGCCCGACAGGGGCGAGAACTGTCCCCCGGTCATACCGTAGATCCGGTTGTTGAGCACCAGGGCGGTAATATCGATATTGCGGCGAGCGGCATGGATAAAGTGGTTGCCGCCGATGGCCAGGGCATCACCATCGCCCATGGGCACGATCACGTTAAGCTCCGGCTTGGCAAGCTTGACCCCGGTGGCAAAAGCCAGGGCCCGGCCGTGCAGGGTGTGCAGGCTGTGAAAGTCAACGTATCCCGAAATGCGGGCACTGCAGCCGATCCCGGAAACCATGACAATTTCGTTCTTACTCATGCCCAGGCTTTCAACCGAGCGCAGCAGGCTGTTGAGCACCGTACCGTGACCGCAACCGGGGCACCACATGTGGGGGAAAAATCTCTGCCTGATGTAATCTTTGATGGCCATTGGTTATACTCCCTTTCCCTGTATCAGGCGCAGAATATTGTGAATGTCGGTTGGCGTAATGAAAACGCCGTCTATCCGGTTGGCCAGAAAGACCTTTTCGGGATTGTCAATGGCTGCTTTCACTTCGTGCAGGACCTGGCCCACATTCATTTCAACGACAATGACCGCCCGGGCATCAGCGCACTTCTCGCGCACGATTTCCGCCGGAAACGGCCAGAGGGTCTGCAGTTCCAAAAGACCGAGTTTCTCGCCGCGTTTGCGCCGGTTTTTGACGATGTGGAGAGCGCTGCGGGCTGAAGATCCGTAGCTGATGAGAATCCGGTCGGCGTCATCCAGGTAGAACTCTTTGTACCGGGCAAGTTCGGACGCCCGGTTTTCCAGCTTGTCCACCAGGTGCCGGATCAGGCCGTGCACGATCCGGGGATCAGAGGATGGGAAGCCCCACATGTCATGGTACAGCCCGGTCACGTTGTAACGGTGGACGTCACCGAAATCCGACATGGGCAGGCGACCGTCTTCGCGCGGCAGGTAGGGATGGTAATCCACCCCGCTGGGAAGCGCTGTCCGCAGTCTTTTGACCAGCGGTAGTTCACCCTCATCGGGAACGATCAGCTTTTCACGCATGTGCCCCACGGTTTCATCCAGCAACAGAATCACCGGGGTACGGTAGGTTTCCGCCAGGTTGAAGGCCTCCACGGTCATTGCGAACACATCCTGGTGGTTGGAGGCGGTCAGGGCGATAATGGAGTGATCGCCGTGGGTGCCCCAGCGGGCCTGGTAAACATCCCCCTGGCTGCCGTGGGTTGGAATCCCGGTGGAAGGACCGCCGCGCATGACGTTCACGATCACACAGGGAATCTCTGCCATGATGGCATATCCCAGTCCTTCCTGCATCAGTGAAAAACCGGGACCGCTGGTGGCTGTCATGGCCTTGTTCCCCGTCAGGGAGGCCCCGATAATGGCACAGATCGAGGAAATCTCGTCCTCCATCTGGATGAATTTCCCTCCCGCGGCGGGCAACCGGGTGGCCAGCAGTTCGGCAATCTCGCTGGAGGGTGTAATGGGATACCCGGCAAAGAAATTCAGGCCTGCATACAAAGCGGCTTCCATGCACGCCTCGTTCCCCTGGACAAATTTGATTTGTTTGCTCATGATGGCGACCTATTCCGTTTCGATTTCAATAGCCAAATCCGGGCAGCGGATCTCGCACAGTTTACAGGCAATGCAGTCTTGCGGGCGGGCCGCGATTACCTTATCCTTGTCGTCAAGTTCCAGAACCTGTTTGGGGCAAAGTTCCACGCAGATCCCGCACCCCTTGCACCAGTCCCGGTTGATCAGGTGTTGTTTCAGTTTCGGCTTGGCCATGTGGATTTCCTCTCCAATGTATATTCAACGTCGGGCTACTGAAGACCGGCTTGCAAACAGCCTTTGAGTGTTGCCTTAATGGTCTTAGACGCGCCTTCTAAGGGCTTTGTTTTTGAATGTCAAGCGAAACAGGTCAGGTACAGAAAAAAAACCGAAAAATCAGGATCACTAACGATAATGCGAAGGGCTAAGTGGGCCTTAGCATAACAGGATTGTTCGATTTTCTCAACTTCGCGTTACGCAGGCGCGCGATGGTACGGCCAGACGGGGCGGATTGAGATATGGGTTGCTGATGGCCGCCATATGCACTATAAACGGCAGAACTATTTCAACGTTAACGACGACCTATAAAAACGTGTAATCGCGGTAATTGAACCTTCAGGTGAAAAAAGCAGCCACCATATTATTTCTCCTGGCCATCGGCTCGCTGGCTGCAGTCGGTTGGTTTTATTCCGATCTTCACCAGTACGCCGGCACGCCGACCAACCCCGGGGCCAAACCTGTCATTTTCGCCGTCGGCCCGGGAGAGGGGTTTGGCACCGTTGCCCGGAATCTGCACGCCCGGGGCCTGTTCGACCAACCGGACAAGTTCAAACTGCTGGCCCGTTTCAAGGGCTACGACAAAAAAATCCGGGCCGGTGAATACGAATTGTCGGCGGCCATGTCCCCCCGGCAAATCCTCGACAAGCTGGTCAGCGGCAAAGTTCAGCTTTACCGATTGACCATCCCCGAAGGATACACCCTCAAGCAAATCGCCGCAGCGGTTGAAAAAGCCGGGTTGTGCCCGGCGCCCGAATTTTCGCGGGCGGCAATCGATCCGGCCATGATCTCCGCGGCCGGCGTCTCGGCTCACAGCCTGGAAGGCTACCTCTACCCCGACACCTATTTATTTCCCAGAGGCGTTCCGGGGCTGGAAATCGTGCGCACCATGACGTCCCGGTTCAACCGTATCTTCACGCCGGCGTGGAAAACCAGGGCCGCTGAATTGAAAATGAGTGTCCACGAAATCGTCACGCTGGCCTCGATTATCGAAAAAGAGACCGGAGCGGCCTTCGAGCGGCCCCTGATTTCGTCTGTATTTCACAACCGGCTGAAAAAAAAGATGCGCCTGGAAACCGACCCGACCGTAATCTACGGCATCCCCAATTTCAATGGCAACCTGGCCCGCAAAGACCTGGTGACACCTACGGCCTACAACACCTATGTCATCAAGGGACTGCCCCCGGGACCGATAGCCAATCCCGGTGCCAAAGCCATAGAGGCCGCCCTGTACCCGGCAGAAACAAAATACCTGTTTTTCGTCAGTAAAAAAGATACGACCCATCAGTTTTCGACCAATATAAAAGACCACAACAAAGCGGTCCGCAAGTACCAATTGCGACGGAAATAAGATCTTAGGTGTAAGGTCTAAGGTATAGGGTATTAGGTATACGGCAGCAGGTATAAGGCTGACGACCGGACCGGCCTTTGGCATTGAACCTTTTGTATATGTTGAATATTTTCATGTTCAACATTGAACAAGAATTGCGCTTGCCGAAATCGGACGATGATGGAAACAGATACATTTGCGATTGAACAGCTGGCCGGCCAACGGCTGATGCTCGGGTTTGATGGCACTACGCTCAATGCCGACCTGAAAAAACTCATTGCTACGTATAAGGTCGGCGGCTTGATCCTGTTCTCACGCAATATAGAGAACCCCGACCAACTGCGCCGCCTGTGCACCGATGTCCAGGCCTATGCCGCCGATACGGGGCAGCCGCCGCTTTTTATCGCCATTGACCAGGAAGGCGGCCAGGTGGCCCGCCTGAAGGCACCCTTCACCGAATTCCCGGGCACACCACCGTTGAAAAACAGCGCCGATGCGGAGGCCTTCGCGCGCATCACCGCCAACGAACTGACGGCGGTCGGCATCAACATGAACATGGCCCCGGTCATGGATGTGAATGACCCTCAAGTCGACAGCATCATGACCAAGCGGGCTTTCAGCCCAGACCCGGACGTAGTGGCGGCGATTGGGACGGCGGTTATCGCCGGCCTGCAGAAAAGAAAGGTCATGGCGGTGGCCAAGCATTTCCCCGGAATCGGCCGTACGACCCTGGACTCCCATGTCGACCAGCCGCTCCTGGAGGCAAGTGCCGAAGAGCTTGAAACTAACCTGGCACCGTTTTCCGCCGCGATAAACCACCACGCTGCCGGCATCATGCTGTCGCATATCCTTTATCGGGCCCTGGACCAGGACTTACCGGCCAGCCTGTCCGCTAAAATCGCCCGGGACCTTTTGCGCAATCAGATGGGTTACGACGGTCTGGTCCTGACCGACGACCTGGACATGGGGGCGATCAGCAATCACTTTGACATCGACACGGCCGTTGACTGCATCCTGGCGGCGGAGATCGACCTTATTCTGGTGTGCCACAAAGGCCCGGCGCAGGACCAGGCTTTTGCGCGGACCTGCCGCTGGCTCGAAGTGGAATCAAGCCACCAGTTGGTCGGCCGGCATTCCGTACAGCGGATATTGCGGTTCAAGCAGGAATACCTAACTGCAAGGTTGTAACATGGAAATCAGCTCCGCATTTGCTGGTACCCGGCTGAAACCCTTCTCTACCCGGGTGGAGGCGCGGCAAACCATGAACTATGCCGCGGCGGTCGGCGATCGCAACCCCTGCTATTTCGATGACCGGCGCAGCACAGGGCTGGCGGCCCACCCCATGCATCCGGTGGCAATCACCTGGAACGTCACCGGCCGGATCTGGGAATACATCGAAGCGGATGATTTTCCCCTGGACGCGCTGCTCACCCAGGTTCACCACACGGAAACCATTGTGCACCACCGCCCCCTGGTGCCTGGCGATCAGCTGACAATTGACGGTCTCGTCGCCGCCATCCAGGCCCACCCGTCCGGCACCCGGGTTATCATCCGTTATGCCGCTGTGGACCGTGACGGGCAGCCTGTTTTTACCGAGTATTGCGGGGCCCTGCTGCGGGGCGTCACCTGTGTCGGCGGCGACCGGCAGATCGGAGAACTGCCGGCCATCCCTTCGGCTCGCAAGGCGTCCCCACCGATCTGGGCGGCAGCCAGCGACATCGACCACCTGGCTGCGCATATCTATGACGGCTGTACCGATATCGTTTTCCCCATTCATACATCGCCGCAATTTGCGGAAGCGGTCGGCCTGCCCGGAATCATTTTGCAGGGCACGGCGACGCTGGCCCTGGCCATCCGTGAAATCGTCGATCGGGAAGCAGAACATCAGCCGGCCCGGATCAGGACTGTCTCCGGCCGGTTTACCGGCATGGTGCAGCCCGGAACGCGTATTGACATACACCTGACCGAACGCCGCAGCACGGCGGACGGCCAGGCCCTCTTTTTCGAGGTACGCAACAACGACGGCAAAAAGGCCATATCGGACGGCTTTGCCGAAGTCACATAAGGGGCCTTGCCTCTCTGTCCGGCCCCTTGAAAGGACACGCGAAATGAGTGTTGCCCGTCTGCCGCTGCTAAACGACTATATTGAAAAATGGGCCCGGGAACGCCCGGACAAACCCGCCATGGTCCAGCATGAGGATGACAAAACGATCACCTATAAGGACTTTGAGGCCCTGGTGGATATCTTCGCCCTAAAGCTGATGGCCATGGGCATCGGCAAGGGTGACCGGGTGGCCACCCAGCTGGTCCTTGTGCCCGAGCACATGACTTTGATGTACGCCTGCTTCAAAATCGGCGCCATCATTGCGCCCCTGGATGTACGTCTGCAAGACGATGAAGTGGTCCGGGACGTGAACAAGATCGATCCGATCGCATTTTTCTTCCTGGGCAATACACCGGTCCGGGATTTTAGAACCGTCGGGACAGCCGTCCACGGCAATTGCCCGGCAGTGAAACACCTGGTGCAGTTTACCGCCCACCCGGCACCCGGTGACCTTGCAGAAGGTGCCGTGGCAATCACCGCCCTGCTGAAAAAAAGCAATCTGTTCCTGCTCAAGCTCAAGGACATCATCACCCGCGGCCTGAAAAGGGCGGCGCGGCAGGTCGACACGCATACGCCGGCGCTGATTATCTATACCACCGGTACCACCGGTGACCCCAAGCCGGCCCTCCTGTGCCATGAGAATATCATTGTCCAAAATGAAATCCTTTCCCGGGGCATGGGGATGAGTGTGGCGGACAAGGGGATCGTTCTGGTAAACCTGCCGCCCAGCCACGTAGGCTGCGTGACCGAGACCTTCATGACCACCATGTATGTGGGCGGTACCACCATTTTACTGCGGATCTTTGATGTCAAACTCACTTTGGAGGCCATCGAAAAACACCGGGTGGAAGCCCTCGGGCAAATCCCCACCCAGTTCCGGATGCTCTGGAATCACCCGGAATACAACCAGTATGACCTTTCGAGTTTGAAATTTGTGGCCTACGCCGGCTCGGCGGTGGACACCGGTTTTCTGGAAAAGCTCGCCCGTATGGCGCCCCGGTTCGGCACCGGTCTGGGTATGACGGAAAACGCCGGGTTCGCCACTTTCACCCCGGCGGACATCCCCCTGGAAGAAATGGCCGGCCAGGTCGGCCGAGCCTTTGCGGACCTGGCCGCAGTGTCGGTGCGCAAACCCATGCAACCGGACCGCAGCGCGGGTGCAGAACTGCCGGACGGCGAGATCGGCGAGATCTGCTACCACCCGCCCATCGTCTTTCCCGGCTATTTCAACCAGCCGGAGGAAACCGCTAAAACAGTCTCAACCGAAGGTCTGTTATATACCGGCGATCTGGGCTATTTCAAAGACATGGGCACTTATCGCGCCCTGTATCTGTCCGGCCGGCGCAAATTCATGGTCAAACACAAGGGCTACAATGTCTTTCCCGGTGAGGTGGAAGAACACATCGCCAGGCTGCCGGGTGTGGAGATGGCCGAGGTCATCGGCAAGCCGCACGCGATCTTCGATGAAGCTATTTTTGCATTTGTCCGTCTGGATAAAGACGCGCATCTGGAAGCCGGCGATATCCGGGACCACTGCAAGTCCATCGCCGCTTATAAACGGCCCCTCCACGTGGAGATCTGGCCGGCAGACAAGGAGTTTCCCCTGACCCGCAGCACCAAAGTGGACAAACTCGCCCTTTCAAAACTGGCGGATCCGATTATTGCAGATTTGAGGGCCGAGGGTAAATGGGATAAAGACTAAATTCGAAAATGCGAAACACGAAATTCGGAATGTTCTCAAGGCGAACGCCGCAAACAAATTCAAATGTCTAAATGCCCAAAACAGATACGTGGTAGCAATAGGTGTTATTTCAATTTTTTGGTCATTCTGATTTGTTTTATTGTTTCGAATTTAGATATTCGGATTTCGAATTTTCAAGGTGCTCAAAATTGCCATTGCGACAGTATTATCTTATTGGAAACTTGTAGGACACAACATCAGATGCCCATGCGGGTGGTGGAGAAGACATCATCCTCCAGCGAGGAACGCTTGCCTTCCTTAAGATAGTGATACCCCACCGCGGCGATCATGGCCGCATTGTCGCCGCACAATTCGATCGGTGGAATATGCACCGCCAAGCCATCCTGGCTGGCCAGGGCGGTCACCCTTGTGCGCAGCCGCGCGTTGGCCGCCACACCGCCGACCACGGCAATGTGGTCGCATTTTTTAACCCGGGCAGCGTGGATGACCTTGTAGGCCAGGACATCGACCACCGCCTCCTGGAACCCGGCCGCAATGTCCGCGGTCTGTTCTGCGACCGCTTCCGAATGTGTTTCGATATGGCGACGCACGGCGGATTTCAGACCACTGAAACTGAAATCAAACGCCTCTTTGTCCAGGTAGGGCCGGGGGAATTTTATGGCTGTCGGGTCGCCCTGCTTGGAGAGTTTGCTGATGATCCCCCCGCCGGGATATCCCAGGTCCAACATCTTGGCCACCTTGTCAAAGGCTTCGCCGGCCGCATCATCGCGGGTCTGCCCCATAAGTTCCACCCCGGTGTGCCCGGTCACATGATAGACGCTGGTATGCCCACCGGATACCAGGAGGGCCACGAAAGGAAAGGGCGGTGGATCCGGTGTGAGAAAGACCGAATTAATATGCCCCTCCAGGTGATTGACGCCGATCCAGGGTAAGCCCCGGGCGTACGCCCAGGATTTGGCAAAGGTAAAGCCCACCAACAGGGCGCCTACCAGGCCGGGTCCGCGGGTGACCGCAACTGCATCCACCGCTTCAGGCGCGAGGCCGGCATCCGTAAGCGCCTGATCCACCACGGGTACGATGGCTTCAATATGCTTCCGGGAAGCCAATTCCGGCACTACCCCGCCGTAGGGTTTGTGCACCTCTATCTGCGAAGCCACCACGGAGGAAATAATGGTGGTCCCGTCTGCCACGACCGCCGCCGCAGTTTCATCACATGATGTTTCTATGCCGAGAATGATCATACGAAAATGAGGGTCCAAGGGTTCGAGGATTCAAGGGGCCAAGGGTTCAAGGGCTAAATGGTCGCCTTTCGGCGGCTAAAAGATAGGGGGCCAAAGGCTTTCAAGATTTTCACTTGAACCCTTGACCCCTTGGACCCTGGAACTCTTTTTTATATCCGTTCAGGAATCGTCTGATTTCGGCTGCCGACCAGCGCCGCTTTTAGCGGGCCCTCATTCCTTGCAGGGCGGATTTTTTGCCGCGCCCCGGCTGATCCAGCGCATGAGGTTTTCAAAAGCCGTCTTAACTGGGTGCGCAGGTGTCTTCTTCATCGAGCCACTCGATCGGTTCACTGCTGTCCTTGCGTTCCACAATATCACCGATAAGGTAGGCTTTCTCTTCCATGCCGGTCAAGCGCTGCAACACTGCCTCGGCCACCTCACCGGGTACCACGACAATCATACCGATGCCGCAGTTAAAGGTCCGCATCATTTCGAACGTTTCGATGTTGCCGGCCTTCTGCAGCCAATCGAAAACCGGCAGTACGGGCCAGCTGCCCTTGCGAATACGAACCTGGCAGCGTTCGGGCACAATCCGCAGCACGTTGTCCGGGATGCCCCCGCCGGTGATATGGGCGATGCCGTGCACCGGGAAATCCCGCAGCAGATTCATCAGCGGGCGGGTGTAAATCCGGGTGGGTCGCAGCAATTCCTCGCCTAACGTACAGCCCAGGTCGGTTACATGGTCCGTTACCTTCAGCTTCATCAGCTCGAAGCAGATTTTGCGCACCAGCGAAAAACCGTTGCTGTGGATACCGCTGGAGGCAATCCCCACCAGTTGGTATCCCGGACGGATTTCACTGCCGTCCACAATCTTGCTGTCATCCACCACGCCGACGGCAAACCCGGCCAGGTCATATTCGTTTTCACCGTAAAACCCGGGCATTTCAGCAGTCTCACCGCCAATGAGGGCACACTGCGCCTGCCGGCACCCCTCGCCGACACCGGAAATTATGGCTTCGGCAGTGCCGGTCTTCAGGTGGCCCATTGATAAATAGTCAAGAAAAAACAGCGGCTTTGCCCCCTGGACCACAATATCATTGACACACATGGCCACCAGGTCGATGCCGACGGTATCGTGTTTGTCCAGGTCAAAAGCGATCTTCAACTTGGTGCCAACCCCGTCGGTCGAACTGACCAGAACCGGCCGTTTGATATTATCCAGGTTGAGTGAAAAAAGGCCCCCGAACCCGCCGATATCGCCCATGACACCCGGTCGACGGGTTCCGGCGGCTATTTTCTTGATGGAATCAACCAGGCTGTTGGCTTTGTCTATATCCACGCCGGCATCGGCGTAGGTTAGTGGTTTGGTCATCGGGTACTCCTGATTTGGTGCTGAGGGGTTTGGTTCGAAGTTACATAGAGGCCATCTCAAAACGTCTTTTGGTCCAATCTCGGCGTTGGGCGCTCGGTCCCAGTCCTCGAAATACGCGAGTATTCCTCCGGCTAGAACCTCACGGCCGCCTTGACCTTGAACCAAAATCCTATTTTGAGATAGCCTCTATAAACTATCCCCAAAAAGCAAGCCGGAGACACGCTCCGGGTGCTCAAAAAAGTATGCTGAAACCGGTGAAAAGTCAAAACAAATTTTTGACATCACTCGGAATGTATTGTAATTAGGTGAGATTCATAAACGGCCGTCAGGACAGGAACTCCGCCCGGCCTGAATCTTGATTACGAGGGATCACCATGGACAAATTTGCCAGACTCGACCGCTTGCCACCGTATGTTTTTGCGACCGTCAATAAAATCAAGATGGAAGCCAGGCGGGCCGGCGAAGATATCATCGATCTGGGCATGGGCAACCCCGACATCGGCACCCCGCAGCATATTGTAGACAAGATGACCGAGGCCGCCCAAAAGCCGCATAACCACCGATACTCGGCATCCATGGGGATAACCCGCCTGCGGGTGGCCATCGCCAACTGGTATAAAGAGCGCTACGCTGTTGATATCGATCCCGATACTGAATCGATTGTGACCATTGGTGTCAAGGAGGGCATGTCCCACCTGGTCCTGGTAACCATTCGACCCGGGGATGTGATCTTTTCCCCGACGCCGACCTATCCCATCCATCCCTACTCGGCAATCATATCCGGCGGGGACGTTCGGGGCATACCGGCCGGACCGGAGCAGGACTTTTTCGACAACCTGATGCAAGCCACCCGCCAGACCTGGCCCAAGCCCAAGGTTCTGATCCTGAGCTACCCGCACAATCCGACCACGGAAGTCGTGGATCTGGAGTTTTTTGAAAAGGTCGTGGATTGGGCCAAAGAACACGACATCATGATTATTCACGATTTCGCCTATGCCGACCTGACCTTCGACGGCTACAAGGCGCCCAGTTTCCTGCAGGCCAAGGGGGCCAAGGATGTGGGAGTTGAATTCTTCTCCATGTCAAAAAGCTACTCCATGGCCGGTTGGCGGGTTGGTTACTGTGTCGGCAATCCGGAAATCATCGGCGCCCTGCGGCGGATAAAGAGCTACCTGGATTACGGAATCTTCCAGCCTATCCAGATAGCTTCGATCATCGCCCTGGAAGGTGACCAGCAGTGTGTCCAGGAAATAAACAACACTTATCGGGAGCGGCGCGACACCCTGATTACCGGCCTCAGCCGGGCCGGTTGGGAAGTACCCAGTCCCAAGGGGACCATGTTTGTGTGGGCGAAGATCCCGGATCAATACCTGCACATGGGTTCGGTGGAATTTTCGAAATTTTTAATCAATGAAGCCCAGGTAGCCGTATCTCCCGGTCTGGGATTCGGAGAATACGGAGATGAGTATGTCCGCTTCGCCCTGATTGAGAACAACATGCGGATCAACCAGGGGATCCGGGGGATACGCAAGGTGATGCAATGAAAACAATCTCAATAGGACTACTGGGCTGCGGCACGGTTGGTGTGGGCGTAGCCAAGCTGCTGCTGGAAAACCGGGCGCTGATCCAATCCCGGCTGGGAGCCGACCTTCATCTGAAATATGTGGCCGATATCGACACGACCACCGACCGGGGCATTGCCTTTGATGACGGTGTCTTTATCAACGATGCTTTTGCCGTCGTGGAAGACCCCGATATCGATATCATCGTGGAGATGATCGGCGGGCAGGGCATCGCCAAGGAACTGATCCTCAAAGCCATGGAGCACGGCAAACATGTGGTGACCGCCAACAAGGCGCTCATGGCCTCCCAGGGCAACACCCTGATTGAAAAAGCACGGGAGGTCAACGTCGACCTGGCCTATGAAGCCAGCGTGGGCGGCTGCATGCCCATTATCAAGGCCCTCCGGGAATCGTTGGTCGGCAACCACATCCGGTCGATGACGGGAATTCTGAACGGCACGTGCAATTACATCCTGTCGCGGATAACCGATGAGGGCAGTGAGTTTGCCCAGGTTCTGGCTGAGGCCCAGGCGGAAGGCTACGCCGAAGCCGACCCGACCCTGGATGTCGAGGGCCATGATGCCGCCCACAAACTGGCGATTGTCACCGCCCTGGCATTCGGCATGGAGATAAACCTGGCCGATACCTACACTGAAGGCATTTCCAAGATCACGCCCATCGACATCGACTTTGCCCGTCAGTTCGGGTACCGGATCAAGTTGCTGGCCATCGCTAAAAACGACAACGGTAAAATCGAAGCCCGGGTGCATCCCACCATGATTCCGGAGAACAACCAGCTCTCCAAGATCAGCGGAACGCTCAATGCGATCATGATAACCGGCGACGCTATCGGTGATGTTCTACTGTGCGGACACGGTGCCGGGCAATTGCCCACGGCCAGCGCGGTGATAAGCGATATCGTGGACATCGCCCGGAATATCATGGCCGGCATCGCCCGGCGCATACCGGTGCTCTCCTACCAACCCGAACACATCCAGCGCATCCCGGTGATGCCCATGGACGAGTTGTTCACCCATTACTACCTGCGACTGGCCGCCCTTGACAAACCCGGTGTCCTGTCGATCGTATCCGGCGTTTTGGGCCAACACGGCATCAGCATTAAATCCGTCCAGCAAATAAGCCGCCGGAAAGCGGGCACGGTCCCCATCGTCATGCTGACCCACCATGCCCGTGAACTGGATATAAATAAGGCCATGGCCGAAATTGCAGCCCTGGATGTTGTTGAGGATGATCCCATGGTTATCCGGATCGAAGATGAAAATAACCAAGTGTGAGGTGTAATGAAGATTTTATGTTCCGACCTGGAAGGTGTTTTTGTTCCTGAAATTTGGATTAACGTAGCCGAAAAGACAGGCATTGAAGAATTAAGACTCACCACCCGGGACATCTCAGATTATGATGTCCTGATGAAAAAAAGACTGTCCATTTTAGATGCGCACAACCTGAAGCTCGATGATATAACCGATGTGATCGGGACCATGCAGCCCCTGCCGGGCGCGGTGGATTTTCTCAACTGGCTGCGGGACCAGATCCCGGTCATCATTGTTTCGGATACTTTCGAACAATTCGCGGGACCGCTCATGCAAAAGCTGGGTTGGCCGACGCTGTTCTGCAATACTCTGGAGGTGGCGGCGGATCTGACGGTCAGCGGCTACATGCTGCGGCAGGCCGACGGCAAGAAAAAAGCCACCCTGGCTTTGCAGCAGCTGAATTACGAAGTCATCGCCGTCGGAGATTCGTACAACGACATCAGTATGCTGCAGGCCGCGGATCATGGCATATTACTGCATCCGCCGGAGAATGTAATCGCCGAATTTCCTGATCTACCGGTCACAAACAGCTATGCCGAAATCAAGGAAGTACTGAAACCATTACTATAGATTAGGCTGTTGGGCTTTGGCTATTTACACTTCAGCCTGCGGACTTTAGTCTAAACACCTGAACAATGACTGCACATTGCACAACTGTCCGAGTTATCTACGGCGATACCGACAATATGGGTATCGCTTATCACGCCAACTATTTCCGCTGGTTCGAAATCGGGCGATCCGAGATGTTTCGCGACCTGGGACTGGCTTACCGGGAAATTGAAAAACGGGGTATCTATCTGCCGGTTTCCGAGGTGGGCTGCAAATTCACGGCCCCCGTGCGTTATGACGACCTGCTGGTAATAGAAACCACTCTGGATACCAGTGTCCGGGGGGGCATGAAGTTCAACTACCGCATTCTCAAAGCGGAAGATGATACTGTGCTGGCCAGAGGCTTTACCAAACATGCCTGCCTGAACGGAAACGGAAAGGTGGTCCGCCCGCCGGCCTTCATTCTGGACCTGATCGGTAAAAACTGACAAATTTGCCGGGCGAAAACGCAACGCGCTTATCAGGCGCTGTGTTCAATTTTGAACAAACATGCAAACAAGGTGGGATAGTTTCCGACCCGGCAGATGGGAATCAATCGATGAATACTGAAAAGTTCAGTAGTTGCAAACTGTTGGTGGTAGGCGATCTCATGATCGACGAGTATGTCTGGGGCGATGTGGAGCGCATTTCGCCGGAAGCGCCGGTACCGGTAGTTTCAGTCAACCGGGAGGACTACACCCTGGGCGGCAGCGGCAATGTGGTGAACAACCTGGCCGCCCTGGGCGCGCGGATCCTGGTGGCCGGTGTGACCGGTACGGGACCGGGCGGGACCCTCATGACCCAGCGGTTCGCGGATCTGGGGGTGGACGCCGGCGGCGTCATCCAGGACCCCCGGCGCCCCACAACGCGCAAGACCCGTATCATTGCAGCCAATCAGCAGGTTCTGCGAATTGACCGCGAAACCGTCCAGGACATTGCCGCCGAAACCCGTGAGGCCATTGCAGCCTATATTCAAAAGGCAGTCCCCACGGTAGATGCGGTTCTCATCTCGGACTATGGAAAGGGCTTGCTAACCCGGGACCTGCTGGCCACCATCATTGCGCAGGCCCAGGCAGCCGGCAAGCCGGCCATCGTCGATCCCAAGGGGCGGGACTTTTCAAAATACCGCAACGCTTTCCTAATCACGCCGAACAAAAAAGAAGCCGGCCTGGCCGCCGGCCTGGACATCATTGATGCCACGTCCCTGGACCAGGCAGCCGCCGCCATATTCAAGCAAACCGGGGCACAGAACCTCCTGATTACCTGCGGTAAGGACGGCATGGCCCTTTACGAGGGCGGTGCCGGCCCACACACCATCCGGTCCCGGGCCCGGCAGGTGTTCGATGTATCGGGGGCCGGTGATACCGTTGTGGCGGTCACCGGATTGGCGCTGTCGGCCGGGAAAAATATGCGGGACGCAGCCGCCCTGGCCAACCTGGCCGCCGGTATCGTAGTCGGCAAAGTCGGTACGGCCACCGTAACCCTGGCAGAGCTTTCCGCGACCGGGCAAACGTCCCCGGCGCCGGACTGAACGGCGGGTTTTTGAGGGTCCTGGTATGTCGCTCCAAGCACCGATTCGCAAACACAAAGACGGTCTGCTCCTCGCAATCTATGTGCAGCCGCGCGCTGCAAAAAACGCTGTCGCCGGGCTCCATAACGGCGCCCTCAAACTGCGCCTCACCGCCCCGCCGGTGGACGGGGCGGCCAACAAGATGTGCCTCCAGTTTCTGGCCAAAAGGCTCAACATCCCTAAATCGGCCCTGCAAATCGAGAGCGGACATACCAGCCGCACCAAAACCATCCTCTGTCGCTGCAGCCATGCTAAAAGCGCCAAACTTGACTGCGCAAAAGTCCGCACATCTATCGAAGCACTTTGTAAAAAATAGAATCTTGAATTGCTTTAGCCTGGCGTGAACCTACAATTTAAAACTTGACACGCTCTTCCAAAAGACCTTGACAGCTACACTGAATACGTCTATATTCTCGACTTCCTGATGCGGGGTGGAGCAGTCTGGTAGCTCGTCGGGCTCATAACCCGAAGGTCAGAGGTTCAAATCCTCTCCCCGCTACCAAAAATATATCAAGGGCTTAGACGACAGTCTAAGCCCTTTTTTTATTCTGCAATCAGCGAACGGTGATTGACGCTGTTCCCACTGGCGCAGTCCCCCGGCGTCGATTGGAGGCGCTTTACCGTATCGGGTGAGGCTGGTTGGGTCTGTATTGACATTTCCGGCATGATCGTTAGTTTATTTTGTAAGGACTAAGGTATTTGTAATTGTTAAATATCTTAGGTTACTCTGAAAATTGGAATCTTTAGAGTGCAATTAAGCGAGGTAAGAGACATGAAAGAAAAAGATAAGGCTTTCGATGACCACCACTGCAGCGTGATCGAAAGAGAAAAAGTAAAAGCCGAAATGGCGAGTTGCGACACAAACTCTGACAGCGACGAAGCGCGGGAAAAGTGCCAGGACGAAGTCAGGGAAACCAGCCGGAAAAGGGAACGGGCCTGTAAATTTTCCTGATTGGGCACCTGTAAAATCGAATATAGAAACCCGGGACAATAAAATTGTTCCGGGTTTTAATTTGCCTGTGCGCCGCGCCTGGTGGTACGGGACTCTGGGTTCAAGCCCCCCGGCAGGACACCTGATTCTTCCCGCCCCGCGGGGGAGACTCGCGGCGGCCATGCACCGGTGAGTTGACTAATTGTGGGAATAGTGGTTATGGTCATATGAAAAGAAATCAGGCGGCCACATTCATAATTCGGCAAAACCGAGCGCTATTTAAGGGCAGCCCAAGAAAGGCTGAATCCCGTACACCTCCCGGAGAGAGCCATGAAACTATCGACGAGAAGCCGATACGGTACGCGAATTCTGCTTGAGCTTGCTCGCCACCCAGACAAAAAACCCGTTACAGTCAGCGACATATCCAGCCAGCAAAACATTCCCGTAAAATATCTGGAACAATTGATCCGCACCCTGAAAAGCGCCGATCTGATCACCAGCATCAGGGGGGCTAAAGGGGGGCATATCCTGGCCAAGGCTCCTGAGGAAATCACATTGGGCTTCCTGGTCAGACTATTTGAAAAGCCATACGAGCTGGTTGAGTGTATCAGTGCACCCGAAACCTGCGAACGGGCCGACGACTGTAGAGTCAGGTTGGCCTGGAAACAGGCTACCGACGCGCTCTACGAGAAACTCGACGCCATCAGTGTGGCCGACTTGCTCTGCGAATCATCCCCGGAATGTGCACCGCTCGACATCCCGCCCATTTGAGAGGGAAGGCCATGGCTGTCTTATAGGCGCCTTGCACTTTCCGAAACGGCGGCTTTACTTTAGTTCTTATCTTTAGAGGCCGTGATATACGCCGATGCTTTTTTCTGGAGGCGCCGGGGTAATTTGCAGTGCAGATTCCCATCAAGGTACCTTTGTAAATCCGCTAATGCGTCGCGCCTTCCTTTTGCAAAGGCCTGCTGCTCTTCTGCAGACCCGCCAATTTCCCGCTGCGACGTTGTCGTGTTTAACCGCGTATCGATGTAAGTATAAAAATCAAATAGATAGTTGTGCGACATGCTGAACTCAATCAGTGTATATAGCGTTGATATTATGAAGATTCAGACTATGGCAGGCCCTAGTAATAAGTCTGCGTCGACAGATCATACCTGCTGGAAAGAAAGCGTCTGGCCGCGTACAGCTCTTCCAGTTGACCTTCCAGGTAAAGCTTGCGGCTATTGTCGCCGCCCTTGTCCAGACACATCAGCTTGTTGCTGATCTCTTCAATTCGGCTGTTAATGAAGCTGTGGATTCCCACCAGATATTGATTTGCCATGTTACCCTTATCAATTTTGCATGAAGTCCAACCGGCGACCCCATAAGAATGCCGCGGCGCTGCGTCAGCAGTTCAGTCCTGCAGACCCGTCGGCGGCATATTTTGGACCGTCTACTTTTTCAGGATTTTTTGCCTCAGGCTGCCGATTTCGGCCCTGATATCTTCTAATGATGTACCGGCAAGGCAGTCGGTGCACACATAACTGTCTTGTTTCGCCGAATGTTCACCGCATTCGATGCACAGGCCTTTTTTTACAAGCTCGCGCTTTTTTGCACCGAGCCTATTGGGCTTGAGTGTCGGCACCTTTTGCCGCTTGCTCTGCGCGGCTATTTTCAGAATATTGTGCATGGAGCGCCGGTTCTTATTTCGAATCCAGCATGTCCTTGATCTTCTCAAGGGTTTGCTTATCTGTGGAACTGACCATCTTCAGGATGTCGGCCCTATCACCCGCTGTTTCAAGACCCCCCGGTTCCGTCACTTCAACCTCGAGGATTTCGCTGATGGCAGTGACGATCTTTTCCGGCGTTACCGGTTTTTCGAGCGTATAACGGGGACGCAGCCCGGATGCAAAGGCGCTGGCCATTTTGATATCATCGCTACCGAGGTCTGTATTGGCGTGCGCGGTAATAACGATGACCGGCAACTCTTTGAACCGTTCTTCCGCGCGCAGTTCACGCAACACCTTGATCCCTGACTTTTTCGGCATGACCATGTCCAGGGTCATGAGGTCGGGGGGATCGGCGAACACCTTGTCAAGGGCATCCTGGCCATCCACGGCGGTACTCACCTGGAAGCCGGCATCCTCAATACAGGTTGCGAGAAAATTGCGGACATCCGGCTCATCGTCCACAACCAGAATTCTTTTTTCCGATGCTTGTGCCATGAAATGTCTCCTTCAGTCGATATATCAGGGAGCGGCGGCGGTCATGGTGGACCGCCGCCGTTTTCCACGGGGTGTTTCTAGTCGATACCCAGCAGGCCGACAGGCAGCTAACGATTTGGTCAAACACAAACCAGGTTGACGTTCAATCGCCGCTAGGTACTCTTTTTCTCTATCTGCTCGGGTTCCGCCGTACTACCGGCACCGTTGCCATTGTCCTTTATGCGGCCAAGTGCTTTGGTAAGTTCCAGCGCCAGGCCCAACCCCTGTTTGACCTCCGAATTGAAACCGGCTGACATGAGGCCAAAAGCCCCGACCGGCTTACAGTTTTCAAGATCCACCTGGGAGGGCAGGGCCGCGGTTTTCTCGAGGAACTCGATCGCCTTGGGATCGGATACCTTTTTGGCCAGTCCCAGCAGGGACACCATGGCATCGCCGATTTGATCGATGTCGTCGGCGTCATACTTGGCCGCCACTTTCGCACGGACATCTACCATGGCACCGAGGATCCGGAACACACCGCGTCTTTCCAATTGATCCAGGTACTCGATGATTTGCGGAACAGCCGACTTCATCAACGGTTCGAGGTCATTGACGAAATCGATGATGTTTGACATTTGTTTGATGGCAAAGGTGAAGTTGCTGATATTGCGCGCCGTTTCTTTGGCAAGGTACATGAGATCATCCAGTTGAAAACCAGACTCGATCTCCTGCAGTTCTTCGATGAGTACCTTTACAGCCGAGTTGGTCAACGGCAGCACATCTTCCTTGAGTTCGTTCATGTCCCGCGCGGTTTTCAGAAGGGGGGCAAGCTGCGCCTCAAGATTTTCGATCTTTTGTAAGATCAATTCTTCATTTGTCATGGCCGCCTCCTATTCTGCTTCGTTCCGCGGCCAGCTTTTACCGGCCATGTTCATTTGAGGCTCCAGGGGCATCTCATTTCCGGAGAGCAGGAGGTTTCAATAAACCCACTTGAACATCATCTTGCCCCAGTAGTTGACGTAGCTTTCGCCGACCAGGTCAAAAGGTCCGATACCCGGGAAGGGAAATTTGCCCGGCAGTGGCTCGGTTTTGTAGTTGAAGTCGAAAAGATAGGCCTTTTCGTAGCCCGAAACGATGAAGCAGGTGGAATGCCCGTCAAACGCGGGTTTGGGATCCTGCCCGTCAATTTCGAGGATAATGTTTTCAACCACGATTTCAGCCTCGTAATGCGCAACGGAACCGGCTTTCGATGTCGGCACGTTGGTGGCATCGCCCACCACGTAGATGTTGTCGTATTTTTCCGCCTTCAGGGTGTGATGATCGGTAAAGACATAGCCCATGCCATCGCCCATGCCGGATGTCTCGACGTATTCGGCGCCCAGGTTGGGCATGGTGGAGACCAGCAGGTCGTAGTCAACCCGGCCCCCCTTGGCCGATTCCAGGTACCCCTCGGCGGTATTGACTTCGGTGAGGTCAAAATTTGGCGTTACCAGAACCTCTTTTTCCTCAGCGGCGACACTTAATACCTTTGTGGCGATGGGTTTGGTAAAAATGCCGGTATTGGGGGTGACAAATTCTATCGTGACGTCATCGCGGACACCGTTGACCGCATAGAACCAATCCGCCATGAAAATGAATTCCATGGGCACCACCGGGCACTTGTGGGGCATTTCCGCAATGTTGAAGACAAGTTTGCCCTTCTTGAAGTACTTCATCTTCTTATGCAGCGCCAAAGCGCTTTCAAGCGTAAAGAAGGTGTGCTCATTGGCATTGGGGTCCGGCTTCCATTCCTCAAGGCCTTCCACCTCTTCCGGCGCAATGCGACAGCCCGTTGCGATAATCAGGTAGTCGTAATTGTATTTCCCGTTCTTACACTCGACTTCGCGGTTGTCAGGGTTGACGCCGACAATGATGTCGTGGACGAAATTAACACCCTTGGGGATAAATTCCCGTTTGGGCTTCATGCAGTCCTCGGCGGAATAGATCCCAAAAGGGATAAATAGCCAGCCGGGCTGATAATGGTGAATCTCGTCTTCGTCGATAATGGTGATCTGCCATTCGAGGGGATCCAACTCATGCCGCAGCTTGACAGCGCAAATGGTTCCGCCCGCGCCTGATCCCAGGATGAGAATCTTTTTCATCAATGCCTCCTTGGTCGGGTAATAAGTTTATGGTAAAACCAGGATAATCCTATATGATTGTAGGTGCTTATTAGGCGCCGCCCTTATACGGGGGGCCTACTTCCGACTGCAATCAATGAGACTGTTAATGCTGATTTCATCCAGTTTTTCATAAAGTGCCTGGGTTGCCGCCTGCCAGGCTTTCCGGATTTCGTAATCCTGACGCTCGGTGGTTTCGGCTGTGGACCCCACCTGTTCAACTGTTTCGGGGGGGGCTTCAAATATCCGGGCAATTTCGCCCAGGGTGATGTCGTCAATGCTTCTCACAAGCATGTAGCCGCCTTTTGGTCCCCGGACGCTGTCGATAATATTGCCTTCTTTCAGAGGCCGCATGAGTTGCTCGAGGTACTTCATGGAGATGCCCTGGCGCATTGAGATTTCGCTGGTTTTTACAGCGGATTCGTCCGCATTAAAGGCGAGTTCCATGATGAATCGGGTTGCGTATCGAACCCTGGCGGTGAGTTTCATAAAGTGTGTGCTTGTTAAACCGAGTTGTATAATCTATATTAGTTCGGTGTGAAATAGATGGTGGGGGGATATTTGTCAAGCAAAAAAATCCTACCATATGAGTATAAATTTGTGGATTTGACGGCATGTTTGGTGGTAGACATACTTAACTGGCTAATATATAAGTCTAAATAGCTCGTTGAAAAACGGACTGGAGAAAGTGGTTATGTGTGACGCAACGGGTACAACTGATGGGAAGGTTAAATCTGGAGGCAGCAGTATGGAAGATTGCGAGCGGATACGGCGGGAATTCGAGCTGCTTTTCGATCAGGTACCCTGCAATATTATTATCATCGACAGGGACTATAATATCGTACGCGCCAACGAGCGCGCCCGCAAAATCATCGGGCAGATCGAGGGGAAACCCTGTTACAAATCCCTGAAGAGCCGGGAGAACCGCTGCGACGAGTGTACGGCGGCCCTGACCTTCGAGGATGGGCGGCAGCATACCGGGCATCATGTGTGGCATTCTAAAACCGGCCAGACCCTGCACCTGCACGTGATTACTGTTCCCCTGAAGACCGATAATGGTTCATTTGATACGATCATGGAACTGGCCGTCGATGTGACACAGACCAGGAAACTCGAAGCCGGTTTGCAGATCGCCAATCACTATTTCGAGGCGCTCATCGACACTTCCATGGACGGCATCTTTGCCCTCGACGGGAAAGGCAAGGTAACCATCCTCAACCCGGCGGCCCGGAAGCTCTTCCGGGTGGACGCGGATCGGATCGTATCACGCGAAGAGGTCGCCGCAATGATGCCCAAAGGCTTTCTCGCTCTGGTGTCCGATGCAACCAAGAGTGTCTATCTGCCGGAGACAGAGGTGCGTACCATCGATGGCCGTGCGGTTCCCGTTCGCCTGGTGGGATCACGGCTGAAGCACGCTGACCAGGAAATGGGCATGGCTTTTTCAATTCAGGACCTGCGGGAGATCAAGCAGCTTGAGAAAGAAAAGCTCGAATCGGAACGGTTTGCGGCCGTGGGACAAACCGTGGCGGGCCTGGCCCACGGTCTCAAAAACCTGATCAACGCACTTCAGGGCGGCTTGTATATGCTCAATTCGGGCTTTCAGAACAGCAGCCTCGAAAGGATCCAAAAGGGCATAGAGACGATCAACCGAAATTCGAACCGCATGGAAACAACCGTCAAGGCTTTTCTCAACTTTGCCAAAGAGTCGACCCTGTCGCCCGCGGTCATCAGCCCCGTGGTTATCGTCGGGGAAGTAATCGAGGTTTTCGCCGCCAAGGCAGAGGAAAAGGGCGTCGACTTCGCATACGAGCTCGTTGAGGACATGGCCCCGGCACCGCTGGATCACGACCTCCTCTATGAATGCCTCTCCAACCTGGTGGACAACGCGATTGATGCCTGTCTTGAAGATTCTTCGAAAGAGACACATGCGGTGATTGTAAGGGCCTTTGAAGACGGAGGTGCCATCGTCATCGAAGTGGAAGACAATGGCATCGGCATGGATTACGAGGTCAAGAAAAAAGTGTTCTCACGCTTTTTCACCACCAAGGGCCTGAACGGGACCGGACTTGGCTTGCTGATGACCAAAAAGGCGGTTCAGGAACACGGGGGCATGATCGATTTGTCATCCGCACCCAGAAAGGGGTCGGTCATGCGGATTCGTTTGCCGCGACACCGCTTGCCGCACACCAAATCAGATTAGGACGAACGTTTTTTGACTCAGGCGCCTTGACTAACAGTCCCAGGTTCATTACAAATCCTACCGAGAAAAAAGCACCCGGTTTTAAATAGAGGGGAAGGAAAAGTGGATTATTATGAATTCGTGCGTGGACCGCTGGCCTATTTAGCCTTTTCAGTCTTCGTTCTGGGCCTTGGCTTTCGTTTGCTCCGGTTTTATTGGAAGGGTACCAACCCTAAAATGCTCTATCCCGGACGGAGCCTTACCAATGGAATCAAAGCGATGGTTCTGGGAGTTGTGCCCTTTGCCACCCGTTATATGCGTAAAAGGCCGCTGTTTACCCTTATCACGGTTTTATTTCATTTGGGCGTTCTGCTGGTGCCCCTGTTTTTACTGGCGCATATTGTCCTGTGGTTTGAATCATACGGGGTGTTCTGGCGCCATATTCCGGATGGCCTGGCCGATGTGCTGACCCTGTTTGTGTTGTTTGCCTGTATATTCTTTCTGATCAGGCGGGTGACCGTCCCGGAAGTCCGGCAGGTCAGTCAACCATCGGATTTTATCATTCTCGGTATTATCTTCAGCTCTTTTTTAACCGGGTTCCTGGCTTTTCATCAGGTGGGACCCTACCGCCCGATGCTGATTGCCCACATTTTATGCAGTGAGATATTGATCGTCATGATTCCCTTTTCAAGGCTTTTCCATATGATTGTCTACCCGTTCTCCAGATACTACCTGGGCGAAGACTTCGGGGGACCCTTAAAAACACAGGACTGGTAATTTACTATGCCGATTTGGCTATAGTGAGGAAACACATAATGAAAAATGTGATGTACAGAACAACCATCTATTTGATTTGCCTTGTGTGGGGACTTGGCTGGCAGGCGGTATCTTTTGCCGATAAAGATACCGCGGGAGATCCGGTGCCTTACATCTTGGCCGACAAAGTCAGACCGTCGCCTGATTTTGACCACACCCGCCATGAAGAAGCCTTCGCTGACGGGGGGTGCGCCCGCTGCCACCATGCAATGGACGCAGAAACAGGCCAGCTGGCATATGTTGAAGATGAGGAAGCGGCCTGCAACGAGTGCCACGCCGACAAAGCAGACGCTGATATTCCCGGCATCAGGGAAGCGGCGCATGCAAGCTGCACCGGCTGTCACCGGCAAATGATCAAGGCCGGCCAGCAAACAGGACCCACCACCTGTGGCCAATGCCACGGTAGATGATAGGCAAGGAACGGACACCATGATGACTGGAACCGAAATGAAAGACGCCTCACCGCAAGATAGCGAAGACTTGAGCGCCGAACAATACACAGAGCGATTACGGCGTATTTTCGACAAATACACCAGTACCCGTTTTTTTGCCATGCTCAACGCCTGCGTTAATTGCGGGGCCTGTGCCGAAGCGTGTCACTATTATTGCTCCGAAAAAGATCCCGACCATATTCCCGCCAATCGAGCCAAGCGACTGGCCCCCATCATTAAGGAGTACTTTCATCCCTTAAGATCCAAACTGGGGTTTTTCAAGCCCGGCGACCCAATGGCCAACCCCAAATTTGATAAGCTTTACCAGGCTGCTTTTGAAAACTGCACCCTGTGCGGCAACTGCGCCCTGAGCTGCCCAATGGGTATTAATACCGGCGAGATCATGTATGTGGCCCGGGCCCTGCTGTTTGGCCTGGGAAAACTGCCTTCCGGGCTGGTTGACCCGGTAAACACCACCCTTGATACCGGCAACTATCTGGGGCTCTCCGATGAGGATTTTATTGATACCGTTGAATGGCTGGCCGAGGAGATGGAGGATGATATGGGAGAGGGCTTTGCGATCCCCATCGACAAGCCAAACCCCGAAGTTCTCTATATCCCCCACCCCTTGACGTTAAGGGATCTGCCGTTTCTGCTGATGGATGAACTGAAGATCCTGGCTGCCGCCGGAGAAGATTATACGCTGTCCACCCATGATTTCGACGTAGTAAACTATGCCTTCTACCAGGGCAGTAAAGAAAACGCCTACACCATTGCCCACAGCACCCTCAAGGCCCGGGAGGTCCTGAATGCCAAATGTCTGGCCCTGGCACCCTGCGGGCATGGCTATCGGGTATTAAACCATGAAATGGAAAAGATCATGGGGGCCCGTTTCGATTTTAAAATCTACACGCTTGTGGAGTTGATTGACCGGTATATCAAGGACAAACGCCTGGTCCTGGAAAAAGACCGGTTCGAGGGACCCATCACCTACCATGATCCCTGTAATATTGGACGCCGCGGAGGGGTCATCGAAGAACCCCGCAATGTGATCAGGGCCCTGGCCTCCGATTTTGTGGAGATGACACCCAGTGGTGTCCACAATTACTGCTGCGGCGGCGGCGGCGGGCTGGCATCAACCGGCAGTTTGGGGGGCATCCGACAGAGGATGGGAAAGATAAAGGCCGACCAGATCAGGGCCACAGGGGCAAAAATAGTTGTAACGGGCTGTTTCAACTGTAAAAACCAAATCCGCGACATCGGTAAAAACTATGACCTGGACTTCGAGGTCAAAAGCATCGTCGAGGTTGTAGCCGGCTCTATAGTCTGATCAGCATCCATTGCGAGACTGAATCTCGCCGGCCCAAGAAGATAAGCTATTCTGACCTCCGACTTCAGATTTCCGGCGTCCGCATTTTCACCTTCCCCCTAATCACTATCCTGCAGCATGGTGATAATGTCATCCACCCGGCTTTTCAGTTGCATAAAGTTTAAAATGTAAAAATCCTCGGCATCTTCCTGCAGGCGGTCCGCGATAAGGTCGAGGCTGGCCCAGCCGGTCTGCTGGTCCAATTCCGGTGAAATGATCCACCCCCCCACGGTTTGCAGCTCTCCCTCGGAAACGACCCGGGAAAATGCGATACCCACCACCTTGATCCGGGGATAGGCTGCCAGGGTCTGGCAGAGGGAGTAGATATTAATCTTCTCCGCAGCTGTCGATAGGGATATGCCGGCTTCAGAAACCTTTTTCAAGAAAGCCAAGTGGTAGAGATCTTCCCGGCTGAACCGGATTTCCTTCTCCGCCGCCTCCGGGGGGCTGTGCGTACTGGTCATCCAGCCGTGCTTCATCCAGCGCTGCAGGAGTGGTTTGGTCACCCCGGTGCTAATGATGGCATCGGAAACAGTAAAAGATTCCATGGTCCGTACTCCTCCCGGATTCAGGGTGCTCGCCGGGCCAGCCGAATATCCGGCGGTACACTGAATCCCAGTTTTCCAGAGTAATTTCCAATTTTTTGAATTGCCAAAGCATGGGCATGCCGGGAACTGGATTTTGGCGGTGTCGACCAGAGGCAGGCAACGGCCGTTATAATTGGTACGCGGCTCAGGACAGTTGGAGGGCAGACGTTGATCGCGCTGGAGATTTAATGGTGAGTATAACAAATCACCCCGGGAAATACAAACCGGGTTTCGGTTGCTTTTCATGCGTAAAACGCATAGAAAATGAAGATCCTATTTTTCAGATAACCGCTGGTATCCTAAACCGTTAACAGGAGCTCCCATGCTGGGTGAACATGCCGCCATTGCCGTTATTGGAGCTGGTGCCATCGGCGGTATCACGGCGGCTGCCCTGAAAACAGCCGGCCGGGATGTAACGCTGGTCTGCAAGCACAAAGCAATCGCCGATCTCGTCAGAACAACCGGACTTTCCATTGGCGGCATAATGGGCCGCCGGACCGTGCGCCTGGATGCCGTAGCGACCGTCGCCGACTTAAAAGCCCCCCAGGACCTGGTCCTGCTGGCCACCAAAGCGACGGATTGTGTGGCGGCGGCCAAGGACCTGTTGCCGCTTCTTAAACCGGACTCGGTGGTGGTCTCTCTCCAGAACGGCATCTGCGAAGAGGACCTTGCGGCGGTGGTGGGGCGCGACCGGATCATGGGCTGTGTGGTCGGCTGGGGAGCCAGTATGGTCGACCCGGGCAAGCTGGAAATCACCTCCCCGGGGGATTTCATCATCGGTAACATCGACTGCCGGCCGGACGACAACCTGCCGTTTGTCCGGGACCTGCTGGACAACGTGGTACCCGCCCGCATCTCGAACAACATCATGGGCGAACTGTATGCCAAGTTGATCATCAATGCCTGCATCAATTCGCTGGGTGTCGTCGTCGGTGTCCGGTTGGGCCGATTGCTGGCCAATCGCCAGGCCCGGCGGATTTTTATTGCCATCATGCGCGAAGCCATGGATGTAGCGGCGGCCTGGGGTATAAAGGTTGAAAAGGGGGGCGGCGGCAAGCTGGATTACGATACCTTCCTGGCTGGTAAAGGGTTTGTGAATAATCTGAAACGCCATCTGTTCATCAGGGCCATCGGTTTCAAATACCGCCGCATAAAATCCTCCAGCCTGCAGTCCATCGAGCGCGGCCGGCCCACGGAAATTGATTATTTGAACGGCTACATTGTCGCTCAGGGCCGGGCCAAGGGCGTGCCCGTGCCTATCAACAGCACAGTGGTAACGATGGTAAAGTAGATTGAATCCGGCCGCCGGAAGTCGGGATACGCCAACCTGAGGGACCCTGCTTTCCGGAAGGTTTAACCATAAGCAAGTATAGCCAAGGCAAGATCCGATACGGGGAGGTAAGCATGGCGCCAAAAATCATCAGTATGCGCAACCTGAAATTCCTGCTCTACGAAGTCTTCGATATCGAGACGCTGACCCGGTACCCTTATTACCAGGCTCACAATAAGAAGATGTTCGACCTGGTACTCGATGCCGCCCAGAAAATAGGCACAAAACTACTTTATCCCATTTTCGAAGAAATGGACCGGCAGGCTCCCCGGCTGGAAAACGGCGCGGTCAAGGTTCATCCCCAGGTCGCAACCATCATGCAAGAGTTCGGTGAAGGCGGCTGGATATCCGCCCGTTTTCCGGAAGAATTCGATGGTGGCCAGCTGCCCTTGCTGATCACCAGTGCCTGCTGGTTGATTTTCTGCGGGGCCAACTATTCGGCGGCTGCCTTCCCGGCCCTGTGCGCGGGGGCCGCACGCTTGATCACCTCTTTTGGTGATCAGCAGCTTATCGATACCTATGTCGCCAAAATGCTGTCCGGTCAATGGCAAGGGACCATGGCCCTGACCGAACCACAGGCCGGCAGTTCCCTGACGGATATTACCACTACAGCGGTGCCAGCCGGCAACGGGACCTACCGCATCAAGGGCCGCAAGGTGTTTATCTCGGCCGGGGATCATGACGGTACGGAAAACGTGATTCATCTCATGCTGGCCAAAATCGAGGGTGCCCCCGCCGGCATCAAGGGCGTATCCCTGTTTGTGGTCCCGAAAAAGCGTATCGCGGCAGACGACCAACTGGTTGCGAACGACATCGTCGTGTCACAAATTTTCCACAAGCTCGGCTACCGGGGGTGTCCCATCACCGAATTGAGCATGGGTGAAAAGGACGACTGCCACGGCTACCTGGTGGGCGAACCGCATCGCGGCATCATGTATATGTTCCAGATGATGAACGAAGAGCGGATCGGGGTCGGCACCGCGGCGGCGGCGATCGCCTCAGCCGCCTATTATGCCGCCCTGGCTTACACGCGCGAGCGCCCCCAGGGCCGCCGCCTGTCGGAAAAAGATCCAGCGGTACCCCAGATCCCCATTATCGAGCATGCCGACGTGAAACGCATGCTCCTTTTCCAGCGCAGCGTAGTCGAGGGTTCCTTTGCCCTGCTCTTGCAGTGCGCCATCTATGAGGATCTGATTACCGTGACCAAAGATGAAACCGAAAAAGAGAAGTATCACCTCCTCTTGGACCTGCTCACCCCGGTGGCCAAGACCTATCCGGCCGAGATGGGCATCCAGGCCACCAGCCAGGCCATTCAATGTTTCGGTGGCTATGGGTACTGCGAGGATTTCCCCGTGGAGCAGTTGTTCCGCGATATGCGCATTCATGCCATCCACGAGGGCACCACCGGTATCCAGGGGATGGACCTGCTGGGCCGTAAGCTGGTTATGCACGAGGGGCGGGCCGGCTTGCTCTTTATCGAAGAACTGCAAGGCACTATCGCCGCGGCCGGGGCCTATCCGGAGCTGCAGTCCCTGACCGAGCGGCTGGATGCAGCCCAGCAGAAACTCCAGAACGTCACCATGCACCTGTTCGGCCTGGCCGGTGAGAAAGGCCCGGAAGTCTTCCTGGCCGACGCAACCCTGTTCCTGGAATTATTCGGCACGGTCGCCATTGCCTGGCAGTGGCTGCTCCAGTCTGTTAAAGCGCAGGCGGCCCTGGCGGCCGGTCCGTCGGCGGCCGATACCAATTTTTACCAGGGCAAACTCTACACCGGCCGTTACTTTTTCAGCTACGAGTTGCCTAAGATTGAAGGCCTGGCGACCCGGCTGCTGGAAACCAATCCGGTAACCATGGACATGGAGACCGCCTTTTTCAACGATTAGCGTCCCTTAAGAGCCTGGCGGACGGCTGCTTCCAAACGACGCATGATTTGACAGCCGTCGGGTTACGCGCTACGCTAGGGCAAAATGCATCACCCAGACGGGGCATTCTGCTTCTATCCTGCTACGTCCGTTCTCCTTGTGCATCTATTTTACCGGAATTCGACGGACCTCCATTGCCTGCCCGCCTGCGAGCCCCCGTGAGAACGTACAGCCATCATCGGCGCATGACATTGTCGTCGCCCGGGGGATACCATGGACATCATCAAAGAACCCGAAAAGTCCCTGATTCTCAATGTGGGGGTGGTCGCCCGTGGCGCTCGCTGTCTGACCATCATGCAGACCCTGAACGCGTTCGAGCCTTCCCGGATGCGGCTGAAACTGATGGCCATTACGTCCACTACCAAGTCTGCTGCTTGTTATAAATACGCCGGTGAGATGGATATCGAAGTATATGACCACTACCTCGACCTTTTATCCCTGGAATCGCTCGATTTAATCCTCGAGTTGACCGGCGACAGGCAAATCCTCAGCGACCTGGTCCAGAACAAACCGGAGTCAATCGGCATCCTTGACAGTCAGGCCTCCACCTTGTTTTTAGATCTATCCAGCCTCTACGAACAGGCCGCCCGCCGGGAAACGGAAATCAGCATGGCCACTTCGTTTGCTTCGGCGTTGCTGGAAGCGTCACCGGACGGCGTCATGCTCATTGATCGTGATTACCGGATCATCAATTGCAACAACTCACCGCTGATCACCGGCGGAAAAAGCCGCAGTGCTGTACTGGGGAATCATTGTTTCAACGTCATGCACGGCAATGCCAACGTATGCACCCGGGACGATCGAATCTGCCCGGCCCGGGAGACAATGAAAACCGGGCGTCCCTCCCGGACCACCCATGAAATTCTGGGACCCAACGGCGAATCTCAACTTTCCCAGGTAACCACCTATCCCATTTTCAATGAAACCGGCCAGATCGCTCAAATTGTGGTCACGATCCGGGATATGACCAAAGATCTGGCCGAGAGAATCGAACAGCGCACCCAGGCTATCAAGCACGACCTTGCCCATTTCGTACAGGAGGATCGGCTGGCTTCGCTGGGACGGTTGGTGGCCTCGGTCTGCCATGAAATCAACAATCCGATCGCCAGCATCGTGACTTTCAATAAACTCATCCTGGCTTACATCAGAGAGGGCACCCTGCCTGAAAAAGGGGTGGACGATTTTGACCGCTATCTGGACCTTTCGGTCAAAGAGGCCATGCGCTGCGGTGAAATCGTAAAAAACCTGTTGACGTTTGCACGGCAGAATAGTGTTGAAGCTCGTGAAATTGACCTGAACAAACTGGTCGACACCATCATGCTGCTGACCAGCCATCAGTTTGAACAGGGAAAGATTGCCTATGATGTCGATCTACCCGACGCTCCATTGGTAGCCTGGGGGGACCACGCCCAGATTCAGCAAAGCCTGATGAACCTGGTATTCAACGCCATCGACTCCATGCCGGAAGGCGGCTATCTGATGATTGCCGGGGGCATCAACACCAACGAGGATATGGTGTGGTTGACGGTCACCGATACGGGCCACGGGATAGAAGCAGATGACCTGCCCCGCATATTCGAGCCTTTTTACTCCACCAAATTGGATGGCAAGGGCGTCGGCCTGGGGCTGTCTATGGTGTACGGTATTATTCGCGAGCACAACGGGATTATCACGGTTGACAGTAAACTAGGGACCGGCACCGTCTTCAAATTGAAATTGCCGCGTCACAGGTCGGGTGATTAAAGGCGGCCCCCAAAGGCCGCACAGCCGGAAAAGGAGGAGCCAATGACCCTGTCCATGCAAATCATGGTCGTCGATGATGAAGAGACAATCTGTGAAGCCCTGGCAGCCTGGTTTGCCAAGGACGGTCACAGCGTCCAAATTGCCAATTCCGGCCCCCAGGCCCTCGAATGCCTCGAGGAGTGTCTTTTCGACGTCTATCTGGTGGACATCAAGATGCCCGGTATGGACGGGCTTGAATTTCTGGCCCACTTGAAAGAGAAACACCCGGAAGCCAGTGTCATTATGATTACCGCGCACGGGTCCATCCAGACGGCCGTGGAAGCCATGAAACGGGGTGCCAGTGACTACCTCTGCAAGCCGTTTGACCCGGATGAACTGTCACTGCTCATGGAGCGTATCCTGGCCAACCGGGCTTTGCGGGACGAAAATTTCGCCCTGCGGGAACAATTGATGGAGCAGCAGGAGGTTGTCTTCGGCGGGTTTGTGGCCCAGTCCGAAATCATGCGGGAGCTATTCACCCACATCGAGGACGTAGCCCCATCCTCGACCCCGATTCTCATCACCGGTGAGACCGGGGTCGGCAAGGAAATGGTGGCGCAGGCCATCCACATGAACGGGGAACAGGCGGAAGGCCCGTTTATTGCCATCAATTGCGGGGCGTTATCGGAAACCCTCCTGGAAAGCGAGCTGTTCGGCCATGAACGCGGGGCGTTTACCGGAGCGGTCAAAGCCCGGCGCGGCCGGTTGGAAATGGCCAATTACGGCACCTTGTTTCTGGACGAAATCGGGGAGATATCACCTAAAATGCAAGTCGCCCTCCTGCGGGTCCTGGAAGAGAAATGCGCCACGCGCGTGGGCGGCAGCAGCCCGATAGAAACCGATTTTCGCTTAATCAGCGCTACCCACCGCGACCTGCCCCAACTCATCCGGGAAGGCCGCTTTCGGGAAGACTTTTTTTACCGCATAAATGTTATTACCCTCGGTGTTCCGCCGCTGCGGGACCGGCGTGAAGATATCTCCGCCCTGGCCGACTATTTTTTGGAACACTATATCCAGGAAACCGGCAAGCGCCTGGAGGGCTTTACCCAGAGAGCACTGGGAATTTTAACGGCCTATGGCTGGCCGGGCAATGTACGGGAATTGCGCAATGTGATCGAACGGGCCGTGGTAATTGCCAGGGGTCGGATGATCGGTGCCGAAGAGCTAACCTTCCTGAACCCGGCCGCCGCAGACTGTAACCTGGGTGCCCTTACGCTCCAGGAAGTAGAGATCAGTCATATCGGGGCCGCCCTGGAGACCTGCAACTGGAACATCAGCCGGGCGGCCCGGCAACTGGGAATTGACCGCAGCACCCTGAACCGGAAGATAAAGCGCTACAACTTGATGCGCCCCTAAGTGGATACTGCCCCCGTGAATAACACAACGCGCACCGATCAGGCCGAGCTGGATATAGTGATCCTGGGCCAGGTTGACGAAACAGCGGTTTCAATTGTAGCTGCCAACCTGCAGGCGGTCATGGGTCTGAACACCAGGGTCCTGCCACCCCACGAAAAACCAGAGTATGCCTACCTGCCGGGGCGCGGACAATTTGATGCCGCAAAAATAATAGGCGCTTTGGCCGACCTTGAGGATATGGCCCCGTTCGTTCTGGGACTTACGGATTTCGACCTGTGCACGCCCATCCTTACCTTTGTGTACGGCGAATCGCAACTGGGCGGGCGGGCGGCCGTGATCTCATTGCAGCGCCTTACCGACCCGGACCCTGAACTGCCCTTGCTGCGCGCAGCCAAAATCGGTCTCCACGAAGTCGGACATTTGCTGGGTATCGGCCATTGCTGGCAGCCGGACTGCCTGATGCATTTTTCCAGCAACCTGGAAACGCTGGATGCGCTGCAGCCGCAATTTTGCTCCGCCTGTGAATTCGAGATGGTCCGCAGGCTGCAAACTAAATTTCCTAAAGAGTAAAGAATCCTGGCCCAGAGGCCCAGGCTTTGGATTGCCCCCAAAAGGGGCTTCGCCATCAAAACACAAAGGCCAAACCATGCATCGCGCAGAGACGCAGGGGCGCAGAGAAAACCACAACTATTATCCCGCTACGCGGGATTAAAACCCAAAGGGCCCTGAAGTGGCTTTTCGCACGATAGTGCGACCAATTTCTGGTTTTGATTTTCTCTGCGCCCCTGCGTCTCTACGCGAGAATAATATTCTTACGACACAGCCAAATCCCGCTGACTTCCGCGAAACGGGACAGGCTCCCGAATAGCGGGACAAGTTTGGCCCTGAAGACCAGGTTCCAAAGGATTGCATAGAACGTGAAAGCCATAAAAAAGCCACCCTCTGAGAGGGTGGCTTTTCATTGCTGCAATAGTCGTCGTGATGTGAATCAGCCGAGGAATTCCTGTACCAAACGATCCCAACCGATCTCCGGCACGGCGCCATAGATATCTCCGATTGCCTCACCACCCGTGGCGGCCATCTGGTAGCCGGTCTCCTCGCTCAACAGTGAGTTCAACCGGGTGGCTTCATCGTCCATCCAGGCCATACATTCGGTCCCGAAAAACAGGTTCTTCAGGTTTTTCTTCAATCCGGTGGGCTGAATGACCATCAGCCATCCGTCGGCGTAAGGGGCCTCATTGGCCAACCGTGCTTCGCGGGTCACTTTATAGTTGACAGCCATAACCTTGCCTTCAACCGGACTCATGGCCGCGGCCTCATTGGTGCCCCGGGTAAGAATGGCCTGGGGGCTGCCCTGCCCCACGGTTGCGCCCAGTTTCGGCAGTTTGATGTCATCCTGGGGTCCCAGCAGGCGCAGGGCAAAGTCATCAACCCCGATCCTTACCTTGCCACCGTACTCTACGCGGGCCCAGGCATGCCCATAGTGGTAATAGTGGTCCCGGGCTACGTTGAAGCCGGAAGCCTGATCGCAGGCGGGCGGCCGTAAGCCGGGCGCATAACCGGTATCCTCGATCATCTGGTCATACGGGCACTTGGCACAATTATAACTGTGGGCGCAAAGCTTGTGGTCCACCCGTCCGCTCAACATGTGACGGCATTTGAGCTGATGTGCGGTCAGCCTTATGCGGGCCCGGTTTTTGGTGCTCCAGGTGTCGCCGGCTTTCTCTTGTTTGGCCACGAAGTTTGACTGCACCTTCTGATCAAATGAACAGCCCAGACAATCGAAGGCATTGATGCATTTTACCGGCTTGATGACACCGGCTCTGCTCCAGACACATTGGTCATTCGCTATTCCGTACACCGCAGGTCTACCAGATCTCTTTTTTGCCTTCTCAGCCATGATTTGCCTCCTTTTGTCTCCCTGTTATTTGAAAGTGATGCGTCTTGCTGCGTTTTGTATCTCTATACAGAGCACAATCGGTGCCAAAGCGCGGATCGTTTCTTAAATATTTTTAACCTTCTGGAATAATTAAATTATTTCTAACTCGGCAGGAACCACGGACGGGAGTGTTCGAAAGGATAAAATTGTTGTAATATGCACCACGTTTGTGACCACAACCTAAATAACATTTGAAATCAGTCAGTTACACATATGATGCGATTTACAGCATACTGTGGCAATTTGCCACGGTGTGCTTAGCTAAAGATTCGGCCGGTATCTGCGGCTATTGAAACGCGCGCTGGGTAAGCCCGAGGCGATCTTTGATCTGGTTGACCATTTCTTCAAGATGCGGCGCCTGGACCAAGGCGTTGAACCCCGCCAGGTTTTCTTTTATGCGGTCGAGGCTTTGCGCCTGCTCGTGACCTTCAAAACGGGCGGCCCCCCTGACCAAGACCTTGAACATCTGCAGGAGGTCAGCCAGATATTGGCCGCTCCGGCGACGGTTGTAAATATTTGACCCGGGGTCGCCGTACTCTTCCAGGGCACTGAAAACAATATCGCCGGCCCGGTCCCCGCCAACCAGCGCAAAGAAGATCATGGCTTCCCGCTCCTGCCCTATAAGATAAGGAACATCCATTACGACACTTGGGCCGCTTTCTTCCGCATCCAGGGCTTCCAGCAAACGCTGGTGCATGGTATTCACCTTGTCGGCCATATCTTCAGCCCCGCGTCCGATCTTCCACTGGGCGTAAGCGGTAATATTGCGGTCCAGCCCTTCGCGCACGTCCAGTACGTCTTCGGGCGTAAACTGGTAATCGACCAGTTCATGGTTGTATTTGCGCACCAGGAGGTTGCCCAGCATAAACGCTTTGCGATCGGCAAACTTGACCACCTTGGAATGCTTGCATAAATCGTCCAGGATGATTTTCACGGCGTTTTTTGGCTGCTTCAACCTGGCCACCAGTAATTGCAAGGAGTGGATAAAGGCCGTTCGATCGGTCTGATGAATGGCCTCTTTGAGATAGTGCCAGAGAAACCCAAAAATGCGCCGCTCATAGCGGGCGAATTCAGGTACGATCTGCGCAAAGGTGCCCTTTTTGAAGTTGCCATTGGCGTCGAAACAGCTTTTCAGCATCTCAATCAGTTCCTGGGCTTCTTCCCGAGACACGGCAAAATCTTCAGCCAGGGTTTCATAGTCCTGGCTGTCAAAATCTACCACCCGGTTCACCAGGGTCTTCATTTTACGCTTGGTTACGGATCTTTTTTTGAAAAAGGCCACCAAACCGGTGATCCGGGCATTGACTTTCCCAAGGAAGGTCTCTTCCGGCCCGTCAGCCGATTTCACCTGCCCGCCTGAAACGACCAACTCGTCATACACGTCATCGCTCACCTGGTCCAAGCGTTTTTCAACGTTCGACACGACTTCTCTTTCCACGACCGCGCCCTGGGCCTTCTTCTCAATGGAGTCCAACAGCCCTGAACTCATCTGCAGCCTCTGGGCGACTTCCCGGGAATCGATCGTGGCATAATCCCGGCCGTAAACACTTTTCAGAATCCGGGCGGTTTCCTTATGCTGCCCGCCGGCATTGTCCAGGGCGAATCTGGCCACCTGGGCTTTGACATGGGATATCGTCTCCGCTTCGGAGTCGACAACCAGCCATTTCAGGTTGTTGATTTCGATGGGGGCCGCCGCAGTCTGCCGCGCAGTTTCTTAATGCGGAAGATCGCATTGTACACATTCAGGTGTTGATCATACGTGGCCTGTTTTTTCTGCCGGCGGAGCAGGGCATCGACCTTTTGGATCAATCCGGTGACATATTCAGGTTTGAGTCCATTGAAGATGGTTAAAAGCGTAAGGTTGGGATCCGGGGCATCGTCCTCGTCAACTGTCGGCCGAAACGCCAGCCGCCGCCCCCCCTTAACCAGCGTAATAGCGCCGTCATTGCGCACCGCCTCAAGATATTGGGCCACTACCTGGAGGGCCTGGATGATGGCCCCCAGCTGTTTTCCATCCTCCGGCAAACGGAGAAACAAACTGCTTATCCCGCACTTGTCGAAAAGCTTGAAGCTGTGTTCCAATTGTTTGCGCAAAGGACACGCCTTATCCCCCTGACGCTTGACAGAGGCGGCCGCCACATCTGAATCCAGCAGCACGTCGCCGAAAATGATTTCGTATCCTGAGCTGCCTGCTTCCCTGGTCACTGCGGAAAGTCCCCGGGATCTGATCAACACGGTCCGGCCGCCGAGGGAACTTGCGTGAAGCTCCCGACAAATCGTCCCCAGGTCATTGAAAACGGCTTTATCACCGGCATCAACCGGTTGCGGCCCACCACCGCTGATGTAGCGGCCGGTATAAAACATCAATTGGGATAATTTGTTCCGGATCCGGTCGAACTGATGTTGCCGGGCCAGCAAGCGTTTTTCGATTTGCCCCCGGCCGCGGGGAGACAACCCGATTCGTCGGCGGGTGTCAATACCGCCGATGGCCGCGAACAACTCCGCGGCCTCTTTATCAAATTTGAATTCGCTTTTCTGCATAGCCAGGTAACCATTTTGCGTCAATGGGTGACGGCGCCGGTTTGTTGCAGCAACTTCAGCCCGCAAGGGCGCTATTGCGCAACTCAACCCGCTTAAAGCTATGTTCGGTCAGTTTGCCTAAATTCTTTAGCCTGCGGTGGATTTTTAGCAGATTATTTGTTCAGAACCGCATCGGGCAGGTTGGATATGAAACCTGCAACGGGCCAAGCGACCTCTTGGCGGGGGCTTAAAGATCAATTGGCCCGCTGTCCGGTTGTTCAGGAGGAGAGCAGCCGGTGTCTACATCATTTCCCGCCACGTCTTTGGCGTCAGGGCGTGAACGGCTTTGCTCGGCAGCGACATCACGCCTGCTGCCAGGTCACAATATATTCGGTTAATTCAGGCACCCAATCCAGGCCGGGATCCTGGACCACCCAACGCCCCTTCAGTCCCTGTTTACGACAGCTTAATTCAAAATGGCACATGGCGATGCCCATATCTACTCTCTGGAGGTCCGCCATGTTGAAGAGGATCCGGTTGCGTTTGTAATACCGCCTGGTCCGCTGCAGATAGAAATGAAAATTCCTTTTATCTCCGGTCACGATTACACGCCATGGCTGGCGGTTGGAGGCCGAAGGCGCCAGGCGGACCATTTCCAGCGGCGCCAGGCCGTCTTCCACAACTGTTACCGGTGTCTGGAAATCGACATAAAAAAACAGGTCATGCACTGGTTTGCGGTTGTCTGATCCAGCACCCCAGCGGATGGCCTTTTCAAAAAGCCGCCGGCGGCGGGCAGGATAGCCGATGTCCGCCACCGCCGGTACGATCTCGTCCTCTGTAGCCGCAATCGAATCGGCGAAAGTGCTTTTGGTAAAACTGCCGCCCAGCCAGCAGGTCCCCAAGCCCATTCCAGTGGCGCCCAGGATGAGGTTTTCCATCAGGTAGCCGTAATCTTCCAGATTGGGCCCCAAATCCGGCACCGCGCCAACAATAAAGCCCGTGGCACCCCGGATGAACCCATATGTTCCCAAATCCTGCAGCGCATCCCGTTTATGGGTGTCTGCTGCAATTAGCCTGAACCTGGCCCGCGTTCCCAGGGGGCCCTGGATGTGGGCTTGCAGAAGCGCTTCCAACTGCCGGCGCAGGTCGGCTTCGATCGGTTTTTCGATGTATGTGCGGCAGGAATAGCGCCGCCGGATGAGGGCTGCAGCGGATTGGTTTGGATCCATCAAATAGTCCTCGGAATCGTAATGGTTTTTTAATGGTTTATATACTTTTATAATTTGACAAGTTTCGAATTATTTAACTTCAAATCCGTGACCTGTCAAGCTTAAAAAGCGAATCGGGTTCCCGCGAGTCCGGTCGCGGGAATCACGGTTGCCTGCCCGAGGGTATTGATATATCATAGAAACGAGGCACACCGGCAATCAAGCCTGCGCGCACGGATAGATACGCATGGTCCAGAAAAAACAATATGACATTCTGCTGCAAGGGGTCGGCGCATGGAACCAGTGGCGCAAGGCCAATCCGACGATTACCCCTGATTTGACAGCGGCCAATCTTGCCGGGGCGGTGCTCGTATCGGCGGACCTGAGCGGAGCAAATCTGGCCGGGGCCAACCTGTCCGAAGCCCGCCTGGACCGGGCGGTTCTCGCCCATGCCGATTTAAAAGGGGCCAACCTCTCCTATGCAAGCCTGACCCGTGCCGACCTGACCGACGCCAACCTGAACAACGCGGTTTTACGTTTCGCCCAACTCTACGGGACCTTGCTGGTTTGCGCGGATCTGACCTGGGCGGACATCTCCAGTGCCCGCTTTGAGAAAACCGATACCACGGCCTGGATAATCACCAACATCAGCTGTACCGAAATCGTACAGGACGGCGAGACCACCTGTTATGAAACCGGCCGCTTTGAACAGACGTTCGCCCGCCCGGAACGGGTTATCCAGATTGTCCTGGATGCGCCGGCTTCCATTTTGACCCACCACATCGGGCAATTGATCGAAGTCTATTTCAACCGCTACTTCGGCGGCACCGTGTTGGCTTTCAGGGGCCAGATGAGCTTGACCAATAACCAGACCACCCAAAAATACGGGCTCTTGCGGGAATCGGAAGAAGAAAGGATCCAGAGCCGTCTGGAGGTGGTAAGAACCGGAATCGGCTACATCATGAAAGACGGTGACGCCTGGCAACTGGCCAAACGGCTTTCACTGTTCAGCACATCGGTGGGTACGCTGGCGGGAGACCCGGGCCAGGACCAACAGACTGTTGAAAACGCCCTGGACATACAGCATGCCGCCTTGAAACCACTGCTCCAGAAGACTATCCGGGCCATCCAGGAAGTCCTGAAAAGATCCCCAACTTGATCTAAGGTAGACAAAAGCCAATCCGCATAGAGGCTGTGTCACAATGTTCTCTCACAATGGGTAGGTCTTGGTTCAGGGCGTCGCGGAGCAAGTGCCTATCGTGGTGCAAGGCTTGAACGTTTTTGAAACCGCAGGCATAGTGCGCTATTCCGAGGATTTTAAAAAGGTGAAAACGCAGCCCTGGGCCAAAAGATGCCCCTTGTGAGGGAACATTAAAAGTAGCTGGTGCCATCCCAGCAATGCGTACAGAGCTTCTCCTTGGGAATCCCAATCGCCGCGACGAGATCATCCAGGGCCTGGTATTTCAAGGTAGTGAGCTTCAGCCGCTCACGAACCAGGTCGATCATTTCCAGATTCTTGTCTGACCCGGCCCGGGCATATTCCTCCAGGTTTTTGTCTTCGGCGCCTTCGATCTTTTTGATCATCTGGCGTCCGGCCAGGTCCAGGGTGGAACGCGAGGTGGAAAAATTCAGAAACTCGCAAGGATGGATCAAGCAGGGGCACGCCGGTCGCATGTGAGTTTCCCGGGCGCCGTATTCATAAAGAATCTGAATGTTATCCTTGAGTTGGGTGCCCCGTACGATTGAATCTTCGCAAAAGAGGATGCGTTTGCCGTCAATCAGGCGTTTAACCGGGATCAGTTTCATTTTGGCTACCAGGTCCCGTAATTCCTGGTTCTGGGGCATAAAACTGCGTGGCCAGGTAGGCGTGTATTTTACAAACGGCCGGAAATAGGGGACTTTTTTCTCACTGGCATATCCGATGGCGTGGCCGATCCCCGAGTCTGGAATGCCGGCCACAAAATCGATGTCGACATCATCCCGGCGGGCCAGGGCGGCGCCGCACTTGTTGCGCACGAATTCAACATTGATCCCTTCATACTCGGAAGCCGGGTAGCCGTAGTAAACCCACAAAAAAGCACAGACCTGCATTTTGTCCCGCGGAAGGATCCGCTGCTCAATCCCTTCGGCCGTCATGAAGACCACCTCGCCGGGGCCGAGGAAATAGTCCGCATCATATCCAAGGTTGGGAAAAGCACAGCTCTCCGAAGCGGCCGCATAGGCCCCGTCTTTCCGGCCGATCACGATGGGTGTCCGGCCCAGTTTATCGCGGGCGGCATAGATCCCATCGTCAGTCAGGATCAGCATCGTGCAGGATCCTTTTACCCTTTCGAAGGCGTTTTGGATGCCGGCTTCAAATGAGTCCTCCTCGCAGACCAGGGAGGCCACCACCTCGGTGGGATTGTCCTCACCGGTGAGAATCTCGGAAAATTGTTTTTTCAGGCGAAACGCCCTGGCCGTCAGCGCTTCGATATTGTTGATTTTGCCGACAGTGACGATCCCAAAAGTTCCCAGATGGGAACTGATGATGAGCGGCTGGGCGTCGAAGTCGCTGATCACGCCGATTCCTTTAATGCCGCTGAATTTGGGAAGATCGGGTTCGAACTTGGTCCGGAAATAATTGTTCTGGATATCGTGAATAGAGCGTTTAATGCCATTGGAATTGATGACCGCCATACCGCCGCGTTTGGTGCCCAGATGGGAGTGGTAGTCCGTTCCGTAAAAGATGTCCTTAACGCAGTCCGATTTCGATACAACGCCGAATAATCCACCCATGCCCGCTCCTTCGCTGTTAAGATAGGTTGTTGTGAATCGATCTGAATCGCCAGCTTGCCTAGAGGGTAATTCCTTACTTTACAAACCTGATTTTAGTCAAACTAAAATTGGGGTGCAAAGCAGCATCAAGGGAAGGAAAATTCACTGGTCGGCGTGGCCGGTTTCCGGAAGAGCAAGCGCGGCATGTTCCCCCCGGGCGACCATGGCCGCAAACTCCTTGTCCGGCAGCAAGCGGCCCCCGGTGGTCCAGATGACATGGGTGGCGGCGTCCAGGCAGGACGCTGACCCGGAGGTATCCAGCCAATTATGTCCAGCGGCGGATTTACACAGGCAGAAAGGGCCCGCAAACCCGGCTGCCGCCGAGGGCTCGATCCGGATACACTCCGTCCGGTAAAGCGCCTGTAAAAATCGAAACAGACTGTCATCGTCGATGGTAAAGATTCCGGATACCAGTTTCTGAACCAGCAGCCCTACCAGGCGCGAGGCCCGTCCCACTGCCAGACCGTCGGCCGCTGTGTTTATCCCCAGACCAATGGTCGCAACAGATGGGGGCGGGGAAAAACCGGAAAGAAAGGCAAGCAGCATGCAAGGGGCCTGGACCGGTTCGGCAAAAAAGCAATGGACCGCATCGCCGAACACGTGTTTCAGGCCAAAGGTAATTCCGCCGGGTGCACCACCGACCCCGCAGGGTAAATAGACAAACAGGGGGTGGTTCCGATCCACCCTTATCGCGGCTTGCGCCAGTTGGGCTTTTAAGCGCAAGGCGGCCACGCTGTAACCGAGGAACAGGGCCTGGCTGCTCTCGTCATCCACGAAATAGGTCAATGGATCCGTGTGGGCCGTAGCGCGGCCGGCAGCCACGGCCGCCGAGTAATCCGCGGCATGCTCGATCACCGTCACCCCGTTGGCGCGCAGATGCTTTTTTTCCAGTTTTTGGCCTCACGGGACATATGCACCACGGCCTTGAACCCCAACGCCGCGGCGGTAATGCCAATACTCAGGCCCCGATTACCGGTGCTGCCGACGGAAATCGTGTAGCGCCGAAACATTTTCTGCACCCGGGCCGCTGCCAGATCCCGCCGGTCATCGCCCGGGGAGAGCAGCCCCTTTTGGCCGGCCAGATTCTCGGCATACAGCAGCACTGCATAGATACCGCCCCGGGCCTTCACCGAGCCGGCCACCGGCAGATTTCCATCGGTCTTGATCAGCATCTGGCCCGGCAAGTGTCCCCGGACCTGGGTAGACATCCAGGTGGCCATGGCCGGAATCGCCCGCAGTTCTGATTCAATGATCCCCCGACTATCCGCCAATTCCGGAAACAGGTCCGCCAGCAAAGGCGCGAACCGTTCCAAACGACTCTCCGCATCCAGGATATCTTCGTATCGCAGGGGCAATTTGGGCAGAACGTCGACCGTTCCCATCTGTTTGGGATTGATCCAGATCTGGGGCACTCCTCTGCGAAGGCGTGACAAAGTAGCATCTTGGCTCATTAAGATATCCTTATACTTAAGGCTTCGATTTCGGGTCTCATACCAAAATCGGCGAGTATATGGCTGTGGGAGCGGCATCTTGCCGCGATGGACTTTCCAACAGCCGCCTTATTCGCGGCAAGATGCCGCTCCCACATGCATTCCAAAATTAAGGGGAACTCTGCGCATACACTGGAAACTGCTTACAAAGCGCCGCTACCTCGTTTTTTATCCTGTCCAGGACACCTTGTTCTTGACCGTTTGTCAGCACCCGGTCGATCAAACCGGCAATCGCATCCATCTCGGCCGTCCCCATGCCGCGGGTGGTCACCGCGGACGTCCCGAAGCGGACGCCGCTGACGGTCCCCGCTTTGTTCTCATCCCCGGGAATCACGTTACGGTTGGCAATGATACCCACCGATTCCAAAGTTTTTTCGACGTGGCCCCCTTCCAGATCCCGGGCACCCACATCCACCAGAACCAGGTGATTATCCGTTCCCCCGGTAACAATCCGGTAACCGCATCCCGCGAGAGCGGCGGCCAGGTGGGCGGCATTCTGCACCGTTTGGGTCTGGGTAGCGATGAAGGCCTTTTCGCCGGCCAGTTTGAAAATCAGGGCCTTGGCGGCAATCAGGTTCACGGCGCTGGTGCCCTGGCAACCGGGGAAAATGGTCCGATCGATTTTGCGGGCAAAGGGCGCCCGACAGAGGATGACCCCGCCGCGGGGTCCCATAAGGGTTTTGTACCCGGTAAAGGTCACGAAATCACTGTACGGCACCGGGCTGGGAATCGTACCGGCCGCCACCAGCCCGTCCAGGTGGGCCATATCGACCAACAGGTAGGCGGATACTGAACGGGCAATTTCCGCCATCCGCGCATAATCGATACAGCGCGGGTAGGAACTGGCTCCGGCCACAATCATCCGGGGCTGAAACTCGACCGCCAACCGGTGTACCTGTGCGTAGTCGATCAACTCGGTTTCCGGGTCTACACTGTAATGCCGAAAGTCGAAGCACCGCCCGGTAATGGAGGCCGGATGTCCATGGGAGAGATGCCCGCCGTGGGCCAGCTTCATGGAAAGGATACGATCGCCGACCTCCAGCACGGCAAAGTAGACCGCCAGGTTGGCCGAGGTACCGCTGTGGGGCTGGACGTTCACATGTTCGGCCCCGAACAGGTCCCGCCCGCGCCTGACGGCCAGGGTTTCCACTTCGTCAACATGGATGCACCCGGCATGGAAACGCTTGCCCGGATAACCTTCAATGGTTTTGGTGTTCAGAACCAATCCCATGGTTTCCAGGACTGCGGCCGGCATGTGGTTCTCCGCCGCGATCAGGTTCAGGGTCTCTTCCAGGCGCAGGCGCTCCAGGTCGATCAGACGCGCAATCTCAGGATCCGTTGTCTCGAGTTGGGTCACCGGGCACCTCCTGTTTTTTTTTTAGGAAATGAGCCATGCATGGTACGGATGGCTCTATTTTTATAGCCTACTTGAACCTGTGCGCCAACACCCTTGTGAGGTCTACCCATAAAAAAAGACCGCTCCCAAAAAGGAAGCGGTCTTTGAAACCCAACCGGTTAGAATTGTTAAGCGACGAGTAACGGGTCAGGTTGCGCTGGCGCTCCGTTCGTGCTTTTCCCACGCTTCCACGACTTCACCCTCCTCCACTTCTTCCCAGCCGGTAATCATGGCCTGGATGTGGGCGCTAACCGAATGCCCGGTCGTGGTCATGTAGACGTGGATAATCAAAAACTGCAGGATACCGAAGGCCCCGATCATGTGAATAATGGCGATGACATCGAGGCTGAGCCAGCCCAGCCCCCAGGCTTCCCAGGAATTGTAGCCCCAGAAAAGAAACCCGGTGGCCATCTGGATCGGGAGCCCCGCTGCAGCCAGGGACAGGTACACCAGACGCTGCAGGGGGTTGTGCTTGGCGTGTTTGCGCTTGGGTACCGGGTGGGATTCACCCTTGAAAATGCCCCAGGCGTAGTAACGGACCACGGCCAGGACTTTCCTGGTCGTGGGCACATACTGCTTCCACTCACCGGTAGTCAAGATCCAGAACACAAAGAAGGCAAACGCGATCAGCCAGGCTAAACCAACGTAATTATGGACTTCCACCGCGGTGGCAAACCCGAGGAGCTCAAAAGTACCGTGGATCTCGAAACCGGTAACAAGCAAAATGAGGATCAACGACATCTGCAGCCAGTGCCAGAACCGTTCATAACGGGTATACAGGTACATCTTGGTCATTTTCTTGGCAGTCATGAATCAGTTCTCCTTCCGGCCGTTGCCGTTGGTAAAAACACGGCCGAGCCCGTGCAGACAAACGCCGCAAAGGGCGCCCAGAATGGCAAGCCAGCCCACTGTGTCAAGCAGTTGAAAACGATCCCTGCCCGGCATGTAGACACCGGCAATATCGGCCAAACGGCCGCCCGTTTTAATGTGGCATTCCGTACAGGTAACCACGTTGTCTTTCGGGGCCACCATGTGCGTTGTCGGATACACATAAGTTGTCTTGACAAAATCAAACTCTCCCGAGAACGGCACGCCCACAGCCGCATTGCCCAGTTTCAGGGCGCGATCCCAGTTCATGTCTTTCCAATAACCCTTGGAACCGGAAAGCAGGGGGACCAGCAACGTCTTGTTGATCTTGTCATAAGGCTGATTGCCGCGATGTACTTTGAAGGGGTAGATGCGCGAGTTGGGATCATCCGGGCTGCCGACGGCCTGGCTGAGCTGCACCTCGCCGGATGGATCGATGGTGTCTTTGGCGGTCAGGCTGTCGATGGAACCGTTGAACCAGGCGTATTCCGGCTTGACGTCCTTGGCCCACTTCATCTGGCCCTTGATGGACAGGTAGTCATGCTTGCCGAACTCATCCTTGGTCTTGTAGGGCTTGCCGTCCTTCAGCTTGCCGGATTGAGACCAATCCCAGGACATCTTGGTGGGGTTGACGCGGGCAAAAGTGGGAATGTGGCACGTCTGGCAGGACACTTTATCCGTGTGGTCATTGGCCTTGGATCCCGCTTTGTGCGGTTTGGCACTGTGACAGGACTCACAGGTAATCTTGGACGTCAGATCATCCTCGATCAGGCTCTTGCGGTCCGTGTAGGCCGGCTGGGTATAGATACGACCGGCAATGTTGTGCATGCTGGTGGTGTGACAACGGGTGCATTCGAAATTCTGCCCGTCGACCCCCATGTGCACGTCTAATTTCTTGTTTGGTTTGGCCAGGGAAGAATCAAGATCCCCGTGTTTGACGCCGTCGCCGCCGCCGCCGTAGAAATGGCAGGATCCGCAATTTTTGCGGGTCGGTCGACCGACCGCCACCACGGCAGCCTGAATTTCACCACTGATTTCATCGGCGATTTCCTGTTCTTCAGGATCATCTGATTCCGAGAAGGCTTGATAATCGGTAAACGCCTCTTCCCAGTTGATATCTTTCTGGCCGTGGCAGACCAGGCAATTGACGCTTTCGGTCTTATTGCCCCAACCCGGGTGGCAGGAGAGACAACCCTTATCCTGCCAGCTGTTGGCGGAGATGCAGTAGTTGTTCAGCGAGTGACCGGCCTTGCCTCGTACGGCGCCGTTTTCGGTTGCGCCGGCTTTCCAGGTCCAGTGAATGGTCTTGTGGAACTGTTTCTCTGCTTCCGAATGGCAGGACAGACAGGCCTGGGTCACTTCCGGTCCGGATTTGAATTTCTTTTGCAGGGCGGTGACATTGCCATGGTCGACGGTCACCCATACCTTCTTTTCCTTGGTCGCCTGCTGCGCCATGGTCCGCCCGGGAGCCTGCTCACCGTTTTCAGCCTCTCCGGCCGCCATAGCCGGCGCCGCCAGAAGCAAAACCAGCAGTCCCGCAATGATCAGGCGGTACATTTTGTAGGATCTCATGTTCATGTCCTCGTCGCTCAATTACCCTGATACGTAAGGTGGGTCAGATGATACCAGGGGTGTCGGCACCCCGGCCGTTACCGACCGGGATGCCGACTATCGCTAAAAAGCGGCCTGTAAAATTAAGCCGGCTTTTTGATTTTGTAGGAACCATCCTTATTGATGGTTACCTCAGCTTCCAGGTAATAGACATTCTTCAATTCCGGACGAATGTCCTGTATCATGTAGTAGGACTCGCCGCTGCGGGCCCCGGTACTGCAGACAAATACGACCGGTTTGTCCTTCGGCAATTGGGGGATCTTTGCTTCCAATTGGTCAACCGGTATGTTCACCGCATTTTTGAAATGCCCCTTGGCAAACTCATCCGGGTCACGCACATCGATCAGCATGATGCTGCCCGGGTTTTCCTTGAGGATCTTTTCAAAGGTGGCAATGTCGATCGTGCCTTCTTCGCTGCCGGCCTTGACAGCAACCGGAGCAGCTTTGGCAGCTTTTTTCCACGCGGGGTAGCCGGCTGCAAATACGGATACGTTCTGATAACCAAGTTTTACCGCCTTCCTGGCGGATTTATGGCTGAGCTTTCATGTGTACCCGCCGCAGTAGAAAATCAACGGTGTGCTTTTATCGGTGGGCAGGTCGCCGGTCATCTTGTCGAACTTGCTGTCCGGAATGCTGATGGCGCCCGGGATGTGCCCTTTAACATACTTGGGTTTTGTGGGACGGGAATCGACGATAACCACGTTGGCGTTATCGGCGATTTTTTTCTGTACGTAGCTGACTTCGACCGCATAGTAGTTGCCGGCCTTTTTCCATTTGGGAAATCCGTTCTCATAAACCTTGACGTTCTTGTAACCGAGTTTTTCTGCCTTCCAGGCAGATTTGTGGCTCAGCTTTCAAGTGGGACCGCCGCAGTAATATATGAGCACGGCGTCCTTGTCTTTGGGCAGCTTGTCGACCATTTTGTCGAACTTGCTGTGCGGAATGCTGACCGCAGTGGGGATGTAGCCCTTGTCATACTTGAGGCGCTTGGGCCGGGCGTCAATGATCATGACATTCTCCGGCTTGGGCATCACGGCATACTGCTGGACGAATTTCACATCGACGATGTCGTGAAATCTCCATTCGGCCGCCTCAGCCTTCTTGGGGGTTTCCTTGGTGGCCGCCTTGGTCGCCGTACACCCGAAACCGACCGCCACAAGCAGCATCAAAGCGACTACCAGGGTTGTCAATTTGCTGAATTTCATGCTTACCTCCAGTTTAGGGTTAACAAATACTTCCAATACAGAGTCTCTCAAATCATTGTTCCTTATTTGACCAGGAGTCATGCACAAGGGGTAGATTTTGGTTCAGGGCAAGGCTTGAGCGCTTTTGAGACCGCAGGCATAGTGCTCTATTTTGAGGATCTCAAAAGAGTGAAAACGCCGCCCTGGGCCAAAAGATGCCCCTTGTGGTTGACTCCTACTTGCACTTTGCCGGTGTCGGTGAATCCGCGGCAAAAGACCACAGGTAGGTGTAAATGTCATTAAGCTGCTTGTCATTGAGCACAGCCCATTCCGGGGCACACTTGAACTCGTCAAATTCCTTTTTCTCGAAAATCTGGGTCCATTCGGCCTGGGTGTGGGCATCCGGGTTCACGATGGGTTTGGGGGCACCCACCTCACCCCGGGCCATACAGGCTTTATAAACTTTGCGATACGTGTATTTGCCTTTACGCTTGTTGCCGTCCGGTCCCGCAAACACAGGTGCCAGGCCGGTGCAGATAAAGGCGACTACAGTCAGTAGTAAAACGATCTTTTTCATTTTTCTCTCCTTTATTGGCGATATAAATTTTAAAAATATCCTTATTTAAAAAACGACGTAGCGTTCCATGGTCTCGATCAGTTCTGCATTTTTGGCCTGGGTAGCAAAATCCTTGAATCCAACCCCGGGTACTTCATCCTCGCGCCCGTGCAGTCCAAAGGCCCGAAAGCTGACATCACAGATGGAAAGGACCGCTCTGCCCACCAGATCTCTGAATTCCGGCAGCAGGGTCAGCAGAACGGCGGAACCGGTAAAAAAAATGTGGACCTGCTTGTCCCGGTCATAGGCTGCCCGGGTCAGATTGACCACGTGATGCATATATCTGTCGGAACTGACCAGAATACCAAGTGTTCCGGGTGTCTTGTCGGCCATGGCTACCACCAGCAGATCACCTTATCGTGGGCAAATATCTCATCGACGAGCGCCTCCCAATCGGTGGTCTGGTCATACAGGGCCATTACCGAGGTTTCGTGATTCGTCGCCAGGAAATTGGTAAACTTTTCAACCGATTCATCCGGTTCCGATTTTAGGATATGCAGTACTTTCATTTAATCGTCTACCTGTCCGCACTCTAAAAAGGAATCACCACCTCAGCCGCGTCGATCAAAGCCGCCATCTCATTCAAAGTTCGGTGCTGAAACCCATAGCACTCGACGTTCATGGAATTGTTGGAATAGCGTTCCCCGTCCATTTCATCGATGAAGTCCATATTGTCACGGTAGGCCTCGTCCATCGTTTCAATTTCGTGGTCCAGGACGAACATTTGGACCGGTACGCCGTACAGGAGTAGTCCCAGACTGGTGCGTAACCCTTCGTATTGCTGGGATTTATCTTTAATTATGACTGCAGTGTGCATCAAAACGGGCCCGGTCTGTTAACAATATGGTTAAAACCTGTCGGAACATGTCATGGGCAAGTCCTGTGCCAACCAACAAGAAATAGCGAGGGCAGAAATAACAACTTGATTTTAATTGTAATAATTACATCAACCAAAATCGGTTGATTTTGGATGTTAAGGTGTTTATGTTAATAGGTGTTAACACTCCCCATTAACACCTTAACATTCGGGAGAAACACATATGGATGTGTCCCAACACTGGAAAACCATCGTCGACACCCTGCAGGATGGCTTGCTGGTAGTGGATCCGCAGGGCATCATCCTGGCCGCCAACAAGGCCGCCGAACGGGTCACCGGTTACGGCACCGATGAGCTTATCGGCAAATCCTGCCGACTCTTGAATTGCACCGGGTGTAAACTACTGGGGGCAACGGTCCCCGACAAGTTTTGCCAGCTGTTCGTGACCGAAAATGTAAAAGAGAAAAAATGCCTGATTACCAACAAGGAGCGCCGGTCGGTCTACATCCTGAAGAATGCAAAGGTGCTGAAAGATGATAATGGCAATGTGATTGGGGCCGTGGAAACGCTGACCGATATCACGGATACAGTCCGGCAGCAGCAGGAGATAAAGACCCTTAAGCAGACCTTCCAGCTAACCGAAGGGTACCACGGCATTTTGGGCAAGTCGCCCCGGGTGCAGCGCTTGTTCGACATGATTGATAATGTGGCCCCTTCCGACACCCCGGTCATGATTCTGGGACCCAGCGGCAGCGGCAAGGAACTCGTGGCCCGGGCTATTCACCGGGAAAGCCCCCGGCGCGACAAACCCTTTGTCAAGGTCAACTGCGCCTCGCTGAATGAAAACCTGCTGGAGAGTGAATTGTTCGGGCATGTTAAGGGCGCTTTCACCGGTGCGGACAAAACCCGGGTCGGCCGCTTCGAAGCCGCCCATGGCGGCACCCTGCTGCTCGACGAGATCGGTGATATTCCGCCGGCACTGCAGGTCAAACTGCTGCGGGTCCTGGAAGACAAAAAAATCGAACGGGTCGGCGACAACCACCCTATTCCAGTGGATGTCCGCATCATTTCGGCAACCAACCGCAACCTTGAGAAACTGATTGCGGCGGACAGCTTTCGCGAAGATCTCTTTTTCCGGATCAATGTCTTTCCATTGCACTGCCCCGCCCTTGCCGACCGCCGGGAAGACATCCCGCTGATTGCCCAGAATTTCATCCGGCGCAATTCAACCGCCAGCGGCAAGAAAATCCTGGGGCTCACTCCGGAGGCCCTTGAGAAAATGACCCTCTATGCGTGGCCCGGAAATGTTAGGGAACTTCGAAATGCCATTGAGTACGCCTTCGTACTGTGTCCGAGCAGCGCCATCGGGGTAGACCACCTGCCGCCCAAGATTGTACACGCCAACGATTCAATCGGAACTGAATGCCGCATTGACCCGGGCTGCCTGGATGAAAGGGCCCATCTGATCAAAGTGTTGCAGGAAGTCAACGGCAATCAGTCGGAAGCGGCCAGGCAGCTGGGTGTTAGTCGGGTGACGGTCTGGAAGCGGATGAAGAAGTATGGGATTGACCCCAAAAAAGACCTTTAGAAGCAGCTGCAAACCCTCCCCTCGGGTTCAATCTCCGCGTTGGATGCGAAATCTAAATCCTCGAAATACTGTGTGTATTCCTCCGGTTTAACCGATTAGCGTAAATTTCTGCATGTTTTTTGTCACTTTGAGCGAAGCGAGCCGACTCCGCCATAGCAGCGACAGCTACGGCGGCCGGAAGAGTCCCCCTCATGTCGAGGTTACCTCTCACTGAAAGGGATTCTTCGTCGTTTCACTCCTCAGAATGACAGGGTAGATCAATCGGAATATATTTTTGGCAAACGCTTTAAATTCCGCTTTCGCTTTGCCTGTCTATTTGGCCTGGTTCCCAGCCAAAGATTCGGCCAAATCATCCTGGACGGCAAAGACATCCGGGACATGTCCCTTAGTGACGAACTGGTAATCGGCCGCGGTGATAATACCGGCCGTTTGCGGTTTTTCAGCAGCAGCTTGCCGGTTGCCGACCGTTTCCGAGTAAGGCCGGGCCGCAAAGGCGTGATCGCCGGACGTGACCAGGTCACCCGGTCCCGCCGGTCGGGACTTTTCAACCGTGGTGGTAGTGCCGGTTGGTTCGGCCTGGATAAACGCCAGGTCGGTGTCGTTGATCACGTCTCCCGGTCCCTTGTCCTGGGCCAGGGCCGCATTACCGGACACCAATGCAATAGTCGTCAGGGTGATGATTCCAGCGATTGATTTTTTGATGGTGGTTTTCATGATTTCCTCCTCTGGGGGTTGTTGTTGTTTTTTACAATTTTACAACTATCGAACTTCCAAAAAAAATGCCTTTGCGGCTCTCGCGGTACAGTTTGATTCTTTTATAGTTGTTAAATTATCGAACTGTTAGGTCAAAAAAAATTCAGTCCAGGATGTCTAACACCCGGCGTACCTCGTCCAGGGTCTCTTTTTTGGCCCGGGCCACCAGGAACTTGCCCCGCCTTTCCGTGGTTATCAGATCGGCATTGGTCAGCTCTTTCAGGTGATGCGAAACGGTCGGCGCCCCGATATTGAGTGACTCCATGATATCGCAGATGAAGCACTCGCAATTTTCCGCCTCGAAATCGCTTTCATTGTGCTTGGCGATCTCCAGGTAGAGCTCAAGCCGTTTCTGGTGCGAAAGCGCCTTGAGTATTTTGGCCAGTTTTGCCGTTTCCATGTTTGCTCCAGTTTACATATTTTACAATTCGATAGCTTTCGAATTGAAGCTACTGCATGACAGCCCCCCTGTCAAGCAGTTTTTTCGCATTTATTCCAACCCTTCGAAAATTTACCCTTTAACACTTTGTTATCATGAAAAAGTTATAACTTAATCGTTTTGGTAAGTTTGGGTGGACGCAATGGCGCTCAGCATGGGACTACTGGTTTTTGCGCTTTTTCTTATACCAGGCCTGATCCTTATACAGATCGTGGGTACAGTCAGGGCAGAGCCCATGGGAAAAAAGGGCATCAGAGTGCTCCTCAACATAGGTTTCGATCTGGTTCCAGAAGCCCTGGTCATCGCGGATTTTTTTGCAGGCGCTGCAGATGGGGACCAGGCCGCCCAGTGTTTTTACCCGGGCCAGGGACTCCTCCAGTTCAGCTGTCCGGGCCTTGACCAACTCTTCCAGATGTTCGCGGTGTTTCACCAGTTCGGCTTCGGTACGCTTTTGCTCGGAGATATCGTGCAGATTCACCACAATGCCCAGGGGGTTGCCGGCATCATCGCGGTAGTTGGCGGCGCTCACGCAGACATCCATCAGTTCCCCGGCCTTGTTGTACCGCTGGGTTTCATAGGCCGTGCAGAATCCGTGTTCAATCGTTTCCTGGATTTTGGCCAGGGTACCCTCCCGGCAGGCATCCGGCACGAAATCGATGCGCTGTCCGACCAGTTCGCCCAGGTTCCATCCAAAAAACTGGGCAAAGGCCGGGTTTATATATTGGACCCGGCCTTCGATATCGTAAACCACCACGGGATCCGGTACGGCCATCATGACGGAGCGGTAACCCTCCTCACTGGCCCGCAAAACATCGAGGGCGCGTCTGCGTTCGGTGTTGATGAGGAAAGACTGCCGAATCACGTAGGAGAGCAGCACCACGATGAGGGCCAGAATTCCCAGAGAAACCAATACCAGTTGACGGCGTACAGCCGCCACCTCGATAGCCACATCCTCCAGATAGATGCCGGTGCCTACGACCCATTGCCAGGGGGCATACTTTTTTACGTAGGAGAGCTTGGCCCCCACTCGATCGGGATTGTCTTTCCACTGCCAGACATATTCCAGAAAGCCGGCACCCTTTTCGTTGGCCACCCGGGTCATTTCTACAACCAGACGATTACCGGCCGGGTCCGTGTAGTCGGACATGTCCCGACCCTCCAATTGGGTCAGGTAGGGGTGCATGACCATGCGTGTCTGCAGGTCGGTAATCCAGAAGCAATCCTTCTTTTCAGGGCCATAGCGCTGGGCCCGCAGGTGGGCCATGGCCCGGCCCTGCGCCTGATCGCGGGTAAGCACGCCGGCCGCTTCCATTTCGTGATAGACATCCAGGGTCTTCCAGGCTGTTTCCACCAGTTCGCGCAGCATCTGCTGCTTGGTGGCAATGATTCGATTCTTGAGGGCCGGCAAAAAAATCACGTAGATGACGATGACAAACAGAACGATACTGATCATCGGGGGTAGAATGATGCGCGCTGCCAGGGGGGCACGGGAGACCTTTGGTGGATGTTTATCCATGTTGACTTTCCGGACAGGTATATCGGTAACTGATAATGGAGTAGCCCGAGATGGTCTGCACGTGGGGGACGAAATGAGATCGCTGCAACTGGAGGCTATGTCGAACATACGCCATTAGACCTTAAATTACAAGGTATTACCGCTGTTCGTGGTCAATTACGGGTAAGATCGACCAATGCTTGGACGACCTCCCCCGGGGGCCTGCCCCGGAATTCGTCGGACGCTCAAGTCACGAGATCGATCAGTTTTTTGCGCTCTTCTGAGGTGAGGTTACGCCAGTTTCCCTTTTTCAACTTGCCCAGTTGGATGTGGGCTACGCGGAGGCGTTTTAGGCCCTGTACAGTATAGCCCACCTTGCCCACCATACGGCGGATCTGGCGATTGCGGCCTTCCTGGAGGATGATGAGAAAACGGTTGGCAGACAGTTTTTTCACTTGCGCCGGTCGCGTCTTTTTGCCCTGTATCACCACCCCCCGTGCCAGCTTCTTCAAAACCCCCGGTGTCAGGGGTTTATCCACCGTCACTTCGTATTCTTTTTCATGGTCGAAAGAGGGATGCGACAACCGGTGGTGAATCCGGCCGTCATCAGTGAGCAGGAGCAGGCCGGTAGATTCCTTGTCCAGGCGTCCGACCGGAAAAAGCCGGCGGTCGCTGGCCACCAGTTCCAATACAATCCGCTCGCCGGGATGGTCGCAGGAGGTGACGTATCCTTCCGGTTTATGGAGGGCTATGTAGACATGCTCGGATTTCATGGTGGCGGGCTTGCCATCCACAGATACCCGGTCCGCATCCGGGTCAACCTGGGTTCCCAGGGTCGTAATCCGCTCACCGTTGACCGTCACGCGGCCGGCCAGGATGAGGGTTTCCCCTTTCCGGCGGGAACAGACCCCCGCAGCCGAAAGGAATTTTTGCAGACGCATGGGTTTCATAACCGGTCACACCGCACGTTGGCAAATTGCCGTTCAAAATCGTCATCCAGCTCTTCGGAAAACTGTTACAGGGAAAAGTCGCGCCCGCACACCCGGCAGGCCAGCGTCACCCTGGTTCAAGTCCGTTTCATTACCAACGGCCGCTCGCATACCGGGCAGGTCGCTTTAATTTCACTAATCATCTTTCGTAAACTCCTGGATCGTGTCCGTGGGTCAAATCTAATTTACAACAGCGATGTAATTTGACAAGTTCCGGTTTGTGTGTCAATTCAAATCGGGATCGCTATCGAAATCGGGATCGGGTCTCGAGATCGATCTCGATAGCGATCCCGATTTCGATCTTGAATCCACAAGAATCCCTATGGTCCTGAACTCACTATTCCCGGTATTCGCCCTCGTCGTGTTGGGGGTTGCCCTGAAGTACTACCGGATTACCGACGATGCGTTCTTAAAGACGGCCGACCGTCTGGTGTACTTCATTTTCTTTCCGGCCATGCTTTTCTGGAAAATTGGCGGTGCCCAAACCGCGTCGGGTATCCCCTGGAGCTTCTGCGGCGCCGCCCTGTCAGCGGTAGCCGTTATATACCTGATAAGTGCTGTCGCCCTCAAGGTCTTTCGAATTACCGCTTTCCAGGCCGGATCGTACTCGCAGAGCTGTTACCGCTTCAACACGTACATCGGTATGGCCATCATTCTCAGCGCCCAGGGTGAACCCGGGATTCGCAACTTCGGCATATTGATCGGATTTCTGATCCCGTTTATCAATGTACTGGCTGTGGCCACCCTGTCATGGTATGGCGAGGATACCGGATCCGAAAGATCACGCATCGGCCTTACCCTGAAGGCCCTGGTCTCGAACCCGCTGGTCCTGGCCTGTCTGGCCGGTCTGGTCTACGCCCGGTTCGTCAATACTTTCCCGGTATTTATCAACAATGCTCTGAGTCTGATTTCCATGGTGACCCTGCCGCTGGCATTGCTGAGCATCGGTGGTTCGCTGACCATTAAATCCTTGGCCGGCCAGATGCGGCCATCCCTGGTTGCCGCCGTCATCAAGCTGGTCCTGCTGCCCCTGATAGGATATGGATTCTTAAAGTTGTTCGCGGTCAACCGGTTTGAAATCCAGACCGGCATGATCTTCTTTGCGCTGCCCACCTCCACGGCCCTGTATGTGCTCTCTTCCCAGCTTGGCAGTGATACCCGGTTGGCCGCGGCATCTATCGTACTGTCTACGATCCTGTCCTTTGCGTCTTTGACCGCGGTACTGTTGATATTTTTCTAAATTTTTAATTGGTATATATATGGAAGCAAAGTTCAAATTGGTGATCGAGTACGACGGCACCGCCTACCACGGCTGGCAGCGCCAGACGGCTGACCGCAGCATCCAGGCGGAAATCGAAAAAGCGCTGGCGGTCATGACCCGCCAGGAAGTCTCCCTGGCCGCCTCCGGACGAACGGATGCCGGTGTCCACGCCCTCGGCCAAGTGGCCCATTTCACATGTGCAACCGCCATCACTACCGCAGAATTTCTCAAGGGCCTTAATAGTCTGCTGCCCCCTGATATAGTCATCAAAGCGTGTGATAAAGTGCCGGCCGAATTTCATGCACGTTACGATGCCCGTCGCAAGACCTATCGCTACCGGATCCTGAACCGCCCTGTACCCACGGCGGTAGACTACCGCTTTGCCTGGCACCTGCGCCAACCTCTTGATCTCAACGCCATGCAGGCGGCCGCCGCATACGTGGAGGGAAAACATGACTTCAAGGCCTTCGAAGGCACCGGCAGCCCACGCACATCCACCGTACGTACCATTTTCAGAGCCGAGTTCATTCGAGACGTCGCAGACTACCTCATTTTCGAAATCGAAGGTGACGGTTTTCTGCGCTACATGGTACGCAATATCGTGGGGACCCTGGTAGAAGTGGGCCGGGGTAAACTCACGGCCGGAGATTTTAAGACCATTCTGGAATCACGGGATCGGGAGCAGGCCGGTGCCACCGCTCCGCCGCAGGGGTTGTTCCTGGTATCGGTGGCAGACTAGGGGCTGTTTAAAATTGTCTTTTGGCCCAATCTCGGCGTTGGGCGTTCGGTTTCGGCACGGAGTGAAGCGTAAGCGCTATCCTCGAAATACTTCAGTATTCCTCCGGTTGAAACCTCACGGCCGCCTTGCCTGTCCGGCGTAGCCTGGAAGGCGTAGACGAAACCTTGAACCAAAATACTAATTTAGAAACAGCCTCTATAACCGCCCCTGAATTTATCTCCGACCCTATCTTGAGGTTGGATGCGTCATTCATATAAGGAGTCTTACAATGTCTAAAGATGACCTGGCAAATGAACTGGAACGCCTGCATGAGAGTGAACGGCACTATCGGATTCTACTGGATGAATCCGGGGATCCTACTTTCTCGTTTTACCCCGACGGCACCTATCGATATGTCAATCAAGCATTTGCAACCGGTGTCGGTAAAACACCGCAAGAAATAATAGGACGTACGATCTGGGATATTTTTGAAAAGGATGAAGCCGACAAGCGATTTGCGCTTCTTTCCGAAGTGTTCACAGAAGGGCAAACCAAAGAGATTGAAGTCAAGGTTCCCCTGCCGTCGGGCGACACCTACTATCTCACCACAGCCAAACCTATTTTGAACACAGATGGCAAGGTTGAAACGGTTATATGCACCTCAAAGAATATCACCAAGCGTAAACTTGCCGAAATTGCCTTAAAAGAAGAGCGCGACCGTCTGGTGCAAGCAACTCAACAGATTGAAACGCTTTCCGGACTTCTTCCCATTTGTGCTTCATGCAAAAAGATCCGCGACGATAAAGGCTATTGGAATCAAATTGAAAGCTATATTCAAAGGCATTCAGCCGCTGAATTCAGCCATGGCATCTGTCCGGATTGTCTGGATAAGATTTATGGGGACCAAAAGTGGTATAAGAAATGAGCAGATTCAGAAACAATCTGTTGCCCAGCAGTTTCCCGCCCTACCCTTTGCCTTTCCGGCTCTTCATATCCTGCACCCGCTCATTGTAGTAAGCGATTACTTCCCGGCGGCGCAGCATGCCGATCAGGATACCGTGGTCGTCTTCACGGACCACGGGCAAGCTCTCGATGTTCCGGGTGGTGAATTTCTGCATGACGGAGTTCAGGTCATCGGCCATAGTGGTGACGATGATATCAGTGGTGGCAATGTCATTGACCACGACCAGGTGCTCGATTTCCGGGGTGAACAGCACTTCACGGATATCGGTACTGGAGAAAATGCCCACCAGTCTCTCATGGTTGTCCATGACCGGAAAATAGTGCTGCTTGGTCTTTGAAAAATACTGCTTGAAATCCAGAAAAGGCATGTTCTGGGGAATCAGGTCCACTTTACGAACCTTGGACATGAGGTCTTTGACATGGATGGACTGCAAGATGTCCACAAAAAACTCGCCGGCATGGGCCGGGGAATCGATGCGCCCTTTGACCTGGTTGTGAAAGATGGTCCATTTGCTGGCCACGAGGTACGCCACCGAGCAGACCATCAAACTGGGCAGCAGCAGGTGGTACGAGTTGGTCATCTCGCTCACGAAGATGATGGTTGAGATCGGCGTGTTGGACACGGCGGTAAAAAAACCGGCCATGCCCACCACCACGAAGGCGCCTGGTTCCGTCACAACGCCCGGTATGATGTTATGGAAGAACTTGCCCACGGCCCCGCCCATGGCACCGCCGATCACGATCGAGGGACCGAAGACCCCGCCGCTGCCGCCCGACCCGATGGAGAAACTGGTCGTAAATATCTTGCCGATGGCCAGGGCCAGCAGAAATGAAATCGTCAGTTGGTTGTTGAGGGCCATCTGGGCGAATCCGTACCCGAAGGCCAGGGCCTGGGGCAGGAAAAACCCAATGATTCCGGTACACAGTCCACCGATGGCCGGCTTGATATGGTTGGGAATGGACAGCTTGTGGAAGACCGCGGTCAGTCCGTAAAAAGACTTGATGTACAACACGCCCGTGGCCACCAGTACCAGGGCCAGAACAAGATAGGGGCCGAGTTCCAGGGGATTGCGGAATACGAAATCGGGTGATTCGAAAAGAGATCCCCAGCCGAATACCAGGCAGAAAAGACAGTAGGCCACTACCGAAGAAATCCCCGCCGGGATGATGACATCCGACTCGAACTCGGGATCGCGGTAGAGCACTTCGGCCGCGAACAGGGCTCCGGCCAGGGGCGCCCGGAAAATACTGCCGACCCCGGCCCCGATGCCGGCGGCCATCATAATGCGCCGGTCGCGATCGGTAAGATTAAGCTTGGTGGCCAGAAACGAACCAAAGCCGGCGCCGATTTGGGCAATAGGTCCCTCCCGGCCGCCGCTGCCGCCGGTCGTCAGCGTAACGGCCGATGCCAGGGTTTTGACAAACGGTACCCGCCCGCGGATAAACCCGCCCCGGTTGTGAAAGGCGTCGATGGCCGCATCCGTCCCGTGGCCCTCTGCTTCCGGGGCGTAGGTGTAAACCAGCCAGCCGCTGAAAATCCCCCCCAGGGCGGGCAGGATTAAAAGCATCCAGCGGCTGAATGATGTCGTCGTGGGTGTCAGGATGTGGTGTTCGCCGGCCGGAGACGGGGGGCGGTAACCGGCCAGCATATCCATGAAGTAGTGGCTCCCCAGCAGGCACAGGTAGTGAAACAGGATCGACCCGAGACCGGCGATCAGGCCGATCAATACGAAATAGAACGCCCATTTGCCGGCATGGGTAATATTCTCCGACACATCTTCCCCGGCCACGGGGAGCAGGCGCTTTAAAATTCGCTTCAGCATGATAGCAGCATAGAGATCAGGTAACCGTTAGTTCAGGTCTTCTATTCCTTTTAAAATCGTATCGAACAGCTCTTCCACTTGCGCTTCGTCAATGCAGGAGAAGGCAACCCGCAGGTTGCGCGCGCCCAGGGCGATCAGGCCCACACCATACTTGTCCAGCAGATGCACCCGTAATGCTTCCGCATCCACGGTTTTGAGCTGCAGACACATGAAGTAGCCCGAGTTGAACGGATAGACGTCCCAGGCATCCGCATACTTGGGGTCGGCCAGCACCTCTTTTACCCGATCAGCCCGGGCCTTGAGGATGTTGAACTTCTCTTGCTGCTCCGCCTGGTAGGTCTCAGCCTGCATGGCTCGATAGATGATCGCCTGCCCCAGGTGGGATGCGTTGGAGATATTGCCGCGCACGGCGCCGGCGGTTTTCCGTTCCAGGGCATCGTAGACTGCCGCCGGATCGTTTTCGAGGGGACATCCATAGGTGATGAAACCGGCCCGCAGCCCCCATACAAAGTTCTCCTTGGTCGCTCCGTCAAGTTTGACCGCCAGCAGCCGCGGGTCGCTTTGGCACAGCCGGGCAAACAGGGATTCTTTCAGGGTATCCGCTTCATAAAACAGACCGAAGTAGGCATCATCGAACACGGCCAGCACGTAGGTGCCGCCAGTCGCCACCTTGGTCAGAATTTCGACAATCCGTTGTCCTTCGGCTTCGGTGGCAGTATATCCGGAGGGGTTCTGGGGAAAATTCAGCAGGACGGTAATCTTGTCGTTTTCCGCCGCCTCTCTTTTTACCGCGGCTTCAAATGCGTCCAGGTTGAAACCGCCGTTGGTATCGAACAGGTCGTAATGACTGATCCGGACCCCTTTGCGCACCGCCATGATCAGGTTGTAGTTGCCCCACATCATCTCCGGTAATATGACCACATCGCCCGGATCCAGCCAGACATCCGCAAAAATGGCAATGGCGTGGGTAATACCGTTGGTGACCACGGGCAGGCTGATCTCTTTACCGGCCAGGGAGGCGTTCTTGTCGTAGAGGGACGCCTTCCAGGCCTGTCTTAAATCAGGGATTCCGAACGAAGGGGCATAGGTCAGATAATTGCTGGCCGGGATATCATTGACAAATGCGGCCACCGATTCCAGTTTCATGGTGCGCCCCGACTCTTTGGCGATACCGATGGTAGCATTGATGTTGTGCGCCTTCTCCTTGGCTTCGGCACTCTGGCTTAATATGCCCTTGGGGAAAAACAGGTTCTTGCCGATCCGGGACAACATGGCGAACAGGTGGGGGTTGCCGGCCTCAACAATACCGTTCAGTTCTTTGGCAATTGGGTTCATTTTTTTCTCCATGGAAAAGGAATTGAAGAAAATACCATTAAAATATGAACCTTACCACTTACAAGGGGCAAAGGAAATATGTCAAGCCAAAAAAAGCCCCAACCTTTAAAGGTCGGGGCTTTAAAACTGTATGGCGATATCGCCGGTTTCTGGTCACAAGCGGTAGGTTTTGGTTCTGGGCAAGACCGCAGCACTCTGGGCAACCGGAGGTGTAGTCCTTCTACGTTAAGGATAGCGCTTAAGCTTCACTCCGTGCGCCCAGATGCGAGAACGCCGCCCAGGGCCAAAGGAAATTATATGCCAAGCCAAAAAAAGCCCCAACCTTTGAAGGTCGGGGCTTTTGAACTGTATGGCGATATCGCCAGTTTCTGGTCACAAGCGGTAGGTTTTGGTTCTGGGCAAGGCCGCAGCACTCTGGGCAACCGGAGGCGTAGTCCTTCTACATCGAGGATTGCCCAGATGCGAGAACGCTGCCCAGGGCCAAAAGATGCCGCTTGTGGGCAGAAACTACTTGGCAGCGCGCTTGGAAGCCTTGAGCGGATTAATCTTCTGGGCTTTGGAAGCGGGCATCGTTTTCACATGGGTGGCCAGATTGCAGTTACCGTTTTTCCATTTGGCGTCCGGTTCCGGGCAGGCGGTGCAATACCATTTGGATGCGTATTCGGATTTGCGGTTACAGCCGTCACACTGCTCAACGATTTCATGACACAGACCGCCGTTGTAGGAGCAGCCGGCAGCGGTCATAAAATGGCATTCCTGGCCTTCTCTAATAGTTGTACAAAGCATGGGAATCACCTCCTCATAAGATGGTTTTATACCAAAAAAAAAGGCTGGGAGCATTCCCCGGCCTTTAAAGTCAGGTCCTGTAAATTGGCCGGGACTATAAACACCACTTTCCGGCTTGTCAAGCAAAATCAGAACAAATATTCAAAAAGCCACGGATCAAAAGAACGCTTGATTTTTATACAGAAAATTGCGACTTTGCCTTTAAAGGCAAGCACAAAAGCATTATTTTCACGGTATTTATCGGCGTGGCGGACAAGAACTTTAGCCCCCGACCCAGTCAGGGGCGCGCTTAGATCTGGCCCCACCTGCGGTGAAACCGGAATCAGATTTATAAGCACCAGGTATGATTAAAGATCAAGCCATAGAGGTTCTCGAAATCGAAGCGGCCGGCATCCTCGAAATCGCCGGAAAGCTGGACGACAATTTTACCCGGGTAATCGATCTTGTCCTGGCCTCGCGCGGACGGGTTATCGTGAGCGGAATCGGCAAATCCGGGCTGATCGGAAAAAAAATCGTGGCCACTTTGAACAGCACCGGGACGCTGGCCATGTTCCTGCACCCGGTGGAGGCCATGCACGGAGACCTCGGCGTGGTCAGTGCGGATGACATCCTGCTGGCACTCTCCAACAGCGGGGAAACCGTGGAACTCAACGCCCTGATCCCAAGTATCAAGATGCTCGGCTGCAAAGTCGTGGCCCTGACCGGCAACCCGGCCTCAACCCTGGCCAAAAACAGCGATCTGATTCTGGATGTCGGGGTAGCCCAGGAGGCTTGCCCACTGGGCCTGGCCCCCACGACCAGCACCACGGCCCTTTTGGCCATGGGAGATGCCCTGGCCGTCGTCCTGACGAACAAGAAAGAATTTAACAGCAGTGATTTTAAGAAATTCCATCCCGGGGGAGCCCTTGGTCAACGGTTGTCCAACCGGATTGCGGAATTAATGCTGTCCGGTGACGCCATCCCCGCCGTTCAGGCCGGTGAATCGATTCAAACTGCTGTAAGGGCCATTGACAGCTGTGAACTGGGGGCTGTCTTCGTAGTGGATGCCGACAAGATTCTGGTTGGGATTCTTACGGATGGCGATATCCGTCGTTTCGTAGCCCGCCGAAATACCTCTCTCGATGCACCGGTTGATACGATCATGACACGGGAGCCGCGCACGCTTTCCCCTGAGGCCCCGGCCTATGACGCCCTAAACCTGATGGAACAATACCAGATTACCGTCCTGCCTATTACCGGACAGAAAGGCGAGGTAAAAGGGCTGTTGCACCTGCACGACATTCTGGGAAAAGGCGAGTTTACATTTAACGGAAAATAGGGCGCACTTTTCAGGAGAACAACCATGGACACTGGTAATCTGAATCCAACCATTAAATCTCTTGGCGAAGCGAAAATTCCGTCCCCCATACTCAAAGAGAAGATTGCCGGGCAGGCCCAGTATTTTGTTTCGGACGACGATAAAATCTGCATCTCAGTCCGGCCTGCGGAAATCGCCGCCAAAATAGAGGCCGGGGCCCCCCTGCCGGCGTTCGAACTGGCCGGTCCCCGGCGCGACATCTATTTCGACCCAAGCAAACTGCGCTGCGCCATCGCCACTTGCGGAGGATTGTGCCCCGGCCTGAATGATATCATCCGGGCCATTGTCCTGGAACTCTACTACCACTATGGGGTCAAGAATATCTACGGCATCCGTTACGGGCTGCAGGGCTTCATCTCCGACTACGGCCATGATTTTATGGACCTCACGCCTTCCGTGGTTTCCCTGATCCTCAATATGGGCGGTTCGATTTTAGGCTCTTCGCGGGGACCGCAAGATATCGAACTGATTGTTGGCAGCCTGGAAAGATCCAACATCGGCCTGCTCTTCATGGTGGGCGGCGACGGAACCCTGATGGCTACCAGCAAAATCGCCGACGCCATTACCGCGCGGGGCCTGAAGATCGGTGTCATCGGGATTCCCAAAACCATCGACAATGACATTCACCTGGTTTCCAGGTCCTTCGGGTTTGATACCGCTGTCCAGGTAGCCACCGGGGCGATCAAAGGCGCCCACAATGAAGCCAAGGGCTATCCCAACGGTATCGGCCTGATCAAGCTGATGGGCCGGCATTCCGGGTTCATCGCCGCAACCGCGGCCCTGGCGCAACAGGACGTCAATTTTGTCCTAATTCCGGAGATTGATTTTGACCTCCACGGCCCGGGCGGGTTTCTCGAAGCACTCGAAAACCGACTGGTCGCCAGTGACCACGCCGTCATTGTGGTGGCTGAAGGCGCCGGCCAGAAATACTTTTCGGATGAGGAAGATGAACGGGATGAATCCGGAAACATTCGTCTGAAAGATATCGGCCAATTGCTAAAAAGAGAAATTACGACCTATTTCAAAAGCAAGTCTATTGATATCTCACTCAAGTACATCGACCCGAGCTACATGATCCGGAGCCTGCCGGCCAACGCCAATGACAGCGTGTTCTGCGGATTTTTAGGACGGGATGCGGTCCACGCGGGGCTGGCAGGAAAGACCAAACTGCTCATCGGCCACTGGAACAATCACTTCGTGCACATCCCCCTGGGTGCTTCGGTAGGCAAACGCAAACAGGTCCTGCCCCATGGCAAACTCTGGCGGACGGTGCTGGAGGCGACTGGGCAGGGAGCATTGATAGCTGGGTAGTATCCATCCACAAACGGCATCTTCTTGCCGGGCATTGCCTTTAGGCGACAACTGGTTGCCCCGGAGTTGCAACCTTCCAGCTTTGCTTACTACTCAACTTTCTTTCGGGTTTCAGCCTGAATCGAAATCGCTATCGGGATCGGGATCGAAATCGGCTGTGGAAACGTCAGGCGGGCTTCGACCCCGATAGCGATTTCGATCCCGATACCGATACTGGCCCTGAACCAAAATCTACCGACTGTGGATGGGCACCTACTATTCTTCTATGAAATGTAAAATTACATCGGCGTGCTTGCGGGCGGCGCCGGTGTTGGCGAGAACCATCGCCCGGCCGGCTTTGCCGGCCCGTGCGGCTGCTTCCGGGTGGGTAAGATAGTAGTGGATCTTATCGGCCAGGGTCTCTTGGTCGGGCACCTCGCAACCACCGCCGGAGGCCAGCAGCATTTCCTTTTCCGTCTGGAAATCCTCCATGGAAGGACCGAACAGGACCGGTTTGCCCCAGGCGGCCGCTTCCAATACATTCTGGCCGCCCAGCGGCACGAGGCTGCCGCCGCAAAAAACCACCGTGGCCACGCTGTAGGCGGCATGCAGTTCTCCAAGGGTATCCAGGATCACCAACGCGGCGTGCCGCTCCCGTTCGGGCGGCTGCAGCCCGGAGCGCAGCTGGAAAGCGATTCCCAGCGCTGCGGCCCGATCGGCAATTTTGGGGACCCGGTACAAATGCCGGGGGGCCGCAATGCAAACGAGGTCAGGGATTGTCTCGCGGATTTGCAGAAAGGTATCGAGCAAGGGGGATTCTTCACCGCGGCGCAGACTGCCGGCCACCAGGACCGGGATGTTATCGTTCAAGTTGAACAGGGCAGCCATAGCCGCTGCCCGTGCCGGGGTAGCGCCACCGGCCAGGCGATCGTATTTGGCGTTGCCATTGACGGCAATCTTATTCTCCGGTACCCCCAGGCTTTTTACCCGCTCCGCGTCGGATGGGCCGATCATGCTGAAAGCCGCCACGGTTCTTAGGACCGGTCCAACCAGGGACCGTATGCGGCGGTACCCTTTTATAGAGAGCCCCGAAATGCGGCCGTTGACCAAGACTGTCGGTATACCGGCCCGTCTAGCTAGGTGCAGCCAGTTGGGCCAGATTTCAGTCTCTATAAAAACCAGGCAGTCCGGTTGCACGGTCTGCAGGGTCAGAGCTACCGCAGCCAGAAAATCTACCGGCGCATAGACACAAGCGGCCCGCGAGCCCAGACTCTCGCAGGCTGCCGCCTGCCCGGCGGGAGTCGTCGTGGAGAGCACGAATTCAGCTGTTGGTATATCCTCGGAAAGCTCGGCGATAATCGGAGCTGCCGCGGCGACCTCGCCCACGGAGGCCGCATGTACCCATATGCGTGTGCGACCGGCTCGCTTGCGCCCCAACTCGCGACGGTAAAACCCCAACCGATTGGGCAGACTTTCAAGGTGCTTGCCGGTGGCCAGGGCATAGATCACGAAAAATGGCAGGCTCACCAAAAAGACCAGGGCCCCTGTGCAGGCATAGATGATCAAAGGTAGGTTCATGCTCACCGTCTGGAAGCTAATCCTCGACTGGATTCTCCGGTTCAGTCTTCTCCGGCAGCGTTTCCGGTTGTTCAAGCTCCGCTCTGATTTCAATGAATCGGCTGCCCTTGACCTTGATCAGGAAAAGCGGTTTGTGCACATCGCCGTTGTAGTCAAAGGCGGTTTCGCCGGTGGCGCCCTGAAAATCAGCCACGCGCAGCAATTCATCCCGGAGTTCGGTACGCGAGCGCACATCCGGCCGGTTGATCAAGTCCAACAGCAGGCGGGCCGTATCGTAGCCGACGGCTTCTATGTATCCCGGTGGATCCGTAAAGGCTGCCTGGTAGGCCGCAACGAATTGACGGGTCGGTGGTTTTGTGCTGCCGGCATAGAAACCGTCCGGCAAGATCGCGCCGTTGGCATGGTCACGGCTCATTTCAATCAGCGTCTTGGAACTCCACAGGTTGGTTCCCAGCAAGGTCACTTCGCTGACATCATAGAAAGCGAGCTGCGGCAGAATGAGGCCGGCCTTGTTGGGCGCATCCGGGATAAATATCGCATCAAAATCCACGCTGGATTCAGGTTCGGCGGCCGCTTTTAATTCCGGCGCGGCCTCGGGAATGCAGTCGGGAACCTCGGCGGCGACAGATTGCTTCCAGCAGGCCAGCTCGACCGGCAGCGGATACATGAGACCCGGCATTTTCTCCAACCCCCGGCACCCGTTCTCCCGGGCCTTGTTGAAAGGCGGCCAGATACGCTCGGCCCGCACCTGAATATCCGTCGGGATGGGATAATGCAGCCCAACCAGTTTTTTGATGGGCTCTGCAAAATCAACAGTCTTCACGTCATAGGACTCGACGGCCACAACCTGACCATTCTGGCGAATCACTTCATCCCAGAATAGATTCATGAACGTACGGCCGTACTTTTCATCGGGATATAGAATTGCGAATCGGCGGGCCTGCAGATTGGTAACCGCATGATCGACGATGGCCCTTACCTGTATGCCGGGGGTGAAGAAGTTGCGAAATACAAAGTCACCGATATCGGTAATGTGTTCTTTCTGGGTGAAGGTGACAATGGGCAGGTGCCGCTCCTGGGCTTTACGGGCCGCAGGTTCGGCGGTTATGATGGGCCCGATGATCGCAGCCACGCCGCTGTCGTATAACTCGCCCACAGCCCGGATCGCGGTCACCGGATCTGAGCCGGTATCCTTGATGATTATCTCAAGGTGGGGATTGGTGCGGGCGGCCGTCGACTTGCTGAGCGCCAGTTGAATCCCGTTCAGCGCCCGCTGCCCGTAAACTGCATAGCGTCCGCTGAGCGGCAGCAGACAGCCAACGGTAAAGCGTTTATAGATCAAAGCATCGGCAAGTTCCACCACCATCTGCTGCAGTTCGGGGTTCTCCAGGCGCGCTGTCAAGGCATCCACCTGGGGACGCTCCATCAGCCGCAAAGCGGATTTAATCCTCTCGTACAGTTCGTCACCGGTTTCATCCTGGGCGATTTCGTAGGCCCGGGCGTAGGCATAGGCAGCGTCTACCGGAGCGTCCAGGGCCATGTAGGCATCCCCCAGAATCGCGTAGAGTTTCAACTGCAGGGGCAGGGGCACACCCGGTTCGAGAATCGCGCCCGCCTGCAGCAGCAGTTCTTCGAATTGGACTTCATAATAATAGGTCAACACGGTCTCGACCCGGGACGCCAGGGCTGCCGCCGTATCGGGATAATCCGTTTCTATCTGTCGATAAGTCCGGCGGGCGCCTTCGTAATCTCCCAGCAGGAAGTAGGCACTGCCGGCTTTCATCAGTGCCTCGACCGCCCGGGCATGCCCCGGATTAGTGGTGGCAAAGTCGATATAGCCGGCAGCGGCCGCGGGGTAGTCTTTGTCCGCAAACAGTTTTTCGGCCCGGGCCAATGCTTTTTCCGGCACGGTGACGGCTACAGCCGGTTTTTCCGGGGCGGTGCCCACATCGATCTTCTTGGGCGCACAGGCCGGCCCCAGCGAAAGTATCAGCAGCAACGAAATGATAGTGCGCAGCTTCATTTGTCAAATATAGGCAATCGGGTTAATTGTGTGAAATAGGGTTCTATACAATACCTTACCGATATTCAACTATATTCTTTAATACGGCGATGCGTATAATCAGTATCGTCCGGCTGCTGGCCGCAACCTCCGACTGCAACACAAACTGCTAATAAATATATAAAAACAAATATATAAAGATATATCAGCGCCCTTCGCCGGCCGAAAGATACGGATAGCCAATTGTAAACTATAATATATGCGAGCCCGGGCCGGCATCTTGCTGAATTCTTTAAAATGCGGTACGAAATCATCTTACAGGCCACTGATAGTAGCGGCTCTGTACAAGCGTACCGGGACTTGGGCAATTTTGCTTGCGATTTTATACTCCGCCCACAATCAATGCCCCTGAGAAAATCAAGCGAGCCCAATGAATAGAGAACGCATTTCAAGTGGATCGGACTTCGAATCCCAATACGGCTATTCCCGTGCAGTTGTCGACGGTGATTTTGTGTTTGTATCCGGTACAACCGGCTACGATTATGAATCGATGACTCTGTCCAGCAATGTGATTGAGCAGGCTGACCAGTGTTTTAGAAATATAGCCAAGGCTCTGGAAGAGGCCCGCAGCAATCTGAATCAAATTGTCCGTGTCCAGTACATTTTTCCGGACAGATCTGATATTGAGCCCTGCGCGCCTGTTTTCAAAAAATATCTTGGCAAAACCCGACCGGCGGCAACCATCATTATCGCGGGCCTGTTGGAAGCAGCGATGAAAATCGAGATCGTCGTTACCGCCCGCAGGGACCACCGGGAATAGACCCGCAATTATACCTGGACAACCTAGTGGAGGATACCTGTGGCAATCCGCATTGTGCAACTCGGTACCAGCCGCCAAAAAGACGAAGGCCTGCGCATCGGAACAGTCCGCCGCCCGCCGCGGGGGGTACCCAAAACCGAATTCGCGTCACAAAACTGGTACGATGTCTGGCTGCCCGAGGTGGCCCCGACACCGGAATTGATGAAGTTGGGCCAGGCGGTTAGAACCGACCAGGAGTGGCAGTCGTTTGCCCGCAAGTATAGCGCTGAGATGGGCAAGCCTGATAAGCGCCGCCTGTTGGACCTTCTGGCCGCATTGTCGCACCAAACAAATCTAGCGGTGGGCTGCTATTGTGAGAACGAGGCCCGCTGCCACCGCTCGATCCTGCGTGAATTGCTGGCAGCCTGTGGTGCCAAGCTCAGATAGGTCTTCAGGAAATATGGACGACGTCTTCCCTTTAGAACTTGAATTTATCCGGGGTAATGAAGACTACCTGGATATTGATGAATGCCCCTTGCAGGCCAGCCCCCTGCCGGGCGGCGGTACTCTGGTAGTCGCCTATGTCAGCCACCCCAGCGGTGAATGGATTAAAAAAGGGGAAGCCTTTAAAATCCCGAGTGGTTGCGAACTGGTCTACCACACCTATTGTAAAGGCGAGATTGCTTTCGAGCGCTATGGCTGCGAAATGCAATTTATTCTGAAAGATGTACCTTACGATCCGGATGCTAAATTCAAGTTAAGACATGTTCCGCATATTTCCGCACCAGAGATATAGAAACGATTGTCGTGAATTCAAAACGGGGCGCAAACACTTTTATAACGCCCTTCAATTTGCAGGCAGGTAATGATGAACGAACACGAAAAAATCAATTATGTCGAGCTGCCGGCCGTGGACCTTCCGGCCACCAAGCAATTCTTCAGTCAGGTCTTTGACTGGACCTTCGAGGATTTCGGACCGGAATACGCCGCTTTCGCGGACCAGGGCCTTGACGGCGGTTTTTTCAAATCCGAACAGAAATCTTTGACTGCCCGGGGTGCCGCTCTGATTGTCTTCTACAGCCGCGACCTTGAAGGTACCTTGGGCAAAATCGAAGCAGCCGGTGGCGAGATCGTGAAACCTGTTTTCGCATTTCCCGGCGGTCGCCGCTTTCATTTCACCGAACCCAGCGGGAATGAATTTGCGGTCTGGTCCGATCAGCCTGAATAGAAGCCGATGGCGCCAACTCCAAAGTTAGATTTAACTGTCCTGGCCGGTTCTTTCACGGTGCACCGTTTTGCTGCTGACAGCCAGATTCCGGACGCAGTCTTTACAAGCGCGTTTTACAACATCAGTCGCACGGCTGCGGAGTTGTCCATCGTCTGTGACAGCACCCTGAAACTGGAATCTCTAAAAGCGGAAACCGGCTGGTCCTGCATCGCAATAGCCGGTCCGCTGGATTTTAGCTTAACCGGCATTCTGGCTGCCTTGGCAACGCCCCTGGCCGCGGCACAAGTCAGCATCTTGGCAGTCTCGACGTTTGATACGGATCACCTACTTGTAAAAACGGATAAACTGCCGCTGGCCCGCCAGGTGCTGCAGGCGGCCGGCCATACATTTGGAGGGCGTGCAGGAATGGTTTCCGTTTGATCAAATAGCTGTAGTATACGCTATTGGTTTTCGCTCTCCGGTTCAAAACCAGCAATTCCGCTATCTTTTTTACCCGCCCGCAAGGTTTACATCTATAGGCAGGCTGTATATAATTAGTTTTTACACGCACAGCCGGACCAGGCTCGGGGCTCTGGTTTCCATTTAACATGCAGAGGCCGGAAGGTATGCCTCAGTGGACGACGCGCCCCTCACCAGGGCCCGGCTAACCTAGGGGCTGTTTCTAAATTGTCTTTTGGCCCAATCTCGGCGTTGGGCGTTCGGTTTCGGCACGGAGTGAAGCGTAAGCGCTATCCTCGAAATACTTCAGTATTCCTCCGGTTGAAACCTCACGACCGCCTTGCCTGTCCGGCGTAGCCTGGAAGGCGTAGACGGGACCTTGAACCAAAATCCTAATGTAGAAACAGCCCCTAACAGAACTTCCCGGTATCATCAAATTTCAAGGAGGAAAATATGTCGACATCTGCAAATGCTTCCAATGGTTTTGACAGGGCATTGTCCATCGGACGCCCCCCCAATATATTGAAATTGTTCCCGAATTCCCGCGCGCTCATCGTCAGCGGCAAGTATATCGACCGCGCCATGCTGGCCAAGGGCGGCGCCATCTCCATTGCCGCCAATGGCCGCAGCTACTTCGTCATCCGGGGGGCCCTGGCCGCCGCGCAGCGGGCCAACAGCTGCCTGATCATCGAAATTGCACGTTCCGAGGGCGGAGCCAATGCCTATTGCGCCGTCAACTATTGGAACATTGCCCGGCAGGTGGACGCCCTGTGCAATGAAATGGGGATCACCGTCCCGGTTGCGATCCACGCCGATCACTACGGGATCAAATCCCCGGATGACATTGCCCCGGCCAAGGTTGAAATCCCCACGCTTTTCGACGCCGGCATCACCTCCATAGCCATTGACGCCTCGCATATGCCCGATGACCAGAACCTGCTGGCCAATCTCGAACTGTATCCGCTGATTCCCGCCTGGGCCGGCCTTGAAACCGAGATTGGCGAAATCAAGGGCAAACTGGGATTGTCTACCGTGGAAGAGGCCCTGTTTCTCATCCAGGGATTGAACGCACACGACATCTTCCCCGACTGGATTGCCCTGAACAACGGCACTACCCACGGGATCGAGGCCAGCGGACAAGGTATCCAGGTTCCCCTGACCGCCGAAATCCATGAAGCGCTGTCGCCCTATGGCATCTCGGGGGCCCAGCATGGTACTTCCGGGAACAATTCCGACCGGTTACGTGAAATTGCCGCCAAGACTCGGACGACCAAGGCCAACGTGGCCACTGCCCTGCAGATGCTCTCCTGGGGCTTTGAAGTCAATGACTACGGCAATGCCGTTCTCGACGCCAACGGCGACTTTATCAAAGTTCCGAATGCCGGAGTCACCGAAGAGATGTGGGACCGCATGCGCGCCTATGCGGATAAAGCCGGTATCAAGGGCGGAAACTATAAAAAACTCAACCTGCCTTTTGAAAACCATCTTTTGGGCCAGCCGGCCGAGGTGAAAGCCCGGATGGTCAAGCGGGTGGAAGATTTTGTCTACACCCTGCTTGCGGATGTGTTCAACGCCGAGGATACCGCTCCGATTGCCATAGAAAAGATCCTGGAAACCGGGTCGCATGATGCCGGCGCCAAAGTCGGGCGCATTGAGGACCCGGCTGATTGGACCCCGGAACAGATTTCCGCGAAGGCCGCCGCCATAGAGTCGGACAAAGGCCCTGAGGGCGATTTCGATGATTGATCGATCATGGTAACCCCCGCGATAAACCCGCCAAAGACTTTCTGCGCCCACTGCGGAGGAAAACTGGTTTATAAAGCGTGGGAGGGGCAAAAGCGGCCCTTTTGCGAAACCTGCAACCGCGCCATTTATGAAAACCCGGTTCCGGCTGCCTGCCTGGTCGTAGTAGACAGCCGGGACCGGATCGCCCTGGTGAAACGCAACGTGGCGCCGCGTAAAGGTTACTGGTGCCTGCCCGGCGGGTTTATGGAACTTGGTGAGGGGCCGGAAGAAGCCGCCCTCAGGGAACTACTGGAAGAAACCGGCCTGACCGGCAGCATCGACCGTCTGCTGGGGGTGATGTCCACACCCAATGCCCAGTACCACACGGTCCTGATGATCGCCTACCTGGTCCGGGCGTTTACGGGCACCCTGCTTCCCGGTGACGATGCCTCTGAAGCGGACTGGTTTTCACAACCGGATCTGCCTGAAATAGCCTTCACCAGTCACAGTCATTTCATTGCCAAGTATTTCGGCCTGCCCCATATGCCGCCTGCCGAAGACCGCCGCTAAAAATCGGCTGAACTGTATCCCGGGAACATTCGAATCAAACCGGATCGATTCCGGCAATATCAGCCGAATAATCTTGTATGGCTAGTTTTGTTGCCGTCGGACCGGTTTTGGGAGAAAACTGCCCCCTCCATCGCTTGATTTCACTTTTTTTTTACATTTTTTAACCTGGCATAAGACTTTTAAGGAATCCTCAGCAACGCTCAAAATACTGCCATATCGAAATAATATTTATCTTTACAGTGGCTTAACCAAGTGGCTCATTCATTTTTCCCAGTTTTTTTATTTTTTTTCTAAAGTATCTTTTCCACCCGACGATAAACCAGTCAGGAGAAGAACGCATATGTATATATCTAGCTACCAAATGCATAACGTCCTGGCCGACTACACCAAACGCCTGGAGAAAAACCGGGTGTCCAAGGCCCAGCGACCGGCGGGGGTCAAGTCACCGGTCGACCGGATTGATATATCTGTCGGCGGTAAGCGCCAAGCGGTTATCGAAAAGGTGGCAGCGAATATTGTAGACCGCATCACCCGTTTCGGTCCTCAGGATGAGATGGACCGGGAAATCGTCAAACAGCTGAAAGACGAAATGGGATCTGCCGAAAATTATCAAGACCAGGATCCCGTAGAGTTCGTGTTCAATGTCATTGACGATGGTTCCGACAAGACCACCAATAAACTCACGGCAGAGGACTCCAGTGTATTGATGAAGCGTTTGGAGACACTCACCCGGGAGGCGGTGGACAAAAATATGGTGTGATCCGGTCCGTCTCCGGGCAGAACGCCCGGCGGACATCATTATACAAGGATAGAAATTGCCTTGTCATCGGGCAGAACGGCCCGGCAGATCGAAGAATCGGTTTGCCACACTGGGAAGGGAGGGATTTAAATGATAGAACTAGCCAGCGAAGCCACGGTACAACAGGTTACCCGTGCCGACCAGAGTCAAACGTTCAGCCACAAAGATACCGTGCAGCAGGAAACGCAGAAAGTGATAGCTGATCGGCCGGTGGAAAAATCTGAAGAGACTGCCAAAGCGAAAACAGCTGAAAAACAGGACGAGACCAAAACCAAATACAACCTGGAAGACAAGCGCATCATTATTGAAAAGTACGATGAAAATGGTGATCTGATCCTCCAAATGCCGCCGGTGCATTCCGACGAGGCCTGATCCACCACCCCTTCCATTCAAAACGCGCCTTAAAGGGACTTTCGCCCGAAAGTCCTTTTTTATTTGGTCTGTTTTTTCACCGCTTCCCAATACGCATCCAGTTCATCCGGCGTGAGCGCGCTGACCTCCAACCCCTTGGCAAGCAACCGGGATTCCATCGCTTTATAACGATCCACAAATTTGTTGACGGCCCCGGTCAGGGCGGTCTCCGGGTGAAAACCGGCAAAACGGGCCACATTGGCGAGTGTGAACACCATATCGCCGAACTCCATAGCCAGATTTGCCCTGGAACGGTCTTTAGTTGCGCGCCTGGTAAACTCACGATTGAATTCGGTCCACTCTTCACTGAATTTTTCCATAACCCCGGATAGGGTTTCCCAGTCAAAACCGGCCTGGGCGGCCCGCTCGGATACCCGGTAGGCCCGCAACAGGGCCGGCAAACCGGAAGGGACTGAGTCCATGATGGATTCGGGTTGATCGGAATCTTTTTCGGCCTGCTTGATTTCCTGCCACTGACGCTTGACCTGCCCGGGTGTATCGGCCTGATTGTCGCTGAATACGTGGTGGTGGCGCCTGACCATTTTTGTAATCACCTGCCGGGATACCTGCACCAGATCAAAACGCTCCCGGTCGCTGTACATCCGCAGGATAAACAGGAGCAAAAAAAGGACATCGCCCAGTTCCTCGCGTACGGCGGCGGTATCCCCTCGTTCGATTGCTTCAATTAATTCAAAGGTTTCTTCAGCCAGATAGATGGCCATGGAGGCGGGGGTCTGCTTGCGGTCCCAGGGGCAGCCGTTTTCGCCCCTGAGTGTATCGATCAACTGGAAGAGATCGGCAACGCTGTTTAGCTTCTTTTCTCCCAAATGCTTTTCAGTTCTCCCATTTTTTCATCAAAGGCTTGCTGCATATCATCGGAAATGATCCTGGCCATATTCTCGGAAAGCATATTAATATGCGGTGCCAGGAGGGAATCACGGACCAGGGGCGAGCCCTTGGGCAGAAATGCCGTCAGGGTTACCAGCAGTACCGAAGCTATCAAAACCCCCTTCAGTATACCGAATCCGGCGCCGCTCACCCGGTCCACCCAGCCCAGGTGGGCGATACTCATGAGATATTTGAGCACAACCCCCAAGATACTGATAATAATTAAAATAAGGCAGAATATGACCATGAAGCTCGTAATATTCAAATAGATTGTGTTGTCTATCCAGCGGGAGAGCAGGCCGGCCATTTCCGGGTAGTAGGTATAGGCCGCATAAAAGCCGGCCAGCACGCCGATAATCGAGGCCATTTCCTTTACCAACCCCCTGAATATACCGCGGATCAGGCAAAATCCCAGGATAACGGCAACCACGATATCAAAGCTGTTCATAATCCTCCTCGCGTAACGACCGGCCGTCGAATTCTCAGCCCCACAGCATCTTGAATCGGCGACCGAGACCAATTAACAAGGCCTAGCGGCAAAGGTCAAGGTGTTTTTCGGACTGGTCCGCGCAGCGCCCGGACAGCGCGGTTTTGTTTGCATTCCCCGGATTTTTTATGATAGATAATGCCCGTTGAGTCAAAAGGTCTAGGACATATTATGAGCAGTACATCTGATGCAGATAAAAACCAGCTGACCTTCGGTGATATCGATCTGGCCCGCCAGCTGTTCGGCGAGCACAATGCCAACCTTAACCGGGTCGCCGACTCGGTCGGTGTCCGGATTCATTCCCGGGGCAATGTGGTCGCAATTCAGGGCAACGACATCGCGGCGACCCTGGCCCGCAATATACTCAAACAACTGTATGGTCTGCTGGAGAACGGCTACCCGGTCTACCTGAACGACATCGACCACGCCGTCCGGGCCTTGAGCCGGGATGACCGGACCAAGCTAAAAGACATCTTCCTGGATACGGCCTTCGTGACAGCTAAAAAGAAAGCGATCACGCCCAAGAGCGCCGCCCAGAAGGAGTATATCGATGCCATCCGCTCCAATGATATGGTTTTCGGCATCGGTCCGGCCGGTACCGGAAAAACATACCTGGCCATGGCCATGGCGGTAGCCGCCCTTTCCAAGAGCAGCATCGACCGTATCATTCTCACCCGCCCGGCCGTCGAGGCGGGTGAAGCCCTCGGCTTTTTGCCGGGTGACCTGGCTGAAAAGGTGGATCCTTATCTGCGGCCGCTGTACGACGCCTTGCACGACATGATGCGCTTTGAAAAAGCAGCCCGCCTGATGAACCAGGGGGTAATCGAAGTGGCACCCCTGGCGTTCATGCGCGGCCGGACCCTGAATGATGCCTTCGTCATCCTGGACGAAGCCCAGAACACAACCACCGAACAGATGAAGATGTTTCTAACCCGCATTGGATTCAACTCCAGAGCGGTCATCACCGGAGATATCACCCAGACCGACCTGCCTGAAAATAAAACTTCCGGCCTGATTGAAGCCAAACGTATTCTCAAGGACATTGAAGGAATTAAATTCGTCTTCTTTACAAAAACCGATGTGGTCCGGCACCAGCTAGTTCAAAAGGTGATTGACGCCTACGAAAAACATGATGTCCTGACGGGCAAAGCGTAGCCGCTCCAAGCGGAAAGCCGCTGCTGACGACATACAATGGAAAAAAGAAACGACAATTTAAGCAGCTTCATGAGACCGGACAATCCGGTGCCGCTCGTACTCCTGGCAGCCGTGCTGCTGCTTTTTATCGTGGTGCTGTATCCCAACCTGGTGGTCACCCGGCACGTGTATAAAGTCGGTGATGTGGTCAAGCACGATATAAAGGCCGCCAAGGATTTTTTCATTGAAGATCAAAGCGCCACCGCAGCCCGGCAAAAACAGGCCGTCGATGCCGTGCTCACGGTGTATGACCACGACCCGGACATCCTGCCGAATACAACCAGCCGTGTGAAAAGCGCGTTCGCCCTGCTGCGTAATGTGTATCAGTCGTACCAGGAAGTTTCCGCGCCGGCGCCGCTGCCCGGCCAGGTGGTTTCCGAGGAGCCGGCCGCCGCGGTTTTATCTCTGCAAGATCAGATCAACGCCCAAAAGGAGAATTTCCAAAAAACCCTTGGCATTCCGGTCGGCAAGGGTGCCTATAAGATCCTGACCAAGGACATGGCCGCCCTGGAAATAGAAGTTCTGATCGTCAAGATTATTACGGAGATCCTCGATAACGGGGTGGTCGGCAACAAAGAACTTCTGCTGCGCGAACTGGAAACGGGAATCACCCTGCGGAATATTAAAACCAAATCCGAGAAGACCGCCCGGAAGTTAAAGCGTTTCTACGGCCTGGACCAGGCGCAGACCATGGTCCGCATTATCGGACAACCGCTGCTGAAAGGCCTTAATTACTCGCTGCGCAACCTGGTGGTCGACTTCTCCCAACAGCTGATTCATCCCAACATCACGCTCAACCGCAGCGAAACGGAGGAGCGCAAAAAGCAGGCTGCCAACATCAAACCGATTCTCTACCAGATAAAAGCGGGTGAAATGCTTTTGCGGGAAGGGGAACGGGTAACCGCGGTACACCTGCTCAAACTCAACAAATCGCGTCCGCCTGAGAAAACGGAAACACCCGTCTTGAGCGCCCTGGGCGCCGGGTTGATCATGCTGTGCCTGATTGTCGCCATGTTCATGACCCAGTTTCAGGCCTCTGCCGCAGACGCCTCAAAAGAATTTAATAAAAACCTGCTATTTATTTCGCTGGCCCTGATCGCGGCGTTCGTCTTCCTGCGGGTCAATATTTTCCTGATATCGGCCCTGGCCAAGGCCCCGCCTTTGGGGCTGACTGTTTCATCGATCGTCTACGGTCTGCCCATGGCCGCCGGGGCCATGACGGTCTGCCTGTTCATGGGGCTGCGGGTGGCCATTGCTTTTGCAGTCGTACTGGCCACCGGAACCGCGGCGATCCTGCAAAACGATTTCGGCCTCTTTGTCTTCTTCTTGATCAGCAGCATCATGGGCGCTTACTGGCTGCAGGATTGCCGTGAAAGAAAGGTCTTTATCAAGGCCGGTCTGAAGCTTGGTCTGCTCAATGTCCTCCTGGTTGTGGGTATCGACACCTACAGTGCCAATCTGGCGGACCTGAAACTGATGTGGGACTGCATCCTGGCCTTCATCGGCGGAATCGGGGCCGGGGTTGTAGCCGCCGGACTGGCGCCCTTGATTGAAATCGCCTTCGACTATACGACCGATATCAAGCTGCTCGAACTGGCCAATCTCGATCGACCGATCCTGCGGCGTCTCATGATTGAAGCCCCCGGCACCTGTCACCACTCCGTCGTGGTGGGCTCCCTCGTGGAAGCCGCCGCAGACGAAATCGATGCCAACCCGCTGCTGGCCAAGGTCTGCGGCTACTATCACGACATCGGCAAAATCAACAAGCCACTCTATTTTATCGAGAACCAGCGCGACGGCAAAAACCGGCACGACAAACTGGCCCCGTCCATGTCGAAGACCATCTTGATTGCGCATGTCAAAGACGGCGTCACCATTGCCCGCGAGAACAAGCTCGGCAAGGTGATTATCGACGTCATCCGCCAGTCCCACGGCACCAGCCTGATCAAATATTTTTATATCAAGGCCTGCAAGCAGAACCCCGAAGATAACATCAATATGGATGACTACCGCTACCCCGGCCCCCGGCCGCAGACGCGCGAAGCCGGATTGGTCATGCTGGCCGACGTGGTGGAAGCGGCCTCGCGAACCCTCGAAAACCCGACCCCGTCGCGGGTACAGGGCCTGGTCCAAACCCTGATCAACAATATTTTCTCGGACGGTCAGCTCGATCAGTGCGAACTGACGCTCAAGGACTTGCATGCCATTGCCAAGAACTTCATCAGCATTTTGACCGGCATTCACCACCATCGCATCGAGTATCCCGAAAAGATGGGTAAAACCAATGGGAACAGCAACAATGGGCATACTGATAGACAACCAGCAGAACAGCCGTCCGATCAATCTGGAGCAGATTCGGAAAACGGCACAGGCCATCTTAAACGACTTGGACTGCCCTGAAGGCGAACTGTCCATCCTGTTTGTAGACGACCCCCGCATCCAACAGCTGAATCGGGAGTACCGCCGCAAGGACAGCCCCACCAATGTGTTATCCTTTTCCATGCGCGAAGGCGAATTTACACAGGTATCACCCGAGCTTCTGGGCGATGTCGTCATCTCGGTAGATACAGCCGCAGCCGAAGCGGAGAAAGCCGGCATCAGTCTAGGCACTCACGTGACCTGGCTACTCATCCACGGCATCCTGCACCTTTTCGGGTTCGATCACGAACAGTCCTTACAGGCGGCGGATGAAATGGAAAACCGCACCACAGCACTGGCACAGAAAGTAAAGGGACTGCTGTCCGCAGATCTCCAGTAGAATCTATAAATTCTTAATCTTACTTTTAATCCTAATCTTAATCTGTTGTTTTTATATTGGCCTTTGATATAGGGATTAAGGTTAAGATTAGCAGTAGGAGAAAGAGACCTAAGAAGGAGACCTCCCATGTACCTGGTCACAGCCGCTGAAATGCAGCAAATGGATGGCGAGACAATTCGATCTTTCGGAATCCCCGGGCGGGTTCTGATGGAAAGTGCCGGTCGGGGCGCCGCGCGATTCCTGCTGGAATCATTTGACGGCATCCAGAATGCGTATCTGGCTGTAATGGCCGGCCGGGGCAACAATGGCGGGGATGGCTTTGTGGTGGCCCGTTACGTTGCGCAACGGGGTATCGATGTGGTGGTCTACCTGCTGGCCGACGCCGAACGCGTTACCGGCGATGCCCGCGCCAACCTCGATTTACTGCCCCCGTTGTCCGTACCGGTGGTGGCAATTCCGGACGCCGGCAGTTTGGCCGACCACGCGGCGAACATGGCCCAGCATGATGTCTGGGTGGATGCCGTCTTCGGTACCGGCCTGAGCGCCGACATCCGCGGGCACTACCGGGCGGCCCTTGATCTTTTGAACAGTTTCCAACGCCCCGTACTGGCCATAGATATCCCTTCGGGGATAAATGCAGACAATGGCCAGGTCTGCGGCACCTGCGTCCGCGCGACCGCCACGGCCACTTTTGCTTACCCCAAAATCGGGCACGTCGTGCATCCCGGGGCGCTGTACACCGGCCACCTGGAAGTGGTCGACATCGGGATCCCCCCCCACATCGCGGAGGCGGTGGCCCCGCGCCAACACCTGACAACCGCGCCGGAGGTTGCCGCTGAGCTTGTTCACCGGGCACCGGATGCCCACAAAGGCTCGGCCGGGCATCTTTTGGTAATCGCCGGCAGCACCGGAAAAACAGGCGCGGCCGCCATGGCCTGTGAAGGGGCCATGCGCACCGGGGCCGGCCTGGTGACCCTGGGAGCGCCCCGGAGCCTCAATCCGATTTTGGAAACCATGCTGCTGGAAGTGATGACGGCACCCCTGCCGGATACGGACGGCGCCCTGGCCCCCAGCGCCGGCGATCATATCAACCCGTTGATGGCCGGCAAACAATGCCTGGCGATCGGTCCCGGCCTGGGCAGCGCTGCTGAAACCGGCCAACTTGTCCGCCAACTGCTGCGCCGTAGTGAAATCCCCATGGTGGTCGATGCCGATGGCCTCAATCACCTGGCCGGCCGGCGTGAAGTTTTTGAGGGCCTGCAGGTTCCGGTCGTACTCACCCCGCATCCGGGTGAAATGGCCCGTCTGGCCGGCCTTTCCACCGCCCAGGTACAGGCCGATCGGATAAAATGCGCCCGCGAATTTGCTGCTGCAACCAGCACCATCGTCGTGCTGAAGGGCGCGGCTACGGTGATTGCCGCGCCGGATGGGCACGTCCAGATCAATCCCACCGGAAACTCCGGCATGGCCTCCGGCGGGATGGGCGATGTGCTGACCGGCATTATTGCCGGGCTTATCACCCAGGGCGTGGACCCGGAGAGAGCCGCCGTTCTGGGTGTCTACCTGCATGGCGCCGCGGCCGATGCCCTGGCCGTTGACGCAGGGCCGGTCGGCTACCTGGCCTCGGACCTGCTGGACCAGATCCCCGCCCAGTTGAGCCTGCTTCTGAATGGACCTCAGCAACAGAGCCACGCACATGACGCCAGCTAAAACCACGGGAACCCTGTTGTCCAGGGATCCGGATCAAACCCGCCGTCTGGGGGCGACTATCGGCGCCGACCTGGCGACGCCCCTGATCATCACCCTCACCGGAGACCTGGCCAGCGGTAAAACCGTCTTTGTCCAGGGGCTGGCCGCAGGCCTGGAAGTCCCCCGGGAGTACTACATCACAAGCCCATCCTACACCCTGATCAACGAATATCCGGGCCGTCTCCCCCTTTGCCATGCCGACCTATACCGGCTGGCCGATCATAGCGATATTACGGAAACCGGCCTCGAGGAAATACTGGAGCAGCAATGTGTTGTGGCTATAGAGTGGCCCGAGCGCCTTGACAGTCAACGGTTCGACAGCCAACTGTCCATTGACATTCAAATTATCGCCCCGCAAACCCGCCGCCTGGAATTGAACGCATATGGACTTACCGCCGTGAATCTGTTAAAGGGGATCAAAAAAAACAAGGAGATGCAATGGCGCTCATAGTCCAAAAATACGGCGGCACCTCTGTGGGTGATCTGAATAAGATCGGGAATGTCGCCAACCGCATTATTAAGACCTACAAAGGCGGCAACGATGTGGTCGTGGTACTTTCGGCCATGTCGGGGGTCACCGACAAGCTGATTGCCATGGCCCAAAAGGCCGCTGACAATCCGGACCGACGCGAACTGGACGTTCTGCTGGCGACCGGCGAACAGACCACGGCGTCTTTGATGGCCATGATGCTGATCGGCATGGGCTATCCGGCCATTTCTCTGCTGGGCCACCAGGCCGAGGTCCGGACGGACAATGCCTATGGAAACGCCCGCATCGTCGATATCGGCACCGACCGTATTCGCCAATTTATCGATGACCGCCATATTGTCGTCATTGCCGGCTTCCAGGGAGCCGAGCCCAATGGAAACATTACCACGCTGGGCCGGGGAGGATCGGATACATCCGCCGTGGCAATCGCAGCGGCCCTGCAAGCCGATGTCTGCGAGATTTACACGGACGTCGACGGCATCTACACCGCCGATCCCAACATCTGCAGCCGGGCCCGTAAAATAGAAAAAATCTCCTACGAAGAAACCCTTGAAATGGCCAGCCTGGGCGCCAAGGTGCTGCAAATCCGGTCGGTGGAATTCGCCAAGAAGTACAACGTGCCGGTGCATGTACGGTCATCTTTCAATGAAGAGGAAGGAACCATGGCAATGAATGCAGACGCGGAAATGGAACGCCTGGTGGTATCAGGTGTTACCAGCGATAAGAATGAAGCCAGACTGACATTTAAAAAGGTCCCCGACCAGCCGGGTGTGGCCGCCAAGATATTTACCCCCCTGGCTGACGCGGGTATCGTTGTCGACATGATCATTCAGACCTCACCGACCGACGGGCGCAATGACATTACCTTCACGGTGCCGCGGGGTGATTACGAGAACGCCATGGCGATCGGCGAGAAGATCGTCGCAGACCTGAAGGCCGACAGCATCCGCGGCAAAACGGACATCGCCAAGGTATCGGTCATCGGGGTGGGCATGAAAAATCACTCGGGTGTGGCGGCGAAGATGTTTGCAACTTTGGCGGACGAGAATATCAATATTCGCCTGATCAGTACTTCGGAAATCAGAATTTCCTGCGTGATCGATGAGAAGTATGCGGAACTGGCCGTCCGCGTCCTGCATTCCGCCTTCGGTCTCGATGCCGGGTGATACAGTGCGTTATCTGAACCGGGATCACATCTTGTGCGGGGTCGTCCTGACCCTGGCCAGCGTGCTGCTTACCATCGGCCGGTACCTGGACCTGTTCTAATACCCTGTCAGGCAAATGCACAGCGGCCCAAGCGCCTCAACGCTTCAGGCCGGTGCCAATCTCCACCAGAATTTTTTCGGCCGCGGCCGCAGGATCGGCCGCATCCCGGATAGGCCGTCCGATCACCAGATAATCGGCCCCGTCCCGAATGGCCCGGACCGGCGTGACCACCCGCTTCTGGTCATCCGCACCGGCGACCTCCCAGGACGGACGGATCCCCGGGGTAACCGCCACCAACCGGTTTCCCAGCCGCTGTTTCAGACTGCCCACCTCCAATCCTGAGCAGACAATCCCCGTACAACCGGTCTCCAGAGCGAGCGCCGCACGCTTGAGGACCAGGCGGTTGATATCCTCTGCGAATTCATCCCGGTAGCCGGCGGCCAGCAGGTCAGCGTTAGAAATGCTGGTCAGCACGGTAACGCCCAGGACCCCTACCCGGCCCTGGGCCCCTTCCACGGCGGCGGCCAGCATCGCCCGGCTGTCGGCACAGTGGACGGTCACCAGGTCGACGCCCATATCCGCAATCACCGCCATGGCCCGCTGCACCGTTACCGGAATATCGTGCAGCTTGAGGTCTAAAAAGATCCTGGCCGCGGTTGCGGCCTTGATAAAAGCAATGATCTCCGGCCCCGCCTTGGTGAACAATTCCAGCCCCACCTTAAACATCCCCACCGCGTCGGCCAAACGTTCGATATAGTCTTTGGCCGCCGCAAGCGTCGGTACATCCAGGGGAAAAACCAGGTAATCTTTCGGCTGCTTCATTGATAATCATCCTTCGTACGGGTTCGGTTAGCGGCTACCTCATGATAACAGGTCCGTACCTTATTGTGATGCTTCCATCTAATATTTGGTAGACTTGCGGTCCCTGGTTAGCGTAGCAAGCGTCCGGCTGCCGGCCACGCTGCTCTTTAAACCCGGTGCCCAGGCCTGCTATCCGTACTGGGCTGCCATCCAGCGCTGGTATTCTCCGCTCTTGACGCGTGCCACCCAATCGCGATTTTCGAGGTACCAGTTTACCGTCTTCTCAAGGCCGCTGGTAAAGGTCTCCCGGGGCGTCCAGGCAAGTTCATCCCTGATTTTCGAAAAGTCGATCGCGTACCGACGGTCATGCCCCGGGCGGTCTTCTACGTATGTGATCAGTTCCTGCCGTGGCCGCCCGGCAGGTGACAAGCGATCGAGCACCACACAGATTTCCGTGACGACGTCGAGATTCCGTTTTTCGCAGTCGCCGCCGATGTTGTAAGTTTGCCCCCGCCGGCCTTTCTGTATGATGGTCCAGACCGCCCGGCAGTGGTCGGTCACATGCAGCCAATCCCGTACGTTGGCACCATCGCCGTAGACCGGCAGCGGTTTGTCTTCGAGGGCATTGAGAATCATCAGGGGAATCAATTTTTCAGGGAATTGATAGGGTCCGTAGTTGTTGGAGCAGTTGGACACCGTCACGGGCAGACCGTAGGTATGGTGATAAGCCCGGACCAGATGATCCGAGCCGGCCTTCGATGCCGAATAGGGACTGTTGGGCCGATAAGGGGTCGTTTCCCGAAAGTGCCCTTCCGGGCCCAGGCTGCCGTAGACCTCATCCGTACTCACATGGTGAAACAGCACGAGCCGGTCTCCCCGGGAGCGGGCCTGCTCCAGCAGGTTAAAGGTCCCATTGATGTTGGTTTGAATAAATGCATCCGGACCTACAATGGAGCGGTCCACATGGGATTCGGCCGCAAAATGACACACCGCATCCACGTCGTACGCCGTGAAGATCTGCAGCATGGCAGCCGGGTCGCAAATATCCGCGTTTTCGAAAAAGTAGCGGTCCCCATAACGCTCCGCCACACCGGCGAGGTTTTCGGCATTGCCGGCGTAAGTGAGTTTGTCGACATTGACAACCCGGCCGGAAAAATCGTCACGCGCCAGGAGGAAGCGGATAAAATTGGACCCGATGAAACCGCATCCGCCGGTAACCAGAATGTTTTCCATAGGTTTCTCCAGATACAATGGTAAATCTTAACCCTACATAACCGCTGCGATCGGAAAAGTCGAGTGTTTACCGAATCTTCAGCAGCAATCTGGCATCCGGCCCCACCATCTGGACCTAAACAGCCGCAGATAGCCTTTTGCGGTTCACCACGGCTTCTGCCGAAAGGAAAAGGCGCCCTGAACCCGGACTTGACACATGCCCCGACAACTGGTATGACCTCTTATCGGTAGGTGCCAATTATGCAAATAAACAATGCCATACCCATGCGGCCGTCCGCCTATGTCGAACACCAGTTGGTTACGGCCCTGCTGGACGGGACCTATCCCCCGGGCAGCACCTTGCCCAACGAACGCGCATTGGCTGCCCAACTGGGGGTCACCCGACCTACCCTGCGGGAAGTCCTGCAACGGCTGTCCCGGGAAGGCTGGATCAGGATACAACACGGCAAACCGTCCCGCGTCCGGGATTACTGGACCAAAGGAGGACTGAGCCTGCTGGGTACGCTGGCCGAGCACGCCCGGTTCATCCCGGATAATGCCATCCGCCACCTGCTTGAAGTCAGGGTTTTATTCATGCCGGCGGCGGCGGCCCGGGCGGCGGTCGCGGCCCCTGAGGCAATGGCGGCTTGTCTGGACACGGATGGCGGCCTGGCGGACGATGCCCCGACGTATGCCACCTTTGACTGGCAGTGGCAGGTGCAGGCCACCCGCAGCAGCGGCAACCCCTTCTTTCCGCTCATTCTGAACGATTTCGCGGCGGTATTTAAACAGGCGGGGCTGCGGTACTTCAACGAACCGAGCGCACGTGCGGCTTCCCGGACGTTCTACCGGGCTTTGCGGGACGCCATCAGCGCCGGCGGCAGCAGTATTGAAGAGCTGGTGGCCGCGGCCATGCATGAAAGCATTGCCATCTGGCAAACCATCGAGGGGTAATCAAAACGATTGCTATGGATATCAACTCCATTGATAAAGAGTGGGACCTGATCGTTATCGGCGGCGGTATTACCGGCGCTGGGATACTCAGGGAAGCTGTGCGTTGCGGACTGCGAACCCTCCTGCTGGAAAAAAACGACTTTGCATGGGGTACCTCCAGCCGTTCATCCAAGCTGGTCCACGGCGGCCTGCGCTATCTGAAACAGGGGCAATTTTTACTTACCCGCACCGCGGTGAAAGAACGCGAGGCCCTGCTGCGGGAAGCCCCGGGCCTGGTAGAACGGATAAAATTCTTTGTACCGGTATTCAGCGGGCAGCGCCCCGGCAAATGGGCCCTGGAAACCGGACTTACCATGTATGACCTGATCGCCGGCAAGAAACAGCACCGCTTTGATGACAAGGCCGCCTTGGCCGCTGCTATTGCAGGTATCCGTCGCGACGGGCTAACCGGGGGGTTCACTTTCTTTGATGCCCAATCCGATGACACGCGCCTGGTGCTGCGCCTGATAAACGACGCCGTGGCCCATGGCGGCTGGGCCCTGAACTACACCCGGGTCGCCGCAATACAACGCAACGGCCAGGAGCGGGTGACCGGGGTCCGCGCCCGGGACACAGAGTCCGGTCGTGAGCGCACTTTCACTGCCGGGGCCGTCATCAATGCCACCGGGGCCTGGGTCGAAACCCTGCATGCATCCCCGAAAAAAGGGTACCACCTGCGTCCTTTAAGGGGCAGCCACCTGGTGTTCCCGACCCACAAACTGCCCGTTCCGTGCGGTATCAGCTTCATGCATCCCCAGGACAACCGCGCGGTATTTATCGTTCCCTGGGAAGGCGCGGTTCTGGTCGGAACAACCGACCTGGATCATGCCCAGGCCCTGGAAGACGAACCGGCGATCAGTTCCGCAGAAGCCCGTTACCTGATGAGGGGTATCCACATGCTGTTCCCGGGACTGGCGATATCCCTGCAGGACTGCCGGGCATCTTTTGCCGGAATCCGTCCGATCCTGAGCCGCGGCAATCGCGCCCCTTCCGCAGAATCGCGCGAGCACTTCATCTGGGCCGCAGATGGCCTGGTAAGCGTTACGGGCGGCAAACTGACCACATTTCGGAAACTGGCCTGGGAAACCTTGATGGCCGCCCGGCCGTACCTCCCGGAATTCGAAACCGGCCGCCGCCCGCCGGTGTTTGAAAAAATACCGGTTCCGCAGGTGACGGGCAGCCCTTTGACTGCCGCGACATTGGGCCGGCTATACGGCCGCTACGGTATGGCTGCCCGGCGGCTTACGGAGACAGCCGCGCCGGATGACCTTGAACGCATTCCGGGCACCCGCAGCATCTGGGCGGAATTGCCCCATGTCGCGGCCCGCGAATACGTCCGTCACCTCGAAGACATCCTCCTGCGGCGGGTTCGCCTGGGACTTTTACTGGAAAACGGCGGGCTCGACGACATGGCCCGTATTCGCAAGCTGTTAAGACCGGTCCTCAACTGGGATGCCGCCCGGTGGGAAGCTGAAATCGAGCGCTATCGCCACCTCTGGCAGCGCTGCTATGCTCCGCCAAGCGGTTAATCAGGCTGCCGGAGGAGGGCCGGATACTAAATTGTCAAGCACACTGGCCCGGAGGACCTGGCTTTGGGACGCCCCTAAAAGGGGCTTTACTATCAAAACATAAAAGCAAAACCATGCATCGCGCAGAGACGCAAAGGCGCAGAGAAGATCAAAACCAGGATTTAGTCGCACTATCGTGCGAAAAGCACTTCTAGGCCTTTTGGGTTTTAATCCTGCGTAGCGGGATAATATGTGTGGTTTCCCAGCTGAGCTGTACTGTTCATTCAATTCTTGACTGAAGGAAGACGTCTCTGCGCCTCTGTGTCTCTGCGCGAGAATAATGCCTTTACGGCACAGCCGACTATCTCTGACTCCCGCGAAACGGGACAGGCTCCCGAATAGCGGGACAAGTTTGGCCCTGAGGACAAGGTTTTAAAGAGCCGAATAGAGATTTCATACTCTAAGGGGAGAGATATGCCATCGCCATCAGGATTCAAACCGGACTGGACCGACCAGCCACCCCCTGAAGGTTCTTACCGTTCGATTTTCAAATGGGGTGCCCCGGACGAATTCAAACATCCGAACGAACGTCTGTACGCTCTTTTAAAGCAGGAACTCAACCTGACCGACGCCGATTTCGCGTCAAAAAAGCATACCGGCCATGAACCGGTCACCGGGGCCGCTCCGCCGGCAATCACCCCCGACCGGATCGCAGCCCTGGAAGCGATTGTAGGCGCCGACAATGTAGATCGCGACGCGTACGCCCGCGTGAAGTTTTCGACCGGGCAGACCGCCGCAGAGACCATGCGGCTGCGCCGGGGGGTTGTCCGCAATGTTGCCGATCTGGCCCTGCACCCACGGAGCAAGGCGGACATACGCAAAATCGTGGCCTATTGTCACCGTGCGAATATTCCCGTTACCATTTATGGCGGCGGCAGCTCGGTAACGCTGGGACTGGCCAGCGGTAAAGGCGGTGTTGTCCTGGTGATGAGCACCCACATGCATCGTCTGCTGGAGTTTAATGAAACCAACCAGACGGTCACCGTTGAACCCGGTATGCTGGGCCCGGCTCTCGAGGATTTGCTCAACCGGGCGCCCGAACTGCTGGACGCCCGGCAGGCCTATACCTGCGGACACTTTCCCCAATCGTTCGAATACGCCTCGATCGGCGGCTGGATCGCCGCGCTGGGTTCCGGGCAACAGTCTTCGTACTACGGGGACGCCTATGACCTGGTCCTGGGGCAGGAGTACGTGACGCCGGCCGGGCATCTGCAAACACGGGTGTACCCGGGTACGGCCACGGGACCGAAGGTGAACTATATGCTGAAAGGCTCTGAAGGCGCTTTCGGCGTCCTGGTGGCCGTTACCCTCAAAATATTCCGCTACCAGCCGGAAAACCGCCGCAAATTTGCGTTCATCTTCCCGGACTGGGAGGCTGCTGTTGAAGCCTCCCGGGAGATTTCCCAGGGGGAGTTCGGCCTGCCGGCCATGTTCCGAATTTCTGATCCGGAAGAGACCGCTATGGCGCTGAAGCTTTATGGCGTGGAAGGCACCTGGATCGACCGGTTGATCCAGCTGCGGGGCTTTAAACCGGGGGCAAGATGCCTGTGCATCGGACATACCGAAGGCGAACGGGGTTTTAGCAGAAACGTGAAAAGGCGCGTAAAGGCCATCTGCCGGCAGCACGGGGCCATGTATATCACCGGTTACCCGGTTACCCAATGGGAGCATGGCCGGTTTGCGGATCCCTATATGCGCGAAGACCTGAACGATTACGGCATTACCATCGATACTCTGGAAACGGCCGTGACCTGGAGCGACCTGCACCGGGTCCACCAGGCCGTACGGGCCTTTATAAAGGGCCGGCCCCATACTGTCTGTATGACCCACTGCTCCCATTTCTACCCGCAGGGCACGAATCTTTACTTCATCTTCATCTCCAGATTTGACGATTCGGCTGATTTCAAACAGTTCCACCGAAGCATCATCGACCGGGTCGTCGCCCATGGCGGTTCCCCCAGCCATCACCACGGGGTCGGTAAAATGATCGGCCCCTGGATGGAAAAACACCTGGGCAAAGAGCAGATGAAGGTGCTGCGGGCTCTGAAAAAACACTTCGACCCGCACAATATCATGAATCCCGGGGGAACGCTGGGGTTGGACTGAGACCCAAAGGGGGCCGAAGTCTGAAGTCTGAAGTCTGAAGTCTGAAGTCTGAAGTCAAGGGCAAATGCCCTTGGGGCTTAGTTTTGTCAAGTGCATTTGCAGAGTTTCGGATTAAATTCTTTGGTACGGAGTCCACTATGACTACCAAGGACCTACTGCTCGCCATCGATAACGGAACGCAGAGTCTCAAGGCGATGATCTTTGACGGGGCCGGCCGGATGCTGGCTATCTCCAAAAAGGAATTTTCGCCCTACTACGCCCCCCAACCAGGATGGGCGGAACAGGATCCGGAAGTTTTCTGGCAGGCCCTGTGCGCGGCCTGCAATGGTTTGTGGCAAAACGAACGGGTGGACCGCCGGGCCATCGCCGGCATGGCCCTGACCACCCAGCGGGGCACGGTGATCAACGTGGACGCGTCCGGTACGCCTCTGCGCCCGGCCATTTTGTGGCTCGATCAACGCAAAACCTACGGCTTGCCGCCCGTGGGTGGACTTTGGGGCCTGCTGTTCAAAGTACTGGGCCTGGAACAAACCATCGGGTATTTCCTGGCCGAGGCAGAATCGAATTGGATCCGCGCCCACCAACCGGACATCTGGGCCAAAACGCACAAGTATCTGCTGGTATCAGGCTACCTGACCCACCGGCTGACCGGTGAATTCGTCGATTCACTGGGCTGCATCGTGGGATACCTGCCTTTCGATTACAAAAAGTTGCGCTGGGCCCCCAAGTGGGATTGGAAGCAGTGCCTGCAGATCACCCGGGACAAATTGCCTGACCTGGTAGCGCCCGGTCAGCCCCTGGGCACCATCAATGCCGCCGCCGCCCGGGAAACCGGGATCCCGGCGGGCTTGCCGCTGATCTCGGCCGCGGCCGACAAAGCCTGCGAGGTCATCGGCTCCGGCAGTCTCGAGCCGCATATCGGGTGTCTCAGTTACGGCACCACGGCCACCATCAATGTCACCCACGAAAAATATGTCGAGGCGGTGCCCCTGCTGCCGCCTTACCCGGCCGCCGTGCCAGGGTACCACACCCTGGAGGTGCAGATTTATCGCGGTTACTGGATGGTCAGCTGGTTCAAAGAGGAATTCGGTCACCCCGAGTTGGAAAAAGCCGCCCTCGACGGTGTTGCCGCCGAGGCCCTTTTCGATGACCTGGTCAAGGATGTCCCCCCCGGGGCCATGGGCCTGATGCTGCAGCCGTTCTGGTCCCCGGGACTGAAGCTGCCCGGCCCGGAGGCCAAAGGCGCCATCATCGGATTCGGAGATGTGCATACCCGGGCCCATATTTATCGGGCGATCCTGGAAGGCCTGGCTTACGCCTTGCGGGAGGGCAAAGAACGCATCGAGAAGAAAACCCGGGTTCCGATTACCAGCCTGCGGGTGTCCGGCGGTGGCAGCCAGAGCAATCAAGCCATGCAGGTCACGGCGGACATTTTCGGGCTGCCGACCACCCGGCCGCACCTCTACGAGACCTCGGGTCTGGGCGCGGCCATAGACCTGGCGGTGGGCGTCGGCCTGCACACCGATTTCGAGAGTGCGGTCGCGGCCATGACCCACAGCGGGGATGTGTTCGATCCGGTCCCCGCCAACCAGCATCTCTACGATGCGCTCTACCACGATGTGTACTGCAAGATGTACCGCAAACTAAAGCCTTTTTACGAAAAAATCAGGGCGATCACAGGCTACCCCAGGTGAAATAAATCTATTGAAACTGGTAAGTTAATAATGATATAGAATTTATTTGTACCTTTGCCGCTATCCATCCGGCGCGTGCCGGAAAGGATCCCTGCGGGGCAGCGGCCCGTGTTTCCGCCCGGTCGGCAATTGAATGTCAGCAGCGGGCCCAAACGCCCGTTTTCATACAAAGGCTGTTGGTTTATGCAAAGACATCATGTGGCATCCGGAACCTTTTACCATGGGAAAAAACAGGCGACCATGCTCAACGCCTGCCTGGGGACCTGTGTCGGGGTGGCCATCTATGATACTGCAGCCGGCGTCGGCGGTCTTATCCACCTGCTGCTGCCGGAACCCATCACCCTGGAAAGCACTTTCCAACCCGAAAAATATGCCTCCAACGGCCTGCCGCTCTTTTTAGACGCCCTGTACGCGCCCGGGGCATCCAAAAGCAACCTGCGTGCCTGGATCGCGGGTGGCGCGCTGGTCGGTCCGGTCATGCAGCGTGATCTGGACCTGGATATCGGCGGCCGCACCACCGAAGTTGTCCGCAATATCCTGGACGGCGCAGGAATTGCCATCGAGCATGTCGAAACCGGAGGTTTTTTTGCCTGCACCCTGAGTCTGGACATGCAGACCTGGGCCTGCACCATCACGCCCATCGGGGTTGAACGCTCCCTGCAAACCCGCAAGATCGTCACCATGTCGGAAAAAGAAACCCTCAAGGCCATCGACGGTGTCCAGCCGATCCCCCAGGTGGCCCTGAAAATCCTGCGTCTGATGAGCGGCGACGACTTTGATGTAACCCGGGTAGCCGAAGAGGTACGCCAGGATCAGGTGATCAGCGCGCTGACGTTAAAAATCTGCAATTCGGCTATATTCGCCCGCAAACGCCGCATCGAATCCCTGGACCACGCCCTGGTTTATCTGGGTCGTGACCTTTTCCTCAAGCTGGTGATCACCGCCGCCATCAGTGATTTGTATGATAACCGCCAGGCCGGCTATTCGCTGTGCAAAGGCGGCCTGTTTCATCATGCGGTAGGAACCGCCACCATCGCTGAAAAGGTGGCTGCCGTGACCGGCCTGGTGGAGCCGGCCCTGGCTTATACCGGTGGACTGCTGCACGATATCGGCAAAGTGGTGCTCGACCAGCACGTGGCGACGGCTTTTCCGCTTTTTTATCGCCAGACCCAGGACCAGGGGACGTCCTTCATGGCCACCGAAAAGGAAATGTTCGGACTGACCCACTGCGAGACCGGCTATCGGTTGGCCCAGAATTGGTCGTTTCCAGACTCGCTGAGCACGGTTATCGCCCACCATCACTACCCGGAAGCGGCCACGGAATTCAGCCAGCTGACCCATATCGTCTACCTGGCCGACCTGCTGATGTCGCGCTTTCATACCGGCCTGGAAATTGAACGCATCAACACGGAGGCGCTCTCCAGCCGCCTGGAAGCCATCAATTTGCCTGCTGAGCGGTTTCAGGAAATCGTTGATCTTATTCCCAGCAGTGTTTTTGAGACGGATAATGGTCCGGAACTGAGAGAATGATACGGTAGAAATTATGGAAATCAACACCCACCAGCAAAACCTGCTGCGTCAATTGCCCGGGGTTGACCGCGTTTTGGAAGCGGCCGCCCAGGATTCCGATTTCAACGACCGGCCAAAATCCGTTCTGGTCGACAGCTGCCGGGAGGTGATTGAAGGCCTGCGCAAAGTTATTTTATATGACCACGCCAGGATAACGGACCCGGATCTGGAGATGCCTGCGGTTATCCAGTCCGTAAAGACGGCCGTAGCCCGCAGAATGACGCCCAACCTGCGCCGCACGATCAATGCGACCGGTATTGTGGTGCATACCAACCTGGGCCGCTCGCTGCTCGGGGACGCGATTGTCGACAATATTCGCTCGATCGCGACCCGGTATTCAAACCTGGAGTTCGACCTGGCGCAAGGTGTGCGCGGCTCGCGTTACAGCGCGGTAGAAGGTTTGCTATGCGAACTGACCGGCGCCGAGGCCGCTCTGGCAGTGAATAACAATGCCGGGGCCGTGTTGCTGTGCCTGGATACGGTTGCCCGTAACCGGGAAGTCATTGTCTCGCGCGGGGAACTGATCGAGATCGGGGGGCCCTTTCGCATCCCCGATGTCATGACCAAAAGTGGCGCCGTTCTCCGTGAAGTCGGCACCACAAACCGAACCCACTTGAAGGACTATGAAGGGGCCATCGGCGATCAGACCGGCCTGCTGCTGAAGGTGCACACGAGCAACTACGCAATCGTGGGCTTTACGGCCGGCCTGGCGCTGCCTGACCTGGTGGAACTGGGACGCCGCTGCAACCTGCCGGTAATGGAGGATCTGGGCAGCGGTACCCTGATCGATTTTGCCCGCTATGGTCTGGTTGCCGAACCGACCGTTCAGGATTCGGTCAAAGCCGGGGTGGATCTAATTACTTTCAGCGGCGACAAACTGCTCGGAGGACCCCAGGCCGGCCTGATCGTCGGGCGCCATGAATTGATTGAAAAGATCAAGGTAAATCCGCTGACCCGGGCACTGCGGCTCGACAAGCTTACGCTGGCAGCACTTGAAAGCACCCTGCGACTCTACCGCGATGAAAAGACAGCGGTGGCGACCATACCCACATTGCGGCTGCTGACGACCCCCCAGAAAGTTATTGCCGGGAGAGCCGACCGGCTGGCGGCGCGCCTGAAAGATGGGGCTCCGGATGAGGTGGAAATCGTCAGCCTGCAACGCAGTTCCAAAGCCGGCGGCGGCAGCCTGCCCTTGCTGGAACTGCCCAGTATCTGCATTGGTATCCGTGTTTCCGGATTATCCGCGAACGCAGTTGAAAAACGCATGCGGGCCAGTTCTCCACCGGTGATCGGCCGGATTGAGGATGACTTGTTCCTGATGGACCTGCGCACTATTCAAGATGATGAATTCGATCTGATCAAGTCGGCATTCGACAATCTGCTCACGAGGGCTTCCAAATGAACAACCCCCTGAAGAACCTGTTCGACAACCGTAGGGCCTCCAATGACTTTCTGCTGGGCGAGACCGCGACCGTGGCCGACCATGCGGCCGTCTCCGGAACACAGCCGCAGGTGCCGGAAGCCCTGTCCCGTGCTTTTCCGGACCTTCTAACGGGCCCGGAATTTGTCGCCCGGGCCCTGGAAAAACTGAAGGCGACCGCAGCTTTCCAGGCCTGTGTCGTTCGCATCGACCAACCGGACGCAGATCCAGGTGCTTCCCAAGAAGCCCCGCCCGCAACAATGCTGACCGCCCTGGCCGCGGCCCTGGACAATTTCTGCGAAAACCGGAACTGGCAGTGGAGCATCATCGACCGGGAAAACTTTGGCTGTTTTTTACCATTAGCTGACAAAACCACATCTACCAGCCGCGGTCCGGAGCTGCAGGCCGCCCTGGAAGCTTTGCAACCGGCCACGTTTTCCATCGGCTGTGCCCGCTACCCCCTGATCGATTACCAGCGTGAAGATATACTCGACAACGCTTTCAAGGCCCTGGACCATGCCGCCTTCTTTGGCCCAGGGTCCGTGGTTGACTTCGACGCGGTGAGTCTGAATATCAGTGGGGACCGTTTCTACCAGAAAGGCGACCTCAACCGCGCCATGGACGAATTTAACCGGGCCCTGGCGCTTGATCCTGAAAATGTAAACGTCCACAACAGTCTCGGGGTCTGTTATGGTGTTCTGGGTGCTTATGAGAAAGCTGTGAAAATATTCGAGTCGGCCGCCGAGCTGGCCCCGGATGATTTAATGCCGGTCTACAATATCGGGCTGGCCCAGCTTTTGATCGGTGACAAGGACGCCGCGCTGGAATATTTTCTGGCGGCCGCCGAAAAAGATCCACAGGCCTTTGAACCGGCCTTCCAGACCGGGCGGGTCTATTTTGAAAACGGCAAGACCAAAAAAGCGCGCGCCTATTTAGAAAAAGCGACGACGCGCAATGCCGAAAGCGCTTCCGCCCAGCGTTACCTGGGCCTGTGTTATCTCGAACTTAAAAAGGATGCCGCTGCCGTGGCTGCCCTTAAAAAGGCGGTGCAACTCAATCCCAATGATGCCCAGGCTCTTTCCGCCCTGGGCTACCTGCTCGACCGTCAGGGGGAGAATCTTGAGGTTACCACTATTTTCTGCCAGCAGAGTGTTGAGATAGCACCGGAAAACGGTCTTTTCCGTTACCGCCTGGCGCAGCTGCTGACCAAAAGGGGCGCACTCGAAGAGGCCTTGCGGGAATTCGAGACAGCCCAGCAACTGGGCCACGATGTGGGCAAGATGATAGCCGATGTAAAAGAACGCATCGCCATTGAAATCAACTATGAACTGTTCCTAAATTTCCAATCTGGAAACAGCCCCTGAGTGAAATTGAGGATATGAAAACCATTATTGAGAAAATCCTGGCAGATAGTATCGCGGTAAAAGATCGGTTTATTCGCAGCCACCTGGATGCCCTGGTCAAGACGGCGACCCTGCTGGCCGACTGCGTAGCGGCGGGCAATAAAATCATGCTGTTCGGCAACGGCGGCAGTGCTGCGGATGCGCAGCATATTGCTGCGGAATTCGTCAACCGTTTTGAAATTGAAAGGCGGCCATTGCCCGCCATTGCCCTGACAACCGACACGTCGGTGATTACCAGCATCGGCAATGATTACCACTTCGATGAAATCTTCTCCAAGCAGGTCCGGGCCCTGGGCCAGGCGGGCGATGTCGCCCTGGGCATCAGTACCAGCGGTAATTCCAAGAACGTCCTCAAGGCTATCGAAGTGTCCAACGAGATGGGCCTGCACACGGTCGGGCTCTCCGGTCCGGGAGGCCGGTTGCCGGAAATTGCCGCCCTGTCCCTGTGCGTCGCGTCGGAGACCACCGCCCGCATCCAGGAGTCCCATGCCATGGCCGGCCACATCCTGTGCCTGCTCACCGACCGCATTCTTTTCCCCGAACACGAAGGCAGGGAACCACATCATGACTAAAATAGCCCCCATTGACCTCACAAAACTAAAAACCTACCCACTTGACAGCCGCAAGAGCAAAGTGTCGGTGGCGGATTTTGCCACGCCCTGGAAGCCGGGGGCAAACTTCACCGCTTTTTTGGACAGCCTACCCACGATTCTGGCCGCCGGCGACCTGCAGGCCGTCATAGCGGCAATCGCTGCAGCGGCCGGCAAACAAAAAACCATCGCCCTGGGAATGGGGGCCCACGTCATCAAGGTCGGGCTAAATCCAATTCTGATCGACCTGCTGCAGCGCGGCGTCATCACGGCCGTGGCCATGAACGGGGCCGGCATCATTCATGATCTGGAACTGGCCATGCAGGGCCAGACTTCGGAAGATGTGGCCGCCAGCCTCGGGGACGGGTCATTCGGCATGGCCCGCGAAACTGGTGAATTCCTGAGCCAGGCGATCAAGACGGCCGGTGAAAAAGAGATCGGTCTGGGGCTGGCGGTGGGAGAAGCCATCCTGGCGGCTGATTTTCCTTACGAGGACAAAAGCCTGCTGGCCGCCTGCGCCCGCCTGAAGGTACCCGCTACCGTGCATGTGGCCCTGGGAACGGATATCATCCATATGCATCCCGGCTTTGATGCCGCCGCGGCGGGAGAGGCCTCCCACCGGGATTTCAGAATTTTCGCTGCAGTCGTGGCCACCCTTGAACAGGGGGTCTACCTGAATGTCGGCTCGGCCGTTATCATGCCGGAGGTATTTCTCAAGGCCACCACCCTGGTGCGCAACCTGGGAAGTCAACTGGAGAATTTTACGACCGTCAACCTGGACTTCATCAGGCACTACCGGCCCATGACCAACGTGGTCCATCGGCCCACGTCCGGCGGCGGCCGGGGATACAACCTGGTGGGGCACCATGAGATTATGCTGCCCCTTTTGGCGGCCGGTATCATCGAGCTGCTCGACGGTTGATTTTAAGCCATTCATGGTTATGTTTCAAACCTGATCGGCAGGTCAGGTGTAAACCGTTTAAAGAGGTAATCAAAAGCAAATGCCCATTTATGAATTTCACTGTGAGGACTGCGATACGGATTTCGAGTATCTGGTCATGGGATCCAGCAAACCGGAAGGCTGTCCGGATTGCAAGAGCAACAATTTCAGACGTCTGATGTCAGCCTGCGGATTTGTCAGCAAAGGGGCCGGCGGCCAGACAACCAGCGCCTCCGCCGGCACATCGTGCGGCGGCTGCGCGGCTTCGAGCTGCGCGGGGTGCGGGCACTGATGGCCGCAGATCTGAAAATCGGTACCCGCGGCAGTAAACTGGCCCTCTGGCAGGCCAACTGGGTCAAAGCGGGTCTTGAAAAGAGCCACCCCGGCCTTGCCGTGGAACTGGTAATTATCAAGACCAAGGGAGACAAGATCCTGGATGTCCCCCTGGCCAAAGTCGGCGGCAAGGGCCTGTTTGTCAAAGAGATCGAGGAAGCCCTTCTGGATGGCCGGATCGACCTGGCGGTCCACAGTATGAAGGACATGCCCGGGGACATCCCCCCGGGACTGTGCATCGGCCCGGTGCCGCAGCGGGAACTGCCGCTGGATGTCCTGATCTCCGCCGGAGGGGACAAGCTGGCCGACCTGAAACAGGGCGCCACGATCGGGACTTCCAGCCTGCGCCGGTCCGCCCAGCTCAAGCATCTACGACCGGATCTGCAGATCACGGGCCTGCGGGGCAACCTCGATACCCGCCTGCGCAAACTGGACGAAGGCCAAATGGATGCCATTGTACTGGCTGCTGCTGGTATCCATCGCCTGGGCCTTGAAGACCGGGTCACTGAATACCTGGACCCTGAAGATATGCTCCCGGCGGTGGCCCAGGGTGCTCTCTGTATCGAAATCCGCGAATCCGACCCGGAAACCGATCGACTGGTCAGCATCCTGAATCACCCGCAAACACGCACCGTGGTTTTGGGCGAACGGGCATTCCTGCATCGTCTGGAGGGCAGTTGCCAGATTCCGGTGGCTGGATTCGGCATCCTCCAAAAAGAGAATTTCACTATCAAAGGCCTGGTGGCCAACCTCGACGGAACCCAGGTGATCCAGGCAACCGCCTCCGGGGCAGCTCAGCGAGCCCGGGAAATCGGAATTGAATTGGCTGAAGAGCTGTTGGCCAGCGGCGCGGATCGTATTCTTGAAGAACTTACAGCCGGGTAAGAGATGAGTATGGAAGGTAAAGTATATCTGGTAGGAGCCGGACCGGGCGATCCCGGTTTATTGACCATCAAGGGACGGGAATGTATCGTACAGGCCGATGTGCTGATTTACGACTACCTGGCATCGCCGGCCCTCTTGAAATATGCCGCGGCGGATGCCGAGAAAATCTATGTCGGCAAAAAAGGCGGCGATCACACCCTCTCCCAGGACGGCATCAATGATTTGATCGCCCAAAAAGCCCTTGACGGAAACATTGTCACCCGTTTGAAGGGCGGCGATCCCTTCATCTTTGGTCGTGGCGGCGAGGAGGCGGAAGTCCTCATCTCCAAGGGCATCCCCTTTGAAGTGGTCCCGGGGGTAACCTCCGCCATCGCCGCTCCGGCGTATGCCGGCATCCCCCTGACCCATCGCAAATTCACCTCGAATGTGGCCTTTGTAACCGGGCATGAAGATCCGACCAAGAACCAATCCAGCATCGATTGGGAAGCACTGGCCCGCGGTATCGGAACCCTGGTCTTTCTCATGGGGGTAAAAAATCTACCCCACATCGTGGAACATCTCCTGGCTGCCGGAAAGCCGACCGACACACCTGTGGCCCTGGTTCGGTGGGGCACAACCCTGCGGCAGGCCACGGTAACCGGCAATCTGGGCAATATTGTGGAAGTAGTTGCGCAAGCCCGCCTCAAAGCCCCGGCCGTGATTGTGGTTGGGGGCGTGGTATCCCTGCGGGAGACCATGCAATGGTTCGAGAATAAGCCCCTCATGGGCAAAACGATTGTGGTTACGCGCGCCCGCCAGCAGGCCAGCGATCTGGTGGACCAACTCTCTGCACTGGGGGCTCGATGCCTGGAATACCCCACCATTGAGGTGGCGCCGCCGGACGACTGGCAACCACTCGATGCCGCCATCGACAATCTGCAACTCTACGACTGGCTGGTCTTCACAAGTGTAAACGGCGTCAAATATTTCTTCGAACGGCTCTTTACCAAAGGACTCGATGTACGCGCCCTGGGCCATCTCAAGACAGCCGTCATCGGACCGGTAACCAAAGCGCGCCTGGCCGACTTTGGTATTCAAGCAGACATCCTTCCTGAAAACTATCGGGCCGAATCGGTCGTAGAGGCCTTCACCAGCCAATCATTGCAGGGTAAGCAGGTGCTTTTGCCGCGCGCTAAGGAAGCCCGGGCGGTTTTGCCAATTGAACTGGAAAAGATGGGCGCCACGGTAGACGAGATCACCACCTATATCACTCAACCGGTCAGCAGTGGAGCCGCGGACTTGGTAGCCGATCTCCAGGCCGGCAAGGTGGACCTGGTCACCTTTACCAGTTCTTCCACAGTGACCAATTTCAACGCACTTTTGCCCCCTGATAAGCGGCGTGACTTGCTGGCCGGCATCCGGGTTGCCAGTATCGGCCCCATCACCACCGAGACGGCCGAAAAACTCGGGTTCAAAGTAGATATCACGGCCGACACCTACACCATTCCCGGGCTGTGTGAAGCAATTGTAAGCGCCTTTCAATAACGTCGTGCGGGCGCTCCCAAAGAAACGTTGACCTAATCTGGGTCTCCGTGTACCCTTTTTAACATCTGACCGCCAACGGCATTGCCGACATCACCGGCAACCGGGCCTGCCGGGGATGCTTCCCCGGTATTCAATCCGCGTCGCCGGAATGAACGGTTCAGCCGGTAAGCATAGGGAGTTACCATGGAACCCCATCTAAAATTAATCCCGCAATTTATAGACACCGTCAAATCGATCCAGGATACCATCATCACCAATATCGTCCTGATCGGACAGACGCCGGCGCCTACATTCCGGGAAGAAAAACGGACCGAGGTGTTCCTGGAGCGGTTGACCGACTACCAGGTCGATGAGTGCACCACGGATGGGTATCGCAACCCGATCGGTATCATCCGTGGGGCTTCGGCCCGCAAACCACCGATTTTTGTGGTCGCCCACCTGGACACCCACCATAAATCCGCAAATGAATTCAACTACGAGGTCGGATCAAATTTCATCAAGGGGCCCGGTATTACGGATAATTCACTGGGGGTGGCGGTTCTGGCCTCCCTGCCTGAAATCTTCCGCCAACTGAACCTGAAGTTCAAATCGGATATTGTCCTGGCCGGCGTTATCCAATCCATCGGCAATGGCAACCTGAAGGGCATCCGGCACCTGCTGAAGACCTGGTCTACCCCCATTCGGGGCGCGGTCTGTGTGGAAGGCGTAGAGCTCGGGCGTCTGAACTATTATTCCGCCGGCATGATCCGGATTGAGATCGAATGCCGGATCGGCACCGCGGACGGCTGGGAAAGGGCTTTTCGACCCAATGCCATCCTGGTTCTCAATGAAGTGATCAACCAGGTCCTGGATCTCAAATTGCCTCAGCGCCCGCGTTCAAGGGTGATCTTCGGCAAGATTACCGGCGGCTTCAAACACGGCATCATTGCTTACGACGCCAAGCTCGGACTGGAAATTCAGAGCGATTCGGATCAGATGGTAAAATCCATCTATCGCGATATCAGCGACATCGTGGAGGGCACCGGCCACGAGTACGGCGTGGAGATGAATTTGAAAACCATCAGTAATGTCAACGCCGTGAAACTCAACTACAACCATCCGCTGGTAAAAACCGCCGGTAAGATCATGCACGCCCTGGATATCAAACCGGTCAGCGATCACAGTGAATCCGAACTCTCCATTTTTCTCTCTAAAAAGATACCGGCGGTAACCCTGGGTATCACCAGTGGTGAAAACTATCACCTCGACACCGCCGCAGTTGAAATTGAGCCGATTTTTAAGGGGATCGCCCAGGTGGTCGCCACCATCATGGCCATAGACAGCGGAGTATGCGATGAGCAGCAACTGGTTTGAAACCAATACCTTTCATTACGCCCAATTCCAGGATATCGGGCACCTGGTTGACCTGAAGGAACAAAAGGGCCTCAAAATCTCTTTGTGCCTGCCGACCCTCAATGAAGAGAAGACGATCGCCAAGGAGATCGTCATCATGAAATCCGAATTGATGACGCGTTATCCGCTGCTCGATGAAATTATTGTCATCGACTCGGGCTCCGAGGACCGCACGGTCGAAATCGCGGCCGAGTTCGGGGCCGATGTCCACGCGGCCGATAATATTCTGCCGGATCTGGAAAAATACCGCGGCAAGGGCGAAAACCTGTGGAAAGCGCTTTACGTGACCCAGGGCGATATTATTGTTTACCTGGACGCCGATATAAAGAACATTCACCACCGGTTTGCCTATGGACTGTTGGGACCGCTGCTGATCAATGACACCATTAAATATTCAAAAGGGTTTTACGACCGGCCCATTGCCACCGGCAAAAACGAGATCCGGCCCACAGGCGGTGGCCGGGTTACCGAGTTGGTGATCCGCCCCCTATTTTCGCTTTTTTTCCCGGAGCTTACCCAAATTCTCCAACCCCTGTCGGGCGAGTACGCCGGTTTCCGGGAACTCTTCGAAAAGGTCCCCTTCCCCATCGGCTATGGCATCGAAACAAGCCTGATCCTCGATATTTGCGAACAGTGGGGGCTCGAAGTCATCGCCCAGGTAGATCTCGACAAACGGGTTCATCGCAACCAGGACACCCGGGCCCTCGGTAAAATGGCCTTCGTCATCATGGAAACCTTTTTAAAGCGCCTGGAACGACTCGGCCACATCGAACTGAAAAAGGAGTTGCTCCTCAATATGATCCAGTATAACTTGGTCGGCAATGACTATGAAGCGGATATCCTCGATTGGAAGGCCCTGGAACGCCCCCCGATGATCGATATACCGGAATACCTTGAAAAATTCAAACCCCGTTGAAAAGGACCCACCCACGTTGGACAAATCCTCCCTGATCGACACCCGTGCCCGCCATCTGAAATACCTGCGTATTTCGGTTACGGATCGCTGCAACCTCAGGTGCAGCTACTGCATGCCGCGCGACCTGATCCCCAAAATGACCCATGCCGATATTCTCACCTATGAAGAAATCCTGCGGGTTGTGCGTATCGGCATACAACTGGGCATCACCAAGGTACGGGTAACCGGTGGTGAACCGCTTATCCGCAAGGGAATCTTCGACTTTTTAAAAGCCCTGGGAGCCCTTAAAGGACTCCAGGATGTATCGCTGACGACCAACGGCGTGACTTTGGAAAAGCATCTTGATCAAATCCGGGCCGCCGGTATCCGGCGTCTGAATATCAGCCTGGATACGCTGGACCCGGCCAGGTTTAAGCGCATCACCGGCCGGGACAGTTTCGACCAGGTCTGGCAGGGGCTGCTGCGCGCCCATACCATGGGCTTTAAACCGCTTAAAATCAATGTCGTGGCCCTGTCCGGGTTGAACGAGGATGAGCTCGAGAAGATGGCCGCCCTGACATTTGAATACCCGTTTCATGTCCGCTTCATCGAACACATGCCGATCGGGAAAAACAGCGTCGAGACAACCGCGTGCCTGCTTACCCCGGATATAAAGCGTCGGATCGAGACGCTCGGCAGGCTGGTTCCGGTGCAGCCGGGCCTGACCGACGGGCCGGCCGAGAGGTTCCGCATAGAAGGTGCCCAAGGTGAGGTGGGTTTTATCAGCGCCCTGAGTCGGCATTTTTGTGAAAACTGCAACCGGCTGCGACTGACCGCCGGTGGTCAGCTGCGGCCCTGTTTGCTGTCGGACCGCCAAATTGATTTAAAAACGGATTTACGTAACCGGGCTTCTGATGAACTAATAGCTGAGCGGATCATGGCTGCCGTTAAAATCAAGCAGGCCCGGCACGGTCTCATGGATGAAATCCCCCACAAAGTTTGCGGGCAGATGTCGTCCATCGGCGGTTAAAAGCTGTCGCCCAAAAGCCTGCCTGCCAGGCGTCTGACCGGCTGCGGAGGATGGAAAGGCCGGGTATTGAATCGACCTCCATTTCTGAGATAGCTTTTCTATTGCACAAATAATTAGGAGTGTTCCATGGAGATGAATATCAGTTTTCCGGGAGGCAAGCGGGTAAATGCGGACTATAAAGGCTTTAAAATTGAAACCGATCAGTCCCTGAAGGAAGGCGGAGATGCCAGCGCTCCCGAACCCTTCAGCCTGTTTCTGGCGTCGCTGGGAACTTGCGCCGGGATTTTTGTACTCTCCTTTTGCCAAAAACGGGGAATTGACACAACCGGAATGAAACTGACGCTCTCCTTTGAAAAAGACCGCAAGACCTATCTGGTCAACCAGGTCAACCTGCAGATCATGCTGCCCCCCGGGTTCCCGCCCAAATATAAAAACGCGGTCGTCAAAGCGGCCGACTTGTGCGCCGTCAAACGGAACATAATGGCCCCGCCCGAATTCGTGATCACAGCCGCCATGCAAGCCTGAAACCGGCTGGTCTTCACCACCACCGTATTTCCGGCAACTATGACGGCATCACTCCGGATGATAGACGTGCTCGATGGTCCTGTTGCTGGAGGCAACCTTTTTGCCGCCCCAGAAGAGTTCGGCCGTCAGTACAATAGTTTCCCCGGCGGGAACATTGAGATACTGTTTGGCGGGCAGCGGAAAATTCACCTTGAGCGGCACGTCCAGGGGCGGACGGCCCTCCGGCACACTGGCCGGGTTCTCCTTGAACCCCTGCATGAAGCCCAGCGAAATGACATCATGGGCGGCAATGTACTCCCAATCGAACACCGTGACCTGTTCCAGGGCCATTGAACTGAATTTCACCTGGACATCCCGGGGATCGATGCCACCGGGATACTTTTTAAAGGTGATCGTCAGCCAGCACTCAAGTTTATCCATCTGCTTGCTCATGCCCGGAATCATCTCGGACAATTCAGCCGGGCTGAAAAACGAACATCCGGCCCACAAAAACAGCAGTCCGATCCCCAATCCAACCCTTTTCTTCATCTTTCCCCCTTGGCTTTGATGGATTGCCGCAGCAATCCGTTCAGGGACTCATATATAGCGTGTAGATTGTTCTTCAGTGTGTGCGAAATGCTTCTAGACGTGTATTCGGTTTTCTGCCTGAAACCTTTAGGCCTTTGGTAAAACCCATTCAGGTCTGCCTAACTTAGCCGGCCGGTGGTTATTGATCTGGCCCGGAGGCTTGATCGATATCGATGATCCGGTCTTCCAGGTGTTCTTTGGTCCGGTAGCGTGTGATTCCCATGAGTTTGCCGGTTATCCGGCCCATCTCCCCGACCTGCCGCCGGATGGTCTGCAGGCGCTCGGTAAACGGTCCATTGTCGCCGGCATCCATCATGATGAGCTCGCAAAGGCCGGAGACAACCTGGAGGGGCTGATTCATTTCGTGGCAGACCGCCCCGGCCATCTCGATGACGCCCTGCAGCTTTTTCCGCTCCAGCAATTCGCGCTGGGCCTGCTTGGTCTCACTGATATCCACAAAACTCTCGATCATACAGGTCCGGTCGCCGACAACCGTCCGCGTCACCGTCTTGTGGATGGGAATGCGGGTTCCATCTGTTTTAAGCAGGATATCCTCGGAAGTTACACAGGTGCTGTCGGCGTTATCAGCCAGGCACGCAGACGGCTCTTCCGGATAAATAAATCCGCTGCTCTGCCTGCCGACCATGTCGGTCACCGGCAGCCCGACCATTTGCGCGGCCATGGGATTCACCTCCATGATGGTCTGATCGGCAGCATCCACGACCACGATGCCGCACGGTACGGAATCGACGATGGTCTGGATCCGCTCCCGGAACAATCGATTCTCAACCGTCAGGTCTGCTTTTTCGAATGCCCGCAGCACCGTCTTTTCCAAAAAGACCTGGTCTTGGACCGGCTTGGTAATAAAATCCCAGGCCCCCAGTCGCAAGGCCCGGATCACATCACCGATTCGATCTGTGGCCGATATGACAATCACGGGAGTTTCCGGGGTTTGATCCCGGATAGTGGTTAGCACCTTGAAACCGTCGACTTCAGGCATGAAGAGATCAACCATGACCAGGTCCGGGATACGCTGCCGGTATAAATCCAGTCCGGTGGCCCCGTCGGGGGCGATGGTAACCTGGAAACCCAGCGTTTCCAGCATGCGGCCGATGATCGCTCTGGATATAGACTCGTCATCAATGATCAGGATGGTCTTCCCACTTGGGTCCATCTTTTGCTCCTCGGGTTACGGTACAGCCATATTAAATCACGTTCCCGGAGCCATTTCAACCGAGGCTTAACGCCCGGCCGACCGAAGGGGTACCTGCGCAAACACCTCCGGTAATGCAAAGGTGATCCAGCGGCAAGCTTACTCTGGATTGGACTGCATACGAATTGTAAGGGAATCAGGAAACAAAAAACCCGGGTCGCGTATTGGGAGGCTAGATAATCTCGCACTATTAGGAATCGACCCGGGTAATTTTGATGATCAGAATCGGTTAAAACTAGTTCAGATCCATAACGGGGCTTGCCCGTCCCCACACTGCTCACACAAGACCAATTCTGATATTGAAAATGCGGGTTAGCATTTTTTACGCCGCAACGCAATAAAAACCTGTTCCCCTACCTGCCATGCTCTCCTGGGTCTTGTCACCTACAGGCTGCAACGGAAAAAGATGACCGCCTGGAAACCTGCGGCGTGGGGACGGCAACCGGCCTTATGATCTTAAGGTGGCCGTCAGCCGCAATGGCTGCAGCAAAAGTTCCAGTGCATCGCCAATGGTGGGGCACACCACATCCGCCGCCAGAAGGGTTTCCGCGGCGGCGCCTTCTACCAGTATGACGGCCACCCCTAAACCGGCCGCTTTTAGCATCAGCCGGTCATTGCGACCATTGCCCATACAGACGGTCTGCGCAGATCCCAGCCGGTTGATGTAGTCCAGTTTGGCCTGGTCCTGGTTACCGGCGGGCAGTACGGATACGGTGCGGGGGATGTCGGCCATGCCCGCGCGGACCTTTCCGAATGTATCCGCAGTAACCACGTGGATGTCCAGATCGGCCGACAACCGCGTGAGCAGTTGGCCGGTCCCGGGCACAAGCCGGCCATCCACGGCCAGGGTGCCATGGTAGTCAAGCACCAGATGGCGCAGACTCAGGGGCGGATAACCAGGAATGTCAAGGTTCAGCATGGTCTCCTTTCCGGCCGGCGTCCAACACCCGGCGGTTGACATTGGCCAGTTCCCGGACAACCAGCGGTTTCATTAAAAAGTCGGTGATGCCGGCCCGCTTGGCCTTTTCTTCAGTCATCAACTCACTGAAGCCGGTAGCCATGATAATGGGCAGGTCGGGCTTGACCTTCAGTATCTCACGGGCCAGAACGTCACCGGTCATGTGCGGCATCGTCATATCGGTAATGATTAGGTCAAAATCGCCCGGTGCCGCCTGGAAGATACGCAGGGCTTCCACTGAATCGGAAACACACTCGACCGCGTACCCCAGATGCTGCAGCATCTGTCCTCCGATTTCAACCAGAACCGGCTCATCATCCACAAACAAAATGCGTTCCCTGCCGGTGGGCAAGGGGTCGGCGGGCTGCGGGACCTTATCTTCCTTATCTTCTGTCATGGGAAAGAAAGTGGTGAAAGTAGAACCCTGGCCGATCTCGCTTTCGGCGACAATAGCACCGTCGTGCGCTTTCATGATGCCATGAATGACCGAAAGCCCCAGGCCGGTGCCTTCCCCTTTTTTCTTGGTGGTGAAATAGGGATCAAAAATTCTCTCTTTCGTCGTGACGGACATGCCGTGCCCGGTATCCGCCACGGCCAGCACGAGATAATGTCCCTCGCCCAGGTCGTACTGCAGCGCCTGGTCCGCGGAGATTTCGGCAGTATAAAGTTTAACCGTCAGTACACCGCCCGTCTCCCGCATGGCATGGTGGGCATTGGTGCACAGGTTCATCAGGACCTGATGTATCTGGGTGGGATTGGCCAGGACCGTACTGCGCCTGGCGCTGACCTGTTGACGGATCTCGATCGTACTGGGCAATGACGCCTTGAGAAGTTTGAGCGCCTCCTTGATGATGAGATGTATCTGGACAGGTTTTCTTTCCTGGTCATGCTGCCGGCTGAAGGACAGGATCTGATGGACGAGCTCTTTGGCCCGATCGCTGGCTTTCAATATCTGCTGAACTTTCTTGTGGAGGTCAGCCGAATCGGGTAAATCCCAGGCCAGCATCTCGGTATACCCCATAATGGCGCCGAGAATATTGTTGAAATCGTGAGCAATCCCGCCGGCCAGGGTCCCGATGGCTTCCATTTTCTGGGCCTGCTGCAACTGTTCCTCAAGCTTCTTGCGTGAAGTGGAATCGCGGGTATTCTCAACAATACCTACAACCCGGCCGTCCTCCCGAAAATAGGGATAATAGGATATGTGCAAAAAACGGCGGCCGGTACCGGGAAAATGGAGCCACGCATAGGTATCCACTTTTTCACCCGCCAGGCAGCGCGCCATGAAGGGTTTCAAGGCCGTGTTGAAAAACGCCTGCCCATAAACTTCCGCCACTTTCTTGCCCACAATATCATTGGCCTCGGCGGTGTGCACCGCACAGTAGGCCGGATTCACGGCCTGGAAGGTAAAGTCAGTCCCGATCAGGGCCATGAGATCATTCGTGGTCGAGATAATCTGCTCATATTTACGCAGCATCTCGGCCGTTTTCTGGCGCTCAGCGAACTGGATTTCAAGTTGTTGGAGCGTCGCCGTTAACTGCGCATTGGTCTTCTCCAGTTCTACCGTACGCTGCCGGACCTTCTCTTCCAGGTTCCGCTTGTGTTCTTCGTTCTCACAAATCAGGCGGGATTTTTCCAGGGCCTGTTCCAGGGCGTGCTCGAGGACAGCCATGTCCTCGACCGGTTTGGTCAGATAATTCCAGGCCCCGAGACGCAGGGCCTCGATCACATCGCCGATCACCCCGGTGCCGGAAACAACGATAACCGGCGTGTCCGGAGATTCCGCCCGTACGGCCTAGAGGACCTCCAATCCATCGATCTCCGGCATTCTAAGGTCCACCAGAACCGCATCCGGATGATGCGCCCGAAAGGCCGCAAGCCCCTCACGCCCGTCGGAGGCCAGAATCATGTCATAGCCCGAGTCTTCGAGAAAATCACCGATGCTGGTCCGGATCATCTTCTCATCATCGATGCATAGAATTTTCGCCGCAGGTTTATCCATATTCCTCTCCGTTTGCAGCCGCAGGCGGTGCCGGCGACAACCCAACCGGCAACGGTTATACCCCTATCGGCAGCCGGATGTAAAAGTGGCTGCCTTTACTCGGGCTTGACTCGACGCTCATCGCACCCTTGTGATTATTGGTGATAATAAAGTATGAAACCGACAGCCCCAACCCGGTGCCTTCACCCAGTTTTTTGGTGGTGAAAAAAGGCTCAAAGACCCTTTTGCGCGTCGCGGCATCCATCCCGCTGCCGTTGTCTTTCAGCTCAATACGCACGAATCCTGGATCCAAGCGGGTTTTGACGGTAATGCGCTGCGCTGCTACCTCTTTACCGGCCATGGCCTGGGCCGCATTTTTAAGCAGGTTTAAAACCACCTGTTCTATCTCGGTGACCGCAACCGGTATGCGCGGCAGGTCGGCAGCGTAATCGCGTTCGATGGTAATATGCCGAAAATCATATTTTTTCTTCAGATCGTAGTCATTGGAAGCCAGGTCGATAGTGGCGTCGATCAAGCTGTTGAGATCGGCGTAGGACAGGGTTGATTCGCTGCGGCGGCTGAAATTCAGCATGTTGGCCACTATTTTTGAAGCCCGGGCCCCGGCCTCGTGAATCCCGTCGATGTATTTCAGGATCTTGCGCTCTTCACAGTACCGGATTATCGCCTCCAGTCCGGCGCCGCACTGCCGGGCTATTTGCTGGTTGGCGGTGAGATCGGGGGCCAGGCGGCGATGGATGTTCTGGCTACTCTGCAAAATGACTCCCAGAGGATTGTTGATCTCATGGGCCATGCCGGCTGCCAACCCGCCGACCGACATCATTTTCTCACTCTGGATCATCATCTCTTCGATGCGCACGCGTTCAGTCACGTCATCCATGCGAATAACAGCACCTTCAATACCGTCGGCCACCAGGGGATAAACCGTGATGTCGGCATAACGCGTCTTTTCATTTATCTCCATGACAACTTTTTCAGTAATCTGGGGCCGGCGCTCCGCGATAGCTTTCTTCACATTCTCCATCTCGCCGGCCAGTACCGCAAAAACATCCTTGAGATTCCGCCCCAGGGCCTCTGTGGCAGTCACCCCGGTAACTTCCTCCGCCTGCTGATTCCACTGGGTAACATTCCCGGCGGCATCGATCCCGACCAGAACCGAAGGCATCGAGTTGACTATATTCCCCAGCAGATTGCGCAGCCGGCGCATCTCGTCCTCGGCGTACTTGCGCTCGGTTACATCCCGGGCCAGACTGAGGATGACCTGTCTCTGACCGAGTTCCAGAGAACCGGCCCTTATCTCTACGGGAAAAAGGGAGTTGTCTTTGCGGCGGTGATTGCTCACCATGGTCACATGATCAGATGAGGACCCCTCCCGGCCGGCGATCGATGCATACGCCCCCGGATCATCGGTCGCCTCTATATCCTTCAGGCGCATGTTCAGCAATTCCGCGCGTGAGTACCCCAGGCTCTCACAGGCCTGCCGGTTCACATCGATAATTCGGCCATCTACCGTGGAGAGGAAGAACGCATCCGCGGCCTGTTCAACCAGGCTCCGGAAGCGGGATTCGCTTTCCTGCAGGGATTTTTCGCGCTGCTTAATTCTGTCGGCCATGGAAACAAATTTATAATACTCTGTATCTCGCCATGCCTGACCTGGCTGAAACGGTGATCATAATTTCCCTCTGAGATCTCTTCGATACCCTGAATAAGATTATCGAAGGGCTTTTTGAGAAACAACCGGAAGAACAACAGGGTCAATCCGGTGAGCGCAATGCTGATTAAAATAGTGGTCATGACGCTGGTGACCAGCAGTTGCTGAATAGACCGACGGTAGAATTGGGGCGTCAAGCCCAACGTCACCTCCCCGATAACCTGACCCTCGTGGCGGATAAAACCGTTGCGGAGAACCAGATCCCGGGCCTCACCCTTGGTTAAATCAAAAATAGTCGCATTATTGAAGGTCACCTTGATCTTGAGTTTGGCGACCTGCTCATTTTTGCCATAGGATTCGGCGATGCTCAGCACAGCCGCATGATCGATGGCCCAGATAGGCAACTCGAGGCTGCTGACCAGATAGGCCAGATATTCATCCGCCGTGGTTTCCAGCTCTCCCCGGGCCTTCTCAGACATGATCCGGTAGTTCAACATCACCACGATGGCGGAGATCAACACCACCACACCGATGATGCTGACGACCAAATCTCTGGTTATTGTGCGCCTAGATCCCATATCCTGTCCTGCAAACGGCCTGCGTTTAATCCAGAACCTCCCTGATCTTGGTGGAAAGTGTTTCCAGGCCGAACGGCTTCTGGATAAATCCGTCACAGCCGCGGTCCAATATAGCCTTGGCCCGCCCATCGATACTATACCCGCTGGAGAGGATGACCTTCACATCCGGATTGATTTGGGTCAGCCGGTCATAGACTTCACCGCCGCCCATTCCGGGCATGATCATGTCCAACAGGACCAGATCGATGCTGGGGTGCATCTGCTCAAACAGGGCCACGGCCCGCTGCCCGCTGTCGGCGGCGATGACGTAATACCCCAATGCGGTTAGCAGGCTGTCACCGACATCGATAATCAGGTCCTCATCATCCACGAGCAATACGGTCTCCTTGCCCTGGACGACCTGCGTTTCGGTCGCCCGCCTATTTTGAACCGGTTTCGATGACACCGGGACAAACAGCTTAAACGTCGTCCCCCGGCCTTTGTCGCTGCTGACGGTGACAAAGCCCTTGTGGTTTTGCATAATTCCATAAACAGAGGCCAGCCCCAGGCCCGTTCCCCGGCCGGTGTCTTTGGTGGTAAAGAACGGATCGAAAATTTTACTCAAAGTGAGGTCATCCATACCGATGCCGGTGTCCCTGATGATTACCTGCACATAAGCACCCGGGCGGACTTTAAAAGGTTCAGTGGCAGCAGTAGCGAGGGTAATCCGGCGGGTGGTCACCTGGAGTTCGCCCCCACCGGGCATGGCATGCCAGGCATTCAAGTAGAGATTCAACAACACCTGCTCCATCTGCCCCTGATCCACGTCCACCGCCGGCAGATCCTGGTCGAAATCAGCCTTGATGGTAATTTCTTTGCGGGTGCGTCCGAACATCCGGTTCTGGCTATCGATCAACTGATTCAGGTCCGTGCTTTTTACTTCGTATTTACCACCCCGGGCGTATCCCAGCAACTGATGGGTAAGGTCGGAGGCACTCTGGACATACGCTTCTATGCTTTTCAGGCTCTGGTAGTGCGGATGGTCGCGGCTTAGATCCATCAGCAGCAGGGATGTGCGCCCCTGGATACCCATCAGCAGGTTATTGAAGTCGTGGGCCACACCGCCGGCCAAAGTTCCAATGGCCTCCATGCGCTGTGCCTGCTGAAACTGCTCCTCCAGGCGCTTTTTCTCGGTAATGTCTTCGTAGGTGACAAACTGGTCGCCGGATCCCAAAGTGACCGGCCGGAAATTGATGGTCTTTTCGGTATGGTCCCCACAGGTAACCTTGAAGGTGCGGGGACGAACCTCACCAACCTGTGCGGCCGATAAATCCGTTTTCCAGGCGGTCATAGCTGCCTCACGCTGACGCCTATCCGGATAGGCCAGTTTGAACCACTGCTCCCCGTCGGGAAGATCGGCAAGGTCATATCCAAAGATTTCTTTGAATTTGGGATTGATGTATATAAACCGGCCTTCGGGAGCTATCAGCGAGACCCCCAAAGGGGATTCTTCTACCAGGGTCCGGAATTTCTGTTCCTCCTCGCTGAGCGCCTGCTGGGCGCCGCGGATATCGGTCAGATCTACAATGGTGCCGCGCATTCCGGCCGGCTCCGTTCCGCTGAAGACGGCACCGACATAGACCATTCCGGGAAATTTCCGGCCACCGCGGGTGATCAACTGGAATTCGGTACCGTGGACGGTCTCGCCTTTAAAGAGGGTGTCCAGCAGGGCCCGGGCCCGCTCGCGATCCTCAGGGGCTACGGCCAGGAGAGCATTCAAATTTTTTCTGAAATTCTCGGGCGCCAGTTCAAACTTCTCAAATGCAATCCGGTTCGCAAAGGTCACGACCCCGTCACCATCGGTTTCAAATACGGCCAGGGGCAGCAAGTCCGCCAACAGGCGATATTTCTCTTCGCTCTCCTTGAGGGCCAGAGCCGCGTTCCGGCTCTGTTTTTCCTCACGCATGATCGCCCAGGCCTTTACACCAAAGTAGATATAGGTGCCCCCCACGCCGACCAGCAGCAAGACAATCAGCACCAGGCGGTTGCGAAAACCCTGCATGGTGCCCAGAACCTCCCTTTCCGGGGTAGCTACCGCCAGCGCCCAGTAGGTCCCACCCAGGGAAACTACCGTATAAGCAGCCTGTTTGCGGATCTCACGATTGGCCGGCTTCCCGCGAAGCGTGTCAGAAACGTAGACGGCCGTGCCTTCGCGGCCGGTCGTCATTTTCCGGGCCATGGCTGCCAGGGTGGGAAATTCGCCGGAAGTCTCACGGATATTGCGGCCCTCGTGACCGGGTATGGGGCAATAAAGTTCAATGCCCTGCCGGCTGAGCAGCAAGGCTTCACCGAAATCGCCGATGTTGAGGTTCCCGACGTAACGCTTGGCCAGTTCCTTGAAAGGTATCAATATGGCCAGCGTTCCATGAAAGACACCATCGCGCAAAACCGGTACATGCAGGGCCACAGCCGGATAGCCTTGCACGGCCTGGAAAACTTCACTGACCACCGAACGGCGGCTGTTGAGGATGGCACGCACATGTTCCTGGCCGGAAATATCTTTTCCAATGGCATTGGGCGCCACCGGGACGGTATAGAGAATCCGCCCTTGGGCACTGACGCGGGTAATGGCCTGAATATCTTCCAGCCGACTGACAAAATAGGCGTGCATGACCTCCCGGCCGTGCTGATTGAGATTCAAGATAGCCGGCATGCCCGCCAGGAAATTCAACTCATTTTGATATTGGAAAAAAAACCGCTCCAGGCCCTGGGCCGCTTGGCGGGCCAAGGTCAACTGCTGACCGTTAAAGTCCGCGATCGTGTTGGCTCTTACTTCGGCGTAGGTTTGGTAGATTAACCAGACAAACAGGCTTGCCAGGACCGGCAGCAGGAAATATCGCTTTTTTAAACGCATAGGCGGCTACATCTTATGGACGGCAGGAATCGTCGGGCTACCGGTCAGTTGAGGGCCGTACCCCAGTCGTAACGGCGCTTGATAAATTTCATGATCAGGTTGGTTTCGGTGTCCAGCACACCTTCGATGGGATTGATTTTCTGCATGATAAGCTCATTGAGCTCTTCCATGGACCGGACCACGAATTCGGTATAGATACCGGTTCCGCTCGTCATCTGCACGATGAACCACAGGGCTTCGATCTGTTTCAATTCCCGAATGACGGCATCCATTTTCTTGATATCAACCCGGATTTTGATGCTACCCGTGACCCGAAATCCGAGTTTGATGGGGTTGCTTACCGCCACTATCTGGATGATTTCATCGTCGATGAGCCTTTTCATACGGGCCCGCACTGTGGCTTCCGAAACCTTTAGCTTACGGGCTATCTCGATATTGGTTATGCGACCGTCTTTTTGCAGCAACTGGATGATGTCACAGTCAGTTCCATCAATGGTCCGGTTGGCGTTTTTTCTGGGTTTCATGAATCTATGCGTGCCCCCTGTCATCAGTTCAATCGGCTAAAACTGCAATTACTTGAAAGGTTATTCAATCGGCGGTGATTTTGCAAGCGGTTCCCGAGAATCTGCCGAGCTGCAACAGAAAGATTAAACTTGCATTATTCGCAATAATATACTACCAATTTCTCGAATTTCGTTGTCTCAATGTTTCTATATACCTAAATACACATCCTGGAGACGCCTCCCATGCAGTGGCTCAAACAGGGGCACCTTTTCATACTGGGAGCGGCAATATTGTTCGGAACAGCCGGAACCGCCCGGGCTTTTGCGCCGGAGGGCATGGGGCCGGCTTTTATCGGGGCCTTACGCCTGGCCATCGGTGGGCCGACCCTGCTGGCAATTGCCGCTGCAACCCCGCGGCAGCATGCGCCAACTGCCGGTCTCCCCCTGGGAATGACCCTGCTGGCGGTTGCCGGTGTCTGCCTGTTTCAGGTCTGCTTTTTCGCGGCCATTATCCGCACCGGGGTTGCGGTTGGCACGCTGGTGGCGATTGGCAGTGCCCCCGTAGCGGCCGGACTGCTGGAAGCCATTATTTACAGAGTGCCGGTCACGCCACGCTGGATTGCGGCCGCCTGTCTTTCGATCGGCGGCTGCAGCCTGCTGGTGACTGCTGGCAATGACGTCACCCTGGATATCGGCGGCATCCTGCTGGCTGCAGGGTCAGGTTTGGGATACGCGCTGTACCAGGTAGCAAGCAAACGCTTGGTTAAAAATCGCTCACCGGTAAAAGTCATGGCGGTGGTTCTCTGCGCCGGCGCCATCTTGCTGACCCCCTGTCTGGCGACCCCTGCAATCTACCTCCTGGCGTCTTGGCGCGGGTTGGCCACCGCCCTGTTTCTGGGCGTTGTGGCAACGGCCGGCGCATATGCCCTTTTTGCCCGGGGATTGATTACTGTACCTGTATCCCGGGCAGCCCTGCTGGGCTTGATGGAACCGTTGACTGCCAGTTTGCTGGGCGTTTTTATCCTGGGCGAGTATCTTACGGCCCCGGCCTGGATCGGAGCGGCCCTGATCATCTGTGGACTGTTCGTGGTGGTGCAGCAGGAAGGTACTCGAACAGCCTGAAGCAACCGGGCAGCAGCGCTGCATTAAACGCTCCCTGCAGCTGGCCGCAGAGAATGCGCGCGCCTGATCGGGCCAATCAGGTCCGGAACAATTGACCTACAAAGGCTTTAAATCCTTCGCGTTCGTGTTGTAGCGCCTCGCGCTGCCCAACCTGGTCCCGATAGTCGATCAGGGCCCGGACCGTCTGCAGCATATCTTGATCGGCCTGTGCAATCTGGGTGGCGACTTCTGCAATCCGGACCGGCAGCTCGGCGTGGGGGACGACTTCGTTCACCAAGCCCCAGGTGTGGGCGGTGCGGGCAGAAATCGGTTCCGCACTGTAAGACATTTTCCGGGCGCGACGCCGGCCGACAGCCTGCTGGAGGTGCTGGGTCATACCCCATCCGGGGTGGATACCGACCCTGAGATGGGTATCGGCAAATTGGGCATTTTCCGAAGCGATCATAAAGTCGCAATTAAGTGCCAATTCAAATCCGCCGGTAATGGCCGGCCCATTGACCGCAGCGATAATCGGCTTGCGGCAGGCCCCGAAAATATCCGGCAGATCGCGGCCGTCGGAGCGCGGGTCCAGCAGGTTTTCCCGGGTAACCGCCTGCAGATCAAGACCGGCGCAAAAGGCTGGATCCTGCCCGGTAATCACGATCACCCGTATGTCCCGGTTCTGATCACCGGCCTCGACGGCATCGTAAATGGCGGCCAGCAGAGCCTGGTTCAGGGCATTGCGCTTTTCAGGCCGGTTCAGGGTGATAAGCGCCATATGCTTGTCAACGCGATACAATACCGGTTCCGGCATATTTCTTCCTTTCTTTAAATCGATTCGTTAAGGCGGGACACAATATTAATTTCGGAGCCAAGGGTCCGATGCACCGGGCAGCGATCGGCTATTTCCAGCAGCCGTTTTTGTTGATCAACCGTAAGGGTGCCGATCAGGCCCACTTCCCGTTCTATCTGGTCTACATAGCCTTTGGCTGTATCGCATTCGCGGCAATCCTCAGCATGAATTTTGCGGTGCCGCAGGTCGACAGCCACCCCCTCCAGCGGCCATTTCTTGAGATCGGCGTACATGCGCAGGGTCATGGCCGTACAGGCACCCAGGGCGGCCAGCAGGTAACCATAGGGTGTGGGGCCTTTGTCGGCCCCGCCGACGGCCAGGGGCTCATCGGCCGTCAACCGGTGGCCCCCTGCGGTAATTTCAGTTGTAAAGCCCTGGGTTCCGATCCGGGTCTGCACCTGCCAGGTAGAATCGGCGCCGGTATCCGCAGCGGCGGCCGCCGGCTCGATGTATTTAGCCGCCCAGGCCGCTATCAACGCTCCGGCATAGCGGGCGTCCTGGGCGCGTGAAAGCAGGTGATCGGCATTATCGAGGGATACAAAACTCTTCGGGTGCAACGCTTCCTTGAATATCGCCGCCGCATTGTCAATGCCCACCGTATTGTCCCGCGGCGCATGCATCACGAGCAGGGCCCGCTTCAGATCCCTGACCGCACCGCTCATGCGATGCTTGGCAAGGTCATCCAAAAACTCCTTTTTTATCCGGAAAGGACGTCCGGCGATATCGATCTGGGCCACACCCCGACTCTCGATTTCAGCGCGGTGGTCCTGGATGTGGCGCATCACATGTCCGGGATCGGACGGAGCACCGATGGTCACGACGGCCCGGGCCGCTGGGATCTGCGCGGCCGCCCGGATCACGGCGGCACCTCCCAGGGAGTGACCGATGAGGAGCTGCGGCGCAGCGTGGGCTGCCTGCAGGTAATCGGCCGCGGCTACCAGGTCCGCCACATTCGAAGAAAAAGTCGTTTCGGCAAAATCGCCGCTGCTCTCCCCCAGGCCGGTAAAATCAAACCGGAAAACCGCAATATTCAGTTCCGTCAGGGCGCGGCTGATGTAGGCGGCCGCCTTCGAATCCTTGGTGCAGGTAAAGCAGTGGGCAAAAAGGGCGTAGGCGGCGGGACTGCTCGCCGGCAGATCCAGCCGTCCATCCAGGCGTTGACCGGTTGCATTGGTAAAGGATACTTTTTCAATTTGCATATCCACCTCCCGTGGGGCTTTCATTCGCCGGCGCTACCGTCCCGACAGGCCTGGTTTTCGACTTGACCGCACCTGAACAACCACACTATAGTTACAAAAATCGCTTCCGCAACACAACTGGAATCTACCCGGCCCTAGCGGGTCTCCGCCTTGGCGGCTTCCCGCTGTCATGTTACTCCGGCTGCTGCCCGGCGGGCAACAGCGCATCACCCCTGGCCAAAATTAAATGACCGCGCGCAAGGAGGCCCGATGAAAACAATCTGTACCCTGCAAAACATGCTGCGTCGCAACCTGGAACTCAATCCCCGGAAAACAGCGCTGATCGAAGGTGACCGCGAATTGACGTTTGCCCAATTCGGCTCCCGGACCCAGGCGCTCGGCAGTGCGCTTTTGTCTTTCGACCTGCAAAAAGGCGACCACGTCGCCATCCTGGGACACAACAGCATTGCCAATGCAGAAGCCTATTTCAGCATTCCCAATGCGGGCCTAGTTCTGGTCATGCTGAACTTTCGCCTGGCAGCCCCGGAGATCCTGATCATCCTGCAAGATGCAACCCCGGCCGTCCTGCTGGTGAACGAAAACTACATGGACCCGATCAGGCAAATCGAGGGGGAACTGGAATTCGTCAAGCAGTTCATCTTCATCGGCACCAAAGCGGACACACCAGACGGCTGGCATCATTACGAAACCCTGACAGAAGAATATGCCGGCCGCATCCCGGATGTAGAGGTCACCGAAGACGACCTGGCGGCCCTTATGTACACCAGCGGCACGACCGGCGCCCCCAAGGGGTGCATGGCCACGCACCGCAATTTGTACCACGCCGGCCGCAGCATGACCCTTGAGTTGAAGATCGACCGCAATGACATGGGGATAATTGCCTCTCCGCTTTTTCACGCCACCGGGGAAGTTACCCTTATGAATCACATGTACAGCGGAACCACTTCCGTGATCATGCCCGCCTGGACCGTAGAGGACTTTTTGGGCCTGGTCCAGCAGCATAAGATTACCACCGGTATGCTGGCAACGCCGATGCTTCTCTTCCTGGCGGAATATCCCGCTACCGATGAGTACGACTTTTCAAGCCTCAAAAAAATATACTTCGCCGGGGCCCCCGTCACACCTGTGGTTTACGAGAAAGCGATCAACAAATTCGGCAACGTCTTTATACATCTGCATGGCACCAGCGAAACTGTGGGTCAAACCACTATCTTGAAAACGGCCGATATAACCGCAGCTCTGGCGGCCGGCAACACCGGAATCCTGGCTTCATGCGGCAAATCATTTGCCGACATGGAAAGCGTGGTCGTCGATGAAAATGACAACCCCGTTGCCCCGGGCGAAGTGGGCGAAATCAAGGTGCGCGGCCTCGGCACCACGCTGGGATACTGGAACAAGCCGGATGAAACCGAAGCGGTTTACCGCAATGGCTGGTACTACCCCCTGGACCTGTGCCGGGTGGATGAGGCGGGGTTCATCTATATCGTCGACCGTAAAAAAGACATGATCATTACCGGGGGAGAAAATGTCTACCCGGCCGAGGTCGAGAACGTTTTGTGCAAGCATCCGGCTGTTCTGCAGGCGGCCGTGATCGGCACACCCGATGCCAAATGGGGTGAGGCCGTAACTGCCCTGATCGTCAGCCGTGAAGGGGTCGCGGCCACCGCAGAGGAAATCCAGGCTTTTTGCCGGGAGTCCGTGGCCCGCTATAAGGTTCCTAAAAAGGTAATGTTCGTGGACAGCCTGCCCTTGAGCGCCAGTGGCAAGATTCTCAAATACCGGTTAAGGGAAACGTATGCTGGATAGACCTGTGCGGCCTCTTTAGCATAGGGAAGCTGGATGATGAACAGGGTGCCTTTGGCAAGCGGGGACTCCACTTCCACGTGTCAGCCTGGAACGAATCAGCTGATCTCTCGCACCGGTATGAACCTACGTCTGGTTCTGCCGGTCACTTTTTTTCCGGTAAGGTAGGCATCTACCATCCCGATTACCCAGCAGATCACGATCAGCAGTATGGATAGGTTGTAGAGCAGATAGTCACTGGAAGTGGTGGCCTGATTGACGACCCGTACAATTGTTTCCTCATCGACCGGCTTACCCTCCGACGTGACTTGTTCCAGAATAGTCATTGCCTGCACGGTCGCGCGGACGACAATCGCACCAATCGCGCCGAACACCACCAGGATCAATGCGGCGCCACGCTTGTAGCTCTTTAATACGATCTGGCCCAGTCCCGGCAGCACCATGCCTGACAGGAGCACTCCCTTTACGGCATTTTTCACAGGACACCTCCCGGAAACCATTTAGTGGTACGCACCCAGGGGGTTATTGTTCGCGTTCCCTTTTAAACTGAATGACCGTGTCAAACTGATCCCCGGTCAGCAAAAAACGGATACCGCAAACCGTTTTGTCAGTTGAAACGGAAATGTGTGAAACTACTCCCTTAAGTGTAACCGGACCGTCGGTTAATTCAAGGGGTATTTGGTCCAGCCGTTCTCCGGTGACAAATTCCGGCCCGTCCTTTTCAAGGATAACCCCGATTCCACCGCTGCTGACATCATTCAACTCTAAAAAGGTACCTTTCAGCGCAATCCGGGTTGGCTTAAGGTGATAGGCTCTTCTATTTTGCCTCTGGTTGGCAGGCACCGGCATGGAGTCCTCCTTTTCAAAAAAATCGAGTGTTTTCTAAAATGAGGATCAGGGTCGGATGTATCAAATACATGGCACTGCTATGGTAAACGAGTGAACCGTCAAGGTCAGCCAGCCGCGTATTTGTCGGCCATGTCCCTATAGGCCAGCTGTGTACCGCCAAAAATGTCCAGGGCGCTGCCCACGGTAAAATCCAGGCGCCCCCGGCCGATTGCACCGATTTGTTCGATGTCGGCCCACGAATGGATCCCCCCGGCGTATGTCACGGGGATCTGCCCCCAGGAGCCCAGCAATTCTACCAGGGCCGTTTCGATACCCTGACACTTGCCTTCCACATCAACAGCATGAATGAGAAACTCGTGGGCCGCATCCGCCAGGCTGTCGAGTAATTGCGGGGTGACCCGTTCTTGCGTATAGGTCTGCCAGCGGTCGGTAACGATGTAGTAATCAGGTCCTTTACGGCGGCAGCTCAGATCCAGCACCAGGCGCTCGCGTCCCACCCTGGCTACCAGCCGGTCAAGGCGCCGCTGATCGATCCGCCCGTCGTGAAACACCCAGGAGGTTACGATAACTGCCGCCGCACCGGCATCCAGCCAGCCAGGGGCATTGTCGCCGTTCACACCCCCCCCGATCTGGAGCCCTCCGGGCCAAGCGGCCAGGGCCGCTTCGGCCGCCTGGGTATTACCGGGTCCCAGTTGGATAATGTGCCCGCCGGGCAGATTGTCCCGCCGGTAGAGGTCGGCGAACCAGGCGGCCGGTTTTTCGGCCTGAAAGTTGGTTTCCGGCTGTTCTCCGTCGACCAGGGTTGCCCCCACGATCTGTTTTACCTGCCCGTTGTGCAAATCTATACAGGGTCGAAACCGCATGCTCTCAACCTCGCTTTAGAAAGGCGGTCATACAGTGGATGGCGCCGGCGCCCTTTAAAATCTCCGGTATGTCCACCGGAATCACTTCAATACCAGCCGCCTCCAGAACGGCCCGGGTACGCGGATTCCCACCGGGTTGTACGACCAGGACGGGTTTCAGGGCCACGAAATTGATGGCCAGATTCTGCTTGGCCTCGATCTGGGATGGGGTTTCTAAAATTTTGACCCCCTTTTGCTTCAATACGTCAACGACATCATAGGGTACCTGGGACGCATGGATCATGGCCACGTCATGGGCGGCGAAATTCAACAGCCCGTCGATATGGGCATGGCCGTAAGGAATCGCCATGGGGACAATCTGGGTCACCCCCATACGGGTCAATTCGCCGGCCACCTGGTCGTATCCGTTGCGATTGGTGCGGACACCCGTAGCCAGGATCACCGTTTTCCGGTCCACCCACATGCCCATGGCGCCCTCGAAAAACCCGTTGCCGTTCACGGTTTTGATGATGGGTACGCCCAGGGCTGCCAACGCCTGGGCGGCATAACGTTCCTCCCCGCGGCGGGCCTGCATGGCCGGCCGGGCCAGGATGGCACCTTCCGGGGTCATGAACACGAGATCGCGGCAGAACAGGGCGTTGGGGCGGTCATCCCGCTGGGCCTCGATATAATGCACGGCAACACCGTGCTGTCGGTACAATGCGGTCAGGCGGTCGTGTTCCGCACGCATTTTCACAGGGTCTACCGGGGCCATAAACCGGGCCCGGCGATAGTCGAAATCGTCGACTTCCCTGCCGGGCCGGCGCATGAGAACCGCTCTGAGGTCATCCACCTCGGAGGCCACACCCCAATCCCCCCAATTGCGCGGCAGGTCTTCCTCGAAATTGGCTGGATCGGGAAACCACCGCTCTCCCGGCAGGGCATCTATATCTTGCATGGCAGAGTTCCTCAAAGCATGTAACGGACACCGTGCGCCGCCCGCGCGCTGTTTAACGCAATCCGCCTAAAAGCGGCTCCAGGCGGGTAACCGTCTCGGCAAACATATTCTTGAACTGGTCATTCTCCCGGGCCATAAACGTACTGAAATCTACGGCCTCACTGTCACGCAGGTAGTTGAGCAGGTTCAGCACCCGGCCTTCCAGGTAATGGCGCCGATTATCAGCGGCTTCGGCTTGCGGTGCGTCAGCCCGGCCCCTCTGCCCGGCCGGGTCCGGCTTCGTCTCCTGCAGCTGCCGGACCGCCCTGGCGTGCACAAGTTTGAATATCGCCGCCACCCGGTCAAGGTTCAATAACTCCGGGGTGTGCACATAGGAATGATCCGGTTGGACCGGGGCGTCCACGCGGCCTGTGTCGGCCAGCCGGGCAAACCAGTTGAGCGTGTAGTCCCGGTAGTGGTCGGCCGACCACTTTTCCTTACGCCACAGGTGTGTCCTGATCAGTTTGGCCAGATCCCGGATGCAGTCCGCGCTGGTGTCATACTCATAGCTCCCTATCAGGGCACCCTCCTCAAATAGGTCGACCCCAGGTTTCCAGGCCTCCTTCGAAATCTCGGCGCACAGTATGCGGGGCTGGCGGCCCGGTCGCCGGCACAGCAGCAGGGTTGACGTGTTGTCCGGGTTCACCCGACGCAGGGTATCTAAGGCCGGCGGGGGCTTGAGCACCCCACCCATGGCTGTCGGCAGGAAGGCTGCCTGGACATCGGGACTCAGGTCGAGCAACGCGTAGAGTTCCGCGAAGACCGCGTAGAACTTTTTGTCCAACGCCTGTACGGGAATCAGGTGCCCGGGCTGCAGATGCGGTTTAAAACTGGCCATGGTGGCCTCCAGAGCGCCGTGCCAGTGGGCCACTTCGGGTTTACGGCCGGCCGCAATCCACGCCTCGATTTTGGCGGCCATGTCCTTCTGATCAGCATTCATATTAGTTCTCACACTCTTTTTGAAATGTATCGGAAAGCGCCTGCAAGCGCTCATGAATCCTCCGACCCTGGTCAACCAATGGATCCAGGGCCTGTTCACGTGTATGCAGATAATCAAAAAACGGCTGCACGCTGTCGGCGATATCCTGATGCACGCGATCGAATTTCTCGCCCAGGCGCCGTTCCAGTTCTTCTTCAAAGGTCCGGCGTCCTTCAGCCAGCCCCCGGGAAAATTCCTTTATTAGTTTGCCCTTTTTTACCACCAGTACGCCCCCGGCCATCAGGAGGCCGGCCCCGGTGAGAATACCGCCGGTGAGGTCCAGAAAACTGGCATGCGATGCAGAAAGCAAGATAGCACCGATGACGGTCAAGGCGCTGCCCCCCATGAGGGTGGACGGCATGTTCTGCGGTTTCGAGGCCATTAAACGGGCGAAAAAATCGGTTGCCGCCAGGTCGCTGACGTTCCGCTTGATGTCCAGGATGACATCCTCACGCTGGCCTCCCAGGTCCACCACCGTGGTAGTCTCCAGGCTGCGGGAGTCTTCAATATCCGCCAGGGCACCCCGGATGTCTTCCAGCAGCGCGTTCAGTGAAATCAGGAACTGCCGGGCACTTGCAGTGGACAGATCTTCGAAGGAGCGGGTGAGGCGGGCGCTGAACGTCTCCTGCAATTGCGCCATCCAGGCCTTGATCGATGGTTTGCCGCTGAAAGCCGAACCGAAGGCGCGCCGCAACAGCACCGGCATGGACAGGCCCGCTTCAAATTCTTCCTTGAGGTCTTCGGTGAGCTGATCATACTGCTCCAGGAGGCTGTCCACCGTGGTGCGGATATCCTCTGATGTGGCCGCCCGGCCGGCAAATAGCAGATGCTCAAGTTTCTCGGCAACCCGCTTGTCGGCATCGAGTTGCTGGCGCAGCTGTTGCAGGGCCGCGTAAACCCTTTTTAAGACTTGCTCACCGGTGTCCATCACCGACCTGAGTTTGAGGTAAAAGTGCTGGCCGCCGGTGACGGTTTCGCGAATGAAATCCCGGATGGCAGCAAACCCGCTGCCGGTTTCACCCGCCATCTCCAACCGGGCCGAAGCCGGAAAAATAACCGGCTGGTCTATCCCGCGGGCGACCGCGTACTCCTTTACTTTGGCGGTATTGACCGTCAGTTCAGTCTCATCGGCCAGATCCGCCTGTTGGAGTATGAAGACCACCCGTTTGTGCCATTGCCGGTGCACAAAATCGAGAAACTCCCAGGCCGAACGGGTATGGGGATTTTTGGCCGGAAACATGAAAAAGACCAGATCACAGCTGGGAATGAATCCCTCGGTGATCTCCTGATGGTGATCCACGATGGTATTGGTACCCGGTGTATCGACAATGGCAATCTGCTTAAGTATGTCCGCTGGCAGTGTTACACGGCGGATATGGGCGGAAACAGTGTCACTCTTTTCTTCCGGGCCGTAAACAATTTGCTGAATTACATCGGTGCAGGGCGCCGGATCCACGGCACAGACATCGGCCTGCAGCAGGGCGTTGACAAAACTACTCTTGCCGGCCTTTATCTCCCCGATGGTTACAAACAGGAACGGTTCCCCGGCCATGGTTACGAGATCACCGGCCAGAACGAGCAATTCCGGGTTGTTGATATCTTCGATAAGCACCCGCAGATCGATCAGGATCTCTTTGAGGTCCGCCCGAAACTGCCGGAAGGTTGCATTGATCATGGGGTTGTCCACAGCACGCCCTCATTGTTAGTTGCCGGATAGCAGCCAGCATGCCACCGAGTGCACATCGCCCTATAAAAGCAAAAAACAGCTTACAAATCAAGAATATACATAGTGCAAAATACTAACTGACCGTTCATTTTCCAGAAACCGTAAAATCTATAGCAACCAACAGATGGCATGTGAACTGTTCGAGTTGGGAACAAAGATAGGTTTGAAGTTGGGGGCTGGGGTGCTGACGGGAAGCAGAATTATAATGTCACCCTAAGCGTAGCGAGCCGACTCCGCCAAGGCAGGCGCGGCTACGACGGCCGGGAGAGTCCCCCTCAATCATGCAGATCTCTTATCTGGTAGGGATTCTTCGTCGCTACGCTCCTCATAATGACAGAAAACCGAGCAGCGGCGGATAGTTGCCTAACACCTGGAAATTACAGATCCCAGGCAATCAATCCTCCTGCAGTTCTGGAAGATTGGCAAAAAAGTCCAGGGACTCCGGATTGCGCAGGGCGTCCTTGTTCAAGACCGCCTGGCCTTCGACGATCTTTTTTACAGCCAATTCCACTTTCTTCATATTGAGGGTATAGGGCACATCCGGGACCGCAATAATCTTGGCCGGCACGTGGCGCGGCGAGGCGTTGGTCCGGATAGCCGTCCGAATCCTGGCTTCCATGTCGGCATCGAGGGCCTAGCCCGGGGCCATTTTGACAAAGAGGATCACCCGGATATCGTTGGCCCAGCTCTGGCCGATGACGACCGAATCCTCGATCTCCTCGAACTGCTCCACCTGGCGATACAATTCGGCTGTCCCGATGCGCACGCCCCCGGGATTCAGGGTGGCATCCGAACGGCCGAGCATGGTCACCCCGCCGCGTTCGCTCACCTGGATGTAGTCGCCGTGGGTCCAGACGCCCGGGAACTGATCGAAATACGCATTGTGGTATTTCTGACCCTCCGGGTCTTCCCAGAAATAGATCGGCATGGAGGGAAACGGTGCGGTACAGACCAGTTCGCCCTGTTCGCCCACCACCGGTTGGCCGTTCGCGTCAAAGGCAAAGACCTTCATCGCCAGGCCGCGGCACTGGAGTTCGCCAGTGTAAACCGGCCCCATGGGGTTGCCCAGGGCAAAACAGCCGTTGAGGTCCGAGCCGCCTGAAATGGAGGCCAGCTGCAGGTCGGGTTTGATCTGTTCGTATACAAACTCAAAGCCTTCGTCGGGCAGGGGTGACCCCGTGGACAGCACGGCGCGCAGGTTGGCGAGATCATAGTTCTCGCGAGGTTTGACACCGGCGTTTTGCAGGGCCGCCAGGTAGCCCGCACTGGTCCCGAACACGGTAATCTTTTCGTCCTGCGCCATCTGCCACAGCGCCCCGGGATCGGGGTGAAACGGGTTACCGTCAAACAGCACCAGGGTAGCGCCCACGCCCAGCGAAGTGGTCAACCAGTTCCACATCATCCAACCGCAGGTCGTGAAGTAGAAGATTGTATCATCCCGGGAAAGATCCGTGTGCAGAATGAGCTCTTTCAGCTGATGGACGAGGACACCACCGGCGCTCTGCACCATGCATTTGGGCAACCCGGTCGTACCGGACGAATACATGATGTACAGGGGGTGGCTGAAGGAAAGCTGCTCAAACTCGATTTCGAGGTTGGCCTCGGCAGAAGTAAACTCCGCATAGGGTACGGCATGGGGAACAGTGCTGATGTCCGAATCCGCCTGGGTATACGGAACAACCACCACTTTTTCAATGGACGGCAGCTGCTTGAGAATATCGGCGATCCGCTCCAGAGAATCAAGGGGTTTGCCTTTGAAATAGTAACCATCGGCGGTGAACAGCACCTTTGGTTTTATCTGGCCGAAGCGGTCGAGGACTCCTTTGATACCAAAATCCGGGGAGCACGAGGACCAGGTGGCGCCAGCGCTGACGGCCGCCAGCATGGCAACGATCGATTCGGGCATGTTGGGCATAAATCCCACCACACGATCCCCCGGGCCGACACCCGCTTCCCGCAGGGAACGGGCCAAGCGGGCCACCGCATCATACAGTTCGGCGTAGGTCATTTCGCGTCGCACGCTGTCTTCCCCCCGGAAAATCAACGCGGTGCGGTCATCCCGGTAGCGCAGCAGGTTTTCTGCAAAATTCAAGCGGGCGCCGGCAAACCATTTGGCCCCCGGCATCTTGGTAGCGTCATCAATGACCTGCTTATATGGAACGGATGCCTTTATATCGACAAGTTCCCACAGGGCGGCCCAGAAATCGGCAATATTCGCGACTGACCAGTCATGGAGAGCTGTGTATTCTGTAAACGCCTGGCTGTACTTCTCGTTTATAAAGTTCATAAACCGGTACATATTCGACTTTTGAATTTGCTCTGCGGTGGGTTGCCACAACATTTTAGCCATTGCGAATCCTCCCCTGTTGTCTTGTCAGGTTTACCTGGCTTCGAAAGATTTGACGCTGTTGCCCTTGGCGAATTGGTGCCTGAATGCGCTTACCGACCGACCGGTAGTCTGATAGTCCACCTTGCCCCAGCCAACTGGTTTTGTCAAGAGGCCATTTCAGGGCACCGCCAGCATTTACAGCGCTGGCGGGGTTGCCGCCAAACTTACGGCAAAGCTGGTCGAGTCAGGATGATTTGCAGATCACCGAGGGCCTTTTCCGCAAAACCGGCCTCGCACAGGGCCAGGTAATAATTCCATTTTCGCCGGAACACCCGATCGAACCCCAGGGCAGACACCTGTTCGCGGTTCTGTCTGAAGCGCTTGCGCCAGACCCGCAGGGTCTGGGCGTAGTTTAGACCGATGCTCTCGACATGTTCCACCACGAGACCGGAATGCACTGCCATAGCATGGCACAGGGCCGTCAGGCTCGGAATGCAGGCGCCCGGGAAGATGTACTTCTGGATCCAGTCCGCTTCCCGCCGGTAGCGGGCATAGTGCTGGTCCGGAATGGTGATGGTCTGGATCACCACCTTTCCGCCCGACCTGAGCAGGCGGTCGCAGCAATTGAAGAAAGCCCCGAGATAAGCATGTCCCACCCCTTCCAGCATCTCGATGCTGACGATCCGGTCATACCGCCCCTTGACCCGCCGGTAGTCGCAAAACTGGATATCAATCCGGTCCTCCAGGCCGCAGGCGGCGACCCTGCGCCGGGCATAGTCAAGCTGGCGCCTGGATACCGTGATACCGGTTACCCGGCAACCGGTGGTCCGCGCTGCCTCAAGGGCAAACCCGCCCCAGCCGCAGCCGATCTCCAGCAGGTGATCTTCCGGGCCCACATCAGCTTTGGCAAGGATGGCCTGCAACTTATTGTGCTGGGCCTAGTCCAGGGTCGTGTCCGCCGCTTCGAACAGGCCACAGGAATAGGTCATGGAATCGTCCAGAAACAACTCGAAAAAGCGATTGCTCAGGTCATAGTGCCGCCGCATATTCTTGCGGCTGCCGGGGATGGAATTGCGGTTCAGCAGGTGCCGGACCTGGTTGACAATCCTGGCTGCCAGGGCGGATAGTGGATTCCCATCGGAGAAAACCGCGCGGTTGGCAATCAGCAGGCGGATGAATCCGGGCAGGTCATCACACTGCCAATCGCCGGCCATGTAACCTTCGCCGAGGCCGATGTCGCCGCTGGTGACAATCCTGGAAAAAAACCGATATGAACGGATCTTTACGTAGGGAACCGGTCCCCGGGGAGTCCGACCGAAGGTGACGGCTCTCCCATCCGGAAGCACAAATACGACCGTTCCGGAATGAATGCCGTTGCAGAGGCGGAATACTATCGCCATGCATTGTTTTTGAAAAAGGGTCGGTGCCATGGCCCTTATGCGATAATGTCTTCGGTGCTAAAATCGGGTCGGCTGCCGGTGGGTGTCTGTTCCAGCGTGTGTATCCAGCCGGCGACCCGTTCTTTGCCGTAAGTCTGCTTCCACTCACGTAAAATGATATCTACCGGGACATCACTGTAGGTCCCGGTGTAGGCGAGGTATTCCATAAATGGCATCTGTTCTGAATTGTAGGCCTGCATGACCGCGTCGGCGGTTCCATCGAACTCCAAAGGGGGCACACCGAAACGCTGACAGAGTTCGCGGTTGAAGGCCGGGGTGGCCTTGACCCACTCACCGCCCAGATACAGGTCTGTGTAGCCGTGGCAGACGAACAGGTCGGACCCCAGATGCTCGATCAACTGGCGCGTGGCCAGGTGGTTTTTGACGGTGGCAAACCCGATCCGAGCCGGGATGCCTGCGGCCCGGGCCAGGGAGCAGAGCAAGGTGGCCTTGCTCACGCAATACCCTCTTTTGGCACGCAGCACGTTGCTGGACCGATAATGTTCCGGCAGGTAAAAGGGAACATACGGATCATAGCGGATCTCGTCGCGCACATAGTAATACAGGCTGACCGCCCTGCCGACCGGGTCCGCTGGACCTGCGGCCGTCAGGTCGCCGACAAGGTCGACGATCGCAGGGTGATCACTGTCGATGATCGCGGTTGGTGCCAGGTATTCAGGTTGCGGGCCCCTAGAGTTCATACGGCGTCATGCTTTCCATTCCAGTGTCGGTAATCAACACCGTCTGCTCAAACTGGGCACTCAGCTTGCCGTCATCGGTTACCGCCGTCCAGTCGTTGTCCAGGATGTGCAAGAAGCGTTTGCCCAGATTGATCATCGGCTCGATGGTAAAGACCATGCCCGGCAGCAGTTTTATGCCCTGGCCCCGTTTGCCGTAATGGAGTATCTGCGGGGGCTCGTGAAATTCGAGACCGACGCCGTGTCCGACAAACTCGCGCACCACCGAACAGCCGTTTTCCTCGGCATAGCTCTGAATGGCCCAACCGATGTCGCCGGTCGTATTCCCGGGACGGGCCATGGCCATCCCCTGTTTTAGACATTCGCGCGCTACGCTGACGATCTTGACGGCATCTTTCCCAGGCGTCCCCACAAAAAAGGTCTGGTTGGCATCGGCGTAGTAACCGTTTAAAATGGGGGTCACATCTACATTGACGATATCCCCGTCCCTGAGAACCCGGTCATCGGGAATGCCGTGACAGATTTCAGCGTTGACCGAGGTGCAGACACTTTTGGGAAATCCCCGGTAATTCAAGGGGGCTGGTATGGCCTGGTGGTTGAGGGTAAATTCATGCACCAGGGTGTTGATGTAATCGGTGGTGATCCCCGGCCTGATTTCCTTGGCAACCATATCGAGGGTCGCCACGGTGAGCTGGCCGGCTTGGCGAATACCGGCAATCTGCTCCGCGGTTTTGAACCGGATGCGGTGTTTCTGCTCGTACTCCTGCCTGAGATCTACTTTTGGCGCCGTAGATTTTCCCTGGCAGCATTTTTTATATTTCCGGCCGCTGCCGCAGGGGCAGGGGTCATTGCGGCCGACTTTGCTTTTACGCTTCATGTGGGTATCCGTATAGAAGATCACTGTTCGTCGGACTGCGGGATATTCCGTACACGCGTTCAAGAATGTAACACAATCGCTATCCAAGTCAAGCTGAAGCCCGGGCGGGCTCTGACAGCCCGGCAAAATGATATCAAGTGTGGCCGGCCGGTCTTTAGGCGGATTAACCGCTCGGGCGATTGGTGAGATAAACGCCCGTAATTACCAGCCCGGCGCCGAGCATGAGAGAGATGGTCACCGGTTCGGAGAGTATAAAAAAGGCCAGAATGATCGCGCTGACGGGTACGAAGTTGATAAACAGTCCGGCGCGCAGGGGCCCGATCTGGCGAATCCCTTCATAGTACCAGACAAAACCGATGACGGTCCCGAACAGGCCGAGATGCGCGATACTGACCCATTCCGGAGCAGTATATGACGGCAGCTGACCCGGCATCCCTTCCACCCAGGCAGGTATGGCCAAAAAGAGCATCCCTGCCAGGGCAGCATACGCCGTTGCAACCAGCGGGGAGATAGCCTGCATGACCGATTTGCCTAGCAGGCTATAGGTCACCCAGCTCAGTACACAACCGAATATCATCAATTCCCCGGTCCCGAGTCCATGCGTCCAAAGGCCCGCCAGATTACCCCGGGTGATGACAACCACCGCACCGGTAACGGAAAGCAGAATGCCGGCAATCTTCAGCGGGCTGAGTTTCTCGCCATACAGCCAAGCGGAAAAAAGCGCAATCAATACCGGGCTGGTGGCTATGATCAGTGCGGCCCGGCCGGCGCTGATCAACTGCAGCCCTTTGAAGAAGAAGGCATTATACGCAAACACACCGGTCAGACCCAAAAGCCCGATTGACAGCCACTGTGTCCGGGTCAGCTGCGGAAAGCGGCCTTCACTTTTTCTGACAATGGCCAGCAGCAGCACAGCCGCCACGGTAAACCGCAGGAAAGCCGCCGAAAATGAACCGACATGTTCTTTTAAGATACGTCCGGCCACAAAGGTTCCGCCCCAGAAAAATGCGGTCAGCAGCAGTTTAACGTATACCATCTTTTTCGCTCCGCGTGTGCAGGCCAACTTGTCAAGGAGGTGGTTCATAACATGTTGACGGCCGGCTGTCTATTCCGGCGCCACAATTGGGTTTACTTTTTAGCGGCGGCATAGCATGATTCAGGGTAGCCAATAGCCGGAACGTATACCAGCCTGAAGAGAGTCAACCATGCTTTTTAAAACCCAAAATATAGTGGCGGCCTTGCTCTTGTTACTGGTAGCCTGCACCCCGGGTGAAGTTGTGCGGGTGGCCCAGGTGGCATCCACAGGGGACATGGCCTCGGTCGGCCGCCTGGCAACCGACAAGGCCATGGGCTATGCGGCCAACCCTGCCAAACTCAACCGGGATATCAAAAAGTTCAATCATTATTTTTCAGCCCTGGTGGAAGCCCTGACAAAAGCGGTTACCGGCCAATGGGGTGAAGAGGACGTTAAAATCCCCGGTCGCAAGAAGTACGTGAAGTACACCCAGAATTACAAATCACGCGCCCTGGTGGATTTAGACGGGGGGCTGGTGACGGTCGAAACCGTCGATACCGAACAACCGCTGGTCAGCCTGAAAAATGCCATTGTCACAACCTTGCTGACGCCCCACGATCCCCGGGCGGTGGACCTATACTCCGCTAGAACCGTGAAACTCGGGGCAACCCCGTTCATGCTTGGTGAGGTAAAAGACCATCAGGGCAAGGATATTCGCTGGGCCTGGCGCGCGGAAAGATTCGCGGATCACCTTATCAAGACCGGCCTGCAGACCCGCACTTCCCAAAGCGGGCCGAAAACGATCACGGTTCGTTATGTCAACATTGCCATGGTGAAAGATCACCTGCACGTCCGGGCCCGCAAATATCAGCCCCATGTCGAAATGTATGCCAACCGGTACCAGGTGAGTAAAAACCTGATTTTCGCGGTCATCAAAACCGAAAGCGACTTCAATCCCTGGGCTGTCAGCAAAGCCCCGGCGTTCGGGCTGATGCAGATTGTACCCGGCAGTGCCGGGCATGACGTGAATCGCTTCTTGAACCGGCCGGGGCTGCCCTCTGAAAAGATGCTGTTGAACCCGGCCGAAAATATTCTCTATGGCAGCGTGTTCCTGCACATTCTGGACGCCCAGTACCTGGCCGGCATCCGCAACCGGGTCTCGCGGGAGTACTGCGTTATCGCGGCCTATAATACCGGCGCCGGTAATGTGTTACGCACCTTTGATAAAAATCGCGACCGGGCGCCGGATAAGATCAACCGCCTGGCACCCCTGGAAGTCTACCAGACGCTGAGAACCAGCCTGCCCTATCATGAAACGCGGCGTTATCTTACGAAGGTGATGAGTGCCAAAAAGGATTTTGTGAATTTTTAAAATCGGCGACCAAACCCGCTATCCGGCCCCGGGTCCAGCCGCGATACCGTCATCCGCACCCGAAAGTCGCAACACCCGCCTGTTTTCACCGGAGAAAAGCAACTGGTGGTCAAAGGTTTGCACCGCACGCCCGGCTCCGGAATTGATCGCCGCGGATTGCGTGACATGGAAGGATGGCCTGGAAAAGGTTGCTACCCGGCCGATACGATTTTCTTCTCCACTTCGTCGGAAGCCATCGCCCGCGCCATGGCGCTGTAGGCCATCCGGAACGAAAGTGTATCGCCGATGGCTGGTCGGGGATCGCAGCGGGTGGTGTCACAGATGGTGTAGTTGGAGGTGGCGCCTACAATCCGGAGGCCTGCTGTCAGGGGCGCAAGATCGTAGGCATCCACATCCAGCAGACCGAAATTGAGGATACACAACTCACGCGGTCCGCTATCCTCGAAAACAACCTGCTTGCCGAAGGCATCCGGACCGGTCCGACCGGCCGGCAGGGAAGGCTTCCGTGAAGTTTCCAGCACTTCCCCTTCGAAAATGAAAGCATCCTGATAGAGCCCGGGTATGGGCGTCCGGGTCGGTGGCATTTCGCCCACGAACAGGGCGGCCCCTATGCGCAGCTGGTTGATTCCGGCCGGCATCGCATCCCGCGCCGCCAGTTCCAGCAGCATGGTCCCGCTGCCGGCCGACAGCACTGTAAACCGCCGGCCAAGCTCCGTCTCCGTCTCCCGGGCAATATTCACCAACCGTTCCATATCGTTACGGCCGGCCTGGTATCCGCCGTAGCAGCCGACCGATGTTCCCAACCCGGTGAGGACCACGCCCTCAATGGCTTCAATAGCGGTGGCCCGGGCAATTGTCTGTTCGGGCAGCACCCCCTCCCGCCGATTGCCGACGTCCACCATGAGAATCAATTCACGCGGCGGTGAATCGGGGTCGGCCGCAGCGGCAATTATGTGGGCATGGACCGGATCCGACACCAGCCACACTTTTGCACAGGCGCCGATAGCGGCCACCCGATCCCGATCGGGCAGCTGCACCATCATCACCCTGTCCGGGAATACCCGGCAGGCGCGGTCCAGATTGGCGGGACTGACATCCCCGACCATGGTGTGGGCATCCTGGGCCAGAAGATCCAGGATGGCCGGATGCGCCTGGCACCCCTTGGTAATCCACACCGGCTGGAGGTCTGCCGAACGGCAGATGTCGCGCACGTAGGCGAAGTTATGACGGAGTTTGTCTAGATGGATGAGAACCTGCATAATATGTCAGCGGGTGGCCGCTTTACGGGCTACGACAAAGAACAGAATCGTTCCCAGAAGGTAGATAATACCCAGGTTGCTGATGGCGGCGGTCAACCCGAAGGTGGCTATCATACCCCCCACGGCAATGGGTCCCACGGTATTGCCGATCCGTTCAAATGAGTTGAAAACACCCAGGGCTTTCCCCGATCCCAGATTTTTTACGGCCGCTGACTCGCTGATGGTCGATATGCGGGCTCCGTAGCTCATCCCGCCGGACAGCGCGAAAAGGACCAGCACGACGACAAATAGAGTAACCGAATTCAGGAACAGGAATGACAACAGTGCCAGCCCGCCCAAAAATCCGCCCATGACCACCGGTATGCGCTTGTTCTGAATCCCGTCAACCCAGCGGCTGATGATGGGCGCCACATAAACCATGCACAATCCGTAGGGCATCATCAGACGGGCGATATTGGACTGTTTCACACCGAGATCCGCCAGCAGCAACGGACTGGCAAAATAGAGAAACCCCACCAGGCAGAGGGATGCGGGAATGGCACTCAACCAGAGGCTGCCCATAAAAACCCGATCGGTGAAAAGCCGGCCGACACCGGCTTGGGCAGTCTCCTTGACCGCGACTTTGGCCGGCTGTTTACCCGCTTTGCGGGTCTGCAGAAGGAAGGTCACCACGAAGATGATCGACATCAGAACCAGCAGGCTCCCCACGAAAAAGACGCCGCGGTAACCGATCTTTTCCGCAAGCATCCCGCCGACGGCGGTACTGGAGATGAAGCCCGAGAAATATCCGGCCTCCAGACCAGCCACGGCACTGGAACGATTCTGGACCCGGGTCAGGTTGACGATAACCGATTGGGTAGCCATCAGGGCCAGTCCATACCCGAACCCGACACACCCCCGGTAGACGATCAGGTCCAGGGTCGTCACGGCAATTCCGCACAGGGCCATCCCGATGCCGGTAATGAGCACGCCGGTAATAAAAGGAAAAAACCAGCCCTGGCGATCCAGCCAGTAGCCGCTGAGCACCAGGCTGACCGCAACGCAGAGCATCTCGGCTGAAATGGGCAGACCGATCACGATCTCCCGGGAGAGTCCGGCAAGCGGTATGTACAGCGCGTTGGCGTATATCGGCAAAAACGACATGGACAGCGCCATGGCGAAGGCATACAGAAAGGCCGATGTACGGATGGAGGCCCGCACCGGTATGCGCGAGGTCTGCCCCGGATTAAAATCGATGAGGGTTTGATCCGCACGGGGCGTGCTCGGATCCCCGACGATCAGGATCGCCACTAAAAAGAAGACGAATTCAAACCCGACCAGCAAAGAAACAACCACCACCGTGGCGGAGTCGAGGGCCAGGCCATGAATGGTGCGATCGATGACGGCATTGGAAATATTGAGGTGCACATACCCGGCTGGGTCCCCTTTACGCGAGACCGGCAGGACGATCCGGTCGGGACGTTTTTCACTGTTGGCCGGGTCGCTAATGATCGGTTCGATCGCATTGCGAATTTTCTCATCCTCGGCCAGCACCCGGTACAGGGGCTCACCAATATCATCGATAATAGCAATATCGGATAATTCCGGAATGTTCTGCAATACCTCGTCGAGCAGATTGTCGATTTTGATGAGTTTGTTGATCGGAATGCCCAGTTTGAGCAGGTAATCCACATCGGTTTTTACGAGGCTGCCCAGCGTCTTGCATTTACCTTGAATCTCGCTGAAGTAGCGGCCCCGAAAATCGCTGAGGTTGAAATAGGAAAAGGCCACCTGGGATAGGATCAGGACCAGGGAAGTGACAATCAGGGCCCGGGCCTTCAGTGATATGCCGTAAATACGCCCTTTTTTCTTCTGGGTGGGAATTACCAGCAGTACGATCAGGAAGAATACCAGGGCGGATATGGAACCCACGATGGCCAGCAGGGTCCCGTTGCTGGCGATCATGGCGGAGATTTTCTCTTTGATGAGGGTTTCCGGCAGCACAATTTCAGCATATCCCTGGAAAGTCCGCTTGAACTTGCTGCCGCCGAGAATCGGAAAAACCAGGTGGTAATGCTGATTTTTAAGGGTAACGGTCTCTTTCTCACCGATCTCCGCGCTGAATATAACACTGTTGGCCGGATTGGCCTGTTCGTTCAGGCAGAAGAGCGGCTCCTTTTTGGCCGAGTGGATAAAAATTTCCTTAATTTCAGGATTTTTCTTATGGAACGCATCGATCAGTTTGGGCATGCCGGTGAATTTGGGCAGCGTCTTCCCGAACCCGAGCGACCTTTCGATCTTGCGGATGTGGTAACGGCCGATAACGCTGTATTCCGAGAGCAGGGATTTGGTATATATTTTTTCGAGGGTAAGAATGGACAGCGCCATATTTAAAAACAGGGCGCCCAGCAAAGTCCCGGTCACGAAAAAGGTGATTCTGACCGGAACACTTTTAAAGTATGTCCTGACCCGGGGTGTTCCGTTCAAATTTTTCGGTGTGCTGGTAGTGCCCATAAACACAAAAATCCCGTTTATAAATCTGCCCGGCAGACCAGTCCGGCGATAGTGGGAAGCATCGGCCGCCCCCGACTGCCGTAAAGGTCTTATTTGCGGTACAGATAGAAATCAAAGGGCAATCGGTTGCCGTCCGCCTCCCGGATGATATCCACATCCTTGAAACCACTCTCCGCAAGCAGGCCCGTCAGTTGTTCCGGGTAGAGGGCCCGGTATACCATTTTACGGGTAGCCACGCTCCAGCCCTGGGCGCCTTCCTGCAAATAAAACACATTGAAGACCACAATATCTTCCCGGGGATACTCCCACAGGTCAAACACCACCAATCGACCGGTCGCCGTCGCGTGCACCTGACGGGGATGAAACTGCTTTTTCTCCTTAAAAATGGGGCGATAATCCCGGATACTGATGACACACAGCCCGGACGGCTCCAGTCGTTGGTACATCTGGGCGAGTCCGGCGCGGACATCGGCCTCGCTCAAGAGTGCCGGCAAGGAATTATCACAACTGATCACGCAATCGAAACGACCCGTCACCGTTTTTGCCAGGGTCCTTATGTCGGCCACCTCAAACCGTACATCGACCTTGAAACGCTCGGCTTCCAGTCGGGCTCGTTCAACTGCTTTCCGGCTGATATCCGTACCCGTAACCAGGTAACCCTGCCGGGCCAGTCCGATGTACTGCGTGCCGATACCGCAGGTACAGTCCAGAACCGAGCGAACCGGCTGGGCGGCGTAGCGCTGGATGAAGCCATCCAATTGGCGGCCTTGATCAAGCAGGTCATTCTGCCAGTCCGCCAACAGCAGGTCGTAGTCATCGGCAATCCTGTCAAAGAGCTGTTCCTAGTCAACAATATCGATGTCGATCATATAGGGCCTGTGCTGCTCCGGATGCTATTGCCTGCAAAAGGAGACCTTTGAAAAACAGCCTTGCCCGTGGCGCCCGGTCCGCGGCCCACGCCTACCCGAACCCGCGTACAATTGGGCAGTCAGTGGTCAAACGGTCGAATCCGGTCGGATTCCACAGGCTCTGCTTTCAAAGGTCCCAATACAATTCGTTAGACTGGTTGTATTACCTCCCGGTGCGCGGGGCGCCCGCTAAACATCTGGCTGCCTGCCGCTGAATCGGGAGCTGGGGCCGGCCACAGACAGCGTCCATCGCCGGGACGGCCTATTCGGTAAATATTTCGTCCGCTGCTCCGAGAATGTCTACCGGCGGATCAAATCCGATGGCCTGGCATGTTTTCAGGTTGATGGCGATCTTCGCCGGATCCTCAAACAGAATAGGCAGACTGCGCGGCTGTGCGCCGTTTAAAATCCTGGCGATCTTTTTGGCATGATACTCGGCCACATATTTGAAACCGGAGGTGGCGATGCTGAGCAGGACCCCATTGCGGACCTTTACCGAGCCGGTCTGTGAGAAGGTCGGTATCCCGCGACTGTTGAGCACCTCAAGGTATTTCGGCAGCGACTTCTGGTCAATGGCCAGCTGCTGGGTGATGTAAAAGGCATCAATCTTGGGGCTGAGCCGCTTGATCGCCCTGAGCAGCCAGTCTTCGACCTTTTCTTTAGATTTCACATATCCCAGGTGCAGTTCTTTTTCGATTTCAAAACCGCGTTCGGCGGCCATGGTTTCAACATCGGTTATGGCCGCATAGCTCCGGCCTTCGACGGTATCCTCGAAGGCCATTCCGAGTTTGGCAAACCCGATAATATCATGGAACATGGCGATCTGCCGCTGATAGCGCAAAGGATCCACCCGGGCCGTCAGGTTGTCCCGCCCCGAGTCCTCGTTCGAATCAACAATTTCCGCTTTCAAGGCGTCGGAAACATCCATCACGACGGCGGGTATATCAAATTCGGGCGGCATGTTTTTCATGTCCTGCCCGGCCCAGGTTCCCAGAGCGAATATGATATCGAGATCCTTTTTCTGAAACCTCTCGATCAGCTTGCGCTTGTTGGCCAGGCGCAGATCATCCTGCCAGTTGCTGTCATAAAAAGCATTCGGCACGAATGTCAGGTACTTGCTGACCTTGTCATTGGTGGATAAAAACTCATAAATGCCCTTGGCGTCTTTGGTGTAACGCGAGGGGATGTTGACGCTCTCCAGCCAGCCGAGTCTGCGCAGCTGCAGGATGACAGCCAGGAACACCTGGTCATACTCAAAATAGGGGCCGCCCTGTATATAGGCCACGCGAAATTTGCTGCCATCGCTTTTGTGCTTCGGGGTTACCGGAATGTTCTGAGCCAATCCGACGCCGGTCATGCTCAACGCCAGAACCACTACCATGAGGATCCTCATCAACCGCTTTGTATGCATGCCTACTCCTTATTCGCAAAAACCACCGCCCATCACACCGGCGGTTTTGGGCCCGGCCGCGGACAAACGGCCAGTGGCACGATCATGCCATTGTTTTAGTTTTACTACTTCCTGGCCAGGCTGGGGGTATTTAACTGATACGACCCTAATCAACCGGTTTTAACCTTCAGCCGACAATCCCGGAAGGTTCCGGTGAAAGAGCAATTGCTAAAAAATACAGGGAAATAGCTCTGGTGTCAAGCCCAAATAGAGATGTGCCCACCCCGCTTATCCGCCGACATGGCCGGTTGGGCGGCCGGGATCTTATCTGGATGCGGGGGCGCTGTCTCAATCCAAAAGCGCGTTCAGGGTCGTGTTGCTTTCCAACAACCTTTCCGCCAGCAGCCTGACCATAAAGTGGTGAAATGCCGCCGCCAGACCGGGTGCCTCGACCTCCATGCGGCGCAGGGCGGCCGCTGTCAGGCAATAGACGACCCCAGGCTGATCTGCCACGACGGTAGCCGTCCGGGGCATTTCAAGGTAAAGGCCCATTTCACCGACCACCGTCCCGCTGCCCATGGACCGCAATCTTACCGACCGGCCCCTGGACAGTTCGAGCTGGGCGGTCACCCGCCCGGACTCAATGAAATACATCACGTCGGGTGGATCCCCCTGGCGGATGATGACATCCCCGGGCTGCATGGACTGCTTATCCAGGTACTCCAGGAGATGACCGGTATCGGTTCCGGGTGGAATGAGGTCGCGAAAATAATCGATTACCGTGCGGTCAAACTGGCTGCTGGTGGGCCGGGCGTTGGATATGATTTCATTTTCACACCATTCCAGGCCATGGTCCAGATCCGGGTGAATCCGAAAGACAGCGTCGTCCGGTTGTCCCAAACCGCCCTTTTCCAGTCGGCGGCGAATACCGGGCGAGGTATTGGTGAATATCAGGTGGACATCACTGGCAGCTGCCAGCTGCCGCATCCGCACGAAACCGAAGACAGCCGAACTGTCCAGTTCGCTGACCCCCCTGAAATCCAAAATGGCGTACTTCAATAGCATTTGGGATCGATTTTCAATCCGCTTTTTGAAACGCTCCAGGAGCAGGTTGGCGGTCCCGAAAAAAATAAACCCCTGGAGTTTCATAATATTGATCTGCTGCCCCAGTTCGGCCAGGACCTTGCGATGTTCGGCCCGGCGGTCGACATTGCTGTGGTGTACAGCGCCCGACAGATCATGCTTGACGACATCGATCCGACTGTATTTAACCACGAACAGCACCACCGCCACCACTACCCCCACACCCACCCCGGCCAGAAAGCCTTTGATTCCGATGATGATCAAGATAAGGATCACGATGAAGTAGTCTGTCCGCGCCAGACGTTCACGGGCGTCCCACAACCATTCGACCATGAAGGCCAGCCCCAGGAACATTAACAACCCGCCAAGGATCGGTTTGGGAAAAAGATGGACGAAGGCCGCGCCCCATACAAGGGTGGCCGCACAAAGCCCGATGGCGACAAATCCGGCCAGCCGTCTGCCGCCCGGACTGATGCGGCGACTGAGAATTGTGAAAGTCATCGACTGGTATCCGATAATGCCGCAGCCGGCTCCGGATAAAAGATTCGCCAGACCGGCCCCCCGCAATTCCCTGTTCAGATCGACATCTTCTGCGGTAGCCAGTTCCAGGGCGCTGGCGGAAAACAATAGATCCACCACACTGATAAACAAGATCGCGCCCAGACTGCCGACCTGGTTCAACACCGGGGTCCAGTCGATTTGGGCAAGTACGGCCAGGGAATAGTAATCGATCTCGGTCGGTTTAACGGCGGTCAGCAGCCACCCCCGTGCCACGGCCTCGCCAATGGAGATATCGCCCCAAAAGAGGCCGGCGTAGAATACGACCAGGCTGCCCAGTATGGTGCCGGGCATGACGAGAAAATACTTAAAGCGCCGCAGAGCCAGCAGCAGTAGAATCGCGAATATGGTTCCCGGCAGCCACCGCTGGAGAACGGCGCCTTCTACCAGAACCGGAATGCTCGCCAACTCCGGACTCACGTCGGCCATAACCTGGACGGCGCCCCTTACCAGCAACCAGCCGGTACCTGCTAAAAACCCTCCAAATACCGGGTAGGGTACGAAACGGATCAAAGCCCCCAACCGCAGAAGACCCAGGAAGAGAAAGAAGACCCCGGTCAGCAGGGTCGTCATGCCGATGGCGGCCAGGACAGTCAAAAAGGCCTGCTGCGGTGGTGCGTCGGCACCGAGGTTAAAGGTGATAGAGGCGGCAATCAGGGCCAGGATGGCAGCCGGTGCCGATTGGGGCACCACGATCGTTCCGGGCAGGGAACCGGTCAGGGCGCCGACGATCCCGACCGCCACGGCGCTGAACAAAGCGATCTGCAGTCCGGCCGGCAGATACGCCGCCAGGTGGCCCGAAAAGATGAGTGACCCCAAAGAGAGGGTCAGGGTAATTGTCAGCCCGGCAACCACAAAACCTGCCAGAAGCCCGGAAAAGACATCACCGGAATGCAGGGGTGGACTCTCGTTGGCGTGCAGTGATTTCAAATTTGGCAGTTGGGTTAGGGTTCCGGCGGGCCTATGGTTTCAAGCACACATGCCCATTTGCAAGGATGGAAGCTTTTAAAAGTTGTCTTGCAGCGCTTCCAGCCGGCAGCACGAGCCGAGATCAAGCTCGCAATCGGGATATAGAATATTTCAGCTTGTTGTTGATATCCCTTCTGGCATTGTCGATATTGCTCTTGATGTTCTTTAATTCAGTGTAAGTATTATCCTTGAAACGGGCCAGCTCTTTGGCAGTCTCATCCGTCTGGCGGGCGATGGTGACGACTTTCTCGAAGATGGAGGCAATGTCGGTACGCATTTCGTCGAGTTCGTTCTGCCCCAGGATTTCGTTGATAATCTTGGCCGGTGTGCGCTCCTCCTTGCGATCCGTATCGCGACTGCCCTTACGCTCTTCGGGGCGCTCATCTTCCTCCTCCGGTGACTCCTGCAGCAAAACTATCAATTCCTTGAAATCTTTCTTTATGCTGCCCAGGTCAGATTCAATTTTGTGTTTAAAGCCTTCCAGCTCGTCTTTTACTGTGTTCAGTTCATTCTGGTAGGCTTCCATGGCTGCGAGGTTTTGCTTTGATTTTTTGAAAAACATACCGCCGGCCTCCCGCCCAGGTAGTGGTGGCTGTGAAGGTGAGCACTCGCGGCAGCAATCTGCGGCGCAGCAACCCACATAAGGCATAATCGGTTTCAGGCTTTATGCGCTGCCTCCCGGACGCAGCAGGCAGGACGCTCGCTAACCCGAGCAAAACATCCTGTTTTAATAACATATACCATTGACTGGATAAAGAATTTTTTAGTTGCTTATGTCAAAGATCTCTAATAGGATTGGTCAACTACGAACCTCAATTCCTGTATCAGGTCCCGACATATGCCGAAAATACGCCTTGCGATTCTTTGCCTGACCTTTCTGATATTGACAGGCACCGCACTTCTCGCCGCCGAGTGCCCCGAACCGTTTATAAAAGCGATGCAACTCGAATGCCTGGCAGAAGACAGGATTGTCCGCGTTTGTGAGCGGTGGGAACAGCTTGGCAAACCTGATAAACCTGAGATTTCGCTTGCCAAGGTTGAAAAAGATATCGCCGGTAAAATGGTGGCGGGATGGATTTTTGGGAAAACCGAATGGCGCGAAATTGAAATCCTCAACAGCAGATACTCTGCAGAAAAAGCCAAAATAGAGATTCACATGGACACCATTCGGAACAAGTCTGGCACTTTGCGCCTCTATTACCGCTGGACCGGCAGCAAATGGAAGCTGGCAAAAATTTTCAATGTCGATTTCAATTAGGAGCGATCAAATGAAAAATTCCACCGCGCTGCTTTTGATTTTCACCTTTGCCGTCCTGGGCCTGGTCCTGCCGAATCCCGATATCCTGGCCAGTGAATCCAAACGGGCACTGGAAAGTTCCTCAAAATCGATACAAGGAAAAAATCACCTTCGACTTCACCACCGCCCGTAAATTTGAGTGTGTCCATGAAATACCGGACAAGGACCCGATCAACTGGTCCGGGGACTGGAAAGTCCGCAGCACCAGCAGCGGCAAAGTGCGCGCTTATCTCAAAGCCCGCAACCAGGACAACCCGGAGCAGTATATGAAAGCCATCATCACCACCGACCCTGATCTGGAAAATTTCACAGTTGATATTACCTTCAAATTCAAGAGTCCGGATAAATCGCGCTGGAAGTCAAAGTTGAAACGCAGCTCGGAAGTGGATTATGATGCGGATGCAGATTTCGAAGATGAGGATGATGACTTCGAGGATGACGAGGACTTCGAGGGTGACGAAGACTTTGAAGATGACGAGGACTTCGAGGATGACGAAGAGGACGAAGACCTCACCGAAGATAAAGAATAGCATTATGATATGACTCAAAACCGATACGACCAGGTACCTTATTTCAGTCATCCCTTCCAAAAGACCCACCCGGAAAACCTGTATACCCTTGCGCGGCTTTTTGATGTCACCCCACCTGATTTCTTAAAAGCGCGCATCCTCGAACTGGGCTGTGCCGGCGGTGGCAACATTATCCCGATGGCCGTCAACCTGCCGCAGAGTCGCTTCGTGGGGGTAGATCTTTCAAAAAAGCAGCTGCAGTGGGGCTGGGACCTGGTCGCGCAGTTAGAACTGGACAACATCCGCCTGGCGCATATGTCCATCAGCGATATCGAACCCGATTTCGGTCAATTCGACTATATCATTTGCCATGGCGTATATTCCTGGGTACCGCCGTATATCCAGGACAAGATCCTGGCGATCTGCCGCCGGCACTTGTCCGCGTCCGGGGTTGCTTATATCAGTTACAACTGCCTGCCCGGCTGGAACTTCATCAAGAGCATCCGCGATATGATGCTGTACCATGTGGCCGCCTTTGATGATCCCGCGGAAAAAGCCGAACAGGCGCGCAGCATGCTCCAGTTCATCATCAACAGCCAGGGCCGGTCCGACAAGGCTTACACCGCTTACCTGAAATCAGAAATGGAGATTCTCTCCCGGCACCGGGATTCTTATCTATTGCACGATCACCTCGAAGACATCAATGATCCCATCTATTTCCATGAATTCATGGCGCGGGCGGCACAGCACGAACTGGACTACCTGGGTGACACGGATCTGTTCACCATGTATCCGGACAACCTGGATGCAGAAGTAGCGACCACCATCCAGAAGATACCGGAATTGATCAAGGCCGAACAGTATATGGACTTTGTGCGCAACCGCCGTTTCCGCAGCACCCTGCTTTGTCACCGCGGGACTCAAATCAACCGTAAGCTGGAAGTCAATGCGATTGAACAATTCTTCATATTGACCCGGGCCTTTCCCGTCAGGGACGTGGTGCCTGCTGATATGGAAGATGGCGCCCCGTTGGATTTCACAACTGGTGACGCTACGTTGACCCTGCGTGGCCAGATACCCAAAACCGCCATGCTGATTCTGGCGCAAAACTGTTATCAGCCCATGGCCTATGACGAATTGTGCGACCGGATCCGGGATGAAACCGGGGTGCGGCATCGCGCTTATATCCGGGAGCAGTTAAACGACGATCTAAACTTGATCCGGCTGCTGTTTGCCGGCATGATCCGCATCAGTTCCACGGCCGGCCCATATACCACCACCGTAGCCGCAAAACCCGCGGTTAGCCGCCTGGTGCGTTGCCAGGCCCTGCAGGGCAAAGTGGTGGCCAATCAGCGCCATGAACCCACCGTGCTGAATGCGGCCGAAAGAATCCTCATACGCTACCTGGACGGCCGCAATGATCTTGACCGGTTGAGCGCCCGGCTCGAAAAACATATCGGCAGGGGTGATTTGAAACTTGAGCTCGACGGCCAGGAACTGCCGGCCTCCACTGACATCTCCAGCCATGTCGCCCTGCTGTGCAAAAGCATGCTGAAGACCCTGGCCGAACATGTCCTGCTTATCTGAAACCAACCGTGATGAAACTTTTCAGCATAGTCATTTTATTGGTTTTAGCCGTTCCCCTCTTGTCTCCGGCCGAGTTCTATAAATACCGGGATGCGGACGGCGTCCTGCGCTTTAGCGATACGCCGCCCGAAGGGCACACCGGTCTGATTGAAGTGTACCCGGGTAGTGCGGCGCCTCCCCAAACGGACCCCGGGGCCCCCCGACCCCGCAAACCGGCGGCCGTAGCCCCGGCTGAAAAGCCGGCCGCCCAAAGCGTCCCCCGGCAGATTGAAACACCCTTCAAGCTCCGGAAGAATAGAATCATCCTGCCGGTCGAGGTCGTCGGCACCCGCGGCCAGGCCAAAGTGCACCTGGTCATGGATACCGGTGCCCAGCAGACCTTTCTCTGGCGATCTGCTTTGCCGGCCATCGGGTTGCGTAGAATCGGTCGGGTGCGTGCCGCCGGTATCGCCGGAAGCAAATATGCCAGCGCGGTGCGGGCCCAAGCCATCAATGTGGGACCTTGCAGTTTGAAGAATGTCCAAATCGCCCTCATGAGCCCGGGCCGCTACCACCGGGACTACGATGGCCTGTTGGGCATGGATTTTTTGATGAAGGTTCGTTATGAAATCGACTACGCGCGGCAGGTCATCATTTGGAAGGGAACGCACTGACCCTTGCCAAGGGCCGCCGGGTCGGGCCGTCAACGGCCGCCCCGGGGTTCTACTTGCTGTTACTGATGGAAAGCCAGAGGGCTTCCATCTCGGCCTGTTCTATCTTCTCGATATCGAATAAGCTGCTGTTGACGGCCTTTTCATATTTGGCCAGGACCTGATCCATCCGATCGATGAAACCGTTGATTTCCATGTCGCTCAGGGTCTGGACCATCTTCAGATCATCCTGGGCCTGCTGATACAGAAAATCGACCTGCTCGCGGCCCGCCTGGAAAAAAGCAATCCGTTCCGCAACGGCGGCCAGGTAAGCGGTTATCTGCTGGAGAAGTTTCAGGTTATAGCGTACCCGATACACCTTGATAGCCTGCTGGTAATTCTGCAGGTCGCGGTCGGCCTGCTCTTTCCGGATCTCCTTTGCATAGGCAGCGACCTTGCCTTGCAGTTCACCCTGGAGGGCGACGGTCTGGCTGCGAATATCATCCATCCGTGCTTGCAGCGCCTGAATCTCGGTAATACGCTGCTGCAGGAGGTCCTGTTTGGCGACGTTGACTGCGCCGAATACGGAGGTGCCCAGGCCCACTGCCACGATCGTCATGACGGCATATCCAAATAGACTTTTTTTCATATTGAATCACTTCCTGCGATAAAATTTATTCGGGATATACAGCTGTCCGCCGGCTTTTTTCCACTCCATGAAGTAGACAGCGGTTTTGTGCGAGAGCAGCTCCAGCCCCATGAGTTCGAGTTGTTTGCCTTTCCACTTGGCCAGGTACCGGGCAATGCTGGGCGGAAATTCGGTAAATCCGTTCAGGGAGAGGCGCTTCCCTGGCCATTTAAATAGGGCCCGGGCGGTGGCCCGGTCCATCTCGGTCAACCCATTGAGGCCGATCCACTCCCCTTCCCACTCGGCGAGCGCCCGGGCCTGTCGGGATGTCAGCGTGGTCAGGCGATTTAAAAACAGTTCTTTGCCCTCCCATTTGGCCAGACAAGCGGCAGCTTCCGTGGTAAGTTCCGTGAGCCGGTATTTGTTGTCCGGCTGATCGTTGCAGATCTGTCCCCAGATTTCACTGTTGCTCAATTTTACTTCTGCAACCGGCGGGGAGCTATCGGCCGGGTCACGGCCAGCTGCCCGTCCGCCGGCCGGGTTTGGCCTGCTTTTCCGCAGAGCGGCCTGCCACAGGGATTCCAGGTCGGGGACACCGGCGTCACCGGCGGCCACCTGCAATTTGTCGCTGGTCAACTGGTGGCGGTCAATTTCGGCATCGATGCGCTTGAGGAGCCGGCCGGCTCCCAGGTCCCCGACAAAGGGCGCCACGGCCAGGTCGATTTCGGTCAGCCTTTTGATATATAAAAGGGCTTCACTCCCGGCCAGGAGACGGTTGTGGGGATCTTCCAGCTTATGGATATAGGCCTTGCGCCGCTGCACGGTCTGCAGTTCAAACGCAATGCGCCTCACAGCCAGGGCGCTTTTAAAGTCCTTGATCTGTTTTTCAGCTGCCAGTCCCGCAATCAGCTCCAGGGATTGTTCATTCCCGGATTCATAATCCTGCTTCAAATTGACGATATCAGCCTGCTTTATCTGCAGGGCTTGGCGCAGGGCATCGATAGTTGCAAATCTGTCTTTAATGATGGCGGCAGCCGGATCATCGGCCGGTACCGGGTGGGCCTCCATGGCAGCCTGCCTGGCGTCCGCCCCGGGCTTAGCCTGCATATCCGGCGCGGCGGCAGCCTGCGACGGGATCTCTTCCGGCGAAACCACCGGCTTGACGGCTGTCCCGTCTCCCCGATGCTTATATACCGTAAATCCGGTAAACAGGGCGGCTAATAGTATGGTAATGCCGCTCGAGATCAGCAGGATCCGCGGCCAGGGTCCCCGCCGGGAGCTCTCGGGCAGAGCGGTGACGCGCTCTTCTGCGTGGTTGAACAGCGACTTACGCTCACGGGGAACCGGTTTGTGCTGTAACTTAGGTTCCGGATCGGGGGTGTTTTCGGTGGTCTCTGGCGCCGTCATCTCATCAGCGACGGCCGCGTCCTCATCGTCAGCGTAACCAGCCAGGTCTTCTTCATCTTCATCCAGGGCTTCAAAGGTATCCGTTTCCTCCCCGTAGCCTTCCAGATCGGTCTCGTCTTCATCCAATGACTGGAAATCGTCATCGCTGGTATCACTCAGGCCGGCTTCATCTTCCGGGTCCTCTTCCGGGTTGTCATCCGCAGGTTCCGGACCACCAGCCTCGCCTTGCAGTTCCGCCATCAAGCGGTCCATTTTGTCCTGGTCGCTGAGATCTTCTTCCGGGCCCTCTGATTCGGAGGCTTCGGCGGCATCGGACGGCTCCGGCTTCCCGCCGTTGCCGCCGCCTTGCAGTTCAGCCATCAGGCGGTCCATTTTTTCCTGTTCACTAAGGTCCTCGTCCGGGTCCTCTGGATCGGAGGATGCAGCCGCTTCGGACGGGTCCGGCTTTCCGCTGCTGCCGCCGCCTTGCAATTCAGCCATCAGGCGGTCCATTTTTTCCTGTTCACTGAGCTCCTCGTCCGGGCCCTCTGGTTCGGAGGGCTCGGTCCCTTCAGACGGCTCCGGCTTTGCGTCGCGGCCGCCATCCTTGCCCTGGCCGGTCTCCCCCTGCAGTTCGGCCATCAGCTGATCCATTTTTTCCTGCTCGGGGGGTTCCTCCGCCTGATCCGGGGCTTCAGCTTCTTCCGGGGCCCCCTCATCAGCCTCCGCGCCTTCCTGGGCGACCTGCCCCTGGAGTTCAGCCATCAGTTGATCCATTTTTCCCTGTTCGCTGAGATCTTCGCCCGTATCGCCGGGATTTGCCGGGTCGGACTCGGGCTCGGCCGGTACGCCCCCCCCTGCGGCCGCCTCACCCTGGAGTTCGGCCATCAACTGATCCATCTTTTCCTGTTCGCTTTGCGTTTCCACGACTGGTTGTCTCCGTTGCAGCGCTTATTGTGATTGTTTTCAACAGGCGTTTGCTGACCCAGTCCTATCCGGCCCGCGGCCCTGATAGGCACCGAATCAATTATGTCATCGGCCATATTCAGAAAAACTTGATACAAATATTGCACAATTTCCGCCCAGCCAGGGGCGGCATGCCCCAGCCGCCCGGCAGATTGCCTGCGCTGCAAAGCCCCCCTTTCGCCAGGGAGAATAATGTCTTCAAGCTTCAGTTATTCTTGAAAAATCCGCCATTTTCCTCTACGCTGTTGGCGAATCGGCAGGCAATGGAATGAACTCAAGCGCTGACAACAGGGAGTCCGCAGCCATGCGTATCGTTACCCGACCCGACTTTGACGGCATCGTCTGTGCGGTGCTTCTCAAAGATGCCCTGGGCATCAGTGCCCCAATAAGGTGGCTTGAACCAGGCGACATACAAAAAGGGCTGGTAAACATAACGCCGGATGAAATCCTGGCAAACTTGCCATATCACCCCGCTTGCGGACTGTGGTTTGACCACCACTACTCCAACCGGCCCGCTGCGCCTTTTGAAGGTGCCTTCGAAATTGCCCCCTCGGCCGCCGGAGTGGTCCACGACTATTACCAGAGCCGGTTGACCGGCGACTATACCGAGCTTGTAGCGGCCACGGACAAAATCGATTCTGCCGATCTAAGCCTGGAAGAAGTCCTGAAACCTGAGGACCACCCCTATGTCCTGCTTTCCATGACCATAAACGGCCAGGATCCGAACGGGCCGGCCTACTGGAATACCCTGGTCGATCTGCTGGGCAAAAAGCCGATTGAAGCGGTGATGGATACTGCCGTGGTTCGGGAACGCTGCCGGGAAGCTATTGAGCAGAACAGACGGTTCAGGGAGGTCTTGCGGGAACATACAACCATGGCCGGGGTGGTAGCTGTTACCGACCTGCGCACCTTCAACCCGGCGCCGTCCGGCAACCGTTTTCTGGTATACTCGCTCTTTCCCCAGGCAGTGGTCAGTGTCAAGATACGCTGCGACGACCACGACCGGGAAAAAGTCATTATCAGTGCCGGGCACAGTATCTTCAACCGCCAGTGCTGGGTCAACCTGGGCCAGATGTTTGCCCGCTTTGAAGGCGGCGGTCATGCCGGGGCCGGGGCCTGCAGTTTTCACATCCACAAGTTGAACCACTACCGGACCGAGATCCTGGCAATCCTGCGTAGCAATCAGCCCCTGGCGGATGATTGGGCCTGAACAGGCCGCCTCAACCGGGAACGACCGGATGACATCATCTCCAAGACTAGGCCGGCCGCCCACCGGACCCGCTTCGGCGGAGCCCTTTACAGGAGCCGTGCACCGCCCGCGGCTTGCATTGCCGGCAGCAATGCGCTATACAGCCCCCATGAAAAACCAAAACAAAATCGTCACGTTTCTAGGCAAGAACACCGTCTTCGACGGCGTCCTGAGATTCCAAGGCGCCATCCGAATCGATGGCCTCTTCAAGGGCCGCATCGAAGCCCCCAAGGGGACCCTCGTTGTAGGCGAAGCGGCCCGCCTGGAATCCAATATCCATGTCGACAGCATTATCATCAGCGGTGAAGTCCGCGGAGACATTACGGCTGACCGCAAAATTGATATCAATGTCCCCGGCCGGGTGTTCGGCAATATCCAGGCACCGACCGTGGTGGTACAAGAAGGGGTAGTGTTTGCCGGTAACTGCCAGACCCTTTCACCGACAAGTAAAAATGCCACACCGCCGGAGCCCGAACAAGAAACGCCGGCCGCCCCCCCAAAACGGGCATATTTACCCCCTGACGTAAATTGATTATTCCTTCTTCCGCCTTGCAGCGGCAGATACGGACAGACGGCTGGCCATGACTGTCAGCGCAGGATCCACCGGCCCGGCAGCGGCCTCGCCGCCGGGATCTGATCGGTCTGCCGGGACCCTCGACAAGCGACCGAAAATGCGGACGGCCGTAAATGCTCGGATGGCTTTTGGGAACCGTCGCCCATCCGCAACCCCTATCAGTCGAGATGTTATGACCGGCATGCCTTTTTTTCCTTATCATATGGTATTTAGCGTTGACTTTATAAAATGTTTTTTGTAACCATCTAACATACAGGTTAATCTTGCTGGATATTCATCACAACCATCAGGAGGAGGGCAAATGACAAAAGCAGAATTGATAGAGAAAATGGCTAAGGATGCCGGTACCACGAAGGTTACCGCTGGCAAAGCGCTTGAATCTTTTTTGACCCACGTTTCCAAAGGGCTTAAAAAGCGCAACAGTAAGGTAACCCTGGTCGGGTTTGGTACCTTCAAGACCGTTTATCGTAAAACCCGTTGGGGCAGAAACCCCCAGACTGGTGAGAAGATGAAGATCAAGGGCAGGAATGTGGTTACCTTCAAGCCCGGGAAGAACCTGCAAGCATAACGCGTTAAATACAGATTAAAAAATTAAAAGCAGGCTGGATCCAGATTCTGGATCAGCCTGCTTTTTTTTATTTCGCGGTTCTTTATTAAAAACCAGTTATCTATTGGGGCGGTTTAGTCGCCTACAGAACATACAGAGACCCGGATATTTCCAACCACGGGGGCCGCAGGCTGATTGGTTTAATCGAAATCGAAATCGGTTGTTGTGGCTGTTACATTAGTTGCAATTGACCGCCTGTGAAAGAAAGACACAAACCTAGAAAACCCGATCCCGATACCGATTTCGATTTTGATTTCGAATTACAACACTTTTTATGTCAAAATGCCTTAACTGGAATTTCATAGAGAACCGAATTTTAATTTTCCGCCGGATGAGTACTACCCCATAAAGACAGACAGCATATCCCTTCTGGCATTGACATGCTGAATGGTGACACTGATCAGATCTTCCGGCTTCAATGCGATGCCACTGGAAAGGGCCAGATCACATTCCAGCAGGTACTCTTTCAACAGGATCTGATAGCTGTGGCGGCGTTTGCCCAGTACGATCGCCTCTTCCTTGCAACCGATGCGACCCTCCAGAAATTTCAGCAGCCAATACCTGTTCCGGTTGCGCTGGATAACGGACACCTGGTTCATGGGCACTTCCAATTGCTGAATGAGCGAATCCATCTCCGGGGCGGTATAGTGTGCCTCCAGGTCCAGGGCCGCTCTGACTTGCCGCTGGGTGATGAGATCGAAATACTTGCGGATGGGCGAAGTCGCCGTGGTATAGCGATCCAGCCCCAATCCGGAATGCTTCCAGGGCTTGTGGTCGAGGATAAAGCGACTCAGGTGCCGGCGCTGCATCCAGTTTTGAAAAAGGGTACCGCCTTCACCTTTAAAAAGCCGCTCCCGGGGGTCGGCCTGGGTCCTGAAAATGGCGGACAGCTGCCGATCTGCGAGAAATCCCGCCATCACCCAGTTGGCCATAATCATGATCTCCGATACCAGCATGCGTCCGGGGCTCTCCCGGTTGATCCGGTTGACGGCAATTTCATCCGGGCCGTTCAGCCACACGTTCACGTCCGGGAGCGATATCTGCACGGCACCCCCGTCCAGGCGATCCCGGCGGAACTGCTCGGCAATGTTGCGCAGGGTGACGATGTCACGGTTATCCGCGGCCATCAGGTTCACATCATAGTAAGACAGCTGGTGCATCACCCGGATCCAGCTGGGCAGGATCTCGTAGCCCTTGATCGCATAGGTGCTGCTCAGTTTGATCAATATGCTGATCGCCGGCCGGTACTCCCCGGCTTTCAGACTGCACAGTTCTTCGGCCAGCACGGCGGGCAGCATGGAGATCTTGCGATCGGGCATGTAGATCGAGCTGCCCCGTTCAAGGGCGGCCCGGTCAACCGGGTCATCTTTCTTAACATAATAACCGACATCGGCAATATGAATCCCCAACCGGAGGTGATCTTCCCGGACTTCGAGACTGATGGCATCATCGAAGTCCTGGGTTGCCTGACCGTCGATCGTCATGATCGAGAGCATGGTCAGGTCCTTGCGCTCCGGCTCGGCCGCCAGTCTGCCGGGATGCTCCACCAACTCACGGCATCGGTCCAGGACCGGTGGCGGAAAATCAACCGGCACCCCCAGGCGCAGAAGATCAATATTTTCGTCGGGTTCGAAAATGCCGGCTTTCACCAGGATGGGAAAAAGGTCTTCGGCCTTGGCAATACCGGCTTTGTGCATCAACGGTTTGGCAAGCAGATGGGCAGGGCTGTGTTTGCCGTGCAGATACTCATCCCTGAGCACAGCCAGGATTTCCGCGCGGCTGGCCGCAGATATGTCAGGCGGCGTCCGGTGGTCGTCAACCGCCAGGGTCCGCAACCACCGTCCCCCGTCGGCAATGATCCGCTCCCGCCGCTGCTCCTCCTTCAGACGGGCGATTTTCAGTTCAACCTGGGCCAGGGTATGCGGAAAGAACCGGTCCTGGTTGAACTTAAAATAGAGCCGGTTGCTGAAAAACGCACGGACGACGGCGGACTCCTCGTCACTGGCCGGGTTGTCGGGGAAACAAAAGGCGGTCATCGTGCTCAGGTCGATCCACTCCTGTTCCTCGTTGAGCACATCCCATAGTTCCTCGATATCGATACTTTTGATCAGATTGCTGCGGCGGCGGGCGATCTTCCTGAGATTATCCACCACCTCCGTCCGGCCGGAAGTAAGGTCCAGGCGGGTATCGGAGGCATGGGAGATCCTGCCGGCCGAAAGGTTGATCTCCCGATTGGCCTCATTCAGTAGCCTCAGCCGTTTATTTTTAATATCCAGTACAACCGCACACAATATTTTATGCTGATCAATATATTCAACAACATTACCTAGTTCCATAGCCTCTAGACGTAACAACCAGGGCATGGAAAGTCAATGCCCGGGGTGGTTTTCCCAACCGGTGGCGGATAGGCCGGAAGATCGATTTGGCCGCGCAAAAAAGCATCCGGGACATGAATGGTTTTCATCAGCAAATGGCACATATGGCTTGCCAAATTACGGCTTCCATGGTAGGAAACCGTTCTGTTGTGGTTGCTTCTCCGACGCATGTACAAGCAGCCCGACACTCCACTTCAAACGTGTCACCAAACTCGAAACCGGGTCTTCGATTTCCGGTCGAACGGCCGCAATAAACGGACCTATTCTTTTAAACCCGGCTGGTTTCAGCCAGCACCGAATTAATGGCGGCCTACCGCCGTCTCAATTAGACAGGTAGCATAGGTTTAAACTTCAATCCAAAGGAGGACCTCAGATGCCTTACAATGCAGTAGAAATGGCGGACTGGCAGATTTCCGAAGCTGCCGAAAAAAACATGCCGATGCCGGACGAATGGCGCGACAAACTGGGTCTGGAAAAAGACGAGATGCTGCCCATGGGCAGACTGGGCAAACTCGATTTTCTCAAGATCATTGATCGGCTAAAAGACAAGCCCGACGGAAAGTACATCGAAGTAACCGCGATTACCCCCACCCCGCTGGGTGAAGGCAAAAGCACCACCTCATGCGGTTTGATGGAAGGTCTTGGAAAACGCGGCGTAAACGTGGGCGGCGCCCTGCGGCAGCCCTCCGGCGGCCCCACCATGAACGTCAAAGGTACGGCGGCCGGCGGCGGCAACTCCCTGCTGATTCCCATGACCGAGTTCTCCCTGGGTCTCACCGGCGACATCAACGACATCATGAACGCCCACAACCTGGCCATGGTAGCGCTGACTGCACGCATGCAGCACGAGCGCAACTACAACGACGAGCAGCTGGCACGCCTCACCGGCATGCCGCGCCTGGACATCGATCCCACCCGCGTGGAAATGGGCTGGATCATCGACTTCTGCGCCCAGGCTCTGCGTAACATCGTCATCGGCCTCGGCGGCCGTATGGACGGCTTCACCATGCAGTCCAAGTTTGGCATCGCGGTCGGTTCCGAGTGTATGGCCATCCTGTCGGTAATCCGCGACCTGGCCGACTTGAAAGAGCGCCTGAACAACATCACCGTGGCCTTTGACAAGAGCGGCAAGCCCGTCACCACCGGCGACCTGGAAGTGGGCAACGCCATGACGGCCTTCATGCGCCAGACCATCAACCCGACCATGATGTGCACCGCCGAGTACAACCCCTGCCTGGTACATGCCGGACCGTTCGCCAACATCGCCGTTGGCCAGAGCTCCATTATCGCCGACCGCGTCGGCCTGAAGCTCTTCGACTACCATGTAACTGAGTCCGGGTTCGGTGCCGACATCGGCTTCGAGAAGTTCTGGAACGTGAAGAGCCGCTTCTCCGGCCTCAAGCCGCACGTCTCGGTTCTGACCACCACCATCCGCGCCCTGAAAATGCACGGCGGCGGCCCCACGGTCGTGACGGGCAAAGCCCTGCCGGATGAGTACACCAAAGAGAACCTGGAGTGGGTGGAAAAAGGCTGCGCGAACATGGTGCATCACATCAACACCATCCGCAAAGCCGGCATCAACCCGGTGGTCTGCATCAACCGCTTCTACACCGACACCGATGCCGAATGCGCCGTCATCCGCAAGGCCGCCGAGGCCGCCGGTGCCCGCTGCGCCGAGTCCAAGCATTGGGAACTGGGCGGCGAGGGTGCCCTGGAGTTCGCCGATGCGGTTATCGACGCCTGCAACGACGAAAACGACTTCAAATTCCTCTATCCGCTGGAAATGAAGCTGCGCGACCGCGTGGACATCATCGCCAAGGAAGTTTACGGTGCCGATGGTGTGGATTGGACCCCGGAAGCCGAAGCCAAGGCCAAGATGCTGGAGGATGATCCCTTCTACGCCGACTTCGCTACCATGATGGTCAAGACGCATGAGAGCCTCAGCGCCGATAGAACCATCAAGGGCGTGCCCACGGGTTGGCGACTGCCCGTGCACGACGTGCTGATTTACTCCGGCGCCAAGTTCCTCTGCCCCTGTGCCGGCACCATCAGCCTGATGCCGGGTACCGGCTCCAACCCGGCTTTCCGCCGTGTGGACGTGGATCCGGAAAGCGGTAAGGTGACCGGCCTGTTCTAATGGCCTGATTACATAAGGACGTTAGGGGCCCGAATGTAAATTCGGGCCCCTTTTTTTTATTATCATGCGCGTACTTCTGGTAAACCCTTTCTATCCCATCGATGAAACCCCTTCCCCGCCGCTGGGCCTGGCCTTTATTGCTGCGGTACTTGAAGCGGCCGGCATAGAAGTAGAAATCTGTGACTATGTTGTATTTCCTTACAGCCGGGAAGCACTGACTGCGGAAATTCAAGCGTTTAGACCGGCCATTGTGGGCCTGACCTCAGTTACCATGACCTTTGACACGGCCATGGCCGTAGTACGCGACACCAAAGCCATCGATCCGTCCGTGAAGACGATCATGGGGGGACCGCATGTAACCTTCCGGGCCGAAGCCACGCTGACGGAAAATCCCGAACTGGATGCCATCATACTGGGCGAGGGGGAGGAGACAATCGTAGAACTGGTCCAGGCCATTGAACAGGGTGCGGACTGGCACCCCATCAAGGGTCTCGCTTTTCGGGATGGTTTGCATATAGTGCACACCGGTCACAAACCACCCGGTCTCGATGTTGACCGGCTGCCCCTGCCGGCCCGCCACCTGCTGCCGCTGGGCCGCTACCGGGCCCTGAATCTCTCCATCAGCATGACCACCAGCCGCGGCTGCCCTTTCAAATGCATCTTCTGCGTCGGCCGCAAAATGGTAGGCGCCAAGGTCCGCTACCGCGACCCGGTGAAGGTAGTGGACGAATTGGAATTGCTGACAACGTATGGTTTTTCCCAAATCAACCTGGCCGATGACCTCTTTACCGCCAACACCGGCCATTGCCGGGCCGTATGCGCCGAAATCGTCAACCGGGGCTTAAAACTGAAGTGGACGTCATTTGCCCGGGTCGACACGGTGTCCCTGGCGCTTCTGGAAAAAATGAAGGCCGCCGGGTGCACCGCCGTCAGTTTCGGCATTGAATCCGGCAGCCCGCAGATCTTGAAAACTGTTCGCAAGGGGATAACCCGGGACCAGGTGCTGGAAGCGGTGAATCTTTGCACCCGGGCGGGGCTGCAGCCGCACGCCTCTTTCATTCTCGGCCTTCCGGGTGAGACTGAACAAACACTGCAGGAAACCCTGGCTTTCGGTGAGCAATTGGAAGCACTGGGAGTCGCCTATGGATTCCACCTGCTGGCACCCTTTCCGGGCACGGAAGTCAGGGACCGATGTGCGGACTATGAGATTCGCATCACGACCAATGACTGGCGCCGGTACCATGCCAACCAGGCCATAGTGGAAAACCGGGGTATCCAGGCTGAAGTACTGGACGAGGTCGCTTCCGGCTGGATGCGGCGTTTTGACCTGTGGCTGGGTGATGTCGCCGATCGGATGAAACGGGATGCAGCCGCGCCGGATGAAATCGCCCAGGTAGTGAACCTGAAAAGAACAGTCCTGATATACGAGCTCATGATGAATCGTCTTGTCGAACAGTATGGCTGCCTGCCACGGAAGGCCGGGTACCTCGCCGAGGCGGATCGTCTCGCCCAACTGGCCGCCAGCTTGTCCGCGCACGTGAAGAATCCACAAGCCGAAATCGTGGACGCTCTGAAATACACCCTGGATCAAGGCACCCTGGTATGGGAGAGCACGGACGGAGATGATGGTGTTTGTTTGCGGTGGGTCAACTATTTATAGTTCTTGGTGAAGCCACTGCTCCATGGTCGGCGGTGTCGCCAGACAGGTCGGCGGTGTTTCCAGGGCACATTGTGCGCTCAGCTCAACCCCTTCCATAATAACCGAAACCGGACGGTCGGCCGATACCACCACAACCACCAGTCCGGGATTGCCGGCCGTAAACCGCAAAGCTGAATTGAACCGGGCCCCCCGGGCGCGATCCTCGCCGACAATTGAGCGGCCGTCCAGCAGACAGGCGAATCCATGCAGCCTGAAATCGGCACCCAGGTGCAGCGCGCCGTCCACGTGCGCCAGGGATTTGGCCAGTGACAGCGATTCCGGTTCGCGCAGGTCCAGGGGGGCTGCCAGGCCCTGCCCGGAAATTCCGACCGGCTCTTTATTCAGGTCGATAACCAGGGTGGTGCCGTGCTTGTGGGTCTCGGCCGAATGCACGAGGTCGGAAATAATCCGGAATAGCTCGCCGCTTGCATCCGGATCGAGTTCGGACTCCAGCAGAATCTCCTCCACCTGGACCAGCTTGGCCCGGCGGATAGTCGATTTAAAATTTCCGTCGAAGAAGCTGCAGACCAGGTCGCCATTGATTTTCAAGAACCCATGCCCGCCCCTGAAATCAGCCACGATGTTGAATTCGGGAAGCTCTCCGTTGGCAATCCCGACAATCGCGCGGCCGTCCGATACCAGTTTGCGCGGTGAATTTTCTACAGCCTGCAGGAGCTTGCGTACGTGCTTGAAATTATCCAGAGCGGGGCGTTCATCTTCGGGGAACGCGGCCACCAGGTCCAGGTGACCAATGGTCGTCGGTTCGACGAACATCAGCTGACCACGAGCCCAAAAGCCCTCTTCACGCGTCCGTGAGATACCCAGGATCGCGTCCAGGATCGGGTAGATCCGGACATGGGTATCCCAACCCAGCATGCGGTTCATTTCATCGACGATACAATCACGGACGGCATGGGTAGCATATTCGCGCAGGAAGCTGCCCGAAATGGCTGTGTACCACTCGGGGGCACTGCCCAGGTCATGGCTCAAGCGATAGGCGGCGTGCTCCAGCCACCGCTCAACGGGTACCACACTGCACATGTCCGGATGATGTTCCGTGAACCACATCTGGTAAAACAGCGAACGGGATCGCCCCCCAAAGGAGATAAGTCCCGCCAGGCCGATATTTTTTTCCGGGTTGATGTGGCCATGCTCCTGCAGCTGTTTGAAATCGGGCGCAGCGGTGCGCCACGTCTCCGCATCCAGATACAGTTCCTTGAAACGAAGTTCATGCCCCACCAGCAGATTCTGGGGGTCATAGACCCGGATCGGGTCTTTGGGCCGGATGGCATAAATGACAGCCGCCCGGCTGGGATGGGAAAAATGTGACAGACCGTCGCACAGGCCGTCCACGGTGTCCGAAAGACATTGGCAGGTAAAAGCTTCCGTCACATCATTTATCCTCCTGGCGCGATGGTATCTTTTTTACGGTCGCCTGTCGAAATCCGTTTTCGAAATGAAAGGCTACACTCTATTCGCTGAACTACTGTTGGCCAGGTCCTTGTATTTTTCGTAGTACTGAAAGACCCGCGCAATGTAAGACCGGGTTGTTTTAAAGGGGGGGATGCCGTTATACTGTCTGACCTTGCGGTCCCCGGCATTGTAAGCTGCCAGCGCCAGACGGGTATCGCCGTCGAAACGCTCCAGCAGAATTTTGAAATAACGGACACCGCCGTCGATATTGTGTTCCGGATCAAACCGGTCTTTGACGCCCAGTGAATCGGCCGTCGCAGGCATGAGCTGCATCAAACCCGCCGCACCACGGTTGGATACCGCCCGGGGGTTATAGCTCGATTCGGCCATGATAATGGCCTGTATCAAAGCGGTTTCCACGCCGTGCTTACGACCGGCCTGCTTAATGATCGCATGGTAACCGGTTTTTACCCGCAGGGCTGGATTCTGCGGCGTTCGGTTTCCCGGCCGGGATGCGGACTTAACTTCCGGCTGGACAATTGGGGTTTTGGCTGGCTCGTGCTGATGTGAAACAGCAAGCTTCAGATCGGACAGCCGGCCGGGCGTGGCGTTATCGTGCACCCCGGTACTTTGACCCGGCGCCAGCAGTACAACCGCCAGAGTGATCAGCGCTATATTAAGACCCAGCCGTCGCGCGAGCGCCTTGCGGCTGGAAAAATGAACGTTTCCGCTCATTGGGAGACCTCCGTATAGGTACCTGTTTTTCTGATGGATAGGCAGCGTTGAATTGAGCCGCTACTTCCTATCCCATATAGATAAAACATTACATGTGGTATGTCAATACCAACGTACCCACAACATGCGGTATGCGTGGGCATTTTAAAATAGACATGCATTCAATGAATTACACGCCCGTATCTCCAGATTACTGGGGAAAATAATAAGGCCGCGATCGGATGTGTCAACTGTATCTGGGCAGGATTTCAGGGGACCTGTTGCTGCAGCTTATGCCAGAGTGTTTTAACTTGAAGCCTGGTTTCGGCTTCGGTGCCACCGTTATCGATGACATAATCTGCACGCGCCAGCTTCTCGTCGATGGGCATTTGAGAGGCCAGGATTTTCAAGGCGGCCGCCCGGGTAATGCCATCCCGGGCTGTCAGCCGGGCTACCTGTTGGGCCGGGCGGGCATAGACGAGCAGTACTTTCGCGAACAGGTCCTGTAGATTCATCTCCAATAGCAGGGGCACCCCTGCCTGGATGATCGCCCCGGGGTGTTCGGTGGCCAGGCGGCTTACCTGGTGACGATATTCCTCGAATATGGGGGCATGGGTAATTGCTTCGAGCTGGCGCCGCATAGCGGGGTTGTTGAATACCAGGGCGGACATCCGCTGGCGGTCCAGAGTCCCGTCCGGGCTGAGGACCTCACGGCCGAAATGGTCGACGATGGCTTGCAGGGCCGGCCGCCCCCCCGGAGCGACCACCACGCGGGCCAGCACATCGAAATCGATGAGCGACGCACCCAGTTCCACAAGCATGGCGGATACGGTTGATTTGCCGCTGGCAATGCCCCCGGTAACGCCGAGAACAAACGGTTCCGTGGTTGTCTTACGGCTGGTCATCTGCACATTCTCCCTGCAGCCCATACGCACTACGGCTGACTTGATGTAATATACTACCCGCAGAGAGTCAACCGGCTGCGGCCCCAAGTTCACCAGTTGACCCCTGCCCCCCTTTCCAGTATGTAAGGCTCTGTTTCCGGCCGCAACTTCTTGACTTAAACCTCAGCTTTCGGGTTTCTTGAAAGTGCAGGCCTGTATCGGTATCGGTATCGAAATCGCTATCGTAATCGTAATCGAGGTCGCCTGATGTCTCTGCATCCGATTTCGATCCCGATACCGATAGCGATTTCGATGTTACCTAAAACCTGAGAATTGAATGAAGCGCTATCCAAACTTTCTCAACGGTGAGAGGAGCATGGTATGCAGCATGAATTGAGCGGAGTCGAACAGATGGAGCCGCAGCAGCTTCCGCACTTTATCCTCGATGCCTTCAGGCGCATCGTGGTCCATTATGGACAATGGTTGGCCCAGGCAGAGCACCAGTTCGGTATGGAAAAAGCAATGGAAATAGAAGCGGAAGTCTGGGAAGCCAGTTTCGGCAACCAGATCACCCGCCTCGGTAAAACCCTGGGTTTTGAGGTTGCCGCTGGACGCCCCGCCTTCCTGGAATCCCTGGACCGCGATACCGCCTCCGTCTCGTCCAAAGCCTGGCCGTCAACTGGCTCGCCAATGATGGTATCTGGTTCCAGGCGATCGAAAAAAGACGCGGCATGAACGACGCCAAACGGTGTAACGATACCTGCTGGTCGCGCTACTCACCGTTTGAAGCTGCCCGGATCAAGGAACTATTGCATCTGCCTGCGGCCGGAGGCCTGGAAGCCCTGAAAAAAGCGCTGGCCTTGCGGATGTACGCCCAGATCAATGCGCAATCCATCGAACAAACCGACGCCCACACGCTGATTTTCTATATGAACAATTGTCGTGTCCAAGCTGCACGCCAGCGCAAAGGGCTGCCGGACTACCCCTGCAAGTCAGCCGGACTGGTCGAATATCCCACTTTCGCCGCGGCCATCGATGCACGCATCCGGACCGAGTGCATCGGGTGCCCCCCGGACGAGCATCCCGCTGAGTGGTTTTGTGCGTGGAAATTTACACTGGTGGAAGAATAAAAAAGGGGCCCTCCGAGAGCCCCTGCGATTAGCTTTTAGCTGTTGAGTGCCACGACATCGTGCACTCCAATTATTTAACGTAGTCGATAAGGTAGTTCATCGACCTTAGCTGTATCCAGATACAGCTTCAATTTTTGCTCTTTGACATCGATAGTTGCTGTTAAGTACTCGTA